>Ga0316196_10000830_pt1 | contig 12788 bp, 8 predicted proteins | sample Eddsed2cm_MG_FD_204938 | JGI IMG/M metagenome (GOLD analysis project Ga0316196, IMG submission 204938) | Coastal sediment microbial communities from Maine, United States - Eddy sediment 2 cm | ecosystem: Environmental > Aquatic > Marine > Coastal > Sediment | place: USA: Maine | collected... | reverse complement strand
CCAGCTTTATCGGTGTGTTGTCTGGCCTCGAGTCGAAATTGGGTGATCGAAACACTTCAACGGACTGCAACCAGCCCGCATCATCAATGCGAAGATTTGTCATAGGTCACTGCAACTCGTTACTCGTTATTTTGGAAGCAAACTGGAAACATTACTCGCCCTGTTAATGAGCGCTGGCCCGATAGTCTAACACCCTTGAACCTGAAAGATCTCAACCCGCCGCAACAGCAGGCCGTTACCTGCATCGATCGCCCCTGCCTGGTGCTGGCCGGCGCCGGTAGTGGAAAAACCGGTGTTATCACGCGCAAGATCGCCTGGTTGATTCAACGGGGTCACGCCGCGCAACATATATGTGCCGTAACCTTCACTAACAAGGCAGCGCGCGAAATGCGCCAACGCGTCAACCGCCTGCTCGACAGTAAAACCACGAAAGGTTTGAGCATATCGACCTTTCACAGTCTCGGGCAGCGCATTTTAATGCGCGAATCGCACCGCCTCGGTTATCGCCGCGGATTCAGCATTATGGATTCGCGTGACGTGGAAACCTGTCTCGATAGCCTCGCCCAGCGCATCGAAATGGAAACCGACTACATCCGCCAGGCGATGTATCAGATCAGTCGCTGGAAGAACGATTTCATCAATCCCGCGACCGCCATAGCAAATGCCGAGGATGCATTGAGTGCGGGCCAGGCCCGTCTTTATCACGAATATCAACAGCACCTGCTGGCCTGCAATTCTATGGACTTCGACGATCTCATCATGTTGCCGGTACAGCTGTTTCGCGACTATCCCGAAGTGCTGAACAGCTGGCAGGATCGCGTGCGCTATCTGCTGGTCGATGAGTATCAGGATACCAATACCAGCCAGTACGAAATGGTGAAAGCACTGACCGGTATCCGCCAGAAACTGACCGTGGTCGGTGATGACGACCAGTCGATCTATGCCTGGCGCGGTGCTCGTCCGGAAAACCTGCAGCGCCTGCAACAGGACTTCCCTGCGCTTGAAGTCATCAAGCTGGAACAGAATTACCGCTCCACCAGCCGCATTCTGGGTGCCGCCAACCACCTGATCGCGAATAATCCACACCTATACCAGAAGAAACTCTGGTCAGCTTCCGGGGCCGGTGATTTGATTCGCGTATTTCCCTGCAAGAACGCAGAAGATGAAGCCAGCCGGGTGGTCGTCGACATTCTCAGCAAACGCTTCCAGGAAAGCACCCCCTGCAGCCAGTTCGCGATTCTGTATCGCAGTAATTTTCAGTCCCGTAACTATGAAAAAGCCTTGCGCGACCATTCGATACCCTACCAGGTGGCCGGCGGTAACGCGTTTTTCGATCGCCGCGAAATAAAAGACTTCATGGCTTACCTGCGTCTGCTCACCAATCCCGACGACGATCAGGCGCTGCTGCGCATTATCAACGTGCCACGGCGTGAAATCGGCGCTACCAGCATTCGCCACCTGGCTGACTACGCCAGCGCGCGCAAACGCAGCCTGGATATTGCGGTGCGCGAACTGGGTATGCTCGAGTCGCTCAATCGGCGCGCGCGCATGCGCATCCAGGAATTCATCGAATTGATTTCCGAATTACGCTACCTCGTCGACCGCGAAGATGCGATGTCAGTGTGCCGGACACTGCTGACAAGAATCGACTATCAAGCCTGGCTCAACGAAACCTGCACCTCGGCGAAACAGGCGGAGGCGGCGTTTGAAAACGTTATGGAATTGATCAGCTGGATCGGTAATCTGCAAAAAGACCGCGATGACAAATCTCTGCACGGCGTCATTTCGCATCTGTCGTTAATGTCGATACTCGAAAATAGCGAAGATGAGAAATCGCAGGATGCCGTACAGTTGATGACGATACATGCCGCCAAGGGCCTCGAGTTTGAGCATGTTTACCTGGTCGGTTTCGAGGAAGACAGCCTGCCGCATCATCAGTCCCAGGACAACGACGGCATCGAAGAGGAGCGGCGCCTGGCTTACGTCGGCATTACCCGGGCTGCCTCAAATTTAACACTCAGTTATGCGAAAACCCGGCAAAAGTTCGGTGAACTGCAGCATTGTGAAGCGAGTCGTTTTCTCTACGAGCTGCCCGAAGACGATCTCGAAGGTGCAGAACATACCGCGAGCAAATTGAGCGAAAGCGAAAAACACCAGCGCGGGCTCGATACCTTCGCCGACCTGAAAGCCCTCCTCGGCACCGCCGACTAAAACAAACGGCGCTCAACTGAAGTATAGGAAGACTGGAGGCAGACCATCCGGGATAAAGCCCGGGCCTAAATGCACTGCGATCAATTAAAGATCATTCTTTACAAGACAACCCTCTTGCGCTGGTTTCGGTATATTCAGGATAACGAACGGATAGCAGGATATGTCAAAGTCCGTCAGAGAACTTGCTGGGCAGGTGACTAGCGGCAGGACAGCCGCGGGACCGGGCCATGGATGGCCCATTGGAGCCAGCGCAGCAAGTTCTCTGACGGACTCCGTAGAAGAAGCAATAATCATTCTTTTTGCGACCTGTAAATAATATGCAGGCCAGCAATAAAAAAGGCCGGTAGCGAATGCCCTCGTCGAGAACATTCGCTACCGGCCTTTTTACTCGATACTAGTGCGCGAGTATCTGGCTCAGGAACAGCTGGGTACGCTCGTGCTGAGGATTATCGAAGAATTCATGCGGCTCGTTTTCTTCGATAATTTCACCGCCATCCATAAAAATTACGCGGTTGGCTACGGTCTTGGCACAACCCATTTCGTGGGTTACGCACAGCATGGTCATGCCTTCCTGGGCGAGTTCGATCATGACGTCGAGCACTTCCTTGATCATTTCCGGATCCAGCGCTGAAGTCGGCTCATCGAACAACATGATTCTGGGGTTCATACACAGCGAACGTGCAATCGCAACACGTTGTTGCTGGCCGCCAGACAGTTGGCCCGGGAACTTGTCCGCCTGTTCGGGAATTTTTACCCGTTCCAGGTACTTCATCGCGGTCGCTTCGGCTTCCTTACGCGGTATCTGCTTGACCCAGATCGGTGCCAATGCGCAATTTTCCAGCACGGTCAGATGCGGAAACAGGTTGAAGTGTTGAAAACACATGCCAACCTCGCGACGAATCGCATCAATATTCTTAAGGTCGTTGGTGAGTTCGACATTCTCCACAATGATATCGCCCTGCTGGTGTTCCTCGAGCCGGTTGATGCAACGGATCATGGTTGACTTGCCTGAACCGGAAGGCCCGCAGATAACGATGCGTTCGCCGCGATTGACTTCCAGGTTGATGTTCTTGAGGACATGAAACGCGCCGTACCACTTGTGCATATCCTTGATCCGGATTACCACCTCATCGGATACTGCAAGTTTTGGCGCTTCTGCTTGACTGCTCATAAATTGATACCTTGGTTAACTTTTAATGTCCGGTATGGAGTTTCTTTTCGAGAAAAAGCGAATATCGAGCCATTGCGAAGCAGGATACAAAGAAGAAGATCGCAACGAATACGTATATTTCCGTCGATAGCCCCTGCCATTTGGTATCGGCAAGCGATGCACGACCCATACCGAGCGGGTCGAACAGGCCGATGATAATGACGAGAGTAGTATCCTTGTACAGTCCGATGAATGTATTCACGATCCCGGGGATCGAGATCTTCAACGCCTGCGGCAGAATAATCAGGCGCATCGACTGCCAGTACTTCAGTCCCATCGAGTCAGCCGCTTCGATCTGACCTTTGGGTATAGCCTGCAGACCGCCCCTGATGACTTCGGCAAGATAGGCCGCAGAGAATAGCGTTACCATGATCAACACGCGTAACAACAGATCAAACGTGGTTCCCGGCGGCAGGAAATAATTCAACATGGTCGAGGCAACAAACAACAGCGTAATCAACGGTACACCGCGAATGAACTCGATAAACGCGACACAGACCATACGCAGTGCCGGCATGGTTGATTGCCGCCCGAGCGCAAGCGCTATTCCCAGGGGCAGTGAACCGACAATACCGGTAACACCGATAACCAGTGTCAGCATGAATCCGCCAAACTTATCGGTGGGGACAGGGGTCAGGCCCATGCCACCGATCAGCAACCAGCCAATGATCACTGGCGCAGCGAGCGAAAACCACAAAGCCTGCTTTCGCATGGGGACGTTATCGAACAGTATCGGTATCAGCGCCGCTACCATCAGGATGAATGACAGGTTGACCCGCCAGCGTTCTTCGACGGGGTAGAAACCGTAAACAAATATCTGAAAACGTTTACCGATAAAAGCCCAGCAGGCACCCAGCTCATCGCCCGCCGCCGCTGCTATGGCGCGACAATCATCGCGTGAATCGGCTACGAATACCGCATCCAGAAAAAGCCAGTTCAGCATCGGCGGCACTATCACGTAAAGCAGATACACCGTCAGTACGGTAATAACGATGTTGGACGTCGATGAAAATAAATTTTTTCGGATCCAGCCGATTGCACCGACTTCCGTGACTGGAGGCGGCAGGTCCGGGTGTTCACCCGTGACGTGAGATACTTCAGTACTCATCTTATCTCTCCACCAGTTTCATGCGTTTGTTATACCAGTTCATAAATGCCGATATCATCAATGAAAACATCAGGTAAAGCCCCAGCACGATGGTCATACATTCCATCTCGCGCCCTGTCTGATTCAACGATATTCCGCCAATAGTCGCAACAATATCCATATAGCCGATCGCGATTGCGAGCGACGAATTCTTGGTGATGTTGAGGTACTGACTGGAAAGCGGTGGAATGATAACTCGCAAGGCCTGCGGAATAACGATTAACTGCATGGTGCGACTGGGCTTTATGCCAAGTGCGAAGGCCGCTTCTGTCTGACCGTGACTGATTGCCTGGATACCGGCACGTACGATCTCCGCAATAAAGGCTGCCGTATACAGTGACAGCGCAATCCACAGGGCCACAAATTCGGGTCTTAGTACCAGCCCACCCTTGAAATTGAAGCCCTTGAGCTCGGGATAATCCCAGGTCAGCGGCATGCCGGCGAGAAAGAAAACGATGATCGGAAACAGGATGATGGCACCCAGGCTAATCCAAAAAACGGGGTAAATTTTACCGGTCGCATCCTGAATTTTCTTGGCGTAGCCTTTGAACCAGATGGTAAATCCAATGCCGATGACGAAGGCAATCAATACCGCCCACATAGCCGGTTCAAATAAGGGTTTCGGCGTATAAAAACCGCGATTCGTCAGGAACAATGTTCCGTCGAATGCCATCATTGCATTTTTCGGAATCGGCAGATTGTTCACGATGATACCGTGAACCAATAAGATATGGAGCAACACCGGTACGTTGCGAACGTATTCAATATAGACGTAAACAACCCGGTTGATGAGCCAGTTGCTGGACAGGCGTAACACACCCAGTAAAAAGCCAACAATGGTGGAAAGAATTATTCCGGCGACGGCAACCAACAGGGTATTGATGATGCCGACGATGGCAGCACGCCAGTGCGGGCTGCGAGAATCGTATTCGATCAGAGTCTGATTAATATCGTAGTTCGAGGCATCCCAAAGGAAGTCAAAGCTATAACCTTTGCCGATGGTTTCGAGGTTGGTGATCGCATTGTTGATGATAAAAAAGAAAAAGGCGAAGATCAGGGCCATGGTAATGACCTGTATCGTGACCGAACGCAGCTCCTTGTCAAAAAACAGCCGATAAAAAAGTGATTGGTTACCGGATTTAGTTGCAGCCGTCATTGTGAGTAGGTCCCCGAAAATTCAGTCATCTTATACATCGCCTCGGTAAAGCAAAGCGGCGACCGTGGCCGCCGCTTTGTTACTGCTGTCTAACGAACAGGTGCGGTATAGAGAATGCCACCTTTCGTCCATTGCTGGTTCAGACCACGCGCCAGACCCAACGATGTGTTGACACCGATGTTACGCTCGAAAATCTCGCCGTAGTTGCCTACTGCGGAAATTGCGCGCACTGCCCATTCCTTGTCGAGGCCGATCATCGCGCCGAAATCGCCTTCAGTACCAGCGATACGGTTGATATTCGGGTTACTGCCAGGAGCAGCAGCATGGCCCTTGACATTGGCCTGGGTGATTCCAACTTCTTCAGCCGCGATCAGCACATTCAATACCCAACGGGTAACGTCAGCCCATTGATCGTCGCCCTGACGAACAGCCGGTCCGAGCGGCTCCTTGGAAATGATTTCCGGAAGCAGTATATGAGCATTGGGGTGATCGAAGGTACTGCGGGTAGCAGCAAGGCCCGAAGCATCAGTGGTATAGACGTCACAACGACCGGCGAGGTAGTTGGTTTGTCCTTCTTCGTTGGTTTCAATCGTTACCGGCTCGTAGGTCATGTTGTTCGCACGAAAGTAGTCGGCAAGATTCAACTCGGTAGTAGTACCTGTCTGGATGCAGACTGAAGCACCATCGAGCTGCTTGGCAGAGGTTACGCCAAGTGCCTTGGGAACCATGAAACCCTGACCATCGTAGTAGTTAACTCCGAGGAAGGTCAATTTCAGGTCAACATCACGGCTCATGGTGATGGTGGTATTACGATAAAGGATATCGCCTTCGCCCGAGTTCAGTACGGTAAAACGAGTTTTACCCGTGGTCGGTACGAACTTGACCTTATCTCCGCTACCGAGAACAGCGGCAGCAGTAGCGCGACAAAAATCGACATCAAAACCTGCCCAGCGACCGGAGTCATCGGGTGCGGCGAAGCCGGGGACACCGGTCGTTACCACGCAGTTAAGTTCGCCGCGGGCTATTACGTCTTCAAGCGTACCTGCGTTGGCAACACCTGACGTAGACGCAAGTGCAACAGCCGCAGATACTGCCAGCGTTTTAAAAAGTTTCATTGGTTACTCTCTCCAAATTGTTATTACTTTGATGAAGTGCCGGTGTGATTCTCGTGGACATTATTGCCCTTTTATTTAACCGTTCCGGCCGATAAAGGAGCTTTATAGTTTGCTCCGTGGCAGAAAAGTAACATAACCAACGCTAACAGCCAAGATATTGATAACATAACTTTGCGCCGCCAGATCATGCGATAAGCGCTCTTTCATGGTTCAAAACGGGGCTGTTCGAGACATATTATGATACGTAACCTTGAAGAATCAGACGCTATTGCCGTGCTCAATATTTATCAACAGGGGCTCGACACAGGTGAAGCATCTTTTGAAACCAGTGCACCCGACTGGGGCAGCTGGGATAAGAAATACCATCGTTTCTGTCGGCTGCTCGCGGAGCAGAATGATCAAATACTGGGATGGGCGGCGCTGGCACCGGTTTCACTGCGGGACTGTTATCAAGGGGTGGCTGAAGTCAGTGTCTACGTGTCCAGTAATCATCTTGGTCGGGGAATCGGCAATATTTTGATGGCCGCCCTGGTAGCAGACTCCGAAGAGAATGGGATATGGAGCCTCTACTCTTCGATTTTCCCGGAGAACGAAGCCACTTTGCGATTACATCTGCGCCATGGATTTCGCGAGGTCGGCGTGCGCGAACGTATTGCTCAGCAACATGGCCGCTGGCGCAACACGATGATCCTTGAACGGCGCTCTACTCGGATCGGCACCTGACCAGACAGGCCAGGCTGATATCAGGGTACCTGGTACAACTGGAACTCGGCCACACTGTGATCGGCTACGCTTTCGCCGAGGCTATCGAGTGGTTTCAAATCTCCCAGATAGAAGCCCTGGGCATAATCAACACCGATCACATTAAGCCTTTCGAGGACTAATTCGCTATCAAGATTCTCGGCGATGGTACGGATGTCGAGCAGGTGCGCCATCTTGTTTATCGCGGTTACCATCGTCAGGTCGACGTCATCACTGCCGATATCGCGAATCAGTTGTCCGTCGATCTTGATGAAATCCAGTGACAGGTCTTTGAGTGTGGAAAAATTTGCCAGGCCACTGCCGAAGTTGTCGATAGCGACCTGACAACCTATGTCATGCAGACGATTAATCAAACGGCTGGCATTGGCCAGATTGTGGCTGAAACTGGCTTCTGACATTTCAAAGCAAACCTGACCGGGTTTAACGATCGTATCGCTAAACACCTGCTCCATGTGATCGCCCAGTGATTCGTCCGCCAACGAAGATGCCGACAGATTCAACCCCACCACCAGATCCGGATTCTGCATGAATACATGCGCGTATGCGCGCAATACCCGATGGATTACCCAGCGATCGATCTGGGTGACCAGACCGAAGCGAGAGGCGGCCGGAAGGAAGGCTCCAGGGGTAATCACCTGATTATTCTCATCCAGCATGCGCAGCAACACTTCGACCCGTCGATGCAAACGGGTTTGATCGTCGTTGAGGGCGACGATCGGCTGGTACAACAACAGGAAACGCTCATCGGCGAGCGCATCGTCAATATCCTTGCGCTGCAGCTTCTCGCCCAGCCGACTGGTTCGCGCCGACTCGGCATCGCTGTGAGTGTAGGCACAACCGCGCCCGAGATCTTTTGCCACGTAGCAGGCCTGATCGGCATCGTGCATCAATTGCTTGCGCGACAGGGAATCGGCGAGGATGGGCACAATGCCCACACTGACCCCGACCCGATATGTCTTTTGGTCCCAGACAAAGCGATACTCACGGATCGCATCGATCAACATCTCGGCCACCTTGCTGGCCTTGGCGAGCGGACAGTTTTCCAGCAACACGGCGAATTCATCACCGCCGAGGCGGCCCAGCGTATCGCGACCACGCAGCTGCCCTGCCAGCAGGGCCGAAACCTGCTTCAGCAATTCGTCTCCGGCGACATGCCCCGCACTATCATTGACGATTTTGAACTGATCGAGGTCTAGAAACAGCAGCGCATGCGTGTTTTCGAAATCTTTGGCCGACTGCAGCGCCGAATCCAGCCTTTGCTCGAACTCAACACGGTTGGCCAACCCGGTAAGCGGATCATGCGTTGCCTGGTGCACCATCTTTTTCTGCATACGCCGTGACGCGGAAACATCTTTAAACACCAGCACCACACCGATGCTAATGCCCTGGGCATCGATCATCGGCGACGCGGTACCCTGGATCGAGAAACGCTCACCCGTGCGCGAAATCAGAACGTTATCGGTTTTCGGCGCAATCACCCGCTTCTCTGCCAGACAGTGCTGCGCCGGATCGGGGATGACATGGCCGCTTTGCTCATCCTCGAGATGTAACACGGCCTCCATCGACAATCCCATCGCCTGGTGGAAGCGCCATCCGGTCAAAGCCTCGGCGACCGGGTTCATGTAGTCAATGCTGCCATCACTGTCAGTGGTAATCACACCGTCACCAATCGAGTGCAGGGTAATCTGGGCGCGCTCTTTCTCCATCAGGGTTTCGCCGAGCGCGAGCTTGCGCTCGAGTTCCGACGAGGCTCGTGCGGCAAACAGTTTGATCATCTGCGTATCGCTATCGGCGGGATGCAGTGGCGCACGATTCAGTCCGGCCAGCAGGCCGATTTGGCGCCCCGATGAATCCTGCAGTTTTACGGCAAAAAAACCGGATACCTGGAAACGTTCGCGTAACAGACGTGAGTTGGGGAATAACTTGCTGGCCGAGTTCTCCATGTACCAGAAATTCCCACCTTCCCCGCCGAGACTATATTGCAGGGAAAGTCGATGATTCATGATGTAGCTGCCATCACACCAGTAGGCCAGGCTTTCGTAGCCCTGTTCCTCGTCGTCGATACAACTCGCCAGGAATACGGCATCAACCTGCAGGAACAACGCCAGCTCCCTGACCAATGCGTAGAAGTAGGTTTCACCCGTGGTACCGACGGTTGCTTCGATCAAACCGTTCAGGCGACTGCTCTCAGCGAGCGGTGGCACGGGCAAGGGTTGCGCCACAGCTGCTTTCATCGAATACCACACCAGCCCCGCTGCAGTGAGCGCGGAAATGGTAGCTATCAAAATTGCTTCGGGCATGACGCTTCGGATTAACTTCGAATAACACTTGAGTATAGGTGGAAAAGCGCTTTTTTGGGGTTGCCGCCAAGATTTATTCGCTTGCATCGCAATTCAGCTTTGCCTAACCTAGCGCCCTCGCTTACTCCCTTTTTCACCCAATTCCCAAGAATCAATATGGCCACTAAAAAGACCTCTTCCAGCAAACCCGATCCCCGTAAATTTTCGTCGCAGGTTGTCGACGGAGTCGAACGTGCACCGAGCCGCTCTATGCTCAGAGCAGTCGGTTTCGACGATGCCGACTTCAAGAAACCGCAGATCGGCATCGCCTCCACCTGGAGCATGGTAACGCCGTGCAACATGCACATCGATCAGCTCGCCCTGAAGGCAGCGGAAGGTGCCAATGCCGGCGGTGGCAAGGCTGTAGTGTTCAACACCATCACCATCTCCGATGGTATTTCGATGGGTACCGAGGGCATGAAATACTCACTGGTATCGCGCGAAGTTATCGCCGATTCCATCGAGGCCGTGGTCGGCTGCCAGGGCTTCGACGCGCTGGTGACCATTGGTGGCTGCGACAAGAACATGCCAGCCTGCCTGATGGGCATGGCACGCCTCAATCGCCCCTCGGTTTTCGTCTACGGCGGCACCATCATGCCGGGTTGTCACAAACATAAACCTACCGATGTGGTGTCGGTGTTCGAAGCCGTCGGTGCGCAGGCGCAGAACAAAATAACCAAAAAGGAACTCAAGGAAATCGAATGCACCGCGATCCCGGGTCCCGGTTCCTGTGGTGGCATGTATACCGCCAACACCATGGCTTCGGCAATCGAAGCGATGGGTATGAGCCTGCCCAACAGTTCGGCACAGGCGGCCATTTCACACGATAAGACAGCAGATTGCATCGAAGCCGGTAAAGCCGCCGTGCGCCTGCTCAAGGCCAATATCCGTCCCAGCGATATCATGACTAAAAAGGCGTTTGAAAACGCGATCACCATCGTCATCGCGGTCGGCGGTTCCACCAACGCTGTGCTGCACCTGCTCGCCATGGCGTCTTCGATCGGCGTCAAGCTCAAGCTCGACGACTTCACCCGCATCGGCAAGCGCGTACCCGTACTGGCCGATCTGCGCCCCAGTGGCCGCGCGATGATGTCCGAATTGATCGAGATCGGCGGCATCCAGCCGTTAATGAAAATGCTGCTCGATGCCGGCCTGCTGCACGGTGATTGCCTGACCGTCACCGGCAAAACGCTGGCGCAGAACCTGGCAAAGGTAAAACCTTATCCTGCGAGCCAGGACATCGTGCACGCGCTCGACAATCCTATCAAGAAGGATAGCCACCTCGTCATCCTGCGTGGCAACCTCGCGCCCGAAGGTTCCGTCGCCAAGATTTCCGGCAAGGAAGGCCTGACTTTCACCGGCAAGGCACGCGTGTTCGCCTCCGAAGAGCAGGCATTGAAAAAGATCCTCGACGGCACTGTCAAAAAAGGCGATGTCATTGTTGTGCGCTACGAGGGCCCCAGGGGCGGTCCGGGTATGCGTGAAATGCTATCGCCAACTTCGGCTATCATGGGTAAGGGTCTGGGTAAAGATGTCGCGTTTCTGACCGATGGCCGATTTTCCGGTGGTTCGCACGGTTTCGTCGTTGGCCACGTGACGCCAGAGGCGGCCGTTGGCGGCCCGATTGCACTGATTAAAAATGGTGACACGATTACCATTGACGCGGAAAAGCGCCAGGTCAATGTCGACCTGAGCGACGCCGAACTGAAACGTCGGGCGCAGGACTGGAAGGCACCCAAAGCGCGCTACAAGCGCGGTGTGCTGGCCAAGTACGCACGCCTGGTCAGTTCCGCATCCGAGGGCGCCGTTACCGACCTGCTCGACGACTAAACGCAGCATGAACACAAAGCTGCCAGGCACCCGCGAGATGATCGCTGAACTCATCGGCACGCCGTCGGTCAGTAGCATGCATGCAGACATCGACATGAGTAATCGCGGCGTCATCGACAAGGTTGCCGAGTGGAGTGCGAGCCTCGGTTTCGACGTCGAAATTCAGGCGGTCGATGAACACAAGTCGAACCTGGTCGCGCGCGCCGGCAGTGGCAGTGACGGCCTGGTACTGTCGGGCCACACCGATACCGTACCCTGTGACCCGAAGTTGTGGTCCAGCGATCCGTTCAGCGCACACCAGACCGAGGATCGAATATACGGGCTCGGCAGTTGCGACATGAAGAGTTTCCTGGCACTGGCACTGGCGGCCAGCTCCAGCGTTAATCTCGGCAAACTCAAACGCCCACTCACGCTGGTGGCTACGGCCGACGAAGAAACCACGATGAATGGTGCACGCCTGATTGCCGACAATGGTCGCAAGCTCGGGCGCTACTGCATTATCGGTGAACCAACCGACCTGACGCCGATGCGCCAGCACAAGGGCAGCCTGACGATGTCGGTAGAGTTTGTCGGCCAGTCCGGTCATGCCAGCGACCCATCGCTGGGTAACAACGCGCTGGAGGGCATGTATCATTACATGACCGCGCTGTTCGCCTACCGTGAGCGTATCGAGAAGCAGTACAACGACCCGGCGTTTACTATTCCTGCGCCCACCATGAACCTCGGCCACATACATGGCGGCGATAATTCCAACCGCATCTGCGGCGCCTGCAGACTGATGATCGATATTCGTTTTCTGCCGTCGATGTCATACGCAAGCCTGCAGGCTGACCTCGAGGAAATGGCGGCCGCGATTGCCGACGCACGCGGGCTGCAGCTGCACACGCAAACCTATGGCGAGGGCAAACCGATGGACACCGACGCGGCCAGCGAAATCGCCCATTACCTGACCCATCTCACCGGCAAACAGTGCAGCAGCGGCGCTTTCGGCACCGAGGCGCCCTACTACAATGCGATG
>Ga0316196_10000828_pt1 | contig 12794 bp, 9 predicted proteins | sample Eddsed2cm_MG_FD_204938 | JGI IMG/M metagenome (GOLD analysis project Ga0316196, IMG submission 204938) | Coastal sediment microbial communities from Maine, United States - Eddy sediment 2 cm | ecosystem: Environmental > Aquatic > Marine > Coastal > Sediment | place: USA: Maine | collected... | reverse complement strand
GCTCCGCCCTGCTCATGTGCCGCCCCGCTCGAAATTCAGGTCGCTCACCCGCGCGAGGCTGCGCCCGCCGGCGTTGTCGCTGTCGGCGGACAGGGCCAGGTAACGCGGCGGCGGCGGCGTGTAGCCAAAGGCCCGTTGGAAATCCGCGACGAAATCGATTCGTTCCCGATGCCATTCCCCGACCCGCGTATCCCCAGGACGCAGCACCACGATGATCCCGTCCCGGGGACGATACGGATTGGCGAAACGGGTGCCGGGCGGGTGCCGCCCACCCCAGACATAGGTGATCATCTTGCCGGGTTTGGGCAGCCCCATCAGCGCAGCCGCACGGTCGGTCAGCCGATCGAGAAACCCGGCTTCGGCTGCAGGTCGGTCAAACCACAAATGCACTGCCGCCGGTCGATCGTCCCCACCCGCGGCCCTGAGGTCGGCCGGCGCCAGGCTTTCAACGACAGTCCAACGCCAGGTCAGGCGGGTGCTCTGCCGCTCCTCGTCGCTCACGGCTCGGAACAGAAAAGCCACCGAGTCATCCGCCTCGATCTCGATCCGCCCATTCCGATCCAAGGCAAACCGGGTGGTCGGCGTATGATTCTGGAACAACATGCTCCAACCATCCGCCTGCAGGGCCTCTGACAAGCTTTCTGAGTCAGCAAGCCGCCAGGCGCCTTTGCTTTGCTCCGACCATACCGGACCGGCGGCAATCGCCAAGAGGATCAGAACAACTGCCCGTAGGACCGTTGGCGCTGGCCCGATACTGGTCCCCACAATCCGCCCCCTTCACCCAAAAACAGGCCGTGCAAGTTGGAACCGCTTTGTGCGCCTGGGGTTCCGTGCTCTGGATACGGGGCAGGCAGCCAATCGGTTGCGCATGACAGACAGAGTGGGCGAACACGAGCGGATGGTTAAGGAAGGTCTGAACAATTGATACGAATCGCGTTTCGGTCCACAAGGGCGCAAAGGCCCCGGCGCGATCGCAGCAATTGTTCAGACCTTCCTCAAGGCAGCAGGGTTCGAATCGGGCTTGGGTGGAAACGGCGAGGTGCCCGGCTTCCGATCATGCGGGGCGCCGGGCTAGGAGTCTGCGCCCGCTCCGCGCGTCTTGGACTTGCTCTTGGTCTTGGTCTTCGCTTTGTGCTTGGTCTTGGACTTGGGTTTGCCGGCTGGCTTCCCGGTTCGGCGAGCCGGCACGGGTTGGTCCCCGCCCATGACGCTGAGATGCAACTGGCGGCTGCATACCCAGACCTTTCTGAGGTGCTGGAACAAGTCGTTGGGCATGCCCTCGGGCAGATCCACCGTGCTGTAGTCGTCATGGATATCGATGTTGTGTATGTCGCGGCCATCCAGGCCCGCCTCGTTGGCGATGGCCCCAACGATGTGTTTGGCCTGAACGCCGTGAGTGTGGCCCACTTCGAGCCGGTAACGCACCATTTCATCCCCCGCTACACCTGCCGAGGGTCGCCGCTCTCTGCTCCGCTCCGTGTCTCGTTCTCTGTCTCGTTCTCTGTCTCGTTCTCTGGGGGCTGACTCGGCCTTGGGTTCACGGCGCGTCTTTGCCGCCTCCACGGGCATCAGCGGTCGCTCTCGCTGGACCAGATAAACCAGGGCAGCGGCCACGTCTTCCATATCCAACGCCTGTTCGCGCTGAAAATCGCTGATTACATCCCGGAAAAAGCTCAACTCCTGGGTCTCCAGGGTCTGGGTCAGTTCCTGTTTGAACTTGGCAACCCGTCGGTCGGCGATGTCCCCACGGCTGGGCAACTGCATGGGGGTGATGTTTTGCCGCGTGGCCCGTTCGATGGATTGGAGCATACGCCGCTCCCGGGGGGCGACGAACAGTATGGCCTCGCCGGTTCGCCCGGCCCGACCGGTGCGGCCGATGCGGTGCACATAGGAGTCGGTGTCGTTGGGGATGTCATAGTTGATCACATGGCTGATGCGGCTTACATCCAGTCCCCGGGCCGCCACGTCCGTCGCCACCAGAATATCCAGAGTGCCGCGTTTGAGGCGATCCACGGTTTGCTCGCGCATGGCCTGATTCAGGTCGCCGCTCAAGGGCGCACAGGCATAGCCCCGGGCTTCCAGACGCTCCGATAACTCCGCGGTCGCGGTCTTGGTGCGCACGAACACCAGCATGGCATCGAAGTCCTCAACTTCGAGAATCCGTGTCAGCGCGTCCAGCTTGTGCATCCCGCTGACCAGCCAGTAGCGTTGGCGGACCGCTTCCACCGTGGTGGTCTTGGTCTTGACCCGGATTTCAACCGGATCTTTCAGGTGCTGATCCGCCACCCGCTTGATCACCGCCGGCATGGTGGCCGAGAACAGCGCAACCTGACGTGTTTCCGGCGTGCGGCGGATGATCTCCTCCACATCGTCGATAAACCCCATGCGCAGCATTTCGTCCGCCTCATCCAACACCAGCGCGGACAGCTGATCCAGCCGCAGCGTGCCCCGGCCCAGGTGATCCAGAATCCGGCCAGGCGTGCCCACAACCGCGTGCACACCGCGCCGCAGATGCCGCAGCTGCACGCCGATACTCTGGCCACCGTAGATCGGCAGAACGTGAAAGCCACGCATGTGCCGGGCGTAAGTCTGCATCGCCTCGGCCACCTGGATGCTCAACTCACGGGTCGGAGTCAGCACCAGTATCTGCGGCACCTGACGCTTCAGATCCAGCCGGCTCAGCAGCGGCAGCGAAAAGGCCGCGGTCTTGCCGGTTCCAGTCTGGGCCTGTCCCAGCAGGTCGCGACCCTCGAGCAAGGGCGGGATGCTTTGCTCCTGTATGGCGGAAGGAAACTCGTAACCGACTTCGTCGACCGCCTTGAGCACGGACGCACTGAGCGCCAGGTCCTGGAAGCGAAAGGGGGATTGGGTAGACATGACCGGGCCTGTAAACAGCTTGCCCGGCTGTCCAGGGGACGGGGCGCGGGCCTTTGGGTGAGATGGGGCGCGAGATTATACGCCATTTTGCGGCCGGCCCGGCCAATACCTTTGTTTCCGCGCAGGAATGCCCGTCATCGACTGTTTCATACCCGCCGGCGGGTTTGGCCAGTCAGCGCATGATGAAGGGATTGGCGGTGGTCTCCTCGGTCTCGATCCAAACCGTCTTGGTCTGCAGATAGGCTTCGATCGCTTCCTGGCCGTTTTCACGGCCGATGCCGCTGCGCTTATAGCCGCCGAAGGGCGCCATGAAGCTCACCGCCCGATAGGTGTTGACCCAAACCGTGCCCGCCGCCAGCCGATCCGACATACGCAGTGCCCGGGCCATGTCGTGGGTCCAGAGCCCGGCTGCCAGACCGTAGGGACTGTCGTTGGCGATGGCCAGTGCCTGCTGCTCCGAATCGAACGGGATGATGGACAAAACCGGGCCGAACACCTCCTCCCGTGCAATTCGCATACTGTTGTCCACGCCGGAAAAAATGGTCGGCTCCACGAACCAGCCCTCGGCCAGTTCCGGCGCGGCGGGTACGCCCCCACCCAGCAGACACCGGGCGCCGCCGCTCACTCCGGCTTCAATCATATTGAGAATGTGTTTGCGTTGGGGCTGAGTGGTGACCGGCCCCACCTGGGTGCCAGGGTCCGTAGGGTCGCCCATCCGCGCCATGCCCGCCACCTCGGTCAGGCGTGCCGTTACCTGGTCGTGGACTGAGCGCTCGACCAGCAATCGAGACCCGGCGATGCAGGTCTGGCCCGAGGCGGCGAAAATCCCCGACACCGCGCCCATGCATGCCGCCTCCAGGTTGGCGTCGGCAAAAATGATATTGGCCGACTTGCCGCCCAGTTCCAGCCCGACATGCTTGAGGGTGGGCGCTGCCGCCTGGTAAATTTTCTGCCCGGTCATATCGCCGCCGGTAAAGGCAACCTTGGCCACGTCCGGATGGGCCGCCAGGGCCGCACCGGCCTCGTGCCCATAACCGGTGACCGTATTCACAACGCCCGGAGGGAAACCGGCCTGTTCCACCAGGGAGACAAAGGCCAGGGTGGACACCGAGGCATGCTCCGAGGGTTTCACCACCACGGTGTTGCCCGCGGCCAGAGCAGGCGCCAGCTTCCAGGACAACAACAGCAGCGGTGAATTCCAGGCCGTGATGGCCGCCACCACGCCCAGGGGTTCGCGCCGCGTGAACACGAACTTGCTGGCCTTGTCCATGGGCAGGACACGACCCTCGATCTTGTCGGCCAGACCGCCAAAGTAGCGGTACCACTCGCACAGGTACTTGAGCTGTGCGCCCATTTCGGCAATCAGCTTGCCGTTGTCACGGGTTTCCAGCTCACCGAACTCATCGGCCCGAGCCTCGATCAGATCGGCCAGGCGCAGCAGCAGACGACCGCGCTCGGTGGCGGTGAGACCACGCCAGTCCGGACACTCGAACGCCCGCCTGGCGGCCGCCACCGCATGGTCCACGTCGGCAGCGCCGCAGCGCGGCACCCGCGCCCATGGCTGCCCCAGGTAGGGGTTGTATGAGTCGATCCAGTCACCGGAAACGGCCTCGACCCGTTGCCCGTCAATGAGGTTGGCGTAGTCTTTGAGTTCGCTGGGCATGGTGCGCTCCCGTTGCTTCAGTTCACATCAAACGGATCGGCATGACCCGATTCACTTCAACCATCCGTTCGCCATTTCGACCCGGTCGCAGCATACAAAGCGCCGCACGCGATCGAGTTCCGCTTCCAGCCGATCCATGCGGCCTGACCCGAGCCGCACACCGGGTTCCAGCCAAAGACCGTTGACCGAGAGCACACCGGACTGCCCCTGACGCTTCATGTCCAATCGCCCGATCAGTCTGTCACCTTCCAGAAGCGGAAATACATAGTACCCGTAACGTCGTTCTGCAGCGGGCACAAACACTTCGATCCGGTAGTCGAACCCGAACAAACGGGCGGTTCTCTGCCGGTCGCGGATCATCGGATCGAACGGGCTGAGCACACGGATGCGGCTTGGCGGGGGCGGCAAGTCCCCCAGCGCATCCAGCAACTCCGGGCGGGCAAGCAGGCGACGGGGGTTGCCGCTGTCGGCGGTTTCCACGGCAACCTCCACCAGTTCCGTCTCAAGTCGGCGCGCGCACCAGTCCCTGGCCTCATCAGGACTCAGCACCCCCCAGAACGCGGCCAGCTCACCCGGTGTGGCAACGCCCAGGCGCTGGAGCGCGCTGGCGCATTTCCATTCCACAAACACGGCCTCATCGATACCGCCATCGCGAAGACCATCGGGAATCACACGCTCGGCGAGATCATAGACCTTCTGGAAGCCGGCCCGGCAATCCACCGCCAGTGATCCGGTGCGCCACAGAAACTCCAACGCGGTCTTGGACGGGTGCCAATCCCACCATCCCGCCCCGGAGCGGTGCTCACCGTCACCCACCTCCCGGGCCATGGTCGGGCCCCGGTCGCGCACCCGGCTCAGCACCTGGTCGAACTTCTGCTCGAATCCGTCGCGCCGCCAATTGCGCCACCGCGCCTTCAGTCGTGCCGCCTCGCGTTCGAAACGATGGCGCCAATAGGGATAAAAGCGGGTCGGTATGATGGCGGCATCGTGGGTCCAGTTTTCGAACAACGTCCGGTCCCGCTCAAGCAAACTCTGGAGGTGCTCGCGCCTGTAGGTCTGATTGCGCGAAAACAGGATCATGTGGTGAGCGCGTTCCACGGTGTTTATGCTGTCCACCTGCACAAACCCCAGGCGCTCGATCAGAGCCAGCAGGCCGGCCTTGCTCTGTTTCAGCGCCGGTGATTGGGAGAGCCCGTGACGATCGAGAAAAAGCCACCGCGCGGTTCGGTTGTCGATCAGGGGCAGGCCCCTCGGGCCGATGGTGTTCATGGAGAACGCTCAGCAAGCTGTGACAGGTTCAACCGGACGGCCGCGGCCGCGCCGGAGTCACCGTTCAGGCTACTTGAGATGGGCCCGTCTGGGTACCGCTCCGGCCAGCAGACAACGACGGCGACATCGTCGGAATCCATGCTGTCGCCTGGCCTATGACCGGTTCCTCCGCCGGACAGGGTCCGGGTCAACGCGAATTCGTGACCCTGGTCGCGCTGTTGACCTCGCTCATCGCCCTGTCTATCGACGCCATGCTGCCGGCGCTGCCCGAACTGGGCGCCGACCTCGGTGTGCGCAACCCCAACGACAACCAGCTGGTGGTCGCAACCCTGTTCCTGGGCCTCGCGCTGGGCCAGATTCTGTACGGCCCTCTGTCGGACAGCTTTGGACGCAAACCACCCATGTATCTCGGTTTGCTGATATTCATCCTGGGCTGCCTGCTGTCGATGTTCGCCACCAACTACCCGATCATGCTGATCGGCCGGTTTCTGCAGGGCTTTGGTGCGGCCGGCCCGCGCATCGTCAGCATCGCCATGGTCCGCGACCAGTACCAGGGCCGCGCCATGGCGAGGATCATGTCCTTCGTCACCGCCGTGTTCATCATGGTGCCGGTCCTGTCCCCCGCCTTGGGCCAGCTCATTCTGGCAGTGGCCGATTGGCGGGCAATATTCGGCAGTTTCCTGCTGGTTGCAGGCGTAAGCGCGGTCTGGTTTGGACTTCGCCAACCGGAAACGCTGCCACCGGAATCGCGCCGACCGTATGACCTGGGGCGCATCACCCGGGCCGTGACGGAGGTCTGCGTCAACCGTGTGTCCTTCGGCTACACCGTCGCCACCGGTCTTGTGTTCGGTGCCTTTATCGGCTACCTCAACTCAGCACAGCAGATACTGCAGCAAACCTACGGCCTGGGCGTTCAATTCCCACTGTATTTTGGGGTGCTGGCCCTGGCCATCGGCGGCGCTTCGGTGGCCAACGCCCACCTGGTGCTGCGCCTGGGCATGCGCAAACTGTCACATGCCTCGATGGCCTCCATCACTTTGATCTCTGTGCCGTTTTTTCTGGCTGCAAGCGCGTTCAACGGCATCCCGCCGCTGTGGGCCGTAATGGCGTATCTAATGGCGGTGTTTTTCTTTTTTGGCATCCTGTTCGGAAACCTGAGCGCCCGGGCGATGGAGCCTCTGGGGCACATCGCCGGGATCGGCGCTTCGGTGATCGGCTCCTTGTCGACCCTGATATCCGTGCTATTGGGTACCGTCATCGGCCGCGCATACGACGGCACGGTGCTGCCCCTGGTTGCGGGCTTCGGGCTGCTCGGTCTGGCCGCTTTGCTCGCCGTGCTATGGGCCGACAAAGGCGCCGCCGAGGCGGGTTGAGGCGTCGGCGGCGCCTTCAGGAACTGCAGGAAAGCATCGAACAACCCGGACGATGGCGTGCCCATTCCGGCCGCTTGGCGGCGTAGGTCTCGTTCCCGGGCTGCTCATCATAGGGGTTACGCAACACCTCCAGCAGGTCGTTGACACCACTGTAGTCGCCCGCCTCAGCCTGATCGATGGCCACCTGCGCCAGATAATTGCGCAGCACGTACTTCGGGTTGACCGCATTCATGCGCTGTCCCCGAACCGGATCCGGTGTGCCTTCCTCTCGCAAGCGGCCCAGATAGCGCCGCAGCCAGGCACCGGTGCGCGCCCGATGTGAATCGGTGAGCTGCTCCGCCCGGTAATACGCGTCCATGAGCGGCGCCATCAACTCCGAATCCGACGCGGTCTCCGGGGTGTCCAGCCGAAGCCCGGCCAGTCCTCTGTAGAACAGGGTCATATCGGTCTCCGCCTGTGCCAGCACCTCATTGAGATCGTCCACCAGTGCCTGGTCGGTTTCATTTCGAAACAGGTTCAAGCCCAACTTGCCTGCCATCATGGCTTGGCGGCCACTCTCGAAACTGTCCACGTACACATTCAGGGCGGACTGCAGCGGCTCGGTTTGTTCGATCAGGGGGTGTATGGCGTTGGCCAGCTGGACCAGATTCCATAGCGCGATCTGGGGCTGATTGCCGAAGCGGTAGCGGCGTCCACCGGCATCGGTGGTGTTGGGGGTCCAGTCGGGATCGTAATCCTCCAGCCAGCCATAGGGCCCGTAGTCTATGGTCAAACCCAGAATCGACATGTTGTCGGTGTTCATCACGCCGTGTACGAACCCAACCCGCATCCAATGCACAATCATCTCCGCTGTGCGCCGGCAAACCTCCTCGAACCAGGCCAGGTAGGTCTCGCGGGTGGGCTCGCCCAGATGCGGGAAATCGGTGCGTACCGTGTAGTCGGCCAATTGCTTGAGGCACCCGACTTCGCCCCGGGCAGCGAATATCTGAAAGCTGCCGAAACGGGTAAAGGACGGTGCGACACGGCAAACCACCGCGCCAGCTTCCGCCTTGGGGTTACCGTCATAGAACATGTCCCGGACCACGGTCTCACCCGTGGTGACCAGACTGAGCGCACGGGTGGTGGGTACCCCCAGATGATGCATGGCCTCGCTGCACAGAAACTCCCGCACCGACGAACGCAACACCGCCAGGCCGTCCGCCGTGCGTGAATACGGTGTTGGGCCCGCGCCCTTGAGTTGCAGTGCCCAGCGCTCGCCGTTTCGATTGACCACCTCCCCCAGGTTGATGGCGCGTCCGTCTCCAAGCTGGCCGGCCCAGTTCCCGAACTGGTGTCCACCGTAGCAGGTGGCGTAGGGATCCATTTGCGGGAGCTGACGGTTGCCCGAGAATACCTGGGTGAATGTTTCGAGCTGATCTGCCGCCAGGACCCCGGCGTTGGCGAGATCGAGGCGTTCGGCCATTTCCCGGGAGTAGGCCACCAGTTCCGGCTGCGCCACCGGTCTGGGCAAAACCCGGGAATAACAGGCGCCGAGCACCTGCCGACGATGATTCTCAATCACCGGATCCGCCGGCAGTTCCCGTATCAGGCGGTTGTCGAACACCAGGTCATCCAAAGATACGGGCTGGATCGGTGCATTCATGGTCGCGGTCCCGTGTGAGTCACCCGATTGATTGAGGGCAGCGTATATGGACCACCGCCCTTGGAAAAGGTGCCTGTCTGGCGGCGCCGTGATGGGGCCTGGAGGACCAGAGTATCAGGCACGGGTCCGGCTGACCTGGGCATTGGCGCGAACCAGCTTGTCCCGCAAATTGTCCGCAAAACCCGCCTTCAAGGCATGGCCGATGTGATCGTGTCGGGCGACCAGAGCGCGCAGCACCTCCGCGTCGATTACCCAATAGCGGGAGGGAAGGCTTAACACCGCCGTTCCGGTTGCGGAGTCACCGGTCAAAACGGTCATCTCACCAATAAAAGCGCCGGGCACGCATTCGGCCACACGATGCCCACCGGAAAAGATATCGGCTCCACCCGAGGCCAGGTAGGTCAAGTGGGTGACGGGGTTCCCCTCCTCCGTCAGCACAGTGCCCTTCTCCCCGCTGATCCACAACCCGCTGTTGAGCAGCCGACGCTGGTCGATACGATCCAGGCTTCGCAGATGCGAATCGACCATGTCGATCTCCTCATGCGACAGACGCACCCGATGGTTGAGTACCCAGGTAATGGACAGTTGGACCACGTTCACCGTCACCAGCAGGCTCTCCCAGAACACACCAACCGGGTCTTTGAGCCAGATCAGATCGTAAGCAATGGCAACCAGAGATGAGGCGATGGCCAGAATTCGCAACAGCCACATGCGCCGCATCAGCATGGAAATCACCAGCAGCAGATAGGAGGTGTGGCCAACCAGGCCGCCGGGCGACAGCGCCGACTCGATCGTCAATTCCATTTTGTGATGCCCTCCAGGGCGCGGCATATCCAATTTCCGGTGCGAGAATTTGACCCCACCCAGGGGCCGGGCCGCAAGCATTGCGATCTGTCCGATGAACGCAGTGTCGTTCGAGGCTATGCTTACGATTCACGGTGGGCGGCAGGTCCACCGGCACACCCGACAGGCCAGGCAGCGAATGGAGCAAATCGGCGCCCGGGACCATGTGGTCCAAGGCATTCTCTTCATGCTGCTCGGCATGGGCTTGTTGTCGATCATGGACGCGGTCGCCAAGTGGATCGTCGAGGGTGGGATGAACCCGATTCAGATCCTGGCGCTACGCAGTCTGGTGATCGTGCCGGTGCTGTGGACAGTATTCAGGTTGAATGGCCGGGTCCACTCGCTAATGCCAACACGTCATCGCTGGCAGGCGTTCCGTGGCTTAATCGGATTTCTGGCGCCGTTCTGCTTTTTTCTGTCCCTGCGAACCTTGCCGCTGTCGGACGCGGTCGTGGTGTTCTTCAGCGCCACGTTTGTGTCCACCGGCCTGTCGGTTTTGATGCTCAAGGAGCATGTGGGGGTCCATCGATGGACCGCGGTGATCATGGGCTATGTGGGGGTTGTCGTCGCCATGGTTCCTCATGGTGGGGGCCAGCTCGTTGGCTATCTGCTGGTGCTGGTTGCCAGCACGGCCTATGCGTTCTTGTTCGTCACCGGACGAATGCTCTCATCCACGGAGTCGATCGCTTCATTGGTGTTTTCCTTCAACCTGGGTGTGGGTCTGATCGCGATGCTGTTGTTGCCCTGGTTCTGGATCGACATGAGCTGGGTGGACGCAGGGCTGGTGATGCTGCTGTCCGGCTTGGCGGTGCTTGGCCACTTCAGCGTGACTGCCGCGTTTTCCTATGCCCCAGTAGGCGCCGTGGCGCCATTCGAGTACACCGCGCTGATCTGGGCCGTCGGTTTCGACTACTTCGTCTGGCAGCAGTTGCCCGTTGCGACCACTTGGCTTGGCGCCACGGTAATCATCGGCAGCGGTATGTATCTGATCTATCGGGAACGGCGCGCGGCCCTCGCACGGTAGGGGATCAAAGTCGGCCCCGCCATCGGATGCGTGATCTGCGGCGGTCGGATGCAAGTTCCGGTGATGCCGCGGATACCCTGGGCCGGCCATGCACACCAAGACCACGATGAATGCGCCGATCCGGCACGATCGAAGGTATGATCCTTGCTGACTACCCGTACCCGGAAACGCGTCACCCTGAAAACGGTATCGATCACTCCCATGCGTCCTCGCCCCAACCCCCGAACTCTATTGGCCTGCCTGGGCCTGGTCCTGACACAGCTGGTCTGGACCCAGGCCTCCATATCGGAGCAGCGACCCTTGGCCGGGGAACGGGTGCGTCTGGTCGTTGGCTTCGGCGCGGGCGGTGGCTACGACGTCTACGCACGAATGTTGGCCCCCCACCTGGAACAGGAGACCGGTGCCACGGTCGTGGTGGAAAACTGGACCGGCGGCGGCGGCGTAGTGGCCTTGAACAGACTGGCAACAGACGACACCGAGGGGCTGACGCTGATGCTTGTCAACGGACCATCGGCCGTCATGGGCCAGGTTCTCGGCAACGAAGGCGTTCGCTACGATGTGAGTGCGTTCACCTGGCTGGGTCGGGTGTTCGCCGAACCCAGCGTGGTTTTGGCGAGCCCGGTATCCCCGTACCGGTCTCTGGCTGACCTGACCTCGGCAGATCTCCCTGTTCGGTGGGCTTCGGCCGGCAAAACCACCACTGCAGGGACCCCAGCGCTGGTAAGTCAAGCTCTGAAGCTCAGATCTGAAGTGATTATCGGCTACAAGGGCACCAGCGAGTCGGCACTCGCCGCTCTAAGGGGCGAAGCGGATCTGGTTGCCATGTCAGCGACGTCCGCCCGTGCGCAGGCTCACAAGAATGGCCTGGTACCCATCGCCGTCGTCAGTCACGAGCGCATCAGCTTGCTGCCCGAAGTGGCGACTGTCGCTGAACAGATCAACTTGACACCCAGCCAGAACCGGTGGATCGATTACGGGATCACAGTCATGGGATTGGGGCGTTCGCTTGCGACATCAGAACACGTTTCACCGGAGCGCCGCGAGTATCTGCGCCGCGTTGTCAAAAACATATTGACCGACACCACAGTGATCCGCGAAGCGGCGGCCCAGGGTCGGCCGATAGAATTCGGGCCGCCAAGTGAATTGCTGGCCAGCATCAACCGTGCGTTGGCCAACGAGAATGAACCTACACGTGGTGAGCTCAGGCATGTCATTCTCGAAAAGTTCAATCCCTAAGGTCGATCAAACCCCGCTTTGGCTGTTCGTGATGTTCGACCGATCACGGCACTAGAATCGATGTTCGATGCCTACTTACAGGGTGTTCAAAGCCTTATGGCGATGGACGTGCTGTTGGCCGTTGCGGCGGCTGTTCCGATCGGGCTTGTCTTCGGGCTGCTTCCCGGCTTGAGCGGACTGACCGCCCTGGCGGTGCTGATGCCTCTGGTCTACGGCATGGAACCGTTGGTCGGACTCAGCTTCCTGCTGGCTGCCCACGCGGTGGTGTACACCGGCGGTTCGGTCACCACCATCCTGCTCGGCATCCCCGGCTCGCCGCCGAACGCCGCCACCCTGATGGACGGCCGGCCCATGGCGCTGAGGGGCGAGGCCGGACGCGCGATCGGCGCGGCACTGGTCGCCTCGGCGCTGGGCGGGCTTGTGGGTATGGTCGCGCTGCTGGCGTTGCTTCCGTTTCTGCAACCCGTGATCGTCCATCTTGGCTCCCCGGAAGTATTTGCCCTCGCCCTGCTCGGTATCAGCTACATCGCCATCATCGGTCATGGAGACCTGTTCAAGGGTCTGGCCGCGGGAGGATTCGGCATTTTTCTCTCCTGCTTCGGATATCAGGACATCACCGGCGTGCCCCGATTCTGGAGCGGCAGCGAGTATATGCTGGACGGTTTTCGTCTGGTGCCGCTGGTGCTTGGCCTGTTTGCGATCCCGGAGATCGTTGATCTCGCAGTGTCAAAACGGCAGCAGTTCAGGATCACGCCCGACAGCGTCAGTGCGGATAGGCTCCGGCACGGAATGCGGGAAGCCCTGATTCATCGTTGGCTTTTGCTTCGGGCTGCATGGATTGGCGTACTGGTTGGATTGATTCCGGGC
>Ga0316196_10000827_pt1 | contig 12794 bp, 7 predicted proteins | sample Eddsed2cm_MG_FD_204938 | JGI IMG/M metagenome (GOLD analysis project Ga0316196, IMG submission 204938) | Coastal sediment microbial communities from Maine, United States - Eddy sediment 2 cm | ecosystem: Environmental > Aquatic > Marine > Coastal > Sediment | place: USA: Maine | collected... | reverse complement strand
ACCCTCAAAGGCGAAAAAAGGGCAAAAATTAGTCCATTTACCGCCACAAATAGCGATGAAACTGGCTATATATCAATCCATGCGAGACCAGAGAGTTACACAGGCTGCTCTTGGCGAGTGTCTGCATGTCGATGGCCGCCAGGTCAGACGCATTTTAGACCTGGATCACAATACAACTCTTTCTCAACTCACCTCCGCATTAAAATGTCTTGGTAAAGAGCTGGTCATCGATATCAGAAATGCAGCATAACCAGTGAGCAGCGGCCCAAATGAACATCAAATCTGAACGGCATTTACATAAAATCGCTATCTACTCGCCGTCTGTTCCACGCTTTGGTTCGGCGTCATTTTCCCTTTTCAGGTAACACTTTTTTTGTCTCACAGATGACGGTTTTTCTACCGTTGAGCCGGATGCCCTGAAACCACCCGGACCTCCAGCGGACCGGTTGCATCCAGATGCAGATCACGCTGGGGAAAGGCGATTGTCACCCCCGCTTCTTTGAAAGCGTTATCAATTGCAATGTTCAATTCATGCTGCATTGACCACCAGTTCTCAATGCCATTAATATATACCCGCAGTTCAAAGTCTAAACTGCTGTCGCCAAAGCCCTTGAAGACAGCCTCCGCAGCAGGTTTTTCGAGAACATGCGGATTTTTGCGGGCGGCCTGCAAGAGCAGCTTTTGGGCCAATTTGGTATCGGAGCCGTAAGCGATGCCAACCGGTATTCGAATCCGGATATGTTTATCCGAAAGCGACCAATTGATCAGACGGCCGACAATAAACTCTTTGTTGGGGACGATCAATTCCTTGCGATCAAAGTCGATGACGGTCGTCGCCCGGATACGGATCCGCGATACGGTTCCATTGATGTCGCCAATGGTGACCGTATCCCCGATCCTGAACGGTCGCTCGAATAAGACGATCAATCCACAGACAAAGTTTGCCACAATTTCCTGCAGACCGAATCCAAGGCCAACACTCAACGCCGCAATCAACCACTGCAAATTGACCCATTTGATTCCGATCGTATTGAAAATAATAATGACACCGATCGCTGTGATCGTGTATCGGCAGACGGTCGAGTAGGCGTATCGCGCCCCGGGATTCAGCGGCAAAAGCTTCAATAGAATTACTTCCAACAGACCCGGCAAGTTGCGACCGGCAATGATTGTCGTCACGGCCACAATAACTGCCATGGTAATGTTGGCCAGGGTGATCGGAACCGTTTTTGTTACACCGTCCACTACCGTACCGTAACTCCAAAATTGGATATCCTGCAGGATACCGAACGCCGGAAACACGGGACCCCAGATGGCCCCGATGCCTACCAGCGCTAAGATGAACAGAACCAGCTTCAAAAGCCTGCGGGTTTGTTCGTCAATCTCACTTATTTCGACGATGGTTTCCATCATCGGTGGCCGAGTTTCGGCATCGGCATCCGCGGCAGCCTCCGTGTCTGAGGCCGCTTTAAGATGCAACGCCTGGTTGGCGATGGCCTTTTTTATGGCAATCTTGCGGCGGGCCAGCATCAGCATTCGCAGCATCAGATCGTTGAAGACAACCAATCCCAGCAGCAGCAAGGTAGTATCGCGGACCAGCGTGCGTAATTCGAATGCGGAATAATAATACCCGATCGCCGCCAGCAAGATAATAAAAAGCGATTGAGCGATGGCCAGAGGATACCAGAGGTATCTTAGACGGCACAGCCAGCTTTGGGGGTGTTTTTCAATCAAGATGGAGGTAATGCCGCCCCTGAATCTCAGGGCGCTTACTGTAAATATGGATAGGGCCAAGGCCTGAATCATCAGGGCTAATTTGGCCAGCGCATCGCTGTATTCAAAGTGAGCCACGGTCCCCATCGCGCCCAGGAAAAAGGCGGTCATAGCTACGATCGGAATCAGCCAGCCCAGATTGCGTTTCAAGGTGCGGCGGGCCGACTCCGGCCATTGAAAATGTGCCTGGGCCAAGCCGTTTTGGCGGCAAATAGTGTATAACAGGCCCACAAAGATCAAGAGACGGGCCGTTGGGATTAAGCCACCGGCAATGCCGGTGCTAAACGGGTCTGGTTGACGCAGGCTTGTCAATTGAACGGCTGGAAATGCCAGCAGAAACGGCCAGACAGCAGCCAGCAATACCGTTAGTCCCATGGCCTTAATGGTTAGAAGGAAGGAATCCTCCACCTGCTGCCCGACGCTTTCAGCGATATCCGCTAGCTTTCTTTTGGCCCACCTGCGGCTGACGATCAGAAACACAGCGATCAGCAAACCGATCGTCCAGACGGCTGTTCTTTGACGGAATGACCGGTCTAAATCATGGAATAATCGGCCCCAGAAAGCCGGGTTGAAAAACCATCCCAAGGAAACCTGCACCTTCTGGAGATCGCCAACATTGACCGGTTTGGAACTACGAATCCAGACAAGATGGCGATCGAGCAGTTCACCGAAATCCTCGGAAATGTTGATCAGCTGTTGTTCAGTGAATTCAATATCATGTAACAATTTGAAAATCCGCTCATAGACGGTTTTTAATTTTTGAAGGATATCGAGGCGATTGGATACCAATTCCTGAATTTTCGAATCGAGTGACTGCCGGTCGACATCCGGCAGAGAGCCGATGGAATCAATTACGCGATCCGCCAGAGCCTTGGGGTCGGATAGTTCGCGTAGCAGCCGTTCCAGCTTAATCTGTCTTTCGCTGATTACGCTCATTTTGATCTGGCGGGCATCGGAGTCCTCATAATACTGATCGGCACTGGGCAGGTTCAGACGTTGCTGGCGCAGTGCCAAGCCGATGGCCGCGGTTAGCACGGCGGATTCAACTCTCTTTTTTGCCGTCTCAAATTCCGCTTCCAGCGCTTTCAGACGGGCTTGATATGCTGTTTTATCCTTGGCTAAAACGGTTTCTTCCTGGCTTTCGGTTTCCAACTCGCTGCTCAGCTGAATATTGATGTTAAACTGTTCCTGGACAATCTTGGGCATCAGGGATACGTCGAGAATAGCGTTCTGGGCGTCCTCCCGCACCCGAGCGGCCTCCTGCTGGCGGCGTTGCTGAACTTGGGCCTGCCAGTTTTTAAACATCTTTTCACGGCCTTCCACCCGTTTCTGGGCGACGTCACGCTCCGCGCTGAGCAATTCGACCAGCAGATTATAGCTGCCTTGGCGCATCTTGTTTAATCTTATTTCGGCGGTTAATTTTTCTCGCTCGGACTCGAGGCTTAGCACCTTGGAATGATTGAGTATGTCTGTCTCAGCAACACCGGATATTGTTTCTAACTCCGTTTGGATCTCCTTGAGCCGGCTGGTTGCGGTCTCGAGTTGCTCGGTTGTTTGATTGATGGCATCCTTTTCAGCCGTTAAGCGATCACTCCATTCCCGCAGCCTGCCTTCAGCTGTCGCGAGTTCAACTTTTTTCTGGGTGAGTTTCTTTTCGAGTTTTAAGGTGCTCATCTGCTGCGCGCGGGTCTCGACTTTTTCAGGCGCTATGAAAGGCGTTTTCAGCTCGGCCCGCAACCTTTTCAACCGTTCGGGGGCTGTCTGGATGAGCTGTGAGAGTTCGTTCGCTTTTAGGTTGGTGCTGGCAGCACCCTCGGAATACGCAATCGCCTGGTCAATATATTTAAGGCTGTCGGTTTTAACCGAGGCGTCGATATCCGTCATATTTTTGATGGTCATGCGCCGGGATTCCAGATCTTTAATGGTTAGGGCCGACGATGGCGCTCCCGTCGACGGGGGCGTAGCGGTCTGCTGAGCCTGAAGTTCCGATAAAACCAGCAACAACAGACATATCGAACCAATGGTGAGCAAACCGACAAGTTTTTTTATTAGGCTCTGCATAAATTTTTCAGTAATTACCAGTATTTCACTGCAGCGCCTTGGGCGCGGCCACAGCGGTTTTTTCAATTTTGCTGCCGCTGGTTCCCGCCATGACCAGGACCGAAGCGGTGGTGCCCACCCGCAGCTTGATTTCTTCGGGCACCTCATCGAGCAGAATGCGCACCGGTACCCGCTGCGCCAGCCGGATCCACTCGAAGGTCGGGCTGATATTCGGCAACAGGTCATAGCCGGTGCTGCCGTCCTGTTGGGCAATGCCCCAGCCCAGACTGTCGACGCGGCCTTCCAGCGGTTTATCGGGATAGGTCATAAGGGTAATGATGGCCCGGTCGCCCTGGCGAATATCCTCGATGTAGTTTTCCCTGAAAAACCCGGTGATCCAGTAGCTGTTGACATCCACCAACGCCATGATGGGCTGGTTTGCCACGGCCTGGCTGCCCAGCCTCAGATTCAGGTTGGTGACGTAACCGTCGACGGGCGCCTTTTGCTGGGCAAATTCGAGATTGAGCTCCGCCGACTGAACTTCGGCTTTGGCCAGGCGCACCTGAGCATTCTGTTCTCCCGGTGCACCCAGATCAGCCTTGGCTTTGGCCAAATTGGCTATGGCTTCACCCAGCGAGGCCTGCATCTGCAGCAGCTGGGCCTCGGCGTTGGCTTTTTGGTTCACTGCCGCCACCCAGTTAGCCTTGGACTCCTCAACCATCCGTTTGGATGTCGCTCCCTGTTTGTCCAGCTTCTTTTGGCGCCTGTACTCCTTTAGTGTCTCTTCAACCCGGCCGGCATACCCCTTTATGGCGGCTTCCGACTGCTTGATGGTGGCGCCGGCGGCCTCAACATCCGCCTGGGCGGCTTCGACTTGTTTCGCCAGTGCTTCGATCTGATCACGCGTATTGTCGAGCTTGGCACGCGCTTGATCCAAATCCGCCTCAAACGTTCGCCGGTCGATCTCAAACAACAGATCACCGGCCTTGATAAACTGGTTGTCCTTTACCGGCAGCTTGACCAGCGGCCCGGACACCCGTGGTGTGATCTGAATGACCTGCGCCTTCACCTGGCCGTTGCGGGTCCAGGGATTGGTGACATAGTCCCAGTACTTTAAAGCAAATACGGCCGCAGCGATCAGAACGATAATGGCGGTTAGCAAATACTTGAGTTTCCCTTTCATAAATATGCCTCTATTTTAATCCTAGTTTGTGAATCCTAAGTCACAAGCAACAACTGCTTAAATTTCAAAATACAAGCAACAAGTTTTAAAGCACCAAAATACAAAATCCAAATAACAAATAAATCTCAAATTCCAATACACAATGACCAAAACAGATTCGGAGTCCCTAGTTTCGGTTATTTAGATTTTTCCAATATTCGCAATTGTTTTCGGCAATGTTTTAACGAAAAGCCGAACACCTTTAGCAAATTGAAATGTTCTTTCTTCAAGATCGTATACAGGTTTTGAATTTTGAATTTCGGTCATTGTAATTTGCCCTTCGACATGGCTCAGGGTGGTGAGCCTGCCGAACCATTTGTTATTTGAGATTTGTTATTTGGAATTTCGATGTTGTTAGTTTTCTTATCAAACTAATACTCCATCACTCCAAAACTCCATCCCTCCACCACGCTAATACTTCACCACTCCACTACGCCACCACTCCATTAGTTAAATCGGTATAATAAACGTTCCAATTAACCCGGTGTATATAATGGCCAACGCCACAAACACCAGCGGCGGATAAAAGAAAAAGCGTGACAGACGATAGCGATTGAGCGCGATAGCCGTCAGCGCTGCCAACACGACACCCCAAAACCCCGCAATCAATAGAGGCGGGAAATAGACACCGCCTAGAAAGAACTCGTGGGGGATGAATTTCACGTTAACCTCCTAATACAAGAACTTGGTATGATAGTCTTACATTTGCATTTGTGACGTTCTTCAAATTCCAAACTTCAAAATACAAATCACAAATAAATTCCAAATCCCAATATTCAATGACCAAAACGGTAGAGACAATATTCGTTTACTTTGACTTTTCCAGAATTGATGAAAAAATCTTTTTCAGTTCATTCGCTTCTTGTATCAACCGTAACGCCTCATCGGCATTTTCTAACGCGTTGGTATCATTGATTAACCTTAACCAATAAACGCTTTCTTTTGCTTCCTTACGGCTTATTTTAATTCTCATCAAAAAGTCTTTTTTGCCCAATGATTCGTTGGATTCTATGTAATTTGCACCTACTGATCCATTGGCTTTTACCAATTGTTTGCCGTCCTCAATATTTGCAATTGTTTTCGGCAATGTTTTAACGAAAAGCCGAACATTTTTAGCAAATTTGAAGGTTCTTTCTTCAAGATCATATGCAGGGTTTGAATTTTGAATTTCGGTCATTGTGATTTGTTTGTTATTTGTATTTTGTAATTTGTGATTTCATCTCTAGATCTAAGATTGCTCTTCTTTATCAATCCAAATTCAAAAATCCGAAATCCGAAATCGACTAGAATCTTTCTTCTTTCCAATGTGCCCAGTTGAGCCCCTTTGCAAGCTGTGCATGCGCAACCACAGACTCCGACAGGCCGCGGTAACTGCCGATCAATTGGTAGAAATTTCCATAATCCTCCGGGCGAAGCGCTTCTTGCTCAGCCAACGTGAGGGTCTGATCGATGCGGGCCTCCATCACGTTGAGTTTTAGGGCCAATTGTTCCTGTAGATCAGCATCCGGCTCAGTCACCGGGTTATCAGACCAGCGCTGGAACAGCGTTTCAATCGCTATTCGCCAGGCCCTGACATCTTCGATTAATTCCCGCGCCAGCAGAGTCGATTGGGGATTTTCGCGCGCACTGAGCAGATCCTTGAGCCGGAGGGCAAGTGCGTGCAGGCTGTTGACCAGTGTCTGAATCTGCTCCGGCGTGTTGCCGGGAAATAACCGCTGGTCAATCTGCCCGCCCCAGGCTGCGAGCTTTTGGGGCAGCTCTAAAATATCCTTTTGGTAAAACATCATTTTCCTGCGATCTTTCCAACCTATTTGCGGCTTCCGATCCAAGGCCATCCGCGACATCAAAAATTCAGCATGCCGGAAAAAGCGGCGAACCAATCGCAGAAAGGCTTTTTCGGGATGCGGCCGGAAGGGGATATAGCTCGTAACGAGCAGCAGCGAGAGGCCCAGAACAATCATCGCCGTACTGTTGGCAAAAGTGGCAAAATTGTATGTTTGCTGGTTGGCGATACTGGTGAGAACCGCAAAAAAAGCCAGGCCGAAAGCCCTGCTAAGGCCCTGTTGCGGTGTATGGAACAGATACGTGATGCCGAAAGTCACGGCGAAAATCATCAGCCCCAGTTGCAGGTAACCGGAAAGATACGGCATGACAAAAACATACACCACCCCCGCAAAGCCGCAGCTGAGGATTGCCGGCAGTAACGTCTTCGACACGGGCAGCTGGGAAAATCTGGCGAAGGCCAGCCCTAATGATACGGCAATTACCACGAAGCTTGCGTGCCCCGGAGGATCGATGTACACCCAGATGAGAAACGCAAGCCACAGGCCTGAAAGCACTCTCACAACAGCCGCGATCCGGTCCACGTCCAGGGCCAACCCGCTACCGGGCACTTTATCACGGGGAGGCATGGAAGCTTGCCGGCTGAAGCCCATGATGTCCTGAACGCAGTCGAACAGCGACCGGCTGAGCGCCTCGAGACGATCGAGCTGGGTCTTGGTCACCGCCAGCGCCGCGCGCTCAAAATGGGACCGGGCCGCCAGCTCTACCTTGTCAATGGCCAGGGTGATGGGTTGCAGGGCCTGCGCCGGTGCCTCCCCGGTCAGCATACCCTGGATCTGCCCAAAACGCATTTCCAGTTCCGAGCACATGGCCGCCAGATTGGGTAGAAGCTTGCTCAGGTCGAGCTGCTCAATCTCGGGAAAGCTCTCGCGCCAGCGCCCGAGGATCTCCATCAGCATCTTGGACTCGCGCAGGAAACGCCGCCATTGATGGCGTACTGCCCAGACTTCGTAGCTGTCGACCTCGGCAGCGTCCAGAGTTTGCTCGAGTCGAGCTAGAAGCTGCAGCGCCTTCATCCGTTGCGATCGAGAGTCCACACCCGAACCCTTGCCCGTCATGAGCCCTCGGTAGGTTTCAAACAGGCCGCGCTGGACCACGCCTAGTTTACGACCGGCTTCGTTGAGCTCGCCAACGCTGGTGCGCGGCCACAGGAAAACAGAAACCAGGGTGTAGACCATAATCCCCATGCCAGTTTGCTCAATGCGTACCATTGCAGTTTGAAAGGCGTTCAGGGAATTGGCACCGCCGTCAAAGCAGATGATCGCACAAACGAAGGCCATGACCTGATAAAAATATTGGTTTTTCTTGCCCGTCATCAAGTACGTGCAGAAACCGATGTACACCGACAAAAATACCATGAACCACCAGCGCTGCTGGGGAAACAGAGCAATCAAGGCCAGGGCCGCAACGCCGGCCACCAGGGTCCCGAGCATCCGCAGGGCCCCTTTGTGCAGTGACTGACCGGTCGTTGGCAAGCTGATGAAGGCCACCGCAAAGGCGGCCCAGTAAGGCCGGTCCCAGTCCATCTGCAGGGCGATGCCGTAGGCGATGGTCATGGCAAGGCCGGTTTTGATGGCTTCTTTGGTGCGGGTAGATATTGGAATCATTGATTTTTCTTTAATTCTGCTATTAGGTGACCGTCTGCTATTAGGTGACCGTGTGTTAAATCGTAAAGTACAAGAACCCGGTTTTAAAGCAACAAATTTCAATTCCCAAATAACAAACAAATTTCAAATTCGAATACTCAATAACCAGATAATCACTGGGTGGCAACTCTATATTATATGATCCAAAATGCCTGTGTAACGACTTTTGGTATCTTCATGGTTCTTCTCCTGTTATGTTTCATGGTTTGTTCTCTCATCAATAGATCAGCACAATCACCATGCCAAGCATTGCCATGAGGGTGCCGTTGACAGCGTAGGGCACCGTATAGCCCAGCATGGGGATGTCGCTCTTGGCCACATCGCTCACCATAGCCACCGAGGCCGTGCTGGTGCGGGACCCGCCGCAGACGCCCAGGTTGATGGCCGGGTGAAATTTAAAAATGTACTTTCCGATCAGCGGCGCCAACAACATTGGCACTGAGGTGGCGATCACCCCACACACCAAAAGGCCAACGCCGGCCGACTTGAGGCCGGCAACAAAAACCGGACCGGCCGAGATCCCGACGATGGCGATAAAGACGTTCAGGGCCACGGAATTCATGAACCACCAGGTCGGCTCCGGCAACCGGCCGAAGGTGGGATGCACCGAACGCGCCCAGCCGAGCGTCAGGCCGCCGATCAACACGCCCATCGAAACCGAGAGGGTCAGGGGCACGCCGCCGACCTTCACCGAAAGAGAACCAAGCATACCAAAGACGAAAATGAACAGGCCGATCCAGACCATATCGGTCATGATCGACGGGCGGTCGGCATAGCCGATGGCCGCTTCGATGCGGGCGATGTGTGTTTTGGTCCCGGAAAGCTTGAGAATATCACCGCGATGAACTGTTGTCTGGGCCAGAATGGGGATGTCCACGCTCGTCGCCCCCCGCGTTATCTTGCTCAGATAGACACCGCGGGTAAAGTCCTCTTTGGACAAATCGATCAGCGTTTTGCCGTTGACCTCTTTGCTGGTAACCACCAGATCCACCGATTCGACCGGTACGTCGATCAGTTCTTTGTCCGCGACTTCCTTGTTGTCCTTCCCTAATGCCACCAGGGCATCGGCGGGACCCGACACTGCCACCACATCACCGGCTTTGAAGATGGTGGTGGCGTCAAACTCGATCATCTGTCCGTCTCTTCGAATACCCTCGATGAACATGCGCTCGCCCGGATGCATACGTTCGACATCGGCGACGGCCTTGCCAGCCGCCCGGCTGTCGGCCGCGATCTCGAAGGCACGCATTTGAAGCTGGTGCCAGGCGGAATTCATGCCGGTTGCCGGCTGACCTTTGGACATTTCGGCTTTGTATTGTTTGCAGGCCTCCTCGAGATTGACCCCAATCAGCTTGGGTCCGAACTGGGACAGGATAATGCCGGTGCCGATGGTACCCCACAAATAGCATATGGCGTAGGCCACGGGGATGTGGTTGATCATCTCCTGGGCATTTTCAATTCCAGAGGCATTGATGGCGTCGGTGGCCAGCCCGATGGAGGCCGAGGTGGTTTGCGCGCCGGCCAGAATGCCGGCGGCAAACCCCACGTCAAAGCCCGCGATTTTGGCCACCAGGTAAGTGCTAGTCAGGCACAGAGCGGCGATGAGCACCGCAAAGATTGCCTGGGGTGCCCCGTCTTTGGCAATTCCGCGAACGAACTGCGGTCCGACGCCGTAGCCCACGGCGAAAAGAAACATCGTAAAGAAAACCGATTTCACATGGGTCGAAATGGTGATATCCAGCTGCCCGATGAGCACCCCGGCCAGCAGGGTGCCCGTGACCGCGCCCAGGCTGAAGCTGCCAAATTTAATGCTGCCGACAGAATAGCCGATGGCCAGGGTGAGAAAGATCACCAGTGCGGGATTGGCCCGCATCGTATTGACAATCCAGAATTTACTGGGCGGCGGTCCGGCCGGTGCCTTGGCCTTGGCGTCCTTTGTGTCTTTGGTCGCCTTGACGCCGGAAGCCTTGGCATCCTTTGCGGACGCATCCGCCTTCTTAGTGTCCTTGTCGGCGAGCAGAATCCCGGAATGATCTCTCTCGCTGGAAAGCTTCGTTGGGTGCTGTCCGACCCCGGTGGACTCGGCGTTTAGTGCGCTAAGCATAACCACCAGGGCCAGGACGAAGAAAGCGCCCATACCGACCAAAATTCGTGCCCGGGCAATCCGTCTGCATATTTTGACCAATATAATTCCCATGATAATCCGTCCTTTCGCATTAAACGGGCCAGAGGGCCCGGATGAAGCGGTAGCCCGCCACCTTTGTCGTGTCAGCCCTTACCACCGAAATGGTTGTACAAACTCCCGCAAAACACTATAAATCAATCCGGGCATGTCACCGGCACTGGCAGCTTCCAGTCGCACCGCCTGGGCGTTAACCCATGCGAGCACAAACAGCAACACCAAGTACCCAAAACCGAGGGCGATGTTGGTGTGGCGCTGAAAAGGGGACCGCACCAGTGCAACCACCGGTCCGGCGTAGGCCGTCAGAAACCATGCCGCACCCCCGGCGATTGCCATTGCTGCGTGGAGGGCGGCAATCTGTGCTGCCTGGTCCGGAACTTTTGTGGCAAATATGTCAAGGGCTGCATTCCACGGCTGGAAGAAGCCCGCCACGGTGTGTGCCAGTGCCAGATACATCAGTAAATCACCGGCCATCAGCGACCAGTGGGTACAGACGCCCACCTCGTCGTATGCACTGGACATAATGAATGCCACCAGTGCGAGGACAGAAAGTGCCAAGGCCATAAAGAGGGCCATATCGGCCTCGACGTGCACCGCGTGATCTATTCCGGGCACCCTGAGACCGCCCGAGGTCCTGTAAAGCTGAGCGATCTGAAATGACACGATCGCGATGTTGAACCCGATCACGGTCAGGCGCGCGCGCATCACGTTGACCGCAACGCGCACCGGCTTGAGAGTTTCAGGCATTAGGTTATTCCTCCTCTATCACCGCTTTTAAATTATTAAAATTTAGATAGCCTAATTACCTTCTGGATTAAAATTAGGCCCGATCGGTCGTTGCGACCGATCGGGCTGGGGATCTCACAGATGAAAAACGCTTCACAGAACCATGGCGAGGTAACCCAGAACCAGTACTAACGCCGATGTTACGGCATACGGCACCGGGTAACCGACGGCCGGGATATCGCTTTGGGTTATCTCCTGGGCGGCCTTCATGGACGCCGTGTGATTGCGCCCTCCTGCGACCGCACCTTGCAGAATCGCCGGGTTCATCTTGCGGAAGTAAAGGCCGTAGATCCATGCCAGGATGGGCGGAACCAGCGCCGCCAGGAGTCCGATCACCGCGATCCAGATCACCACCGTTCCCTGGAAGGATTGCAGTATCTTGGGCCCGACGTTGGCCGCCAGCACCCCGATAAACAGGTTTAGACCGATATCCTGCATGAAGCTGCGGGCCCCTTCGCTCATCGGTCCCCCGAAAGCGGGATTTCGCGTCCGCAACCACGAGAAGATTATCCCGGCGACCATACAGCCGGCAGAGGTTCCCAGTGCAAACGGAATACCGCCCAGCGTGACGCTGAAGTGACCGACTATATAGCCGATGACCATCGCGATCGCCAGGTAGGTGGTCTCGGTGACGGCGCTTTCCACGAGCGGACTTCCGGCAAACTTTTTGGCCGCCATGTTCACGCACCATTCCGGACCAACCAAACGGATCACGTCACCCGCTTCGATGACGGTCTGCGGCAAGTGGGGAATCGGATTACCCGATCGGAAGAGGGCCTTGAGATAGACCCCAAAGCCGATCGCCTTGCCCAATTCTTCAACGGTCTTGCCGGTCCACTCGGTCTTGCCCACGACCACGTCGGCCACCTCGACGATCACATTGCGCACACGCGGCTCGTCGATTTCCGTGCCCACGACCTTCTCACCCCGTTCGATAAGTCCTGCATACCGCCCGCGCACCCCGATGACATCGCCCATCGCCAACTTGGGGTTATCGGAGGCGTCAATCACCTCATCACCACGCAGGACCTTGAGAATGGCCGCGCGCGGGTATTTACGGAAAAGATCTTCAACCGACTGCCCAACGAGTTCCTCGTGTTCGATCCGGTAGGCGCGTATGTCCATGGGCGATACGCCCTCCACCGACGTTCCAACGGTGCCCGGCAAGGCCTCGTTGCCCTCGCCGGCACCGAAGGAAGCCTCGGCATCCTTGCCGGCTTGTACCGGATCTATGCCACAGACAACGGGCAGGTATTTGATCACCAGGATGGTAAAAATCGACGAGAGAACATAGGCAACCGCG
>Ga0316196_10000826_pt1 | contig 12798 bp, 14 predicted proteins | sample Eddsed2cm_MG_FD_204938 | JGI IMG/M metagenome (GOLD analysis project Ga0316196, IMG submission 204938) | Coastal sediment microbial communities from Maine, United States - Eddy sediment 2 cm | ecosystem: Environmental > Aquatic > Marine > Coastal > Sediment | place: USA: Maine | collected... | reverse complement strand
AAGAATCGCGCAGTGTAAATCGTCGTCCTCCGCCAGCAAGCGCCAGGCCTTGTACATCCCCAGCAGCATCTCCGGGCTGAACGCATTCTTGGCCTCGGGGCGATTGAGGGTCACAACAAGGACGTTGCCCTCCTGTTCCACGATGCAATTCTTGGTACTGATATCCAGTTCGGCCATAGTCTACTCTCGTTTATTGGCGCGCGCGTCACGCGACCTTGTGTTCACCCGCCAGTACAATCTCCAGCGCCTTGGGATAAGCCGGTTTGCCACTGGGCGCGCGGGGAACTTCATCCACCAGGTGCAGTTCCCGCGGCACCTTGTATCCGGCGATGTGCTCACGCGCGTGTTCCTGCAGTGATTCCAGTGTCAACTCGGCGTTGCCCCGTCGCGCCACCACCGCAGTAACCCGGCTGCCAAAACGCTCGTCCGGGGTGGCCACGACCAGGCAGTCAAACACCGCGGGGTTGGCTTTCAGTGCCTGCTCCACTTCTTCAGGGAATACTTTCTCACCGCCGGTATTGATGCAGTTGGAGCCCCGGCCATAAACGGTAATACTGTTGTCCTCTTCCAGGCGCGCTTCATCGCCCAGCAGCAACCAGGATTTACCATCAACTTCGACAATGGTCTTTGCCGTTTTTACCGGGTCATTGTAGTAGCCCACAGGGATATATCCGCTGCGGGCAAAAATACCCATCTCCCCCGGCTCAACGTGGCGATGGGGCTCACCTTCGTTATCCGTAATCACCGACATGAATTCACTCTTGGTGACATTGCCCAGGCCCTGGCCTTTTTTGCCACCGCCATCCATACCCATATTGCCGCTCTCGGAAGAGCCGAATGAGTTGGTTATAAATACGTTGGGGAAATGCTGTTTAAACGCCTCCTGCTTGCTTTCGGAGAACACCGCGCCGCCGGAGCCTACGCTGAAGATCGAACTCAGGTCCCAGCGATCGGGGTTGGCATCCAGCGCGTCCAGCAGCGGTACCGCCATGGCATCACCGACAATAGAGATAGCGTTAACCTTCTCCCGTGCGACGATATCCCAGACGTACTCACCCACCAGTGAGCGCGCGGGGCTCAGTACCACGGTGTTACCCGCCAGCAACTGAATACAGGCGTACCACCAGCAGGCCCCGTGCATCAGTGGCGCCAGTGCCATACCCACGATGGGAAAATCGCCGATACGCTCTGCGATCTGCTGCGGCTCCGTAATCGCACCATCCGGGTGAAACCAGCCTCCGCCGCCCATGGCAGCAAAAAACACATTCTTATGTGGCCACATCACCCCCTTTGGCATGCCGGTAGTGCCGCCAGTGTAGAGAATGAATAAATCGTCGTCGGCTCGCTCGCCAAAGTCTCGCTCACCACTGCACCCGGTCATGGCGCTTTCGTATTCCACGCAGCCCAGGTTCGCGGTATCGGCACCACTGTCGTCCTCCACATAAACCAGCGTCTTCAGGTCCGGCGCACTAGCCCTGACCTCGGCGATATGCGGCGCGAACTCCTGATTATGAATGCAGGCGACCATATCGGCGTTGTCGAAGATATACAGCAGTTCATCCTGTACATAGCGGTAGTTCACATTGATAGGCACCGCCCGAATCTTGAAGCAGGCCAGCATGCCCTCCAGGTATTCGTTGCAGTTGTAAAGGTACAGACCCACGTGGTCGCCTGCACCAATGCCCTGCGCGGCCAGGTAGTGCGCCAGCTTATTGGCCCGCTGGTCCAGCTCGGCAAAGGTGGCACGTTGCTCACCGCAGACCAGGGCGTCCCTGGTGGGGACTTTATCGGCTACGATTTCGTACATATCGGCGATATTGAAATGCTTGGCCATGTTGACCTCCGTTAACAAATGATCAGGATTTTTCAGATCCCACAACCCACATTGAGAAGAACTGAGCACCGCCACCGTAAGCGTGGCCAAGCGCTAATTTAGCGCCCTCAACCTGGTGCGCACCCGCGTCCCCGCGCACCTGGCGCGCGGCCTCGGCAAAGCGGATCATGCCCGAGGCACCGATGGGATTGGAACAGAGCACACCGCCCGAGGGGTTCCAGGGAATGTCGCCGCCTTCATCCAGGGACGTGGCGCCCTCCATAGTCAGCTTCCAGCCCTCTCCCTCTGGCGCAAAGCCCAGGTTCTCCAGCCACATGGGCTCATACCAGCTGAAAGGTACATAGACTTCCGCGCAATCGAGGTCCCGGCGCGGGTCAGTAATACCCGCCTGTTGGTAGACGTCCGCGGCGCAGTCACGCCCTGCCTGGGGACTGACCTCGTCGCGCCCGGCATACATGGTGGGTTCGGAGCGCATCGCCACCCCGCGAATCCATGCCGGTGGCTTGGGCGACTGTTCCGCCAGGTCCTCGGAAGCGATGACCATGGCACAGGCGCCGTCCGAGGACGGGCAGGCTTCGAGAAAGCGCAGGGGATCCCACAACATAAAGGAGTCTTCCACTTCCTGCATGGTGATATCGGGCTTTTGCAGGTGCGCCAGCGGGTTGCGCGCGCCGTGCAGACGATCCTTGACCGCCACCTTGATACCTACATCGTAGGGCGCTTCCGAACGGCGCATATACTCGCGAATAATTGGCGCAAAATAGCCACCCGCGCCGGCATTCAGGTGCACCGAGAAAGGTTGCGGTGTAGACAGGGCCCACATCGCATTGGATTCCGACTGTTTCTCGAATGCCACCGTCAATACCCGCTTAAAGGTACCGCTCTGCACATGGGAGGCCGCCACCAACGCGGTGGAGCCCCCTACAGAACCCGCGGTATGCACCCGCAGCATGGGTTTGCCGTTGCAACCCAGTGCATCGGTAAGGTAGCTCTCGGGCATGATGACACCCTCGAACATATCCGGCGCCTTGCCGATGATCACCGCCTCGATATCGTCCCAGTCCAGACCCGCATCCTGCAGCGCATTGGCCGCTGCCTCTCGCACCAGGCCGGCAATGGAAACATCGCCGCGCTTGGTGGTGTACTTGGTCTGGCCGATACCGACCACTGCTGCCAAATTAGCCATTACGCGCTCTCCACTACAGTTACCAGGTTGTGTTGCAGGCAGGGCCCGCTGGTGGCATGGGCGATGCCCCGGCGCGCCTCACCGCTGGTGATACGATTGAATACCTCGCCAATCCGCGACAGGCCCGAGGCCATCATCAGGTTGCCCGCCAACACACCGCCACTGGGGTTCACCTGGGTGTCCTCACCCAGGCCCAGCGCCCGGGTAAGTATGATTTCCTGGTGACTGAAGGGGGCGTAAAGCTCCGCGACGTCAACATGACCGTCGGCCATACCGGCGACCTGTGCGGCCTGGCGGGTGGAGACTGAGTCGGTGAGATCGCGCATCGCCAGGTTATGGCTCTCAATGCGGTGATCGATACCGCTGATGATCGCATAGGGTACGCCCCACTCAACGGCCTGCTCCACGGTGCAGATAATGACCGCACTGGCGCCATCGGATACCGGCGGGCAGTCCGACTTACGCAGTGGCGATACATAGGTCTCCTGCGCCAGCAGTTCGTCCACAGAAATGTCTCCGCTCAACTGGGCATGGGGGTTGTTCAGCGCATTACTGCGCGATCGTGCTACCACCTCGGCCATATCGCGCTCGGTGATCAGGCCCTGGTCCAGCATCAGTCGGGCCTGCATGGCCGCCAGGGAAATGGTGTCCACCCACTGGGGCGCAAGGTAATACGGGTCCAACTGCTGCGACAGTACGATGGGCAGTTCGCCCGGTGAGGATTTGCCAAAGCCATAAACCAAGGCCGATTTCGCGTGGCCCATGCGTATTTTCAGCATCGACTCATACAGCGCCCAGGCCGCGTCCATTTCCACATGGGATTCCTTGATTGGCGGCACTGCGCCCAGTGCGTCTACCCCGGCCACAAAGGCAAAGGCAGCGCCCTGCAGGTAGTCGCAGCTGCCGGAACAGACGAAATCCACGTCCTGGGCGTTAGCCAGCCCAACCTGGTCAAATACCCGGCGCAATACCGGCATGATCAGTTCTACCTCGTTGGTGGCGCCGGCCCAGGATACGCAGTCTGTCTGCTGGTAGGCTACAATCGCTATCTGTTGCATGATCTCAATCCTCCCAGCCGGTTACGGGCATCGTGCCGATTCTATCCACCGGCACATCAGGCTCATCAATGGGCTTGAAATAGCGAATGTTGTCCATGGCGTAATCCCACTCCTCCTCCGGCTTCCATAAGGCCTGCACCCGCTGCCCGATATGCACTTCCTCGTTCACGCACTCACTCATCAGGTGAATGAAAGAAATGTTGGAGCCATCGGGCACCAGGTTGGCAATGATATAGGGAGGCTCGATGGGATTATTGGGGATGGGGATAGCAACAATGGTAAAAGACTGGACGGTGGCCTTATCCGAGAGCACCACCTCTTCCTCCGTGGGCAAACCGCAGGCGGCACAGGAACCGCGCGGTGGGCAATAGACATTGTGGCAGCCGGGACAACGCTGGCCGGTCAGCACGCCTTTCTTTACCTGCGACAGGAAACGCGCCGGCGCGGACCCTGCGGTGAATGTGTATTGCAGATAGATGGGGGCTTCGATGCCGGTGATCATTTCTCTTTCTTCACTCATCACTCAGTTCTCCTGCGCCAGCTCGAAACAGCGGATATCGGTAATAAAACCTCGTGTCTCATCGGCCCACACGGCCTGTACCCGTGCACCGGTTGCGAGGTCGCCCTCGGACCGGGCCGCAACACAGTGGATCATCGCGACATCGGCGCCATCGAGTTTGATCATCGCCCAGGCAAAGGGGTGGTCAAACGGATGAGCGGCGCGCGGTTCCTTGACCCAGGCAAAGCTGACGATTTCGCCCTGTTGACCCACTTCCACGAATTCGGAGAGTTCTTCGGCGGTTTCCGGGTCGTATTCCATGGGCGGGACTATCACGCGCCCGTCACTGCCCTTAATGCCAAAAATCCTGCGATCGCGCAGTTCAGTAAGAAACCGCCCTACTACTGGACCGGTTGAGCGCGTATAGGTAAAGCCAAGCTCGAACGCCTGGGTGAGAACTTCCGGCTGCGACATCGTCACCGCCCTCCTTGCCCGTGGGGAAATTATGGACTGGCAGTATCAGGGAGATTGCGGCAGCTCTCAATGACGCAAAGGATCATGTGCCTATGACTTTTCAGATCACCGGATGCCAGCCTGCCCGCCATGTTGCAACTAACCCGGTGCGCCGTCGCACATCCCACTTCGGCAGGAACGGGCCGGCTAAGGCCGCGATACCCATGGTAAAAGCATGCTCAGGTTGTTTTACTTATACCAGGCCCGCGTGAATTGTCGGGCGCGGCTACCGGTGGTGCTAAAATCCCTGATAATGCTGCACACGACTGACGGCCTGGCTAACGTAATGGACAGGCATGACAGGACATAATCAATTACCAGGAGTAACACCATGACCGTTGCCGCTATCGGCTATTTGCGCATTGCAGCCCAGGACACCTCCGCCTGGATGGATTTTGGCACCCAGGTGCTGGGCCTGATGGAAGCGCCCCGCGAGGACGCCGAGGGAGCGCGCTTCCTGCGCATGGATAACCATCCTTTCCGCTTTATGGTCGAACCCGGCGAGCAGGATTGCATGCTTGCAGCGGGCCTGGAGTATCGCAGCAAAAGCGACTGGCAATCGGTTTGCGGCGCACTGTCCGAAGCCGGGCATAGCGTCACTGCGGGTTCGGCCGAGGAGGCCCAGCGGCGCTGTGTGAGTGACTATGTCAGCCTGCAGGATCCCTCAGGCAACACCGTTGAATTGTACTACGGCCGCAAATTGGACTACGCACCACTGAATTCCCCGGTGGGCGTTAAGGGCTTTGTCACCGGCGACGAGTACACCGGCGACATGGGCTTTGGCCATGCGGTGCTGCCGGCCCCGGACATAGAGGCCACCATAGCCTTTTATACCGAGCTGATCGGCCTGGCCGTGTGCGACGATCTGTACCCCCCGATTCCCGATTCCCGTGTGGTGTTCATGCACGCAGACAATCCGCGCCAGCACTCACTGGCACTCTATAACCAGCCACACCCGGCGGGCGTTGTGCATATCATGGTGGAAGTCGAGACCCTGGACGAGGTCGGACTGGCGCTGGACAGGGTAAAGAAAGCCGGGCTGCCTGTGCTCGCCAGCCTGGGTCGCCACGTGAACGACAATATGTGCTCGTTCTACGTGCTGGCACCCGGCGGTATCGCGGTGGAGTACGGCTATGACGGACTATTGGTAGACTGGGACAGCTACACCCCCACGGTGAGTACTGAGGGCGACCTGTGGGGTCACGAGTATTCGTTCCCGGGCGTTAATGAATAGGCTCAACGCACCTCGACGGTGACCGGGATCCAGCGGTTGAGGATGTAGCGCAGGGAGCCATTTTGCTTCATCAGGCCCAGGGCGCGGTTCAGCTCAGCCAGCAGGGCATCGTCGTCCTTGCGCACCGCCCAGGCCAGCATTTCGTCGGTAAGCGGTGAATACAGGCTGATCAGGTCGCTGTTTTCCGAGGTCGTCGCCAGCAACCAACTGGTCGGTGCGTCGTGAATATACAAATCGATCTGGTCTTTGCGCAAGCCCTCAAACGCCGCTGCGGCATCGGCGTAATACGCGATCTCGGCGTCCTTGAGTTCCTTTTCCGCAAAGGCCGCCCCGGTGGTTCCCGGCTCGACTCCTATACGCACCCCCTCCCGATAAACCGACCAGGGCTGGGCAAAGCGCGCCACCTTGTCCTTGTGCATGATCGCCATCTGGCCCATACGCATGTAGGGGTCGCTGAAGCTTACCTGCTGCGCACGCTCTTCGGTCACACTAAAGCCCGACATGACCACATCAATCTGTCCCGCCAACAGCGCTGGCAGCAGCTTGTCAAAGGGCATGGGCACCAGTTTCATCTGCCGGCCGATCACTTCACTGACGGCCCTGACATTGTCCGCCTCTATACCCATCACGCGACCATCCTGCTGGAAAGCCAGGGGCGGATAGTCCGGGGATATCCCCACTTTGAGTGCATCTGCGACAGCCAGGGGTGTAGCGAGGGTGAACAATACAAGCAACAAAAAACGGTGCAGCATGTTAAATCCTTTTGCGAGGTCTGTTATCTGTGGTGCGGCAGGACGTCAATGTAACACCGCCCACCACCTCTGGGGAAGTCGTGCCTGTCAGGCGTTAACCGGTGTATCGGGCTGGGCATCCGGGTGCGCCAGTTGGAACGCATGCAACCCATTACAGTGCTCCCATACCCGCATAATCCGCGGGTAGGCCTCCATTGGCACGTTGAAGCGCAAGGCGTTGTATACCTGCGGTATCAGGCAGGTATCGGCCATGCCGGGTTCGTCGCCGAAGCAGCAGGCGCCGGACTGTGACTCCAGGGTTTTCTCAATGCCGTCAAAGCCGCGATATATCCACTGCTGATACCACTGTTGAACCTCCTCGGGGCTGGAGCCCAGGGATGCCTGCAGGTAGTTGGTTACCGACATATTGTTCAGGGGATGGATGTCACAGACGATGGAATTGACCGCGCTGCGCACCAGTGCGCGTTGTAGAGGGTCCCCGGGTAACAGCGGCGGCTGCGGATGCAATTCCTCCAGCCACTCCAGGATCGCCACGGACTGGCTGATAAGGGTGCCGTCATCAGTCTCCAGCGCCGGCACCAGGCCCTGCGGATTTTTGGCCATGTAGTCACCGGCTTTTTGCTGCGCGCGCAACAGGTTGACGGGGAAATAATCATAAGCCAGCCCCTTCAGCGCCAGCCCGATGCGCACCCGGTAAGTCGCTGAAGAGCGGTAATAGGAATATAATTTCATGCCTGTGTACCCGGTTTTGATAGCAGTGGGTATTTCACTACAGTCGCGGCGATATTGCCAAGAAAATCGCAGGCCAGGTGTGCGTCGGCCGCCGGCGCAAGATTCGCACAGATTGTGAAGCACTGATTTCTCGTGCTACCTTTAGCAGTTGTGGCCCACCTACGCTGATCGCGGTTAACGGCGGGCACCCGCAAACCCAATACAATAAGGTCTATTTTATGCGCACAACTATCAAGGCAACTCTTATCATGCTGCTTACCTGCCTGCCCTTCCAGGCAAGCCACGCGGATGAATACAGCGATACCATGTCGGTATTCCAGAGCGCTGGCGAAAGCGGTGTCTATTTTGACAGCGCCTACGGCTATGCCATCTTTCCCACCATTGGCAAGGGTGGCATTGGCATCGGCGGCGCCCACGGCAAGGGCAAGGTGTACAGCCAGGGTACAGCCATCGGCAAAACCAGCATGACGCAACTCACCATCGGCTTGCAATTGGGCGGCCAGGCCTACAGCCAGATCATTTTTTTCGAGAACGCCGAAGCCCTGAAGCAGTTCACCTCGGGCAATTTTGAGTTCAGTGCCCAGGCGACAGCCGTGGCGATAACCGCAGGTGCTTCAGCCGAGGCCAATACCGGCGGCGGCGCATCTGCCGGGGCCAGTGGCGGCAAGAACGATGCCAGTACCACTTCCGCCGGATATCGCAAAGGCATGGCGATCTTTACTGTGGCCAAGGGCGGCCTGATGTATGAGGCCTCCCTGGGCGGACAGAAGTTCAGCTACGAAGCGCTGTAAGAAACCGAGCCCCTACCCGGAATCACTGCTGCGCCCGGGCCTCAACCCGTGACCAGACCCGCAGCAGGTTACCGCTCCAGATCTGCTGTATTTGCTCAGGCGTGTACTCGCGGCGCAACAGCTCTGCTGTCACCGCCGCCGTTTGTGCCGCCTGGTCCCAGCCCTTCACACCACCGCCACCGCCAAAGTCTGAAGCAATGCCCGCGTGCTCGATCCCGACCAGTTGCACCACGTAATCGATGTGATCGACCAGGGTGCTTACTGTAGCGCGAGGCCAACGCTCATCCAGGGCATTGATGCGCAGGCGCAGTTGGGCATGCTGTTCCTGGCTGGCTCGCAGGAACCAGTCCGCCCCCTGTAAGCCAAGCTCATCGCGAATGGCGCCCATAGCCGTGGCATTGTCTTCACTGATCTCGCGCATATAGCTGTCAAAGGCCACCAGCTGTATAACCCCGTCACCCTCCGCTATCGCGAGAATCTCCTCGTCAGTGAGGTTGCGTGGATGGTCATACAGGGCTCTGACCCCTGAGTGAGAGGCGATTACCGGTGCCTGTGAGAGCGCGGCCGCCTCCAGCGTTGCTGCTTTGGAGGCATGGGACACGTCGACCATAATACCCAGCCGGTTGAGTTCACTGACCAGGCGCCTGCCCGTAGCGGAGAGCCCGCCCGCATCGGGCACCGCTTCCCAGCCCGAGGCGCTGCGCACCATGGAACTGTCCGCGAGCTGGTTATGTCCCACATGGGTGAGTGATACATAGCGGGCGCCACGACCATAAAATTCCTCAAGGTGCTCCAGCTCAGGGCCCAGTGGATACGCGTTCTCCACGCCAATCGCCAGGGCCAGCCGACCGCGATCGACAATGTCGCGCAACTGCTGCGGGGTGGTGGCCAGCCCCACCTGCCCAGGATAGCGCTGCAGGGTGCGTTCAATCGCGGCAAATTTCTCCAGGGCCCGCTGATATGCCTGCTCATAGCCCGATGCGGTCAACTCCCCCTGGCCCACGTACACAATGAAAAATCCGGCGTCGAGGCCGCCCGAACGCATCTTGGGAAAATCCGCCTGCATGGGCCCGTCTCGGCCCGGGTCGTCGGCATCGGTGCCAAGGCTGACCGGAATATCAATATGGCTGTCAATAGTCAGCGCGTGCCCATGCATCGAGACACCATCCTCATTTGTCATCTGCGCCAGTGCATGCGGCAGCGTTGCCACCAGCAATAGCGGTATCAGTGATAAAGTCCGAACAACATCCATAAACAGCGATTCCGGCTGGCGGTGAACACCGGGTTGGCATCACCCGCGGTATAACATGGGCGACCAGCTTAAATGAACTAACGACAAAGGCATACTATTGCGCGCATTTCCCATGCTTTGCCAGGCAGCGCATGTGCAGTCGCCGCATGCATACTTTACACTGGGGCAGAACCATCCATCGAACAGCTGACCAAGGATAATGACCCACATGAGCGAACCCATTGCCGTGCTGTTTTCACCGGTGACACTGGGGGATATCACCCTGAAAAACAGGCTGGCCATGGCGCCGATGACGCGGGCCCGCTCGCCTGAACGCGTACCCACCGACTCGGTGGTGCAGTACTACGCACAGCGGGCCGGTGCCGGACTCATTATTACCGAGGCAACACAGATTTCCATCCAGGGTACCGGGTCCATCGCCACACCCGGCATTCACACGCCACAACAGATTGCCGGCTGGCAACGCGTCACCGACGCGGTACACCAGCGCGGTGGCAGGATCATCTGCCAGATCTGGCATGTAGGCCGGGTATCTCATGCCAGTTTTCAACAGGATAACCAGGCTCCGGTATCTTCATCTGATGTCCATGGCGAGGTGAATACTTTCACTGCGGCGGGCTTCGAGCGCACCACACCACCGCGAGCCCTGGCCCTGGAAGAAATCCCCGGCGTCGTGGCGGACTATCGCCAGGCCGCGCTGAACGCCATAACAGCTGGATTTGACGGCGTGCAGATACACGCGGCCAGTGGTTACCTGATCGACCAGTTTCTGCGCGATGGATGCAACCGCCGGCAGGATGCCTATGGCGGCTCCGTGGAAAATCGCTGCCGGTTCCTGCTGGAGGTGAGCGATGCGGTGATCGACGCCGTTGGCGCCGGCCGCACCTCGGTGCGCCTCTCACCGTTTACGGTCACCTGGGACTGCAGCGATTCCGATCCACAGCCATTGTTCACCCACGCAGCACGGGAACTGGACAAAAGGAACCTGGCATTCCTGGAAATTGTAGAGCGCGGCTTCGAATCTATCGCCGCCACCAGCCAGGCGCAGGCAAACGGCACTTTCCAACCCAACGATCTACGCAAGGCCTATACCGGCAGGCTGATGGTCAATGGCGGCTACCAACCCGAAGATGCCGCCCGTGCTATCAGTTCCGGATATGCCGAGGCAGTGTCTATCGGCCGCCCCTATCTATCTACACCGGACTACGCCGAGCGCGTTGCGGCCGGCGCGGCATTAAACGAGGACGTGGACATGATGGCCTGGTATGGCGGTGGCGATGAGGGCTATATAGACCAGCCCACCCTGGACGGTTAAGCGCCCTGGTGCGCCAGGCTGTTGAGTAACTTTGTCACCTCAACCGGCTTGAGTTGTTCCAGGGGCTGAGCCAGCATGGCTTCGATGCGCTTGCTGATAGTATCCATGACCTCGACAAAGGCTCGCTCGCGATCTTCTTCACTGCCCTCCAGGTGTGAGGGATCCGGCAGACCCCAGTGCACCTTGATAGCCTCGCCAAGCCACGCGGGACAGGGTTCGAGCGCGGCGCTGTCGCACACCGTGATCACCACATCAGGATCAAAGTCGCCCAGTTCATCCATACCCTGGCTTTGCAGCCCTTCCGTTTCATATCCCGCCCGCTCCAGATAATGCAAGGTCAACGGGTGAATACGTCCCGAGGGAGCACTGCCGGCACTGGCGGCCTGAAGGCGACCCTGGCCCAGTGCGCGGGTAATCACCTCAGCCAACACACTGCGACAGGCATTATGGGTACACACAAACAGAATACGCATCACGGCGTCGCCCCGCTTAAGACGGAAAGCGCCATAGTATCGCCACCTGGTGTTACACAACAGTGTCATTTTTATGGCAGGGCCTGCTAGACTCTAACGATGCTCATCCATATAACTACATTGGAGCGCCGCATGAAGCGATATGAGATGTCGCCCGGGGCCGGACCCAGGGGCCTGCGGCACCGCGATGGTTGTGGCTCGCCGGGATGAACTGGCTGCAACGACATAAAAAGGCCACGCTGGTGGCGGTTTTATCGGCGCTCTACCTGCGCTTTGGCCTGCCGGTAACCGCCGTGGGGTTTTACGAGCTGTACCACCTGACTTTGCTGGACCCGCTCTACTGGGGCTACGGTGCATTCAAAGCTGCGGGTTATTACTTCGACACCTGGCAATACCAAACCCTCGCCTGTGTGGGGGTTGCCGCTGCGATTCTTGCGATCGCCTGGCTATGGAGCAAGCGGCACTCGCCATCCGGAGCAGAGGCATGAACAGACGGGAACTGCTGCAATGCGCTGCCATCCTGGTTAGTGGGGTTAGCGCCAGCCGCCTGGGCTTTGCCCTGAATGAGGAGCAATGGACTTACCTGGCCACCGCACCTGACTATACCGATCGGCAAGTGGATTACCTGACGCCGGCACAGCGCAGGATTATCGCAGCGATGGCAGAAGTCATTATTCCTGAGACCAACACCCCCGGGGCAATAGCTGCCGGGGTGCCGCGCTACATCGAATTGATGGTAGCGGACTGGTTCAATGAGCAGGAGCGAGCCATTTTTTCCGCCGGGATCGCGGTCATGGAAAGCGATGTCCCTGCGCATTACGGCGCGCCATTTGAACAGTTGGGTGCGCAAGAGCAAGTTGCCATCATGGAGACACTGGAGGACCAGGCCAGTGATTCAGACTGGTACCGGTTCGGCAACGTGCAACGCGAGTTCCTCAGCGAAGCGCCCTTTATCTGCCAGTTGAAAGAATTGACCATCTGGGGATTTTTCACATCGGAAGTCGGTATGACCCAGGTGCTGCGTTACGACCCCATGCCAATGCGTTTTGACGGCGATACCCCGCTGGGACCCGATGACAGTAGCCGGCCAATGCGTTTTATCTGATGGCACAGGGGAGACCTCAAATGATGACAGCTACCACGCTTGATTTCGACGCCA
>Ga0316196_10000824_pt1 | contig 12816 bp, 13 predicted proteins | sample Eddsed2cm_MG_FD_204938 | JGI IMG/M metagenome (GOLD analysis project Ga0316196, IMG submission 204938) | Coastal sediment microbial communities from Maine, United States - Eddy sediment 2 cm | ecosystem: Environmental > Aquatic > Marine > Coastal > Sediment | place: USA: Maine | collected... | reverse complement strand
CGCACCATACAGCCTGGGAGCGGCTCATCGCCATTGGTGTACTGGGCATCGCCGGCTTCGCCCTAGGCGACCTCAGCGCCGCCGCACTGGGTGTGGTGGCGGGCGTGATTCTCGTGGCGATGCTCGGCGTCGAGACGGTCCGACATCGGGACGCTCTCCGTCAGCTTCGGTGAGCCGCACGGCCCAAACCCCGCCCATGTCACCTCCGGCGAAGGTCTGAAGGCCCTGCAACCCGTTTGTGCATTCGGATGCATGGCAGACGCTCCCTCTCATCCCGAGGTGCCTGGCTCCCTAGGATCGCCGTATGAGGCGATGGATCGCGGTTGGGGCGGTTGGTGGACTGGTGCTCGCCGGCTGCGCTCCGGACGGGGCCATTCGGCAGACAACTCCCGACGCGACCTCGTCGACGGCGATCGCGGAATACCGCTCCGTTTCCGGGTCCGTGACCTTCGAGAGTGCGTGGACGTTTGATCCTGGAGACTTCCCCAGGACGGTCCACAACGGTGAGGCATGCCAACCGACCGGGAAGGATCGCGGCGATGGCGACCTCGCACTGCAGCTCGTTGTGGAGACAGGAACCGGAGACGTGATCGGTGAGGCCGACCTCAGGGTGGGGGAGATCTCGGGCCTCGGACTCGCAGGCTTCGAACTGCCATCGCAGCTCGAGACCGTTTTGATTGCGAGTGAATCCCTGATGCGGCGCGCCACGTGCTCCTCCACCTTCTCCGTCGACCTCTCCGGGACTGCTCCGCTGTACTCGTTTGTCGTCGACGGCCAACCCGGCGTCGTGTACACGAAGGAAGACCTCGACGCGCTCGACTGGGTGGTGGAACTCGAACAAGGTTGACGTACGGTTGCCAAAACGGCGCGTGCTCCGGTCAGTTGCCTGCGGAGCGTTCTGGCACCGCGATCCTGTGGGTGCTATGGCGTTTCTGCTCGGCTGGGAATGACACGTCTCTGCTGCAACTGAGGCAACGCAGTGTCTGTTCTTCGTAGCCGATCCAGTCGTAGCCCCGTATCCACGATTCGTCGTCGGCGACGTGGACCGCACCCTGCGGCTGGTTTCCGGCGGCGTTCGGGGCGACGTATGAGGTCGGTTGCGTCTCGTGCAGGCGCTCTCCGACGCTGCGGACCATTCGGGCTCCTGCAATGCCGGAGCCGGCGATTGCCACAAGTCCGCAGGCCAGAATGACCGTGGCTGTTGCGTAGCCCGAGACTGTGGCCGATGCGGGGGTCGCGGTCGTCACGTCGAGGTAGGTTTGCCAGTTCGAACCGATCGCCGTCGAGAGCGACCCGAGGACGAAGAGGGCCCACCACATGTCGGAGGACTCGAGACGAGGGAGGGACCTCCATCGATCTTCAATTGGAGGATCACCTGCCTCCGGGTTCGACATGCGGTCGACTTCATTCATCACGAGTTTCGGGATCACGAAGTTGGCGAGAGGAATGAACCAACCACCAATCGTCCATCCCGAAGCCCATGTCCGCCTGGTCGCGCCACGGGACGCTGCCGCCCGATAGACCTTGAAGAACCAAATCATGAAGAGCACGCCGGTGATGGTGTATCCGACGAATCCGATCCCGAGGAAGCCGAACGCAACGGCCTCAGCATCGAGGGCGTTCTGGGTCGCTGCAGCGGAAGGGGAACGTTGTCCGGCCCAATCGCTCCATACGAAGAGGTACCAGACGAACGCCCCAGCCGCAATCACGTAGAGGCCGGCGGTAGCCCGGAGGGATGCGCTGGTTGCCTTCGACAGGCCGAGGTTGACGGATTCTGTCGAGGCAGGTTGATGAGCGGGACCGTCCGACGAGGCGGCCGCCGCAAGGGGGGAGCCGCAATGGAGACACGACGGACCCTGGTCAGAGACCTGCCGGCCGCATTCAGGGCATGAGATGAGCGTCAAGCCGCATTCCTTCCGAGATCCAGGGAGTTGAGTCGTGACCCAGAAGTATTGCCGAACCGCTGGATTCCTTGAGGATTCTCGCTCCGGTCGTTCGCGGTACGCCGGAGCGTCTGCCCGTGTGTTCTCAGATCCGCACGAGGCGTACCCTGGCTCCCCCGTAGGCGAACAAGGAGTCACACCGTGTCCGATGTCCGGGTCGCAGTCGTCACCGCCGCCGGTAGCGGCATGGGAGCCGCGGTGGTTCGCAAGCTGGTCGCTGATGGGTACGACGTCGCAGTGCTCTCGTCGTCCGGCAAGGGTGAAGCGCTCGCCAACGAATTCGATGGACTCGGAATCACCGGCTCGAATCAGTCGGTTGGTGACCTCGAGCGCCTTATCGATGCGGCCATCGAACGGTGGGGCCGCATCGATGCCGTCGTCAACAGCGCTGGTCACGGCCCCAAGGGTCCGATCCTGGAGATGACCGACGAGGAATGGCACCTCGGCATGGAGGTCTACCTTCTCAACGTCATCCGAATCGCACGCCTTGTCACCCCGCACATGCAACAGCAGGGTGGGGGGTCGATCGTCAACATCTCGACGTACGCCACGTTCGAGCCCGAGGCCCTATTCCCCACGTCCGGAGTGTTCCGGGCAGGTCTGGCGGCGTTCACCAAGCTCTACGCCGACGAGTACGCGACCGACGCGATCCGAATGAACAACGTGCTCCCGGGGTTCATCGACAGTCTCCCCGAGACGGAGGATCGGAAGGCCCGAATTCCGATGGGCCGCTACGGGCGCACGTCCGAGGTCGCCGAGACGGTCGCGTTCCTCGTCTCCGACCGGGCCAGCTACATCACCGGACAAAACATCCGCGTCGATGGGGGAATCACCAGAAGCATCTAGGTCGGCGATGGACGCACGGGTTCAGGTGGCGGTCTCGAGAACGAAGACTCGGATCTCGCGGTGAGCAGCGCGCTTTCGATAGGTTGGGAACGCGGCATAGATGGCGGCGGCCGCGTCGAAAGCTCGGTCGGTTTCGAGATCGTTGGCGCGTTGTGCCGTGACGTAGACACGTCGGTCGCGATAGGCCACCACAGCTCCAGGATCTGCCTCGAGGTTGTAGACCCACCCGGGCGTTGAGCTGGTGCCGTAGTTCGATCCGATCACGGCCAGGTCGCCAGCCATTGGGATCCCGATGAGTGGAGAGGTTCGGAGAATCCCTGTCTTTGCTCCGGTCGTAGTCAGCATGATCACGGGGATTCCGGCAAGCAGGCTCGCAACCGTGTGACGCCCACCCGTGACGGCGTGCACCGACTTGTCCAGTGGGTACAGTGTCTTCTGGAGCATCGCGCCGACCCGCTCACGGGCCGCGGCCCGCCGCAGCGTGCGATGCACGCGATTGGGCGGCTTCACGGCGTAGCCCAGTTCTTCGAGCAGACCCACAGCACCTCCAGCTGGGGAGGCTACCTCTGCCTCAAGGAATCGGGGTCCGGCTCGTGTGAGCCGGACCCCGATCGGTTGTTCGGCACGGCACGCCGCCGTGCACGCACTGCTGCTACTTGCTGAACGTTCCGGCCACAGGAGCATCCGTGCTCCCACCCGCAACGAGGGCGCTTCCGTCCGCGACGCCTTGGGTGTTGGTGTTCCGCCAGTAGAACGTCGAATCCGAGTGACGGAGCAATCCGACGGTATCGGTCTTGTCGCCGTTCCAGTTTCCTGCGAACACGATGTCTGCCGGGTCACCCCAGATGAACGAGACGTCGGCAATGCCGGTCGTCAGCGTATTCCGGTAGTAGACCAGGCCGGTTGTGTCACGATGCAGACCGACTTCGTCGATCCCGTCACCGTTGAGATCCCCGGCGAACGGCTCATCGCCCGGGTCACCGAACATGAAGCTGAACTCGGCAGCGCCGAGACCCGCATCACTCGAACCGAGCTCATTGATGATGTAGAACGTCTGGTTCGACGGTCGATAGATCGACACGGTGTCGAACCCGTCTCCATTGAAGTCGCCGGCGATCGGGACATCACCAGGATCACCGAAGAAGAACTTGATGTCCGCAATACCTTGCGTGTTCGAGTTCCTCAGGTAGACGTACCCGTCCGACTGCCTATACAGCCCAGGTGTGTCAACACCGTCGCCGTCCCAGTCGCCCACGAACGGGTAGTCGCCGGGATCTCCGTAGTAGAACGCCCCTCCGCCGACCTTCCAGAGGCCGGTCGTCGTATCAACAAGGCCGAGTTGTGACTCGAACAAGGAGATTCCGATGCGACCTTCGCCGCCCTCGGGGTAGTCAGCTGCCGTCACGGTCTTAAGATCCCGGAGGTAATTCTCCAGGGCCTGCTGGTACGTCGCTCCGAGCACGGTGAACGGCAGATCGCGGTACGGGTACTGATCCCCGCCTCGCACCAGGAAGTCGATGGTGGCGATAGTCACGGTCGGCTTGCCTGGGACGACCGCGCCGTCCTTGATGAGCACTGTGCCGTCGTCGAGCGCCACGGATCGGATCCGATGGCCCGGCGTGAGCACGTACCCGTCGTCGTTGACGACCTGAGCCGTCTCGTCGGGGTTGTAGAGCATCGAGAATCCGGCGATTTGAGCGAAACGCCCACTCGAACCGTCGATGTCCGAAACTGCGTTCTCCAGGAGTTCCTTGAAGTGCGCGATCGGCACGTTCTCGACCACCGTGAGGAAGTTCGGGAACGGAACCATATCGAACGTGTCGAGTACGGTCAGATCACCCGCAGGGAGGATCGTGCCGTTTCGAATCCCGCCGCCGTTGGTGATCGCCACATCGGGAACGGCGACACCGAAGTCGTCAGCGACTTGGGTGGCCTGCCAGATGTAGGAGTCGGCGATGAGGTTCCCCTCATTCGTCTCCATGAATCGAACCGAGTTGCGGCGACCGTCGAGATCTACTTCGCTTGTCGCGACTTTGTCGGCTTTCAGCACAGCCAAACCTTTGACAACCGGGTCGACGACGTACATCTGCATGTCGGCATCGTTCCCAGCAGCGGTCGAAACCACAAGGGGCCCGCTGTCGTCGCCGATCCCGACGAGATTGCCCGAGCCGTCGAAGCCGGCTTGCAGCTGTCCGAGATACTTGTACTCACCGGACGTGGTCACGATCGGGACATAGACATCGTCTTTGTCCTGTACCCACTGTGGGTAGGTCCCGAAGACGTCGTCATCGCCTGGGATCAGCGTATCCCCAGAATTGGCCAGCAGTTCGTCACCACCGCCTGCGATGACGATGTCAACTCCGCTTACCTGCGCGACGAGTGCCATCTCGTTGTCGATCGACTGGAGATGGCTGGTGAGGATGATCTTGTTCACGAGTGCCGCTTGCAGCGCGGTGACCTGATCCTTCACGACCTTGACGACATCCCTGTCGACTACAACACCTCGAGGGCTCGAGATAGATGCAATGTTTGGCGTCTCAAGTCCGATGATCCCGATTGTCTCGCCGCTGACCGTCACCACGGTGCTCTTGGCGATCGGCTTGAGCGGATCGACCACAGTCGTGATCGGTCCGAGCGGATCAACAAGAGCCGCCAGATTCGGTTCTGCCGACATGTCGAGGTTCGCCGAGACGTACGGCGGTGTGGTCCACGTCGTACCCGCTATGGGAGCCTGATAACCCTCGATGAAATCCGCCAGCACGTCTGGACCGAAGTCGAAGTCGTGGTTGCCGAGATTCACGGCGTCATATCCGATGAGGGCCATGGCGATGGTGTCGTACATCGGCTCGCCGGTGTCGGTGTTGTGTTTGAGTCCAAGGTTGAACTCAGGCCCCGCCAGGAAGTTGTCTCCGGACGAGAGCATGAGCACATTCGTACCCGCGGCCGCCTTTTGCGTATCGACCAGCGCTTTGAACCGCGCTGCCCCACCGTAGTCCGCGATGCTGCTGCCTGCGTTGACGAGCTGTGATTCGCCGTCGTTGTTGTGCAGGACCGTGACCTTGAAGGGTGCGCCGGCGTAGTCGTCCGGTGGATCTGCTTGAGCCGCTGGAATTGCGACGACCATGAGGGCCGCCAGCATCGCCAGCACAATGAGGACAACCCTCATGCCTGGTCGGCGAATGGATCGATCGTGGAACATGGTTCCCCTTTCATACGCGTGTCGCCCGAGATTCGACCTGGTCAGAAGCGTCGGCCAGCCCGTCGACGTATTCCCCTTTCCTCTGCGTGCCAGCAACAGACACAGCCCGAGGGCGTCGGTCCAACACTACTCCCCGCGTTCCACCCGCGCGGCGGCGGAGAGAAGGCAGCCCGGTGGTTTTGTACCTTGGGAAAACGAAGCGTCAGGGCGACTCTCATGGGACGCGGATTCAGCGCTTCGGCGGGCAATCCGTGTGCATCGCGAGGTGTACGGTGAACCCCGCCAACTACGTCGTTGGGGAAGGCGAGTTGACGGGGTTCACCGATTCTGGCGCGGCGGCTTCGGTCATTGAGGCCGTCACCGTCGCAATACTTCGCCCGGCGTTGGCGCGGCCGTAGTGGGCGTCGGCGGACGCGTCGGCCTCACGCGCCGATCGCGTGAGGCCCTGCGAGTGTCGCCGATAGATGTCTTCCATTCCTGGCCGCATCATGGACCTATGTCCGGTGCAGGTCCAGAAGGGTTGTGACGACTGGCGTTCGGACTAGTGCGGCTGGATGGGCCGCGCACGGGCAGCAAGCACGACGCACAGGAACGAACGCCCGTGCCGATCTCGAGTGACGCCGCGAGCCCGGATCCCGTCCAGGTCGCGGCGCCGTCTATTCGGCTACGGTCGATACCGCTGGTTGTTCTTCGCGGAGGTCGATATTGATGCTCGTCATCGCCTCGATCGCGTGCTCGGCGCAGAGATACTGGCCCTCGAACTCGACGACCGCGATGCCCTCGCAGATGTAGCAGATGAACCCCGTGGGGTGTTGTGTAGACATGCCCTCCATTCCCAAGCACAGCTTGGTCGATGGTGGCTGTGTCGTACAGATGGATTCAGAGGACTTCCAACGTGACTAGCCCTCGGCCCCATCACGCGTTCCGGCATGTCGGATGCCTTCAGTCGGTCGTCACCGACTCGGCGAGTTCCATCTCGCCAGTCTTCTCCCACGATTCGCACAGTCCGCGCAGATCGGAGTCGAGGTCCCGATAGTTGCCGGGTAGCGCACATGCCTCGTGTGACGTCTTGTCGGGCCACTCTTCGAATACGACGTAGGTTCCATCCGGCTGGGCGAACAGGCGCGAGCCGAGGCTGCCGCAGTGATCTCGTTTGGCTTCGGCGATCGTCCTCCAGCACACGGAGAACGGCTGGCGCTGATCGGGCCGCACCTTGATTGCATACGTCACGACATACATTGGGACCTCCTTGATTCAAACCCTAGACACCAAAGGATTGAGCTGTTGCGGGTCAGGTTCCCGGGACAGACTTGATATCCGGGAGGCCGCGGTAGCGCTCCGCGTAGTCGATGCCGTACCCGACAACGAACCCCTGGGGGATCCAGAGGCCCATGTAATCCGGGGGAGCGGCGCCTTCCCGCACAAGGAGGGAGCAGGTCTTGACTTCGCTCGGATGGCCGGCACGGACCCGGTCTGCTACGAAATCGAGGGTCAAGCCGGTATCGAGGATGTCCTCCACGAGCACGACCGATCGGCCGGTCACGTCGTGCTCGATGTCCTTCGTGATCTCGACAGCACCCGACGAAACCGTGCCCTTGCCATACGAGCGAGCGCGAATGAAATCGATCTCGACCGGAACGCTCATGGCCCTCACCAGATCAGCGAGGAAGATGAATGATCCGGTGAGGATTCCTACGAGTAGAGGGACCTCGTCCTGATAGTCCGCCGAGACCTCACCTGCGACACGTTCGACGGCTGCGGCAATCTCGTCCGTACTGAAGCGGGATTCGAGTTCCATGGAAGCGATTCTACGCCACCGGATGCCTCCGATGCGATATGATGGCGGCGGGTAGAGGAGGGGGTCCGTATGAGTGAATACGAACTGGTGGAATTCGTCGAACCGGCTTTCCAGGAAGGCGGTTCGTTCGCGGGGACGCTCGAGCGGGTGCTGGGTGCTTATGACATCGAGGCGGAGGCGATCGCAGCTGGTCGCAGCGCCTGGAATGCCTTCCGTGCATCGGGCAGCACCGACGTGGCGTGGTGGATTGTGCGCGCCCCAGGTGAGTCGCTGGCGCGATGGATCGCCGACGCGGCAAGCCCGGTGGAACGGGTGCTCGATCTCAGGACAAACGAGCTCGTCGAGGTTCGGTGATCGAGCCGGCATCGTTCGAAGCTGAGGTTCGTGAACTCCATGCGTTCTTCGGGCGGTGGTACTCCGGCGTGGCGGCCGTGAGCGAGTTCTCGCGCCTGGACGTCCTTGCCGACTCATTCGTCCTGATCGGACCAGACGGCCGCTTGAGCAATGTGGCGCAAGTGCGCGCGTTCGTTGAAGCAGCCTACGGGCGCCGGCCGACCGGTTTCAAGATTCGGAATGTCTCTGTCCGAACCCATGCCCCGGTCGGCACCTACGAGGAGTGGCAGACTGTCGACGATGTCACGACCGGTAGGATCTCAACGGCCGTGATGATGCCCGACCCGGGTACACCGAACGGTCTTCGGTGGGTGCACCTTCACGAGACCTGGCTTCCCGAGGCACGACCGTAGCGACGGTTCAGATCGATCAGCTGTTCCGGAATCCGTTCGTCGGCGATTTGGTCCCCGGTCACGCGCCATCGCCAGTTCGCGTCGGTGGTCCCGGGGATGTTCATCCGCGCTGACGAGTCGAGCCGGAGAAGGTCCTGCAGAGGGGCGATTGCGACCATGGCGCGCGACGCCCAGAGAGCCTCGAGGAATCCTGCAACCGGATCGTTCTCGTCGAGTGTGAGGTAGCGGGCTGCGAACTCCCGCTCGTCGTCGGGCGCTGTTCGCCACCAGCCGATGGTCGTGTCGTTGTCATGGGTTCCCGTGTACGCGATGGCTTCGATCGGGTAGTTGTGGGGCAGAAACGAATCGGACTCGTCGGACGAGAACGCGAAGGTGAGCACGCGCATCCCAGGGAAGCCAACGTGATCGAGCAGAAGTGGGACCTTGGGCGAGAGATCGCCGAGGTCTTCGGCGATGATGGGCAAGTCGCCGAGTTGGGCCCGGACCGCCTCAAAGAACGCAATGCCGGGCCCGTCTCTCCATTCGCCGTCGACGGCGGTCTCGGCCCCCGCCGGAATCACCCAGTAGTCGGCGAAGGCGCGAAAGTGATCGACGCGAGCTACGTCGGCGATGCTGAACGTCGAGCGGAGCCGGTCGATCCACCAAGCGAATCCAGTCTCCTTGTGCCGACTCCAGTTGTAGAGGGGATTGCCCCAGAGTTGCCCCGTCTCCGAGAAGTAGTCGGGCGGCACGCCCGCGACCACCGTTGGGCGCCGCATCTCGTCAAGCAGGAACAGATCGGGATTCGACCACACGTCGGCCGAGTCTCCCGCCACGAAGATCGGAACATCGCCGATGATCTGCACTCCGCGGTTTGTCGCATGACGGTGGAGCTTGTCCCACTGGCGGAAGAAGAGGAATTGCGAGAATCTGGTGCGGTCGATCGCATACGAGAGTTGTTGCCGAGCTGCGGCGAGTGCTCTCGGCTCCCGGAGACGAAGCTCGTCGGGCCAGTCCTGCCAGCTGCCGCCACCGTGGGCAGCCTTGATGGCCATGAACTGGGCGTAGTCGTCGAGCCAGAACTGCTCGGACCTGAACCGCTCGAATTCCTCCGCGATGGCCGGATCACCACCGCGGCGTCGGAATCGAGAGTACGCGGAAGCAAGGACATTCTGCTTCCACGGAATCACCGAACCGAAGTCGACATACTCGTCGGGGAATTCCGGCATCTTCGGTGGTTCGATGAGGCCGTCGTCGACGAGCAGATCGGGGGCGATCAGGTTGATGTTGCCGGCGAAGGCAGAGAAACACTGGTACGGCGAATCACCGTAGCCGGTCGGGCCGACGGGGAGGGTCTGCCAGAGACCAGTGCCGGTTGCCGCAAGGAGATCAACCCATTGATAGGCACCGGCCCCGAGATCACCGACCCCGAAGGGACCGGGGAGGGAAGTCGGATGTAGGATGACGCCCGAAGATCGATCGCTGCTGCGGAGTCCTTGCATGGCCCCATTGTGTACATGTGGCGGTCGCAGTTCCGACTCGAGGAGAAGCCGTGCACACGATCCCGCATCTCGTGCTGGCCAACGCGCAGCGACTACCGGACAAGCCGGCGCTGCGGCGGCGCGTTGACGGCGCGTGGATCGCGACGTCGTGGAGCGAATACGCGGCAGCTGTGATCCGCACCGCCAACGCCATGGTCGCCTCCGGGATCGAGCCCGGGGACCGCGTCGCGATCCTCTCCTACAACACGCCGGAATGGGTGATATTCGACGTTGCCGCCATGGCCGTCGGTGCGGTTCCGGTCGGCATCTACTTCTCGAGTTCTGCGGAGGAGATCGCCGACGTGCTCGAGCAGTCGGCTGCGCGGATCGTTCTCGCCGGGACGGATGCGCTCGCCGACAAGGTCAACGCTGCTTCGCATCCATCCCTTGACGTGGTTGTCGGTGTCGAGGAGGCCCCGGCCGGAGGCCTGTCATGGCAGTCGTTCCTTGAACGAGGCGACGACATCCCGGATGACGTGCTCGAGGAACGCCTCACCGGTCTTCAGCCCGGCGATCCGGCCACCCTGATCTTCACAGCTGCGGGATTTGGAGGTTCCCTCGGCGTTGTGTTGACGCACGACAACCTCGTGTTCGCGTCGGGGGTTGCCGTTGAGGTATTCGAGCCGACGAGCGCCGATCGTGTCCTGTCGTACCTCCCCCTATCCCACGTGGCCGAGCAGATGTTCACGATCCACATTGCCGCACATGCCGGATACTCCGTCGCTTTCGCCCAATCGGTTGGAAGGATCCGGGTTGACCTCCCTGAAATCCAGCCGACGATCTTCTTCAGCGTGCCGCTCGTGTGGTCCGGATTCGAGCGAGCCATCCGGGCGCAGATCGCCGCACTCGAAGGGTGGAAGTCGAGAATCGCCGAATGGTCGATGCGTGTGTCTCGCACAGATATCGCGGCCAGGAACGCGAGCCGGCGACGGTCGCTAGTTGGGCGGGCTTCGGTGGCGGTCGCCCGGCTGTTGTTCACGAACAAGGTACGCAGAGCGGTCGGGTTCGGGGACCTCCGGCTGGCGTTCAGTGGCGCCGTTTCAGCGGATCCGGAGACCCTCGAGTACTTCTCCGGCCTTGATCTCGTCATTCGCGAGGTCTACGGGCTCTCCGAGGCCTCAGGTCCGTCGATCATCACGCAAGAAGGAGCAACGCGATACGGCTCGGTCGGGTTTCCGTTCCCCGGCATCGAAGCCGGCCTTGCCGACGACGGGGAGATCGTGCTGCGCGGCCGAAGTGTGTTCGCCGGATACCTCAACAACGCGGAAGCGACGCGCCATGCGTTGCGTGATGGGTGGCTCCACACCGGGGATCTGGGATCGATCGGCTCGGACGGTCTCTTCACGATCACCGGCCGCAAGAAGGACATCGTCATCACGACGGGTGGGAAGAACATCTGTCCTCAACCGATTGAGCAGTTGCTCCGACAGGATCCGGTCATTGTCGACGCAGTGATCGTCGGCGACGGGTACGACCAACTGGGTGTGCTCGTCTCGGTGGTTGGGGGGCTGGACGAAGACGAGGCGTTGGCACAGGTCGAGCGACGCGTGCAAGCGGTCAATCAGCGTTTCGCTCGGGCAGAACAAGTCCGAAGGATCGGGCTGCTTCCACGAGCGCTATCGATCGAGGCCGGCGAGCGTTCTGCGTCGGGGAAGGTTGTCCGGGACGTTGTCGTCGAACGCTTCGCGGACGAAGTCGCGGACCTGTACCGCTAGCTCGGTACCCACCGGTAGCATCCGCGCTTCCATGAGCGAATCCGAAACACCTGTCATCGACATCACTGAAGAGGCACTCGCAACGATCCTCGAACTGCGTGAGGGCGAAGCGATCGACGACCTCCATCTCGCACTCCGGATCAGCGGTGTCGGGGCGAACGGCTACGTCTATGAGACCGCATTTCTGCGTCCCGAAGATGTGATGCCGGCCGACCACGTCGAGCGTCATGACGGTCTCCCGGTCGCCATTGCGGAGGGTTCCGTCGATGATCTTCGGGGTGCGGTTCTCGACCTTTCGTCCTCCGGTCCGTCCGCCGGGCTTGTGATCCGAAACCCGAACACGCCGAGCCCGGGCTTGGGGCTCGGAGACGAGATCGAGTTGACCGGTACAACCGAGGAAAAGGTGCGTCAGTTGCTCACCGAGCAGATCAATCCTGCGATCGCATCACACGGCGGCATAGCCAATCTCATTGGGGTCGACGGATCGCGCGCCATGCTCGAACTGGGCGGCGGGTGCCAGGGTTGTGGCCTCGCAGCTGTGACCCTGCAGCAAGGGATCGAGAAGGCAATCCTCTCGGCCGTGCCCGAGATCACAGAAGTCGTTGATGTCACGGACCATTCACTCGGCGCGAACCCGTACTTCTAGGTCCCGGTGAAACATTGACGGGGACGGCGCCGGTTGGGCGTCGGTCCGGGCGGGCAGCCGAGCGTCGGTGCCGCCCCCGCCAAACTTGTTCAGACAGCCTCGAACGCAGGCGATTCACCGGATTCAGGATCGGTTGCCGTTTCAGCAGCGACGAAATTCGTACGCAAGCCGGCGATGGCCGCCATGGTGTCGCGTCCACCTTCGGCGCCGATTCGCGGGAGCTTTGCCGAACGGCGGGAGTAGAACGAGCGGCGCACCGCTTCAGGCGTGCGCTCGTCGATGATGCTGCCGTCATCGTTGGACGAGGGCGTCGCTTCGGGCAGATCCTCGGTCGAATCGACCGAGACTGCGAGATCGTCCAACGCGATCTCCGTGTTGTCGTCTGACCTGTCGCCGGCCTGCT
>Ga0316196_10000822_pt1 | contig 12837 bp, 15 predicted proteins | sample Eddsed2cm_MG_FD_204938 | JGI IMG/M metagenome (GOLD analysis project Ga0316196, IMG submission 204938) | Coastal sediment microbial communities from Maine, United States - Eddy sediment 2 cm | ecosystem: Environmental > Aquatic > Marine > Coastal > Sediment | place: USA: Maine | collected... | reverse complement strand
CTCGACAGGAGGGTGCCGTCCCCATCACCGTCGACCCAACGATCGAGAACCAGGTTGCCAAGCTTGTTAGTCATACAAAACTCGCAGTAATTTGAAAATATCCGTATCGGATTGTACGGTCAGGTTGATATGAGCGTCCAGACTGAGTGCCAGAAGATTGTCGATGAGTTTCGCTCGCGCCCAACGCTGCGCGCGGGTTCCCTGATTACAACGGTGTTTGGCGACTCGATTGCGCCGCGCGGCGGCACGCTTTGGCTGGGCAGCCTGATCAACACGATGGCCGATTTTGGTATCAGCGAGCGCCTCGTGCGAACGTCGGTATTCCGTCTAGTGAAGGATGGCTGGCTGCAGTCGCGGCAGATCGGCCGCCGTTCCTATTACAGCCTTACCGACGAGGGTCGCGAGCGATTCGAACAGGCCACGCATCGAATCTACGGTGAACCGCTCGCGCACTGGGACGGAAAATGGTGCTTGTTGCTGTTGTCGGGGCTCGACACCGCGAACCGGGAAATCGTCCGCAAGGAATGCGGTTGGCTCGGGTTCGGGCAGATGTCGGCGAACGTGCTCGCGCACCCGTCGCCCGATCTTACCGATCTCGACGTGACGATACGGCGCCTCGGTGTTGATGGTTCGCTGGTCGTCATCGAAGGACAAACGATTCGCAGCGAGAGCGCCATGCGTGATCTCGCACGCAACAGTTGGAACCTCGACGAGATCGATGTCCGCTATACCGATTTCGTGCAGCGCTTCCGGCCCGTGTTCAAGGCACTGTCCGGCAATGCGCGAGCGACAGAGAAATCGGCGTTCTTGATCCGGACACTGCTTATCCAGGAGTACCGCAAGGTGCTGTTGCGTGACCCCTTGCTGCCCGCGGAACTGTTGCCGTCCGGCTGGCACGGATCCGCGGCATATCAGCTGTGCCGCAACCTGTACCGAGCGGTGCAGGAGCGGTCCGACGCGTATCTCGATCACATGATGGAAACGGCGGACGGGCCGTTACCGCCACCTTCGCAGGCGTTCATGCAGCGATTCGGCGGACTTGAACGACCAGGAAAGGTGAGTAATGGGTAATCTCGATACTGCGCAGCGATGCGCGGATGCGATGATGGCAAATGACCAATCGTCGCAAGCCATGGGAATCTCGATCGAAATCCCGGCGGCCGGGCAGGCGGTTGCGAGAATGCAGGTGCGCGATGACATGGTGAACGGCTTCGACGTCATTCACGGTGGACTGACATTTGCGCTCGCAGATACCGCGTTCGCGTTCGCCTGCAACGCCTACGACGACCTGACCGTCGCCGCCTCGGCGAACATCGAATTCCTGCGCCCCGCGACGCTTGGTGACGAGCTCACGGCGACGGCGACCGAGGACTACCGTGGCCGCCGCAGCGGCTATTACGCGGTCGAAGTCCACAACCAGCGTGGTGAGCTGATCGCATTGTTCCGAGGCCGTTCGGCAAGCACGGGCGACCCGGTCATCCGGCCGCAGAAGTGATACAGATAATCTTGAAAAACACCGAAAACCGTGACACATTGATCGTTGTTCCCCGGGAGTTATCCTATGTACACGCAAGGCCTTGATCAGGCAGGAAAGAGTGATCCCGCCAAGCCCGGTCCCGAGACCCCAGGTGTTGAGAGCAGGGAGCAGCTCGACGCGTTCCAGGCGCGCATCGATGCCGAGGAGAAGATTGAGGCCAAGGACTGGATGCCCGAGGCGTATCGCCGCACGCTGGTCCGGCAGATATCACAGCACGCGCACTCCGAGATTATCGGTATGCAGCCTGAGGGCAACTGGCTCACCCGGGCCCCAAGCCTGAAACGCAAGGCGATCCTGCTGGCCAAGGTTCAGGATGAGGCGGGTCACGGTTTGTATCTCTACAGCGCCGCGGAAACCCTTGGTGTATCGCGCGACCAGATGGTCGCCGACCTGCTGTCCGGCAAAGCCAAGTATTCGAGCATCTTCAACTACCCGACCTTGTCATGGGCCGATATTGGCGCGATCGGATGGCTCGTTGATGGCGCCGCGATCATGAACCAGATTCCGCTTTGCCGTTGCTCCTATGGGCCGTACTCGCGCGCGATGATCCGCGTCTGCAAGGAGGAGAGTTTCCATCAACGCCAGGGCTACGAAATTATGCTGACCCTGTGTGGCGGAACGGCGGAGCAGAAGGCCATGGCGCAGGACGCGCTGAACCGCTTCTGGTGGCCGTCGCTCATGATGTTCGGGCCCAACGATGCGAATTCGACGCACTCGGCACAGTCGATGGCCTGGAAGATCAAACGATTCAGCAATGACGAGCTTCGGCAGAAGTTCATCGACGTTACCGTACCGCAGGCGGAGTTTCTCGGGCTCACAGTTCCCGATGACGAGCTTCGTTACAACGAAGAAACCGGGCACTACGAGCATTCCGACATCGACTGGCAGGAGTTCTTCGACGTCATCGCGGGTAATGGCCCATGTAACGAGCAGCGCATGGAGAAGCGCCGCAAGGCACAGGACGATGGTGCCTGGGTACGCGAAGCGGCCCGGGTCTATGCAGAGAAAAGGGCCGCCGCTGCGGCGGCGTAGGACGGAAGATAAAATGAAACAGGAATGGCCGCTCTACGAAGTATTCATCCGCAGCCGCTCAGGCTTGAGCCATCGGCATGCGGGCAGTGTCCATGCGGCGGACGATGAAATGGCGTTGACCAACGCACGCGACACGTACACGCGTCGCAAGGAAGGCGTCAGCATCTGGGTAGTACGCTCCGACAAAATTGTCGCGTCCGACCCCAAGGAATCGTCCGCATTCTTTGAGCCCGCAGAAGACAAGATTTACCGGCACCCGACGTTCTACGAGATTCCTGACGAGGTCGAGAATCTGTGAGCGACAACCTGCTAATGGCGGCTTACGCGTCTCGCCTCGGCGACAATGCCCTGGTGCTCGGCCAGCGCATGATCGAACTCGTCGCTGCCAGCCCTGAGCTCGAAGAAGAACTGGCGAACGCGAATTTTTCGCTCGACTATATCGGGCAGGCCCGCATGTTTTATACCTACGCGGGGGAGTGTGAAGGGGTGGGTCGCGACGAAGACGACTTTGCTTTCCTGCGGCCGGAACACGAGTACCGGAATCTCCTGCTCGTGGAACAGCCCAATGGGCACTTCGGTGATTCGACCGTGCGCCAGGTGTTGTTTGAATGCTGGTATCTGCATTTGCTCGAGGCGTTAACCCGCTGCAGTGACGAGGGCATATCAGAAATCGCCGCACGCGCTATTAAAGAAGTGCGTTATCACCTGCGCCATAGCAGCCAGTGGCTGCTGCGGCTTGGGGATGGCACCGAGGAAAGTCACCGCCGCGCGCAGCAGTCCCTGGATAATCTCTGGAAGTTCACCGGGGAGATGTTCTCGCCGGACGACCTGGACGACGAAATGCGAGCCGTCTTCAATGGCCCGCATCTCGAGATCATCGAGGCGCAGTGGCGAGAAGACGTCAGAGCTATCGTCGAACAGGCGACGCTGAAGATGCCCGACGACCAGTGGATGGCCAGTGGGGGCAAGCAAGGGCGTCATACTGAACATCTCGGCTACCTGCTTGCTGAGATGCAGCATCTGCAACGGACGTATCCGGGGGCCACGTGGTAGAGACGACTTTCAAGAGTGAGCAGATTTTCGAGTGGCTGTCCGAGGTAGCCGATCCCGAAATCCCGGTGCTGACGATTACGGATCTTGGCATCGTCCGCGATATTGATTGCAGCGACGGGGTGACCGTGTCTTTGACGCCGACGTATTCGGGTTGCCCCGCGACGGAAGTGATCGAAGCAAGCGTTGTGGCAGCGCTCGAAGAGCAAGGCGTGTCGGACATCCGGATCAGGCGCGTCCTGTCGCCGCCCTGGACAACTGATTGGATTAGCCAGGAAGGGCGGGACAAGCTGCGCATCTATGGCATCGCGCCACCCGAGCGTAGGGAAGGGCCGATCGCGTGTCCACGCTGCGAATCCGGTCAGACCGAACGCGTCAGCGAATTCGGTTCCACGGCCTGCAAAGCGGCTTATCGTTGCCGCGACTGCCTTGAGCCATTCGAATACTTCAAGTGCCTATGAAACAGTTCCATCCATTGAAAGTCGCGGGCAAGTCAAATGAAACGCGCGACTCCGTGCGCATTGCGCTGGACGTTCCCGAGGAATTGCGCGACGAGTTTGCGTTCATGCCGGGGCAACATCTGCCGATCCAGATCGAGCGCGACGGCAAGCCGGTGCGTCGCACCTACAGTATCTGCTCGGCAGAGGGCTGCTGGCCGCTGGAAATCGGCGTACGCGTGCAGCCGGGTGGCCGGTTTTCCGAATTTGCGGCCAACGAACTTCAGGTTGGCGATGTACTCGACGTCATGCCTCCGACCGGGCGTTTTCACCTCCCGCAGGAACGCGACGACGGGCGGTTTCATATTGGCTTTGCATCAGGTAGTGGCATCACGCCGATTCTGTCGATCATCGCCTCGATATTGAACACGGAGCCCAACAGCCGGTTTGCCCTGTTTTATGGAAACCGCGAGCAGAACACGACGATGTTTATCGAGGACCTGTTCGCGCTCAAGAATCACTATCCCGAGCGCCTGCAGATGCATTTTGTCTTCAGCCGGGAAGAGCAGGAGTTTGATATCGCGGGAGGCCGCATTGACGCGGACAAGGTTGCCGAACTGCATCGGCGATTCTGTGCGGGCGTCGACGTGGATGCGGCGTGGATATGCGGACCGGAGTCGATGATAGACACTGTCACGCGTGCGCTTCTCGACCTGGGTATGGAAGACGACGCCGTCCACAGCGAGCGCTTCGGAGCACCGCGCAAGGGAGGAAAGCCCGCAGCGGCCGAGGCGGATGCTGGCAAGGACGCCGCCAGGATCACCGTGATCATGGATGGCCACAAGAAGTCATTCGATATGCCCGGCACCGCCGCGAACATTGTCGATGCGGCTGCAGATAAGGGTGTGGAACTGCCGTATTCCTGCAAGGGAGGCGTCTGCGCAACCTGCCGGACCCATGTACGCAAGGGCGAGGTGAGCATGGCGATCAATTACGGTCTCGAGCCCTGGGAGGTCGAGAAGGGCTTCGTATTGGCCTGCCAGAGCACGCCGGTGAGCGATGAAGTGGTGCTGGACTATGACAAGTCCTGACGATCACTGCGTTGTGGATTGGCGCGAATTCAAAACTCCGGGTGGGGTGGCAGGAGTAAAATTGCAAGGATGACTGAATTAAATACAGCAGTAGAGCTGCCACCGCGGCAGGACTCCTACGATTACGATGACCTGATTGCCAGCGGGCACGGCGAGCTCTTCGGGCCGACTAACGGGCGTCTCCCCAAGCCCAATATGCTCATGCTGGATCGCATATCCCTGATCTCAGGCGATAGCGGCAAGTTCGGCAAAGGAGAGATCAAAGCCGAACTGGATATCAATCCGGACCTCTGGTTCTTTGACTGTCATTTCGAAAGCGACCCGGTCATGCCCGGTTGCCTCGGGCTGGATGCGATGTGGCAGCTGGTCGGTTTCCACCTCTGCTGGCAGGGGTTGCTGGGTCGTGGCCGCGCGCTCGGCGTGGGCAAAGTGAAATTTTCGGGGCAGGTACTGCCGACTTCGAAAAAGGTGACGTATCAGATCGATATCAAGCGCACCATTGCCCGTAAATTGAATATGGCGATAGCAGACGGATCGATGTCCGTGGACGGACGCGAAATCTACACGGCTGAAGACCTGCGTGTCGGCCTGTTTTCATCAACTGACAACTTCTAGGGGCCAATATGCGGCGCGTAGTTATCACGGGGCTCGGCGCAGTCTCGTGCATCGGAAATAATAAGACAGAAATCCTCGATTCCTTACGCAACGGTCGCTCCGGCATTGTCGCGAACGAGATTTTCAAAGAAATGGGTCTGCGCAGCCAGGTGTTTGGGCGCTGCAATATCGATTTCAAAGATCACATCGATCGCAAAGTCCTGCGTTTCATGGGCGGTGCCGCAGCCTATGCCTACATCGCCATGCAAGAGTGCATCGATGATGCGGGTCTGGAGGAAAGCGATGTCTCAAACGTGCGGACGGGCCTGATCGCCGGCTCGGGCGGCGCGTCAAGCAGTAACGTCGTGAAGGCGGCCGATACGTTGCGCTCGCGCGGCGTTCGCAAGATTGGGCCCTACGGTGTCACCAAGACGATGGGCAGCACGGTGGCGGCTTGCCTCGCGACACCCTTCAAGATCAAGGGCATCAACTACTCCATTACGTCCGCATGCGCGACCAGCGCGCACTGCATCGGGGCGGCCGCGGAGCAAATTCAACTCGGCAAGCAGGACCTGATCTTTGCCGGTGGCGGCGAGGAAGAGGACTGGACGCTGACCAGCCTGTTCGACGCGATGGGCGCGCTGTCATCGAAGTACAACGATGAGCCTGCGTTGGCATCGCGGCCCTACGACTCGGGTCGGGACGGCTTCGTGAGTGCCGCAGGCTCGGGCATGGTCGTTGTCGAAGAGCTCGAGCATGCGAAGGCACGTGGCGCGAAGATCTATGCCGAACTGGTCGGCTTTGGTGCAAACTCCGATGGCTACGACATGGTTGCGCCGTCAGGTGAGGGCGCTGTTCGCTGCATGGAGCTCGCGCGCTCAACCGTTGAAGGACCGATCGATTACATCAATACGCACGGCACCAGCACGCCGGTTGGCGATGTCCAGGAAGTCCAGGCAATGCGCGACCTGTTCGGGGAAAACATGCCCCGGTTCGGTTCGACGAAATCGCTGGGTGGTCATTCCCTCGGTGCAACGGGTGCACAGGAGGCGATTCACTGCCTGCTAATGCTTGAGCACGACTTCATCGCGCCGTCGATTAACGTTGTTGATCCGGATCCGGCGATTGGCGATGCACCGCTGGTTACCGAGCTCATCGAGAATGCGGGTATCCGCACAGCGATGACGAACAGTTTCGGCTTTGGCGGCACAAACGGCACACTGGTGTTCCAGAAGCGCTAGTTTGCCGGGCTCGTCTCGGCCATAATCGGCCCCATGACCATTGAACGCTTAAGTGAAACCAGCTGTTTCGGCGGCCGTATTGGCTTTTATCGCCATGCATCTACCAGCAACAACTGTGACATGCAGTTTTCCGTATTCGTACCGCCACAGGCGGAGCACGGAAAAGTGCCGGTTCTTACTTTTTTGTCAGGACTGACCTGCACAGAAGAGAATTTCATGGTTAAGAGCGGCGCCCAGCGCGTCGCGGCAGAGCTCGGCCTGATGCTCGTGTCTCCCGATACGAGCCCCCGCGGCGAAGGTGTCCATGACGACCCCGATGATGACTACGATTTTGGTCTCGGCGCCGGCTTCTATTTGAACGCCACGCAGGATCCATACGCGGCGCATTACCAGATGTACGATTACATCACGCAGGAACTGCAGGCGATCATCTTCAGTAACTTCCCGGGCGACCAGGAACGACATGGTCTGACCGGGCATTCGATGGGCGGGCACGGCGCACTGACGATCGGCCTGCGCAATGCAGATATGTTCAGATCTTTATCGGCATTCGCACCGATCTGTACGACACTGCACAGCCCGTGGGGACAGAAAGCCCTGACGTATTACCTCGGCGACGATCAGTTTGCCTGGCTGGACTACGATGCCTGCGAGGTTGCCCGCCGCTCCGGTGACGTGACGAAATTCGACAGCATCCTGGTAGACCAGGGAGCCGCCGATCCTTTCCTCGCCGAGCAGCTCAGACCCGAGTTGCTCGAGGCGGCCTGCAAGGAAGGTGGTCTGCCGCTCGAGCTGCGCATTCACGACGGCTACGATCACGGCTACTATTTCATTTCGACGTTTATCGAAGAACACCTTCGTTTCCACGCTGAACGCCTCAGCGACTGATTCCCGGTTAGATGGAACAATGGATCGTACTCGGCGTCGCGATGCTAGCGACCGGGGCTGTGGCTGGTGTGCTGGCCGGCCTGTTCGGAATCGGCGGCGGTATCGTGATTGTCCCGGTACTGGAGACGGCGTTGGGTTTTCTCGGAGTGGATCCCGCGATTCGCATGCACGTGGCCGTTGGCACATCGCTCGCCACCATAATTCCAACCTCTATCTCGTCGGCGCGTGCGCACTTCAAACGGAACTCGGTTGACGTAGAGATCGTCAAACGTTGGGCGATTTTCGTGTTGATCGGCGCTCTGCTCGGGGCGTGGATCGCATCGCTCGTTCATAGTCGCGTACTCGCGATCGTGTTCGCGACGCTCGCCTTCCTGGTTGCTCTCAAGATGTTGTTCATGCCGGGCAGCCGCAATCTCACGGACAAGGTGCCGACCGGGCCGCTCGTACCTGTCATTCCGACGGCCATCGGTTGTTTCTCGAGCATGATGGGCATCGGCGGCGGTACGTTTTCGGTCATGACGTTGACGCTGTTCAATGAACCGATTCATCGTGCGGTTGGGACAGCGGCGTTGTTCGGTCTCGTGATTAGTTTGCCCGGCGCGCTCGGCTTCGTCGTGGCAGGTTGGGGTGATCCACGACTTCCAGCGGGCAGTCTTGGCTACGTCAGCCTCGTCGGCTTCGCATGTATTGCTCCAGCCACTGTTTTGGCTGCTCCTGTCGGCGCGAAAATCGCACACGCTTTTTCTGCAGAGAAACTGAATATGCTATTCGGCGCATTTCTTGTTATCGCTTCCCTGCGACTCTTCTACCGAGCCTTCCTGTGAACAGAATAACTGTCTTAGTGCTGTCTCTATTTCTTCTTGCTGCATGCGGCCCCCGGGAACTCGAGCCTGATGCAGACTATGTATGCGATCGATGTGAGGACTGGAATGAACCCATTGAAGCATTTCGTGTACACGGCAAGACATGGTATGTCGGTACCAATGGACTGTCTTCGTTCCTGGTTGAAACAGACGCGGGACTGATTCTCATCGACGGCGGTCTGCCGCAATCGGCTGAGCTCATCGATGCGAACATCCGCGAGCTGGGTTTCGACCCTCTCGACATCAAGGCGATCCTGGTATCGCATGCGCATTTCGATCACGCTGGTGGTGTCGCCGCATTTCAAAGGATGACCCGTGCCGAGGTCTATACGAGTGCGGCGGGCGTCGGGACTCTGACAAGTGGCAGGCTCAGTGAAGGCGATCCCCAGTACATCGCTGACTCGGACGCAGGCAGTTTTCCCGCTATCGAGAATGTAGCGGCCGTAGGGGACGGGGAATCTGTTGCAGTAGGTTCGACGAATGTACGAGCGATCTACACGCCCGGTCATACGGCGGGCAGCGTCACGTGGACCTGGGAGTCGTGCGCGATGAACACGTGCTACGACGTTGTTTATGCTGACAGCCTGACGGCGGTGTCGGCACCCGGGTTTTCTTTCGGGGCCAGCGGAGCAGCAGACAGAATGATCGAGAGTGCAGGCATCATCGCGGATCTTGACTGCGACATCCTGCTATCGCCGCACCCGTTCTTCTTCGGCATGCACGACAAACTGGAACGCCGCGAGGAAGGCAACCCGTTCGTCGGTGAATTCGGATGTGTTTTCTATGCCGAAACGGTACTGGGCTGGCTCGAACAACGGCTCGACGCGGAAGGGCGGTAGCGGCCCGACTCGATCAGGGCTGTGCGCCGCCCTCGATCCACTGGCGAATGGCGTCGATGTCCGACTGGGGTAATGCGCCACCCGGCGGCATCCTGTTACCAGAGATTCCATTTACACCTTCTATCTTGCGAACCAGGTAACTGTTATCCGGCTCGTTTGGTGCGACCAGCAACACGTCTGTCTGGCCACTAAACTCATTGACCAGTTCGAGGTAACTCGTGGCGGCGTCGGCCAGCGATAATTGGGCCGCCTGGGTTCCGGCGTTATGGCACCCTGCCGTAGCGCATGACGGTGTGAATATGTTTGCCTGAATCTCAGCCAGTGTCGGCACGTTAACGACCGGGGTCGAGATCGTAAACTGCACAACGAAATCGCCACCCTCTACGTCATTGCCCGACGGAAATGTTCCGGAGTATTCCCCATCCAGTGCATTTGCATCCATGTCCATGATGAATGACGCGCCCGAACCAAGCAGGCGGAGCGTGTAGGTGTCGTCGGCCAATGCGGCACTCGGGACAAATACGGCGCTCTGCGGATTCGCGCCGGGCACACTTATCGAAGTCGCGGTAATTGCTGTGTTGCTGCTGTCTTCAAGCACGAAGGTATTCAGGTTAACCGTCGAGGGGTCCGGTTGGCGATCGAACTGGGCGGTTATCTGCGTTGGCGCGGTATCCAGCGTACCTCCCGGCGTGACGGACAACGACTGCACTTTAATCGGCAGACTTGCTTGTGCCGTGTCGTCAACGGCGCCAGCGCTGATCCATTGCCGAATCGTGTTGATGTCGGCCTGGTCGAGAGGACTGCTCGGCGGCATCTGTGCACCCGCATTGCCTTCGAGCTTTTGAATAAGGTAGCTGTTGTCCGGATCGTTCGGGGCAACGCGTTGTATGCCGGCATTCTGTGAGCTCGCAACACCGACCAGCATCATGTAGCTGTTGCCAGCCTCGAGGTTCAGGCTTGCCGGCGGGTTGACCCCAACATGACAACCTGAGGTTGCGCAACTCGGTGTGAATACCGCCGCCTGGATTTCCGAGAAGTTCGGCCCGAAACCCGTCGGTGGCGGTGGCGGAGGAGGCGGCGGCGGAGGAGTTGTTGGTGGTGGAGGCGTCGTTCCACCGCCTGCATTCAGGTCCGCAATGGCCTTGTCATAGGACGTTTCGTAGCAGGCACCAAGCGTCAAAGCCGCGAACAACAGCGGCAAGATCAGCCATGCGTTTCGCGCGCTGGACATAATCCGTGGTTTCATGACACTCACCGTTACTGGGCCTATTTTCGATAATAGCTATCAGGCAGGCCAAAAATGTGACGGTGATCGCATTACTGATGTCTGACGTGAATTTGACGCGAATGTGTCTCTATTCAACGACGGATATCATGCGATTTCAGGCTGATACTTCGAGTTGTTCCGTGGGTGCGATACGCAGCGCGTCTGCGACGCGGTTGAAGAAGTCGATTTCGAGTACATTGACCTGGGTGTCGCTTTTGATGACATCGACCAGTGCTTGCAGGATCGTGGTCTTGCTCTCGTCATTGAGCCGACCTTGTACACTGCGGAGGTATTTGCGGAGATTTGCTGATTCGTTTACTTGCGAGCGTGATGCTTTGCGAATGTCAGCCTCTGTAATCTCCTGGTCAGTTTCCCGTTGCATGATCTTCTTGATCGTTTCGATTTCCTCTGGATGGATATTGGCATCCGCCTTGGATGCTTGTGCGAGGATCTTCAACAATACTTCCCTGTAGATTTCTTCTTCAGTCTTCTGACTGGATGAGGACCTGCTAAAGATACTTAAGACGTTACTGAGATTTCCAAAAGCCATGGCCGTTTCTCCTTGACGTGTTTTTCGAGCTCTTAATGTTAGATGCCTGCGGGAGGAAAAACGTTGCGAGATGACGCCGCACCACATTGCCGAAAACAGCCTAGGTCGAGTCTTTCGCACATACGAAAAGCGTTATCGCCACTGAGTGGTCCTCGACAGGAACTCCTACTATTGGCAGGCCAAAAGAAGACGCAATAGTCCTCGGCGTACCGAGCCCCGCAAAGCAGGGCGACAAATGCCAGGGCGAAGCGCCACGTTCATCACGCCCTCGCTAACCGAAAAACTGGCCGGTTCCAAGAGTGGTACCATAATGGTACTATAAATGCATGCCACCAAAGATCAGGGAATTGATGCGTGAGCTCACCAACGCCGGATTCGAGAATCGCGGTGGAAAAGGCAGTCATCGAAACTTTCGACATCCCGAAGGCGTGAATATCACAATCAGTGGCAGGCCCGGAAATGATGCGAAGCATTACCAGATCCGGGATGTAAGGCGAGCAATCGAAATGGTGTCCAATGAACAAAAGTAGTCGGTATTTGAAAATCGTTGAATGGTCCGAGGAAGATCAGTGCTTCATTGGTCGGGTTCCAGGGCTTGCACTGGGTGGTATTCACGGGAAGAACGAGAAGAAGGTGTATGAAAAGCTCTGTGATCTGGTCGATGAGTGGATCGAAATACACGGCGAAGACGGAGCGCCACTACCTCCTGCCACGGGCGGTAAAACATATTCCGGGAAATTCAATCTCCGCTGCGGTGAAGAGCTTCACGAAAAACTGGCTATCGAGTCGATGAAAGTTAGCGAGAGTCTCAACAGCTATTGCGTAAAAGTTCTCAAACAGGATGTGGAGTCATGAGTACGCCGATTCGACCTTGCGAGAGGGCAGGTTCAGTCGAGTTGCCGAAGACAACTAGGTCGAGTCTTTCGTTTCGCACATAATTCGGCGCCTAGAACAGGCCCCATAGGTGGAATATGGCCGTCCCGGCGAATGTGCCCAGCGCATAACCGAGTACACCAACCAGAACTCCCGGTGTAACAAGGTCGTGCCAGCCGCGCGCTGCGGCGAGGGCAGGTGCTGTGGTAGCACCGAGTACGGCCGCATTGGAGGCGGTCACAAGTTCCGGGACCGTCAGCTTGAATACCCGACCAACGCCGAGCAGGACGACCAGGTGCACGCTCAGCAGGATAACGACCAGGACGATCAGCATTGGCGCGATCCTGACCATGGCGACGAGATCGGCGCCGGCCGCTATTGCGGCGAAGAACACGAATGCCAATCCAACCCCCAGTTCGAAGCTGCCATGCAGTCTGTCCATCCACTTCGGAAACGCAGTTGCGACAATTAGCACAAGCGTGGTGATGACGGCGTAGCGCAGACTCGGCATTCCGATCAGGGCTGTGAGTGCGTCGCCAATGGCGACAAAGCTAATCGCTGCCGCCAATGCCAGG
>Ga0316196_10000819_pt1 | contig 12850 bp, 11 predicted proteins | sample Eddsed2cm_MG_FD_204938 | JGI IMG/M metagenome (GOLD analysis project Ga0316196, IMG submission 204938) | Coastal sediment microbial communities from Maine, United States - Eddy sediment 2 cm | ecosystem: Environmental > Aquatic > Marine > Coastal > Sediment | place: USA: Maine | collected... | reverse complement strand
TTGGTGTCGGTGCGGATGAACGGGTGGTACGTACGCTGTTCGGCAAGCGCCGTGTTGCCAATAACGAACTTGATGAGCCGGCGCTGATGTCGATCGCTGAAAAAACCGGTGGCCGCTACTTCCGTGCGCGAGACGTTGCCGGGCTTGAGGAGATCTACCAGTTACTTGATGAGTATGAACCGGTCAGTCAGGATGCAGAGAGTTTTCGTCCGGTTCGAGAGCTGTATATGTGGCCGGCAGGCGCCGCCTTACTGCTGAGTATATTACTTGCGCTGGACGCCGGCGGTTTGTTTCCGGGGCGGCGTATCAGTGTGTCGGAGCAGGAGCGCGGTCATGCCTGACCTGTTTCACTTCCTGCAACCGCTGTGGCTTCTGGCGCTGTTGCCATTACTGGCGCTGTTATGGTGGTTGCGCAAACCGGGTGAACAGGATAATGCCTGGCGCCGCGTCTGTGATGCCCGCTTGTTACCCTACCTGCTGACCAGTCCTGGCAGTCGCGCCTCGCGTCTGCCTTTGTGGTTGCTGGCGGTTGGCTGGCTGCTCATCGTGGTTGCGCTGGCCGACCCGGTGTGGGAACAGCAACCACAACCGGTGTTTCGCAACGAGGCTGCACGTGTGGTGGTGCTGGACCTGTCCAATTCCATGTTCAGCCCGGACCTGAAGCCATCGCGCCTGGTGCGTGCGCGCTACAAGGTCGCGGATATCCTGGATCAGGAATTTGACGGGCAGACTGCACTGGTGGTGTTCGCGGGTGATGCGTTCGCCGTAACACCACTCACAAACGACAGCGAAACGGTGCGGGCCTTGCTGAGCCCGCTGGAACCCGGCTTGATGCCGTCACAGGGCAGTCGGGTTGATCTTGGCTTGCAAAAGGCGGGACACCTGTTGCGCCAGGCGGGGGCATTGCAAGGTGATATCCTGATCCTTACTGATGGTTATGAAGATGACAGTGCGCTGGCTACGGCGGCAGAGCTGAGGCAGGCGGGTTATCGCATCTCGGTGCTGGGTGTCGGCACAGAGGAGGGTGCCCCGATTCCGCTAGCCGGCGGCGGCTTTTTACGTGACAACCGCGATGACATTGTTGTGCCGGCACTCGACCCGCGAGCCTTGCAGGCACTGGCTGATGCCGGTGGCGGTCGCTATGCCACCATCAGCAGCAGTGCGGCCGATTTAAAACGCCTGTTGCAAATCACTACACCGGGAATGAACGCGGTGACCGCCAGCATCGATCACACCACGGATAGCTGGCGTTCACATGGTTCACTGATAATTCTGTTGCTGTTACCACTGGCGGCGCTGGCGTTTCGTCGAGGCTGGTTAATGATGTTGCTGGTGTCCGTTACGGTTGGAGCTTCAATGCCACAACCGGCCATGGCTGCCGGTTGGGATGACCTGTGGTTGCGGCCTGATCAGCAAGCGTCGCGTGCCCTGCAGGCAGGTGATCCGGCTGCGGCGGCCCGTTTGGCAGCAGATCCGGCTTTGCGTGGTACGGCTGCTTATCAAGCAGGTGACTATGAACAGGCACTGGATGCCTTTAGTACATCCTCGCGTGATGCTGCGGCTTACAACCAGGGCAATGCACTTGCACAACTGGGCCGTTATGAAGATGCCATTGCGGCGTATGATCGCGCGCTGCTAGCCGAACCGGGTATGCCTGATGCAGTGCATAACCGGGCCGAGCTAGAGAAACTGTTACAACAGCAACAACAGCAACAGGACCAGGGTGAGCAGGGCGATCAGCAGCAGGATCAACAGGGGCAGGGCGATCAGCAGCAGGATCAGCAGGGGCAGTCGGGTGAGCAAGGAGAGCAGCAAGACCAGCCCGGGCAGCAGGCTGAAAACGCTAACCAGGATAATACAGCGGAGCAGCAGGAACAGGCAGGCGAGGGGCAACAACAGTCAGCAGAGAACGCTGATAGTGACGACTCAGAAAGTGAATTGTCTCCTTTGCCGCAGCAGCCAGAATCGGAGGGAGAACGTGATGAGCAGCGAGCCGCCCCTGCAGAGGCCAGCCCGCTGGATACGGAAGAACAACAGGCTGCCGAGCAATGGTTACGGCGTATTCCGGATGACCCCGGTGGTTTGTTAAGACGCAAGTTTTTGTATCAGTATCGTCAGCAGGCCGAAGGGGCCGTGCGTAGCGACCGGCAGGCATGGTGAGGGTTATGAATTTATTCAGGATTATCGCGGACAAGGTCCGCCCCTGCAAAAGCCGAAGCAGCTGCAGGAGTGGCTCTCGTCCGCGATACCGCAGCGTGACCTTGTCTTTGGTCTTGCTTCTGATATCACAACCGCTATGGGCAAAGGTAACCGCAACGCTTACACAAAATACAATTTATGACGGTGATACGGTAACACTCATCATAGAATCGGCTGACAGGGGCCATACCGGTGAGCCTGACCTGGCGGCCTTGCAAAAGGACTTCGAGGTTCTCGGTACCCGTAACAGCCAGCAGACACAAATTATCAATGGTCGTCGCACTGATAAACGCCAGTGGTATATTGAACTGGCACCGAAAGACAGCGGTACCGTCACCATACCTGCAATCACGGTGGGCAGTGATATAACCGAACCTTTGCAGTTGACGGTAAGACCGCAACCAGCCGCGGTTGCCGCTGGCACGGGTCAGCCGGTATTTGTAAAGGCACTGATGGAACCGGCAGACGGAAGTGTTTATGTGCAGCAACAAATCCACTATATCCTGAAACTTTTCTATCGCGACTCGCTGTCCGAGGGAGCTTTTGACGACCTGGATATAAAGGATGCCTTGATTGAACGGCTGGGTGACGACAAGCGCTACAGCACAACCATCAATGGCGAACGCTACCAGGTGCTGGAACGCCGTTACGCGATCTTCCCTGAGAAAAGTGGCGACCTGGTTATCCCTGCTGCCGTATTCAACGGCAGGATGGCGGGTGAGCCGCTGCGGCGAGGCCGCACAACCGGAATGGATTCAATGATGGAACGTTTTTTTGGCGACAGCGTAATGCGTGCTCCAGGAAAACGCATCCGCTTGCGCAGTGACGCGATCTCATTAAATATCAAGCCACGTCCGGCAGATTATTCCGGAGAACACTGGTTACCCAGTGAACAACTCGTGCTTGGTGACAGCTGGGCGAATGGCCCACCGGAATTCAGGACAGGTGAGCCAGTGACGCGCACAATTACGCTGGAAGCAAAAGGACTGGAGTCATCGCATTTTCCGGAGATTAATTTGCCGGGTACGGTTGGCGTGCGTATGTACCCTGAAAAACCCGAACATGAAACACGTACCGATGGCGAGTGGGTCTATGGCATCAGCAAACAGAAGATTGCCTATGTACCTGTTGCTACTGGACGTATAACGCTTCCCGAAATCAGGGTCGACTGGTGGAACACGACAACGCAGCAGCAACGCAGCGCTGTTATTCCCGCCTGGGAAATTAACGTGCTGGCGGGTGAGGGTGGTGCGTCAGATGCAATACCTCCCGCTGTTGATGCCAGTGACACGGCGGAGCTGCGCGATGTCGCTGACACGGTGACTGATGAGCCACAAACCATAGACGTTTACCCGCTGAAAACCATATTTGCTGTATTGCTTTTGTCTGTTCTCATAATGGCATGGTTGGTTTTGCGGCATCGAGCAGCGCGGATCGGTACCGGGGCGACGGCTGCACCGGTTGCTTCAATGAAACAGCAGCTTGCGGCAAGCACCGACGCACTTGAGAAAGCCTGTCGGCAAAATGATCCGCATGCCGCTGCCCGCACCTTGTTGCAATGGGCAGAGGCACGGTGGCCGGATGAGCCGCCGCGTAATCTGGGTGCCCTTGTTCGGCGACTGGCCAATGGCAAAGAAGAGATACGCAGCCTTGAACGCGCTTTGTACGGTAACACCCCGGATGGGTGGGAGGGTGGCGCGTTATGGAAGGCATTCGATCATGGCTTTGAAGTCATACCTGGAGAGAAGCCGGTAATACAAGAGGGTCTGTCACCGCTGTACCCGTATTAACGAGAGCGGATGGCCTCCATACAAACTTTTCCGCTGCCAACGATCCCGGATATCCGCCTTCGGTGCTGCTGTGTACCTGATGCTCACACTTTGCCTTTTTTATGAAAAGATAAAGTGTTGCGTCGATCAGTTGAACCCGCCAGCAAGTCTGGTCATTCAAACTTCAGCTACTCTTACTTAGGGAAAAGTAGTTTAATCTGGAATTCGAGAAACCAGTCAGGCGCACTGTCCGGCGCTTCCACATTCCAGTATGCGGAGGCACGTAAATCCACCGGAGTGTCATTGAAGCGCACAACTTTTCCAATGCCGCCTCCGACAGGAATGGTCCAGGCCTCATCACTGTCTGCCTCCCAGTTGTAGCTCATGGTTGGCGAAGTGTTCAGATAATAATCGGGCGTGTTGTAGTTGACGAAATACTGCAGGGTCGACAAGTTGACGTCCGGGTCATCGTCATCACCGGCAAAATCCCAGAAATGCTGCCCCAGAACACCACTGACCCAGTGGCCCTGGATGGTCAAGGCCAGTGCGGCCGGTCCGGCTGCCCATTTGTCGCTGCCAAGGCTGTCATCGGTATTGGTCGGGATGGTCATTGTCGGACCAAGCCCCCAGATAACGTCTCCGGCCTCCGCCGGTGAGAAAAAGGCCTGGTAAGTTATGTTCCTCAAGCCCGTCTCGTCACTCACTCCCGGATAGGCACCTTCCCGGTAGGCAAGCGGAATAATAAACCGGTTAATCAGATTCATGCGGCCAAGGCTGACCGGGTAAACCGGTTGCAACTCCAGCTCGTAGGCAAAGGCGTCCTCATAACCGCGACCGAATTCGAATTTGTTCTTCATCGGCAGGCTGATCATGCCAGTTACCGGATTCTGCTAAACCCATACCAAATTCTCGATATCGGGGATAGCCGTAGCGATACCGAGGCCATGCAGTGGAACTGGCAGGAGTTATCCAGTCAAGTTAACCGCCATGGACATTCTGTTTCTTCCGAGGTGAACATAGCCCCCTTACCAGAAGACAAGGGGGCTATGTCGCCTGCCTGCGGCCTAGTGAACCGGGGCTACGTAATTACCTGCACCCCAATTTGAATCAAGATTATCCCATTCAGGGACCTGCATAATCGCTTCACGCGGATCGAACGGCAGCTTGTTCGGATCGAGGCGCGGTTTTGAAGCCGCGATGGTTTCAGGACGCGCATTGACGACGTTCTTAAATGGGAAGTCGCGATTCTGCCCCTTGTCCGGGTACGCATTCTTCATCATGAGGTGGCGGGTTTTCATGATGCTGAACATCGTCTTGGCGGGAAACAGCTGCAGCATCATCGGCATGACTTCGCGGGGGTCATTGTAGAGATCGTAGAACTCGGCGCCGCTGAGGCCCGGTAGTGCATTACGCCAGTCGCGCTTGTAGCGTCCCTTCACAGTTGCCGCTAATTGGTTACCCGTGTAGATAAATACGTAGTCTCGTCGACTTTGCGTGTCACCTTCCAGAAAAAGTGCTGTCTGGTCTACCCCGTCGATAATGCGGTCGGTGGGAATATATTGTTTCGCTCCAGCCAGGTTAGCGAAGGTCGTGAACAGATCCGTCTCGTGAATGATGTCACCGATAATCTACCCATCTTCTATGACACCGGGCCATCGCGCATGCGCGGTAACGCGAACTCCGCCCTCCAGAAAATCACCTTTGCCGCCACGGTAGAGCGTCTCGACCATACCGACGGGACCGTGGTGTGTCATGGGGCCATTATCGGCCATGAGTATGACCAGGGTGTTTTCCGCTATTCCCAGTGTCTCCAACTCAGTCATGAGCTCGCCTACGTACACATCAAAACGCGCAATGGCTTCCTGCAACATGCCGGCAGAAGAGGTGATCTTTTCAGGAAATCCTGTGAAGGGCGTCATCTGTGGCCAGTAGGCCGCATAGAATGGCTTTTTCGCCGCGATGTTCTTTTTCATGAATGCGGAAAGTCGCTTTTGAGACTCCCCATCCATGGCAATGTAGTCCTCTATATTGGGCGCCTGGCCCCACTCTTTGACTGGGCCTCCCTTGACGCCCTCAAGCGCCCAGACATAGCCCCTGGGCTTCCAGCCATGGTCGATATCGTAGCGATCAGGAGCCACAATATCCTTGTTCAGGCTGCCCGGTCAGATTGCGCCGGCCCGCTCGAACTCGGGAGGATACATACTGGGCACCTGGTTATAAGGCGTCCAGAGTGCCTCGTCAAAACCCTGATTGGTCAGGTAGCTTGATTCTACATCGCCCATGTGTGATTTGCCGTAGAAAGCAGTCGCATACCCGGCTTTGCTCAGGACTTCTGCCATCGTCACTTCTTCAGCAGCCAGGCCGCCATACTCGTAAGGGAAACCGACGTTGTACATGCCATTACGCACGGCGTGACGTCCGGTCATTACCGCAGCGCGGCTCGGTGTACAGCTTGGCTCGGTGTACATACGCGCAAAGTAAATACCATCCTGACTAAATTGGTTAATATTTGGTGTCTCCCAGCCGCGCGCCTTCTGGATATGCGGAACACCGACTTCGCCAACGGCGGTATCATCCCACATGATGTGAATAATCTTCGGTGGCGTGCCGTGCTTTTTACGTAACGCTTTCAGTTTCTTTTGTAACTCTGCATCCTGGGCCGCCCATTTCTCGCCGTGCTGGGCTTCAAGGACGTAATACTCGGCGTCATGGACGATTTCCTTGGCGGCAGCGGCAGTGGCTGCGGTAAAACCAAGCATAACCACTACGCTCACAAGACATCGAAAAATTATTTTTATGCTCATTGCTCACCCCATACCTTATTGATATAACTACGTTTACGAAAAATTCATCCTGATGTACTGTACATTACCATTTAATTGAGATTCACTTTATCGAATTTCCGCAAAAGAACCTGTCATAACCATGAAAGTTATATTGGATACGCATTTCAAAAATCTCGAACGATTTATGCATCAGGTAGATCGTTGGGATCTCGACTTCCGTCTTCTGGGAACCGGGGGATTTGCGGGACGCCTTGTACAACTTGTATCCCGGGATGTTCTGATAAGCTACGCACGATTTCATCGCAGCCTGGAGCAGGGAGGTTCTACCCCGCCAGGTTACCGGACCTTTGTCATCCTGGGTGAAACTTGCAGGGGCTTCTGGTGGCGCGGACATCAGGTGACCAATAATGATCTGTTGGTGTTTCCGTCAGACAGCGAGTTACAAAGCGCCTCCGGTGAGGATTTTGAGGTCTATACAATTTCTCTACGTACGACTTACCTCGATCAGTTGGACGAAGACCTGGGGTTAAGTGGATTAGCAGACAGAAAGTGTGAAGTCATACGGCTTGACGCTGATACTGCCGGGGCTTGCGATCGATCGCAGGAATGATTGTGAAATCCAAAGGCGGCCCATTGACGCTCGTGGCATCGCAGCGCCTCGCAGAAAAACTGGCTGTTTGCACAGCCAACAATCACAGCGGTGATAAAGCCACCTTGCGTCACCGTCATCTGGCGCTTGATCGCATTATTGAATACGTCCGCAGTGTACCGGCACCTGATTCCCGACTGGACGGGCTGTGCCGTATATCCAGGACAAGTGAACGTACATTGCAATACGCCTTCAAGGAGCGTTACGGTATCTCGCCCAGCGTCTACATCAAACGGTGGAAGCTGAACTCGGCACGCCGATGCTTGTTGCAATCACATCCAGCAGAGGTAACCGTCCACGCTATTGCCACGAGTCTTGGCTTCTTTCACCAGGGCCAATTCACGGCTGACTACAAAAATCTTTTCGCTGAGCTCCCCTCCGCTACATTAAAAGGCAATACCCGAGGCAGCTATTAAGTTGCCTGTTCCAAAACGGCCACTTGCTGCCATTCTGATAGCTCCCTTCAGCGGTAACAAAGAGGCGATGGTCGCCTACCAGGGCCCGTTCCGGGAACGACTGCTTCCAGTACTTTCCTGCCGTCCAGGCTGTAATTCTGTACTTCCGATTGGGTCGACTCCTGAAGTACAGTGAACTTTTATATGAGAATTATATGTAGTTCCGAGTTCGGTCGGTAACCTGCCGTTCACGGCAAGAGTAGAGGCACAGCTTGACGCTGTTGCTAACGCGTACTTCCGGCCAACTCCCGCCCTTCCTGGAAAACTAGCGAACGGCAGGAGTGCTGTAATCGGACGTTCAGGAGCAGATGCTTGGGCGGAATAAAACAACTCTTCTATTGAAAACTTAATAATTCTGTAACAAGCGCATGTTAATACTAGAACTAATCACAGCCTGTTCAAACAACTCAGGGGGATCACGTTGAATAGCCAGCAACTGAACTGGCTGCTGGATGGGTTGATGCGATGCGTCTTGATCATCATGATCGGTTACACTATTCCAGGATTTTATAGTACCAGGCAATACCGGCACATTTGGTAAAACGCAGCGCATGTCGATTGCACTTAATCAGCTGCCTGATAACATCGATGCCCTGAAGTCACGGGTCAGTGAGCTGGTTGCTCGCAATGAACAACTGCAGGCAGATAAGCAATGGATTGTTAAAAAGATCAAACAACTTCAAGCCCGGGTACCGGGCCATATCAAAGGAGCAAGCTATGAACCAGTTGATGAAACTCGTGGGAGCCGCTTCGATCGCGGCCCTCGCCGGCGCCGCTTATGCGGACGTGTCAAACGAAACGCTCAAGTCCCTTGGCGCGCCCGACAAGCTGGAAACCAGAATCGGAAGGCTCGAATTCAAGGACGGTGTGCCCAGCGACGAGACCGCCAGCAAGGTCTACGATACGCTGGACTTCACCCGCGCACTGAACGTCTACAACAACAGTTTTCGCGGCGCTTCGGCGCTGGGACTCATCAGGGGTTTCCAGAACGTCGGTGCAGAGAGCGGCGACATCGTCATCTTCGAGGAGCTGATGGATTCGAGTTCGCTGTTCCTGACAGGTAATGCCGACACCGTCTATTATCTCGGCTGGGTCGACCTCTCTAATGGGCCGGTGGTGATCAACCAGCCCACCGACGGGCTTGGCGCGATCAACGACATGTGGTTTTCCTGGGTGATCGACGTGGGCAAGCCGGGGCCGGACCGCGGTCTGGGCGGGAAGTACCTGATCGTTGGCCCGGAGTATGATGGCCCGCTGCCCGAGAGCGGCTATTTCACAGCCCATGCAAAGACCAATACGATCCTCTATGCCATGCGTGCCTTCATCAAGGATGGCAACGATCCCAAGCCAGCGGTCGACAACATCAAGCAAAATCTGAAGATCTATCCCTACGTGCCCGGTAGCTACGGAACGCCCATCGCCGAAGCCCTCAAGGGCGGGATCAAGCTGGCCGGCGAGCTGAAGATCCCGGAGATGAAGTTCATCAATGGTAGCGGGAAGTCATTCAACACCATTCCACCGAGCGGTTTCGGCTTCTTCGAGATGATCAACGAGAACGTCCAGAACGAGCCCGCCACCAGCTATGACGTCGAGCTTGCCGGTCAGCTTGCCGCGATCGGCATCGTGCATGGCAAGGAGTTCAAGCCCGACGCGCGGATGAAGAAAATCCTGACCGACGCTGCTGCAGTAGGCCAGGCCACAGGCCGGGCGCTGCAATGGCAGTACGCCGATAAGCATCCGGACTGGGCCCGTTACAAGGGCTCGCAGTGGGGTTTGATGCTGTGGGAAGGCGGCGCGCTGTTCGAGACGCCCCCGCCGGCGTACGAAGACGGCATGTTCAAGCCGCTGCCACCCACCGGCGCGCGCACGCTTGACAGCCGCACAGCCTTTTACTATGCCTACACGCTAGACAGCCCGGGCATGATCATGCAGATCCCGGGCGTTGGCTCGCAGTACCTGATCGCCTTCCGTGACGCCAACGGCGATGCCTTTGATGGCTCCAAAACCTACAAGGTGACGCTGCCCAAGGACATTCCAGCGGCGGCGTTCTGGTCGTTCACGCTCTATGATAATCAGACCCGCTCGATGCTGCAGACACCGCAAAAGTATCCGCGTGCCGGTAGCCAGAGTTATCCCTCGCCCGCAGCCGAACACGAAAAAGACGGCTCGACCATTGTCTATTTCGGCCCCAGGAAGCCCGATGGAGTGGCGCGCGGCAACTGGATACAGACCGATCCGGAGAAGGGCTGGTTCAACATCCTGCGGCTCTACAGCCCGCTGCCGTCCTACTTCGACAAGAGTTGGCGGCCGAGTGAAATCAATCTGGTTCCGTGAGGCGGTTCAGCAAATAAGCCTGTGCAGTGGAGTCGCCAATGCGACTCCACTGATGGCAATGTTACGAATGACTGGATTTGCGTTCCTGCCGTCCCCTGTTCGTCTGGGAAGGTCAGGAGCTAGCCGAAAGTGTGGAGCAGATTGCTGGATGGGAACGGTAACTATTGCTGCAACTCGGAAGTAGACCGTGAGCCAGGGAACGGCCGGTTTACTCCACATTCGAGATGTTCATGCTGAATGTCTGAATAATTACAGGAATGTCCGATTTGTAACGAACCAGAAGTTCTTCGTAAGCAATTAAATGACTTGAACTGAAAGCGGACCTTGCGGGTCCATGTCCGGATCGGCAGCCGGTGGTTATGTTCGTCTTGCTGACGGCGGTGGCGATACTGATCAAGGTATTGGGTACCTTGCCCGGCAACATCGCCCGCTGTCGCGGCCATCCCCAGGATGATGCCATTAACGTGCAGATAAAGGGGGCGGAGGCATTAAAACTTTTCCTGCTACTGAGATTCAATTATTTCCCAACGAGGCTGCATCGCAGCCGAAATGCGAGAGTGTATGGGTAGCTGCTTCAGTAGCCGTTCAAATTCACGCTCGCGAAAGCCTGTTTGCCTGATTTCTATCTCGGGTAAGTGTGCGAAGCGCCGGTTCTTGCGTGTTGAGAGATACAGGGTATCTATCAGGGCCTTCTCGGCAGTGGCGATGAGATACGGCAGATGTGTGTTGCTCCATTTAATTCCTTGTTTCATGAGTTCCGGTTTAATTTGCAGGAACTCAAACTTTCCAACGGGCGAATCCAGTGTACGTGCATGGCCTGTCGTGGCGATTTGTATGGTTTTCGGGATTTGGGATACCAGGCCGTGCATGTGGAGAGCGGTCAGGAACGAGACATAGCCTTGCTCCTTGCCGAGCAGGTAAGGCACGCACGCCAGTGGGTGAAAGTAGGGGTGGCTGGTGTTCGCCCACAGGCCCTTTGTTATTCGGGTCAGAAGTTTTTTTTCGGCCAGTCGCAGCAGACGTTTTGAGGCGGCAGGCATGGAAATGCTGCTGTAGTTCGCATAATCACTCGTTGTGAAAATGACAAAATCCGCATTGTTGAAGATATCAAGCATTTTCGGCAAGTGTGTCCAGAACGATTGCCTGCAAGGACTTCCACGCGGACTCTGTGCCATATTCTGCGCGGCTTTCGCTATCCAGAAATTCCACTATCTGTCCCTGGTAGTCGCCCCAGGTCAGTCCCATCAGGCAATCAATCGCCTGGGCTAACTGCGGTTTTGGAATTAATGAGTGCTTCGTAGTCGACGGGGTGTAGCCCCCGGTAAACAGGATAGCGAGATCAAACACATCACGTGCCTGTGTTACCGTTCGACCGGCAAGCGCTTTGATTTTCTGGGCAACAGCCACCTCGCCGGGGTAATGTCGGCAGCGATAGGCCAGCTTTCGGTATCGACGGGCGATCTCAGGATCAATGAGCTGCAGGGGCGCATCATCCGCCATGCCTTGCTTGCGACGGGAAAACTCAACCTTGGTGGGCAAGCGATGGCCGGCAGGTGTGATCAGGGTAAATCGAAAACGCTGTGTTGTTGTGGTCTGTTTTGCCTTGTTTGGGTCATTGATCTCGATATCTTCAATATCGAACAGACGCAGGCTGCGTTTGAACGCGGCATCTTGCAGGATTTTGTAACCATTCTTTTTCAAAGTCGCGACACTGCCCGCAAGCACATCGATATCCATGTCTTCAGAGTAGCGCGGGCTGTTAAAAAAGAAGCGCAGATTCACTCCACCCTTGAGTATATAAATACTCGGGTCCGACAACTTCAGGAGCCTTTCCAGGAAGCAGAAATGAAAGACTTCACGTATTTGGGTATCTGAGAACATGTTTAATTATGTATCTATATTTCCTTAAATGTCAATATAGATACTTATTAAAACAAAAGATTCAGCTGGGTAGACAGGTACATCCAGAGAAGGGCGGCGGCCTCTAACATAGAGAAAACGCAATAAGAATGAAAACAAAACATCAGTAAATGGCGGTATTTCAAGGTAGGAGCCAAAAGCGGGGCAGACTTTCAGAATACCTGGGGGGCAGATGCGCTTGCGTACCAACAATACCAACTGTAATTGTATAACGAGACAAGGGGTCTCGTTAATTCAACTGTTATGCATCAGGGAAGTCATGTCTGCCACACATAGATGAGAAGGTTTTCGATGCATGCCATACACAAATACGAAGCGTTGCCGATGTTTTCGCATCAGGGCATCATTTACAAATATTCACATTTTTTCGCTTATGCGATTAATGTTGTCTTGCTTTTGTCGCACGTCGTAATTCTTACCGGTTGTGCTACAGCCTCGACAATTGATGCATCTCTTCAAGATAGCGCGTTGGCTGGGAACGCGCAGGCCCAGTACAAAATGGGCGAAATATACTACAAAGCAAGATACGCTACTTGGGGAAGATCAGTCTATTGGGAAGATGCGGCACATTGGTATAAAATGGCTGCCGATCAAGGCGATGCAAGAGCCTATTACAGGCTTTCCCAATACTATTTTAACCGCCGATCAGATTACAACCAGTCCTTCATATGGCTGCAGTTTCCGGCACAGCAGGGCATAGCTGAAGCGCAACATCATCTGGGAATGCACTATGCGCAG
>Ga0316196_10000818_pt1 | contig 12858 bp, 11 predicted proteins | sample Eddsed2cm_MG_FD_204938 | JGI IMG/M metagenome (GOLD analysis project Ga0316196, IMG submission 204938) | Coastal sediment microbial communities from Maine, United States - Eddy sediment 2 cm | ecosystem: Environmental > Aquatic > Marine > Coastal > Sediment | place: USA: Maine | collected... | reverse complement strand
GCGCTGAATCTTGTTGACATGTTTTTGCAGGATCGACAGGCGCTGTTTTTGCTCAGCGATGAGTTCAGCAGAAGATTGATCCCTGTCAGTAGCAGACCATTGATTAGCAAGATACCAGGACACCCCACCTGCAGTTACTGGAAGAACAAGGAACAGGAAGATTCCAAGCACCCAGGTTGTCCGCGATGACAAACATGAGCGGCAGGCCCGCCCAGAACGTTTTGGAATAATAATTATTTGCATGTCTTGGCTGTGTGATTCCCAGTAATGAAGCTACATTAAATATACTAATCCGTAAATATAGTCTTCCATATAAAATTTCACTTTTACACGGAATTTAAGTTATAAAAGAGAGCATGAAACATATCTCTTCTTATCTCTCGCAAAGCGGCCTTAAACGCCATGTTTCAAATGACTGGCTAGTCAGCCTGTGGCAACGCACCGCACCGACTGCTTTGCAACAAATTTGCCGACCCAAACAATACCATGAGAACTGCCTGACCCTGCAGGTAGACTCTTCTATCTGGTTGAGCCGTGTCCGACAGCAACAAAAATCTCTGATACGGCATTTACGCCGTAGTCGTGAATTTTCTGGCCTCGGGAAAATAAAACTGGAGGTTTCACCCCGCCAAATGACTACCAGGCACAAGAGGTCAAACCATCATCACCGAAAACTGTCTGGAAGTAATAAAAAACTACTTCTTGATTCCGCTGCCCATCTGTCAGATCCTGAACTCAGGCGCTCACTGGAACGCCTTGCTAAAACTGCTTCAAGATCCTGAATCTAAATTTCTATTCTCTGTAACTATCCAGTACGACGATTACTGTGCAACTGGAACCGCACCGGAAAATGGTATCGGCGCTTCCTTGGGGTCATCGAAGGACACAACCTCATAGGCGCTTTCATCATTAATCAGTTTGCGCAATAAACGATTATTCAATTCGTGACCTGACTTATGGGCACTGAACTCTCCAATTAACGGATGCCCAAGAAGATAGAGATCACCAATAGCATCCAGCACTTTATGTTTGACAAATTCATCTTCGTAACGAAGACCATCCTCATTCAGGATATGGTAATTGTCCATTACAATGGCATTATCAAGGCTACCGCCACGTGCCAGGCCTGCATTTCTAAGGGCTTCCAGATCATGCATAAAGCCAAAGGTTCTCGCTCTGCTGACTTCCTTAACAAATGAGGTAGTAGAGAAATCAACTGTAGCAACCTGCACAGCATTTTTGATTACGGGATGATCAAAATCGATGGTAAATGAAACTTTAAAACCATCCAGTGGCTCAAACTGGGCCCATTTATCGCCGTCTTCAAGTCTCAATTTTTTCTTGATGCGTATATATTTTTTCGCGCTTGACTGCTCCTGAATTCCGGCTGATTGCAACAGAAAGACAAAAGGCCCTGCACTACCATCCATAATTGGTACTTCAGGTGCTGTCAGGTCGACATAAGCATTATCAATTCCGAGTCCGGCAAACGCTGACATCAGGTGCTCAACTGTAGAAATTTTTACGCCATCTTTTTCCAGCGATGTAGACAAGCGGGTATCACCAACATTGTCCGCCCTCGCAGGCACTTCTACTGGAACATCAAGATCGATTCGTCGAAAAACTACCCCTGTATCTACCGGCGCAGGTCTGAGTGTCAAATAGACTTTCTCACCGGTGTGAAGCCCAACGCCAGTGGCGCGAATCACATTTTTCAGTGTGCGTTGTTTGATCATCTCTTTCGCCCTATTCAAGTTGTGTTCGTGAAAAAACACCCCTGAATTTGCGCAGCCTCAATAATTTACTCGTAAAGTACCGCAATGCTACACGAAATTAAGGGAATTGTGTACTCCAGTTTTACATCATGACCCACCGCCAACCGGTAAAATCATACCCTGAGTCGCCACCTTGATATCAGTCTGCCTGTCTTCTCAGAAAGGCCGGTATATCAAGATATTCTGAGCCAGTTTCCTCACCGGGAACAAACTTATCACCCATTTTTCGCTCCCTGTTCATGCGCAGCACAGTTGGTTCTTCGAGGTCGCTATATGAACTATGGGCAGCAGCCTCATCAGCAGCCTGCCTGTGAGTACCACGTACCAGCGTTGGTTTTTGTTCTACACGAGAAACATCATCCAGCCCGGTTGCAACAACAGTCACCCGCAGCTCTTCACCCATATCTTCATCAATAACTGCACCGATCACGATGATGGCGTCTTCATGTGTATACTCAGCGATTGCATCACCGACTTCAGAGAATTCCCTCATAGTAATGCTTGTATTCGCTGTAATATTAACCAGCATTCCACGCGCACCAGAGATATCGAAACCTTCCAGGAATGGGCTAAACAACGCTCCACTGACAGCTTCTGCTGCACGATTTTCGCCCGATGCGGCAGCTGAGCCCATCATGGCTTTACCCATTTCCTGCATTACCGTTGTGACGTCTGCAAAGTCAACATTGATAAGTCCCTGACGAGTAATCAGTTCAGCAATTCCCTGTACCGCCCCCTGCAGCACCTCGTTGGCCATAGAAAAGGCATCTGTAATTGGTGAGTCTTCGACATCAAGCAGTTTCTCATTTGAGATTGTGATCAGAGAATCGACATACTCAGTCAGCTCAGCAATACCTTCATCGGCAATTTTCATGCGCCTGTTACCTTCGAATCGGAATGGTCGAGAAACCACTGCTACAGTGAGTATCCCCATCTCTTTTGCCTGCTGGGCGATTACCGGTGCTGCACCGGTACCTGTACCGCCACCCATGCCTGCAGTGATAAAGACCATGTCTGCTCCTTCCAGAGCTTCAGCAATTCGGTCTTTGTCTTCCAGTGCTGCCTGCTTACCAATTTGTGGGTCGGCTCCCGCACCCAACCCCTTCGTTAAATCAGCACCAATCTGAATCACAGAATGCGCAGTAGTTGCATTCAGTGCCTGTGCATCCGTGTTTGCCTTGATGAAATCAACACCATCAATATTGCTCCGCATCATATGGTCGACAGCATTACCACCGCCACCACCAACGCCGATCACCTTGATGACAGCCTGTTGATTAGTAGTATCCATTAACTTAAACATAACTTGATCTCCTTCTTTGACACTCTGGTTGTCGTTGCCTGATAACATTTAAAAAAAATCCCCTGATACTGCATTGATATTAAAAACTGCCTGTGAACCAACTTTTCATCTTGTTAAGAACAGATCCAAGAACCGGTTTCATTTTCTCTGACGTCACCGGATCATTTCTCTTGCGGTTACCGAAATGAATAAGCCCAATTCCGGTTGAATAAATCGGATTGCATACCACTTCTTTTAAACCTCCTTCATAGCTTGGCGACCCCAGTCGAACAGGTTGATGAAATATTTCTTCGGCCAGCTCAACCATCCCCTGCAATTTTGATGAGCCTCCTGTTAGCACGATCCCTGAACCAATAAGATCTTCAAATCCACTTCGGCGCAATTCAGCAAGAACCAGGCCGTACATTTCTTCGACCCGTGGTTCAATCACTTCAGACAATGTCTGTCTTGCAACGCGCCGTGGCGGGCGCCCACCAACACTGGATGTTTCAAACACATCGGATGGATCAGTTAGCTGAGTAAGCGCACAGCCGTATTTTTTCTTGATCTCTTCGGCTGAATTGGTCGGGGTTCGCAGTGCGACAGCGATATCATTCGTTATCTGGTCGCCCGCTATTGGAATCACTGCTGTATGACGTATCGAGCCTTCTGTGAACACGGCGATATCTGTTGTCCCGCCTCCAATGTCGACCAGGCAGACGCCAAGATCTTTTTCATCTTCTTCCAGCACCGCATCACTTGAAGCCAGCTGCTCGAGGATGATGTCGTCGACTTCCAGTCCACAGCGCTGGATGCACTTGATGATATTTTGCGCAGCACTGACTGCACCGGTGATGATATGCACCTTCGCTTCGAGGCGGACACCACACATACCTACGGGCTCCCTGATACCATCCAGGGAATCAATAATGAATTCCTGAGGCAGGATATGCAGTATCTTCTGGTCCGCGGGGATTGCCATCGCACGGGCAGCCTCTATTACGCGGTCTACATCACCCTGGCCAATTTCCTTATCACGCACAGCAACGACGCCCTGAGAATTAAAACTGTTGATATGGGCGCCGGCAATTCCGGCATAAACCGAATAGATCTGGCAGCCTGCCATCAATTCTGCTTCTTCAACTGCGCGCTGAATTGACTGCACGGTCGATTCGATATTAGCAACGACACCGCGCTTCATCCCGCGGGCAGGGTGATGACCTACGCCAATGATTTCAATTTCACCATCGACGGAGACCTCCCCCACAATAGCCAGGACTTTGGATGTGCCAATATCCAGTCCCACTATCAGATTGCTTTCATTTTTCTTAACCATCAAACCTTTACCATCTATATTTTTCCATTTAACGATTTACCCGGCGCTAACCGGTGCCTCTTCTTCAATACTGTTCCATTTCACTGCAAAACCATTCGGGTAACGCAGATCAACGGCGTCAAGACGCTGTCCAAGTTTGTCCAGAGTCTGCCCATATGCGCGGGCAAACCGATACAGGCGATCAGTCATATCACGTCGTCCAAGGCGAATTTTTACCTTCTCATTCCTCGAGCTGTTATGTGCAATCAGCTGCCATGCACCGCGCTGAGAATATGTGATTTGATCTAACTGCATTCCCACATCTGCCAATAAATTTGAGAACTGGTGGTACCTGAGCTGCACCAGTGCCTGTGTTCCTTCAGGACCTGACCAGCGAGGCAGGCCTTTCATTTTTAAACCAGGTATTTCAACGACCGCTGCATCACTGGTGACCCACTTCTCCTTGTTCCATGCAGCAATCAGGCGCTCTTCTTTAATGCTCACCTGGAGCCTGTCTGGCCAGCGGCGGCTAACAGACACATCCGACACCCAGTCAATATCACGCAGCGATGTCTCCATCTTTTGCAGATCAATCGCGAAAAAATTATTTCCGACGTAGGGGGCGACTTTCTGCTGCAAAGCAGATTTTTCAACATGCCTGAATTCACCGATAAAACTAATTCGTGACACGGGGAAGCGGTCAGGTTGCAGAACATAGTCGGCAAACAGTAATAAGCCAGCTGCAAACAGGACGAGTAACAGCAAACTGCTTAGCAGGCTGCCCGTTTGATGCTTGCTCAATGGCACGCGAACCTGTTCAGAGTTACTCATCTGAGGTCTCCAGGATCTGCATTACCAGTTGATTAAAATTGAGCCCCGACTGTTTAGCTGCCATTGGCACCAGGGAATGTGAAGTCATACCTGGCACGGTATTTACTTCAAGTAGATAAGACTGCTGGTGTTCGTCAAGTAATACGTCTACCCTGCCCCAACCTCGGCATGAAGCAACATTAAAAGCATTCACTGCCAAATCTTGAACCGCTGACTCTAGTTCCGCGGGTAATCCACATGGACAGATATAGTTTGTCGAATCACTGATGTATTTGGCGTCAAAATCGTAGAATTCGCCCTGTGCTTCGAGCCTGATAACTGGCAGTGCTCTGCCGTTCAGGATGGCGACCGTTAGTTCTGTGCCAGTAATCCATTTTTCAGCCAGAACAATGTCATCCAGCTCTTTCGCGGCATGCCAGAAACGCACAAGTTCATCTCGATTATTCGCCTTGCTGACTCCAAGACTTGAGCCTTCACGCGATGGCTTTATTGCCATCGGAAAGCCGATGTTAAGTTCTGCGAGTTGCAGATCCGTCTCATCGCCAAGCAACATAAAATCAGGTGTTGGCAAGCCGGCACCAATCCACATTAATTTGCAGCGTCCCTTTTCCATAGCGATGGCAGATCCCAGAACTCCACTGCCAGTATAAGGAATACCGAGAACTTCCAGGGCGCCCTGAATCACTCCATCCTCACCCCAGCGGCCATGCAGGGCAATAAATACGCGATTGATACCATTTTGCTGTAAATCACTCAGCACAGAGGCATCAGAAACATCTAATCCAATGGCATCAACACCCATCTCCTTGAGAGCCTTGAGTACAGCATTACCGGAAAGCAGGGAAATTTCCCGCTCTGCGGAAGGGCCGCCCATGAGGACGGCAACTTTGCCGAAGCGTGCTATCAATGACGGGTCAGTCATGCGTCGCCTCGCCGATGATATGTACTTCCGTTTTCAGTTCAACGCCCGTTTCTTCTGCTACCACTTTCTGGATATGCTTTATAAGTGACTCAATATCTGCAGCGTTGGCGCCACCTTTATTAATAATGAAATTCGCATGCTTGCCGGACACCACCGCACCGCCAATTCGTGCCCCTTTCAAACCACAGGATTCAATCAGCCTGGCTGCAAAATCACCTGGAGGATTTTTAAATACTGACCCGGCATTGGCGGTTCCAATTGGCTGCGACTCGTTTCTTTTTTCAAGCAGCTTGCGTAAGCGGCTTTTCGACTCAGCACTGCAACCATGCTTAAGCCTGATATTGGCGGCAACAAACCATTCGTTTTCCGGTCCACTCACAGAACGATAGGCCACGGTAAAGTCATTAGCAGTCCGCTGAATACGATTTCCCTGGCGATCTATCATTTCTACTGAATCAACGATCTGCCATGTCTCATCACCAAAGGCCCCGGCATTCATTGACAGGGCACCACCAAACAGACCGGGTATACCAGTGAGAAATTCCCCACCGGAAAGGTTGTTGTTGGCACAAAATCGCGCCACTCTCGCCGAGGGCACACCCACTTCGACACGAACAAGCGTTTCTTCCAGTAGCTCAATAGATTTCATGCCGCTTAACATATGAATGACAATTCCGCGCACTCCACCATCACGCACCAGCAAATTGCTGCCTAGTCCCAGCCAGGTAAGCGGCAGCGAGGGATCTGATTCATTTAAAAACATTCCCAGATCATCAAGATCTGTCGGTTGATAAAAGTAATCCGCTGTGCCACCGACGCGCCATGAGGTATGCCTGGCCATTGGTTCATCTGTCAGTAAAAGGCCATTCCAGCCATGAGAATTTGCTGCTGTCATCATGACTCACCCACCAGGCTACTGACGAAGCCGGGTAGTTGCTGCGCTATTCTGCCAATGTCACCAGCGCCCAGAGTAACCAGCACATCGCCTGCCTGCAGGGTATTTGCCAACACTTCAAATAACTGGTCACGGTCTTCTACAAAAATGGGTATTGCACTACCACGGGCGCGTATCGCACGGCATAACGCCCTGCCATCTGCACTGCTGTCAGGCGTCTCTCCGGCTGCATAAACCTCCATAACAAGAAGATTGTCGACTGAACTGAGTACCTGACCGAAATCTTCCATCAAATCGCGTGTACGGCTGTAGCGATGAGGTTGAAATGCCACCAGCTTACGCTTGTCTGGCCACGCTGCATCGATAGCTGACAGTACAGCCTGCAATTCACGTGGATGGTGAGCATAGTCGTCAACCAGTACCACTTCACCGTCTTTAAAGGAGACACCATCGTTGATTTGAAAACGACGTCCGATACCCTGAAAGTCATTCAGGCCAGAAATAATCTTTTTATTACTGATTCCAAGGTTCCAGGCGATAGAGATAGCTGCCAGTGCATTAAGAACATTGTGCTTGCCTGGCATGTTCAACATCACCTCCACTTCATTTCCAGTGGATTTCTGCTTAACCGTAAACACTGAACGGATACCTTGCTGCCTGAAAGCTGAGGCCTGAATATCTGCGTCTTCACTGAATCCGTAGGTCACAACTGGCCGGCTAATGGATGGCAGGATTTCTCGCACCACCGGATCATCAATACACAGGATGGCCAGCCCATAGAATGGAATATTATGCAGAAACTGGATAAAGGTATCCTTCAATACCGAGAAATCTCCTTGATAAGTCTCCAGGTGATCCGCATCGATGTTTGTTACCACGGCAATCAGTGGCTGCAGGTGCAGAAAAGAGGCATCACTTTCATCTGCTTCAGCAACCAGGTACTCACCTTTGCCCAGGCGGGCATTGGCATCGGCACTCAACAGTCGCCCACCTATGATAAATGTTGGATCCATATCACCACTGGCCATGACGCTTGCAACCAGTGAAGTTGTCGTCGTTTTTCCATGCGTTCCGGCAACGGCAATGCCCTTGGAAAAGCGCATCAGTTCACCCAGCATCTCTGCACGGGGGATAACAGGTATTTTGGCTTCTCGAGCAGCAATCACTTCAGGATTATCATCACCCACTGCACTTGATATGACGACAACATCTGCGCCACGAATATTCTCTGTCGCATGTCCGTAATGAATTCTTGCACCCTGTGCTGAGAGTTGCTCAGTCACTGCTGATTCAGACAGGTCTGAACCGGATACCAGGTAGCCCTGGTTTATCAGCACCTGGGCAATCCCGCTCATCCCTGCCCCGCCGATGCCGACGAAGTAAATATGCTTCACATATTCACGCATGCATCACCTCGATACAGATGTCTGCAACACGTCGTGTCGCATCTGTTTTTGCGTATCGGCGTGCGCGTCGTGAAAGACCTGCCAGGCACGGACGATCATCAGTCAGCTCAACGAGCAGATCAGCAAGCTTCTGATCTGTGAATCTCTCCTGTGAAATCAGGATTGCAGCTTTCTTATCTGTCAGGAAACGTGCATTTAATGTCTGGTGATCATAGATAGCGTAAGGGTAAGGGACAAAGATTGCCGCGACTCCAGCAGCGGCAATTTCAGCAACCGTCATTGCACCGGCTCGACAAATTACCAGGTCCGCCCAATCGTAGGCGGCAGCCATGTCTTCAATATATTCGCTGCAGCTGGCTTCGATACCCAGTGCATGATAGCTTTTTATAGTGCCATCCAGCTTGTCGCGACCTGCCTGGTGACGTACAGCAGGACAAAGTGATGGCTCGATTTTCGCCAGTGCGGCAGGCACTGTTTCGTTTAATATCTGTGCTCCCAGGCTACCGCCTAGAACGAGCAGATTCAGATTACCGGAACGTCCCTGCAATCTTTGTTCAGGTGCTGGTAATGAAGCGATACTATGGCGTACCGGATTGCCAACATAGTGATAATGGCGATTGTCGCTTAACACATCGGGAAACCCGACCAGAACCTCGTTGGCTATTTTTGCCAGCCATTTATTGGTCAGTCCAACGACAGCATTTGATTCATGAATCAATAATGGCAGCATCAGGAACTTTGTCATCAGCCCGCCCGGTCCGGAAACAAATCCGCCCATGCCAAGAGCTGCTTGAGGGCGCCGCCGATAAATAATCACTGCGGTTTGCAGCATGGCATATATAATTTTGAATGGTGCTGTAAGCAGTGCAATAGGGCCTTTACCTTTGATGCCGCTAATTGATATCCATTCAACGTCAATCTGATTCTCGGGGACAACCCGCGCTTCAATACCATCCCGGGTTCCCAGCCAGAAGATATCTACACCGCCGGCCTGTAAAGTATGTGCTACCGCCAGCGCCGGATACACATGCCCGCCTGTTCCGCCTGCCATGATCATCAGCGTGCTCATCGTTTTCTCCCCGGCTGCGGAGTTGTCTCGCGAGCAACAGCAAACAGTAAACCCATAGCCATGCTGCTGGCCAACAGGCTAGATCCACCCTGCGAAATAAATGGCAGAGGTAAACCCTTTGTCGGCAACACACCCATATTTACACCGGTATTAATCAGTACTTCTATAGCTATCAGCAGGCCAATCCCCTGTGCCAGGCGACAGGCGAAAAGGTTTCCCAGCGACTCAGCCTTTCGCGATAATGCAAAGGCATGCCATATCAATGCCAGAAACAAACCCAGCACACAAAGAACACCAATAAAACCAAGCTCCTCACCGATAACCGCAAACAGGAAGTCTGTGCGGGCTGCAGGGAGATAATTGAGCTTCTGGATGCTTTCCCCCAGACCAATCCCGCTCCAGCCTCCCCGGCCAAAGGCTATATATGACTGGATCAGCTGGTAGCCTTTATTCATCGGATCAGACCATGGGTCCATAAAACCGACTATACGTTGCATCCTGTAGGCGGCGAACGTTACCAGCAGTACCCCGCCCATCACCGCGATGCCGAGGATCATGAAAAAGTGAAAGTAGCGGATTCCACCAAGAAACATCATGCCGAAAACGGTAGCAACAATGACTACCGTTGAGCCAAAATCCGGCTCCATCAGTAGCAGACCGCCAAACATTGCCAGGACAATCGCCACAATTAGAATCCCCTGGCTGAAGATGCGCATTTCTTCCTTCTTTCGAGTCAGGAAACCGGCGATATAGATAATTAAAAACACCTTGGCGAACTCAGATGGCTGCAGGTTGACCGGGCCCAGCTTTATCCAGCGCACACTACCCCACACTTCCGTGCCAACACCGGGCAGCAGTATGGCAGCTAGCACCAGCATGGACAGTATCACCAGGAGTGGGCCGGACTTTTCAACCAGGCTCAGTGGAATGCGTGAAATCACAAACATCAGCATCACTGCCAGTAAAACAAACAAACCCTGTTGCCGAAGCACCGATAAAGCAGGACCCTGCTCCAGACTGCTTGCGCTCATCGATGCAGAAAACACCATCACGATACTCAGACCGAGTAAAGCGATAATTGGAATCAGCAGACCAAGATCCTGATGAGACTTCATGCTGCCTGCCGGCATTGTGGCTTTAACTGCGTGAGAGGCCATCAGATCAGTCCTCCTACACAACGGCGGAAATCATCGCCTCTATGCTCAAAGTTCTGATACATATCAAAACTCGCACAGGCCGGAGACAACAGGACAACATCCCCTGCCTGGGCCATCTCAGCACCCATCCTTACCGCATCATCCATGTTGCCCGCCATGTTAACGGGCACTTCACCTGTCAATGCAGCTGCAATTTTTCCGGCATCCCTGCCGATAAGAATGACTGCCTTTACATGCTGCCCTGCTACCTCGCGCAACGGTGAAAAATCTGCATCCTTGGCTATGCCGCCTGCTATAAGTACAACTGGACGATTTAGGCCCTGGATGGCGGCAACGGTTGCACCAACATTGGTGCCTTTTGAATCATTAATCCAGTCAACGCCATTTACAGAGGCCAGCCATTCCATTCGATGAGGCAGACCACTGAAATTTGCTACAGCCTCCCTGATCAGACGATCTTCTACACCAATGCTATAGGCAAGGGCCCAGGCAGCCATGACGTTAAGCAGATTATGCTGACCGGCAAGAGGGACCTCATCTGCCCTCATTAGTATTTTAGAACCCCTTAACAGATAAAGGCGTCCATCAATAATTGATAAACCATAGTTTTCACCATCCGGCACACCTGAACCGAAGAAAATCTGCTGCCGTTCATTTTCTATAAATTTCTCCGTCGCAGGATCATCGGCATTCAATAACATCCTGCCATTACCGCTGAAGACTTTTGCCTTACTGGCAATGTAGTCATCAAGGCTTGCATAGCGGTCCATATGATCTGCTGCAACATTCAGTACAGTAGCGATTACGGGATTCAGACTCCAGGTTGTTTCGAGCTGAAAGCTGGAAAGTTCCAGTACGTAAATATCGTGCTTCTTGTCATTCAGCAGATCAAGTACCGGCACCCCGATATTTCCACCAACAGCCACCTTACGGCCCGCATGCTGCAGTATCTCACCCAGCAGAACCGTAACAGTAGACTTCCCATTAGAACCTGTGATTGCAATAACAGGAGCCTGAACACATTGAGCAAACAGCTCGACATCCCCTACCGGTCGCACTCCCTTTTCCAGTATCTGTGCCAGGTCCGGATGTGACAGTGGCACACCGGGAGATACCACAAGCAGACTGCCTTCACGCCAGCGTTCAACGACCAGGCTACCAGAAGTTATCTGAACACTCGGGGCATGCTGATGCAGTTCTTCAGCCAGTGCAGGTGTATTACTGGAATCATAGACATCAACATCCAGACCCATATCGCTGAGGAATATTGCAGTTGCCAGCCCTGAACGACCGAGACCGATTACCGCAGCGTGTTCGGGATTACCCTGTAGTTGGCAGCGCTGCCTGGACGCCTTCTTCTCGCCTGTTGCGGCACTGGACATACCGCCCACAGACATAACACTCAGAGGTACAGATGAGTTAGCGAGTTGTGTATGTTGATTCAGCATCATTCCTTTCTCAGCGCACCTTCAAGGTCGCCAGTCCAACGGCAACGAGAATCAGGGTAATAATCCAGAAACGAACGATAACGCGAGGTTCGGGCCAGCCTTTCAATTCAAAATGGTGGTGCAGGGGGGCCATGCGGAAAATACGCTTACCGGTAAGTTTGAATGAGGCCACCTGCAGAATGACAGAAGCCGTCTCCATAACGAAAACACCCCCCATCACCAGCAGCACAATTTCCTGACGTACCATGACAGCAACGATTGCCAGTGCAGCACCCAGTGACAGGGCGCCGATATCACCCATGAAAACCTGTGCCGGGTAGGTATTGAACCAGAGAAAGCCCAGCCCGCCCCCTGCCAGTGCCGCACAGAAAATCATCAGCTCGCCAACACCCGGGATATAGGGAATTCCGAGATAACCAGCAAATACAGAATGCCCCGTTGCATAGGCGAATATACCCAGACCGCCGGCGACCATGACCGTTGGCATAATGGCCAGGCCATCAAGGCCATCGGTCAGGTTTACCGCGTTACTGGTGCCAACTACCATCAGGTATGCAAGTAGAATGAACCAGGGGCCGAGGTAAATAGCAACATCTTTGAAAACCGGAACGATCAGGCTTATTTCAGCGGGCGACTGCGCCGTGGCATAGAGATAAATCGCAGCACCGCCACCGGCGACTGACTGCCAGAAAAATTTTGGTCCCGACCCCATTCCCCGCGTATCTTTATCTACAATCTTGCGGTAATCATCAATCCAT
>Ga0316196_10000817_pt1 | contig 12858 bp, 10 predicted proteins | sample Eddsed2cm_MG_FD_204938 | JGI IMG/M metagenome (GOLD analysis project Ga0316196, IMG submission 204938) | Coastal sediment microbial communities from Maine, United States - Eddy sediment 2 cm | ecosystem: Environmental > Aquatic > Marine > Coastal > Sediment | place: USA: Maine | collected... | reverse complement strand
TGACATGGCCATTATCGAAGGCAGACGGGTGGGAGAACAGTTGTGAGCGAATTCAAATATCTTTTTTCACCCCTCAAAATCGGCGCCACCCAGGTGCCCAACCGGATCCATTTCGCCGCTCATATGACCAACTATGCGGTCGACAATCTGATCAGCGACCGGCATATCTATTATTATCAGGAGCGGGCCAAAGGCGGCGTCGGTTTGATCACCACCGAGGAGATGGGGATCCATCCGACGGACCACCCCTATGATAAGCTGGTGGATGTTTATGAACCGGAAGTGATTCCGGGCTTCAAACGGCTGACCGCCGCCATTCACGAATACGACACCAAAATTTTCGCCCAACTCAACCACAACGGCATGCAGGGCGACGGCAAGATTTCGCGCTTGCCGGTGTGGGGACCGTCAACCGGCAAAGATCCCATTTTTCGGGAAGCCTGCAAGGCCATGGAACTCGAAGATATCCAGGAATGCATCGAATATTTCGCCATCTGCGCGAAAAATGCGGTGGAAGGCGAGTTTGACGGCATCGAGCTGCAACTGGGGCACAGCTCCCTGATTCGTCAGTTTTTATCGCCCCTGACCAATCGCCGGCAGGACGCATACGGCGGAAGCATGGAGAACCGTTGTCGCTTCGCCCTTGAAGTGATCGATGCGGTCCGTAAAGCCGTGGGAGCCGATTTTACCCTCGGGATTCGGCTGAATGCCGATGAGATGCATCCCCGCGGCGGGCTTACCCATGAAGACGCCAAACAGGTGGCCGTGCGGCTTGAGGCATCCGGTCAGCTCGACTTTCTGGACCTCAGCCTGGGAACCTTCTACAATCTTTTCCTGGTGGAAGGCTCGATGCACACCCCGCTGGCGTATACCGTGCCCTTGTCCGCCGGTATGCGATCCGTGGTCAACTTGCCGGTATTCTGCACCAACCGAATCAACGATCCCCATTTGGCGGAAAAGATCCTGGAAGACGGTCAGGCCGATATGATCGGCATGGTGCGGGCCCTGATCTGTGATCCGGAACTGCCCAACAAATCCATGGAAGACCGGACGGATGACATCCGCAATTGCATCGCCTGCAACCAGGGGTGTATCGCCCGCATGGGGCTTGGCTACCGTCTGGGGTGCCTTCACAACCCGGCCGCCGGCGAAGAGGAAACCCTCGGAATCGGCACGCTCGAACTATCCGAAACCCCTAAAAAGGTCGTGGTAGTGGGAGCGGGACCGGCCGGCCTTGAAGTGGCCCGGGTAGCCGCCCTGCGGAAACATCGCGTCACCCTATTGGAAAAGGGTGAAGAGGTCGGCGGTCAGAACCTGCTTGCTGGAAAAGCGGCCGGCCGCCAGGAGATTACCGGTGTCACCCGCTGGCTGGTGAGTCAGTTAAACAAGCTCGAGCTGGATATCCGCCTGGGTGTCGAGGCCACGGTCGAGACGGTGCTCGGAGAACATCCGGATGTGGTTGTCATCGCTACCGGTTCGATCCCAAAGACCACGCCGTTTCCCGGCGAATACGGACCGCCTCAGGTTGTGACCACGGTGCAGGTTCTCACCGACGAGGTGGAAACCGGTGACAAAGTGCTGCTCATCGATCAGGACGGTCACCATCAAGCGACCGGGACCGCCGAGATTTTGGCGGATCGCGGCAAACAAGTTCACATGATCACGGCGGCGCTGTTCGTTGGATCGGCCTTGGGACCCCTGCAGGATCTCTACCTTACCCGCAACCGGCTGGCCAAAAAAGGGGTCACCTTTACCCCCGACATCGCCGTGCTGGAGATTCAAGGCACCCTGGTCAAGGGGCTGAATGTCTATTCCAACGAAATGATCGATTTCGACGGCTACGATACCGTGGTGCTGGCCGCGGGCAATATTGCCGACGACAATATTTATTTTGAATTGAAGGGCAAAGTGGACGAAATATACCGGGTTGGCGATTGTGTGGCTCCGCGCAAAACGGACATGGCCATCATCGAAGGCCACCGGGTGGGCCGGATGATATGAGAAGGGATGGGCATGGTGCAGAGAGCATAGCGCATAGCGCATAGCGGAATGGAGCGAGGAGGAGAGATAAGAGAAGGTGAGTGGTTCAGAAGGTGAGAGGGCGAAAAAGTAGAAGATAAGAAGCTCAGAAGGTAAGAGGTTGAGAAAGGGAAAAAAGCCGAAGATAGGAAGTTGAGAAGGCAAAAAAATAGAAGATAAGAAGTTGAGAAGGTAAGAAGGCCAAAAATCGAAGATAAGAAGTTGAGAAAAGAGCACTGTGTGTGACGGGCTAAGGAATCACTGGACAACCGGCAAACGGGTCACCGGCAAACGGACAACATTTAAGGCATTGACAAACGGAACTCCGAGATGAAGGATATCTGGATATTCGTTCAACATAGGGAGAACGAGATCGAAGAGGTTACCTACGGTCTGATAACTGAAGCCAAGCGGCTTCTGGAACAACTGGGCCAGGCGGATCAGGTGACGGCTGTCGCCCTGGGAGGTATCTCCGAACCGGAACTGGAAGCGCTGGGCCACTATGGCGTAACCCGCGTGCTGCATGTCACCAATGACGGGATGAAACGATATCAGGGTGAAATCTTCAGCAGCGCCCTGTTGGATGTCATTCAAAAAGAAAATCCGGCCTGCCTGCTCATGGCCCAGTCATCGGAAACCGAAGACCTGGCTCAACGGGTGGCGGCCGGCCTGCAAACGGCGCTGATTACCCGGGCCGTGGATTTTCACCTGGCAGACGACGGCACCGCCACTGCGGTCCGGCCGGTGGCAAACGGATATCTCTTTGAAGATCTGGCGCTCAATACCGAGCCGGCTCCCATTGTCCTGTTTCTGCCGGCGGTACTATTCGATACGGAACCCGACCGCGAAACGGCGGCCATGGTGACGAAAATCCCATTCAAGGGCCCGGCCGATGACCTGAAAACCCGTACCGTCGATGTCATTGAAGCCGCGCCGGAGGACCTGGACCTGGAAGAGGCCGATATCATTGTGGCGGGGGGCCGCGGAATCGGTAAAGGAGAGGCTTTCAATATCATCCATGAATTGGCCCGGGCCATCGGAGGCTCGGTGGGCGGAACCCGGCCCATAATCGACTGGGGTGCCCTGCCCTATGAACGGCAGATCGGCCAAACCGGTAAGTATGTCTCCCCCCGTTTGATTTTCAATTGCGGTATTTCGGGCGCCAATGAGTACACGGCGGGCATGGAAAAATCGCAACAGATCATTGCCATCGACATCAACCCGCGGGCGCGGATGTTTCGGTTTGCCGATCTGGGTGTTGTCGGCGATGCCCATGAGATCCTGCCCTCCTTAATCGAACGGGTTAAGGAGTTAAAGGATTCTGATTAGGCACTTGTGAAGATAAATTCCAAATAAATCTCGAATTTCAATCTTGATATGGCCGCAAAAAGGCGCAAAAAACGCAAAAATAAAATTGTAAGGCTCTTAATTTTAACGGGCTACTTGGAATATTAAATATTTGTCGTTTGTGAATTGTAATTTTATCTATCCGGGTTCAAATGTCGAGTATCAAGGATCGAGCATCCAGTATCCAGCAACCAGTATTGTGATGATTATGAGACAAATTGTGCGATTCGGTTTATTTGTTTTGATATTCACGGCAGCTCAGGCAGCAGCCTATGCCTATACAACCCAAGAATGCATCGATTGCCATCAGACAGGTAGTACCGATAGTAAACTTCATATCTCCATCGATGAATTTAATACGTCCGTCCACGCCGAGGAGGCCGATTGCCAGGAATGTCACACCCTGGTGGAAGACGAAGCCCACCAAACGACTCTGGGGTCGGGTGCGGTGGATTGCAGCGGCTGTCACGAGCAAGAAAATCGACATGGGAAGGGATCGACCAGCGGCACCCGTCCGCAATGTTATTCCTGCCATACCCGGCATGGGATGCTGACCAAGGATGACCCGCGCTCTAGCGTTCACCCAAAACAGTTGAAAGAGACGTGTCGCAGCTGCCATCCCCGGGAAAGCGGTCAAACGGACTATTTTTCATGGTTGCCGTCGCTGCAGATCGCCTCCCACAGCAAACAGGACTTCAGCCAGGTCTACGCCAGAACCAATTGTCTGGGCTGTCATCAAGGCATGGGCGCACATGGTGAGCACGAAACCCTCAACGATCAAACCTGCTTTACCTGTCATGTAACCCTGGACGGTCAAAATATCCTGCTGGGATACATTCACAGTAAGGCGGATGCCGGCCGTCAGCCGGGAGTCATGGCGGCGGCTTCCATTTACCAGGTATTCCTGGGTGTCCTAATATTCGGGGGGTTCGCATTTTTCATCCGCAAATTATCCACCAAAACTTAATGTAGCAATTCAGCCACCAAGACACCAAGTCACAAAGATAAAATACATATTAAAGCGATATAAGGGATGAAAAAAATCAGAGTAAAAAATGTTTCAGTTAAAGCTTTTTCTTGTATGTAAGTAATAATCTAACCATCTTAGTGTCTTTGTGCCTTTGTGGCAAAACGATTAAAGCTAAACCAAGGAGCTAAAAGAAGTGCTGACAGCTTTTGATATGCTGCTCATTGCCATTGCGATCGTCATCATGGCGGCCGGTTTCAGGAAACGCTGGGCGGTTGTGAAATCGGGACGGCCGCAAAAACTTTCACGTGACCTGCCGGGCCTCATCCGATATCTCTTCGGCCACCATAAAATTTTGCAAAACCGCAAGGCCGGTTGGGCCCATCTTTTCGTATTTTTCGGCTTTTTCATTCCGCTCACGATCATCATTCTGTCCCAATTTGACTTCGCCTTGCCGGTTCCCATCGCACGCCTGTTGTCCCTGTTAACCGAATTATTGGGCCTGGCCATGCTGGGCGGCTTAATATATTTTCTAATAAGGCGACTCGGAGCCGCCGAACCGCTCGGGCCCAAAAGAACCTCTTTTCCGGTAATCGTGCTGCTTTTTATCATCGTCACGGGATTTATGGCCGAAGGGACACGCCTGGCGATTCTCCCGTCCGGGTCTTCCTGGTCGACTCCGATGGGATGGCTGATTTCGCTGACGTTGCCGGGCTCTCCGCTGTTAATGCAGGTGCTTATCCGGTTACATTTTTTTGCCATTCTCGTCTTCGTGGCCGCACTGCCATACACGTTCATGCGTCATTTGGTCGCAAGTTCCCAAAATATTTATTATAAACGACAAGGGATGCAGGGTGCCCTCATGCCGATCTCTCCCGCAGCGGATTCGATCGGTGCCGGCACCATCCATGACTTTACCTGGAAGCAGTTGCTGGAAGCCGAAGCTTGTGTTTCTTGTGGTCGTTGTGAGGATAATTGTCCAGCTTCCCAATCAGAGAAGCCCCTGTCACCCCGCAAGGTGATGCAGGATATTCTTGGCCAGATGGAGCAGAATGGCAATAAGCCCACCGGTTCGCCGACCAATGGCCTGCCGGTGCTGGCGGACGCCATCACAGCTGATGAACTCTGGGCCTGCACGTCCTGCATGGCCTGTGTGACTCACTGTCCGGTTCTCATCGAGCCTTTGAACAAAATCATCGACATGCGGCGATACCAGGTGATGGGAAAAGCCCGGCTGCCGGCCGAGGCCCGGCCGATGATACGAGACCTGGAAATCTACGGCGATGTTCAGGGAAAAGGCGTGGCCCATCGGGCTGACTGGGCCATGAACCGCGAGGTGCCTCAGCTCGTCCAGACCTCGACCCAATCTGAATCTGAGGTGGAGATGCTATTATGGGTCGGATGCTCCGGTGCTTTTCATCCCAGAAACCTGGAGACCAGCCGGGCCATGGTGAAGATTCTCAACGCTGCCGGTATCCGGTTTGCCATATTGGGGAAAGAAGAAGTGTGCTGCGGCGATCCTGCCCGACGATTGGGTGACGAGATCCTCTTCCAAAAGCTGGCCCGGGCAAACATCGACCGGTTTAATCGCTACCAGGTGAAAAAAATCGTCACCATGTGCCCCCATTGTCTGAATACCCTGAAAAATGAATATCCGGAGCTGGGATGCAAGCTGGAGGTAGTCCATGCCACGGAACTTGTCACGAATCTGATCCGTGACAACCGAATTACCCTTAAGTATCCCGTAGCGGATAAAATGGCGATCCACGATGCCTGTTATCTGGGAAGATATAACCAGGTGTATCAACCACCCCGTGATATCTGCCGTTCTGTCCCGGACACCCAACTCAAAGAAACGGAGCGCAACCGGGACAGTGGGTTTTGCTGCGGCGGCGGCGGTGGACGGATGTGGCTGCACGAAAATCTCGGTCAAAACATCAACGTGGTTCGGGCTGGGGAGATGGCCAAGACCGGAGTCGATTTGATCGGTACGGCCTGCCCCTATTGCCTGGTCATGCTGGATGACGGCGTGAAATCCCTGGAGCTGGAAAAACCGCCGAAAGTGGCTGATATCATCGACATTGTGGCCGATTCGCTGGGCTGAAAACTGGAGTACTGGAGTTGTGGAGTAATGGAGCAATGGTGTGACGAGGAGAAACAGAAACCGAGGGTACCAGAAGCTAATTGTGTGGAACGATGCCATCAATTTTTACTCATTAACGTGTGATGTCTTCCGGTCCTTTCCTTATGAGCTGAAGCGAGTTGCTTCACAACAGATTGCCTCAGCCGATTCTGTACATCGCAATATCGCAGAGGGATACTGCCGCCGTTCGATTAAGGAATACCTCAATTTTCTAAATATTTCTTTAGGTTCATTGGGCGAATCTGTATCAGGGCTCTACAGTTATCGAAAAGCAAAGCGGATATCCGAAGAACAATTTGAAAGACTGGATGCCAAGGCGTATAAACTGGAGAATGGACTTCTGAAACTCGTGGAAAGTTTGGAACGGAAGCGTGATAGAGGAGACTGGATTGACAGCCTGGTTGTCAAGGAGAGCAATGCTGCGTATGGGGATGATTGAAATTAGAAGCTGTCCGGATTTTCCATTATCTCAGCATTCCAGCATTCCAGCACTCCAATACTCCAACACTCCAGTACCATGTTATCGCCAAAGCCGGAGTTCTTTGACTTGGCTTCGAGACCCAGGAAATAAATTTTGAACCAAATTCGCATTAACCGAGAATGATATGAACATTATCGTCTTTGCCAAGCAAATTCGACATACGTATGCCAGAACGGGTGATACCCCCGAATCACATTTTATTTGTCCTGAAGACGGCGTCTACCGGGTCAACCCCCACGATGAAGCTGCCCTGGAATTGGCGCTGCGACTCAAAGATAAAAATGATGAGATTGCCGTTACCCTGATCACTTTAGGGGCGATGATCGCCGAACAAGAGATCCAACGATGCCTGGCCACCGGGGCCGATCATCTCTATCAGATCAACGTCCCCGGACAGGCTGTCTCCTCCGACAGTGATCCCCTGGATCAACCCGATCCATGGGTCAAATCGGATTTCATGGCCCGGGCCGTGAAAGAACTCAGGGGAGATATGGTTCTGTGCGGCAAAGCGTCTCTTGATAAAGGCAGCGGTCAAGTAGGAGCACTGCTGGCGCAGCGTCTGGACCTGCCATTTGTATCGGCCATCACCGATCTTTCCCTGGATAATGACAGCGGCAGACTGCAAGTGCAGCGAAGTGCCGGCCGCGGGGTGCGCGAGATCATCGAGTGCCGACTGCCGGCGGTCTTCAGCGTCGATCTGGGTCCGGAGCTGCGGCTACCCGAATTTGCCGGACGACAGTGGGCCGAGACATATGCCCCTCGACAACTGAGCTACGGATCGGATGTCGATGCTCCCAAAATCGTGTGTAACCGCCGTTTTCAACCACGCCCGCGACCGAAAATGGTTGCCGCACCGGATAGTCGTGAGCATGCTTATAAACGCATCATGCAGCTTCTGACCGGCAGCACGGTAGAGAAGAAAGGAGAAATACTGACCGGTAGCACCGACTCTCAGGTAGACGGCATCATCGATTTCCTAAAAGCCTATGGATTCATCGAAGCGGACCAGGCGGACCCATAACCACCCACTGACCGATCAGCTGAAATCCTTAGCCGGACATCATCCGTTGACAAAGAGATAAGCGGCACTCATATGATACTTCAATCAAAATAACAGGTTTGCCACCAAGGCACTAAGACGCAAAGTGATGATATGTATTCTAATTCATCAGAATCCTTTTGGGTCTGGAATAAAAATTTCACTGTAATCTTGGTGCTTGGTGTCTTTGTGGCTGAACGAGTAGCATAAAAACATTTTTTTAAAAGGAGAAAACACATGCCAAAATACATCATCGAACGTGAATTACCGGGAGCCGGCGAACTGGGAGACGATCAGATTCAAGGCATTTCACAAAAATCCTGCCAGGTACTGAATGATTTGGGACCCCAGATTCAATGGGTGGAGAGCTTTGTTACCGATGATAAAATCTATTGTGTCTACATTGCCCCCAACAAGGAGATGATCGAAAAGCACGCCCAGGAAGGCGGTTTTCCAGCCAACAAGATCTCACAAGTCCGACGCAGAATCGATCCGACGAGCGCCGAAGGATAGAACACAACTGACCATCAGAACCTATTTTGCGGTCGGCGATTTTCTCGGAAAAGCTTTTAGCATTGGCAAGGAGATAACCTGAAGAAAACACAGGCCTTTTTTGACCAACTGGCAGACACCTGGGAAGACCAAAGCTTTCCACACTTTGCCGACCAGCTAAAAGCGCTGCGCGAAATGGCGCGGGCGGCTAAAAAGGGTACGCCGTTAATTATCGCCCATCTCATGAGCAGAGAAGAACTCCTTGAACATCACGGTAACCATTGCCCGATAGCGGGCGATACCATTCCGGTAGCAGCGGATATGAAGCACAAGTGTCAATCGGCCGGCCTGACCGATCCGCAAATAACCGATCAGCCGGGGATGTACCTGTTGCGCGCGCTGAAAAGATGATGGATTTTCACAATTCATTTTCGATGCGTGTGTTATCATCAACATATGTTCTATAGACTCAGATTCGATATAACTGTATGATTGCAAATCTCGGGATTCCTTAATTTTGACGGTTTTCGGTATTGGAAATACGCTTGCAGATTGGGTCATCGAACCGACAAAAGCAGGTTTTGTACCAGTTAAAGCTGGTCGCATTTGGTACCGAATTTAATGCCACCGGCACATTAAAAAACTATGATGCGAGCGACCGGCTTTCGCGTATCAAGGTACCTGCGCTTTACACGTGTGGTGAGTATGATGAGTCAACACCTAAGGCGAACAAACATTTTGCGAGCCTGACACCAGATGCAGAGGTAAAGGTGATCCCTGAAGCCTCACACACTGCGTTTTTAGAAAACCGCAAGCTTTATATGCCAATCCTCCGGGAATTTTTCGCACGTTTCGAATAGAAGCATCGCCTTGCCGATTAAAGGGAGTTAGAATCGGTTGAAGCCGCGCCTGGAAAAGGCCATCCGCCACCTAAAAACGCGATTATTGGAAAGATAGCAGCTGCGGCTGTCATCAAATCCCTTATTAACCTAGTTGCAATATGCATTCTTGACCCCACCTTGATTGATTTTTGCCAAAATATTTCAATACCTAGCTCCGATCCTGCCAGCCATTTTAACATTACCTGAAAATAGTGCTTGATTCGTTGAATCGGTTGCCATAAAAGGTGAAAATCTGCGGCCGAATATCGATTTTAACTTAATATGGAGGAATATCAGATGTATGATTTCTTCAACGATCAAAACCTACAGGTTGTAAGTGAACTCGGTTTACTCAAGATAAACGACTACAAAGATATTCATTTGGCAACATTGAAGATTCTAGAAAAGACCGGAGTTTTTGTAGAGGACCAGCAAGCCCGGGAACTTTATGGCAGTTACGGTGCCAGCATCGATGAAAAAAAATCTATCGTCAAACTACCTTCCTCCATGGTTGAGGACGCCATCCGGTCGGCGCCGGCACAGGTGATGCTTGCCGGCCGCACGCCGGAGCGTGACGTCCTGCTTGACAACAATGCGAATGCCTACCTCAACTTCGGCGGCGGCATTAACGTCGTGGATCCTAATTCCGGGGCAACGAGACAATCCACAAAAGCGGATCTTGCCGCCAGCGCCCGACTGTGTGACGCTTTAAAGGAAGTCAGTGTATATTCACGCGCAGTCTATCCCCTCGACCAGCCACAGAAAGTATTGCATCTGCATACCGCCGAAGCCTGTTTCAACAATACAGCCAAACCCTTCCAAAATAGCCCGGAAAGCAAATGGGGAGTGGAGAAAATTATCGAGATCCTGGAAACTCACCAGCCGGAACCATTGCCCGGTGGGGCCGCCGAGCGTATCCGATCGATTGTAGAAGAAGCTGAAAAGGAAGTGGGTGTGAAGTAAGACTGAAGTTTTAATTTCTGCTATTCGCTCTTGAGATGGCAAAAACTATATGTTATCAGTTATATATCGTCACATACTTCGATAACTGTCGAATTGTTGAGAATGGCAAGAGTACATTAACCCGGACCTCCGTCAAATTTAGGGCTGATTTTAGAGCTTATCATCAACTTAACCGGGGCATAAAAAGAAAGTGTTGCTAACGTAAAATGGAAAAAAATAATAGCAAACCAAACAGGTTTAAGAAAATGCGCAAGCAGGCAGAAAAACGGCTGCTTGAAAGAGATGTTGATCTATCAAATATGCCGTTAGAGGATATCAATGAGCTAATTCATGAGTTGCAGGTGCATCAGATTGAATTGGAAATGCAAAACGAGGAGTTGCGAAAATCCCAGCTGGACCTGGAGGCAGCACGGGATAGGTATATAGATTTATATGATTTTGCGCCTGTTAGCTATTTTAGCATAAGCGAGAAGGGGTTGATTTTAGATGCGAACTTTATGGGTGCAACGATGTTGGGTATGGAAAGAGGAAAACTGACAGGTAGCCGCTTCTCTCAGTTCATTGCGAAAGATGATCAGGACGTTTTTTACCTGCACAGACAAAAACTTTTTAAAACGGAAACGAAGCAAGTTTGTGAGTTGAAATTGACAAAAAAAGATAGGACCGAATTTTATGGTCAATTAGAAAGTTACCCCGTCAAAGATGAGGCCGGAAACTTCAGTATTATAAGAACTTCCCTAAGCGATATCACTGAGCGCAAGCAAGCCGATCTGGCACTCAATGCAACCAAGCAAGAGGTAGAGTCTATCGTCAAAACAGTACCGGACATCATCTATCGATTAGACCCGCAGGGTCGCCTAACTTTTGTGAGTGATTCCGTAAAACGATACGGATACGAACCGGAAGAACTTTTAGGCACAAACGTCATGAAGATCGTTTATCCTGAAGACAGGGAAAAAACAATTCACAAAATCAAGGAGAGGCGCACAGGAGATAGGAGCAAAAAATCATTTGAGACAAAATTTTTAACCAAGAATCAAACGCCGGTCTCTTTTGAGATTTTCTTAATCTCGGCAGAAGGAATGTATTCAGATGCAGAGTTTGGACTGGGTAGCTTTCTGGGAACCCAGGGCATCGCCAGGGATATATCCGCGCGTAAACAGGCAGAGGAAGCGCTGCGGCAGAGTCAAGAAAAGATCGCAAGATTACAGAAAATGGAGTCCCTGGGGCTGTTGGCAGGCGGTGTAGCTCATGACTTGAATAACGTCCTGTCGGGGATTGTAAGCTATCCGGAGTTACTTTTGTTGGATTTGCCAGAAGACAGCAGACTCAGAAAACCTATTGAAACAATGAAGAAATCCGGACACAGGGCGGTTGCCATTGTCCAGGATTTATTAACTGTGGCCAGAGGCGTGGCAACAATGAAAGAGCCGTTGAACTTAAATGACTTAATCAGAGAATATCTACAGTCTCCAGAGTTTCATAAGTTCAATGAGTATCATCCTGCAGTTGCGATCAGGACTAATCTCGATAACGACTTGCTTAACATAGCTGGTTCTCTGGTACATATCAGAAAAGTGGCAATGAACCTGGTGTCAAATGCAGTGGAGGCTATTGAGGGTAGCGGCAATGTTGCCATATCGACCGTGAATCGGTATGTAGATAGACCTCTTAAAGGATATGATGATGTTAAGACTGGTGAATATGCCGTTCTGGCGGTATCAGACGGCGGCTCCGGAATATCATCGAAAGATCTTGAGAGAATATTCGAGCCCTTTTATACAAAAAAAGTGATGGGCAGGAGCGGGACAGGCCTGGGTCTGGCCGTGGTATGGAATGTGGTGCAGGATCATCAAGGCTATATCGATGTTCAAAGCGGCAAAAACGGTACCACATTTGAAATTTATTTTCCAATCACAAGGGAAGCAATATTGGACAGGGAATCATATATACCCATTGGAGACTATAAAGGAGTCGGAGAGACGATTTTGGTTGTCGACGATGTGGACACACAAAGAGAGATTGCCTGCAATATGTTGAATACCTTAGGCTATAAAGCCAAAGCTGTTTCCAGCGGTGAGGAGGCGGTTAACTATCTGCAAGAGCATGCTGTGGATTTGATATTGCTTGATATGATTATGGATCCAGGTATAAGCGGTCGCGAGACCTACGAGAGGGTGATAAAGATTCATCCAAACCAAAAGGCTGTCATAGTCAGTGGATTCGTTGAAACAGATGAGGTGAGGGAAGCTCAAAGATTAGGTGCAGGACGCTTTATAAAGAAGCCGTTTACGTTAGAAAAGATAGGATTTGCCCTTAAAAATGAGCTGAAAAGATGAAGGTGAAATAAATCTGTGATATCTATGATCCCAATTGGGAGAGGTCAAAGTTGTGCTTAACTGCTATCTATCAAGCATTTGACAATCTTAAAAACAGTGTGATATCCAAAACTTATCTTCATCTATTTCGATAAAAATCGAATTAAACAGAATGGCAAGAGTACCAGGAAAATGTCAAGCACTTTTT
>Ga0316196_10000813_pt1 | contig 12867 bp, 15 predicted proteins | sample Eddsed2cm_MG_FD_204938 | JGI IMG/M metagenome (GOLD analysis project Ga0316196, IMG submission 204938) | Coastal sediment microbial communities from Maine, United States - Eddy sediment 2 cm | ecosystem: Environmental > Aquatic > Marine > Coastal > Sediment | place: USA: Maine | collected... | reverse complement strand
AAAAACTCAGATATCTACGAAAATCATTATTCTTTTTTGATACGCTTGGAATAGGTTTGTACACCATGGTTGGAATAGAAAAGGGCCTAAACGTTAACTTGCTTCCTGTAATGTGCATTATTTTGGGTACTATAACGGCTAGTTTTGGAGGCGTTATCAGAGATATCTTATGTAATGAAATACCGGTTATCTTTCGCAAAGAGATATATGCCACAGCTTGTGTAGTGGGAGGGTTGAGTTATTTCCTGTTACGAAAATTGCCTTTAGGTGATGAATACGTTTATATGGCGTCTTTCCTAATTGTTATAGGGATTCGTTTAGTGGCAGTAAAATACAAAATTGCACTTCCCTCTATTTATAAAACTAAATAATCATTGAACAATTTCTGCCTTAAGAATATTGATATTTTGCATAGGCCAGTCTCCGGTATCTACAGGTTGCTGGTTAATTTTATCAACCACATCCATACCACTAATAACTTTCCCAAAGGGTGTGAAATCGCCATCTAAATGGTAGGAACCGGGATTTGTAACAACAATAAAAAACTCATAGGGAGAGGCAAGCATATGCGGATTATCTATTTCACTACTGGGCATAGAAATTGTTCCTCTGTGATGCTTATAACCTTTTCTGGTATCAGGAGGTAGAAGGTATCTGCCAATTTCTTTGCGTTTACGGGCGGTTTCAACGTTGTCTGCATTACCTCCCTGTATGATAAAATCTTTTACAACTCTGTGGAACATGGTATTGTCAAAATATCCTTTTTTCGTGAGGTAAATAAAGTTTGCCTTGTGATAAGGGACATTATCATATAGCTGTACCGTAAAACTACCCAAACTGGTAGTAAGCTTTACTTTGGTAGTTTTTAGATTTTTTTGGTAGTCAAAAAAGAAATCTATGGCATTTTCTTCGGTGAGTAAAAATGTTTCCTCCTCTTTGATTTCAGCTATTGTATCTGCTACTACGGTCTCTACTTTAAGGGGTTTTGTATTTTCTTCCTTGGGGTTTGAAGCCGGGGATTGCTTGCATGCACCAAAAAAAAATAGTGGTAATATTGCAAAGCAGGTAAATTTTAAATAAGACATGAACTATAATGATTTTGCACTTCAGATAGCAAAAATAAAAAAACTCCCTCTTCCGGGGACACCTTCACACTATAAAATGGCTCCGGAAATCCGTATTCAGGAGTTAAAAGCAATGAAAAGGAAGAACACAAATCCAAAAAAGGCAGGGGTTGTCGCTTTATTTTATCCGGATGAAAGGCAGTTAACAAATCTGTTACTCATTTTACGAAACACCTATCCCGGGGTACATTCTAATCAAATTGGATTTCCCGGAGGGAGAGCTGAACAAAAAGATAAAGATTTACTTGAAACGGCCTTACGTGAAACTCATGAAGAAGTTGGTGTAAAACCAGGGGATATTCAAATAATCAGATCTTTAAGCGAAATTTATATTCCGCCTAGTAATTTTGAGGTAAGACCCTATATAGGGTTATATGATAAAAGACAACCTTTTGTAAAACAGGAAGATGAAGTAGAGGAATTGGTTGAGGTACCTCTGATTGATTTTATGGATGATTCTAAAATGACCACCCAGATTCTCACAACTTCTTACGCAAATAATATTGAGGTACCTGCCTTTAAATTAATGGGTTATACCGTTTGGGGAGCAACGGCGATGATGCTAAGTGAAATCAAAGAACTTTTCAAACAGGTGTTATAAGTCATATTTTGTAGTTTTGTAGCCTATGGGGTTATTTAAGGAAAATCCATTTGGACATATTTTATTTATAAAGAAGTGGTTAATTCGCAGTTTGGGACTTATCACTCATCAGCGGTATAAAGGTTTTAATACTCTTGAAATAGAAGGTTCTGAAATAATACGTAACCTTCCTGATAAAAATGTATTATTTGTAAGTAATCATCAGACCTATTTTGCTGATGTGGTTGCCATGTTCCATGTGTTTAATGCAAGTTTACACGGAAGGGATGATTCCATAAAAAATATAGGATATTTATGGAACCCCAAATTGAATATTTACTATGTGGCCGCGGCGGAAACCATGAGAAAGAGTCTCTTAACAAAAATGTTCGCTTACGTAGGTTCCGTGAGTATAGAAAGAACCTGGCGTGCGGAAGGAAAGGAAGTCAACAGGCAGGTTAAGATGAGTGATATTTCAAATATTGGGATGGCACTGAATGATGGCTGGGTCATCACTTTTCCTCAAGGGACAACTACGCCTTGGAAGCCCCTTCGAAAAGGTACAGCACATATTATTAAAAAGTACAAACCCGTGGTAGTACCGGTGGTTATAGATGGTTTCAGGAGGTCGTTTGATAAACAAGGACTACTTATTAAGAAAAAGGGTATTCTACAGTCTTTGGTTATTAAAGAACCACTGGAGATAGATTATGACAATGAATCTGTTGACTCCATAATAGAAAAACTTGAATATGCCATTGAACAACATCCTTCATTCTTAAAAGTAATTCCCGAAAAGGAATTGCAGGCATATGAAGAGAAAAACAAACAACGTAAATGGAGAGGTTAAACCTCCAGCTTCTTTAATTCGTTGTAATTTTTGCGAAGCCTTTTCAGAAGTATTCCATAAAGCAGTTTATAGAAAAACCAGATCAAGATCAACACAATGGTAATAGCCACAAGGACCATCCCAAATAGCATTACCCAAAAAAGCGTTTCATTTCCTGCCTGTGAGGCAGCTACCTTAATTTGATCGCTGCTTGCACCATAGTTAAGATTACCATAAAGACTTACAATTAAGTAGGCTACAAATATTCCTATGTTAAACCAGACATATTGGGAGACTGTTCTTTTCACATTTAAGATGGTCTTCATTAATTTTCTCGAAGATTCTGTTAAGGATATGAGTTTGTAATTAGAATAAAACTTATATATAAAATAAATTAATACAATATAATTTATGATTGTAAGCGTGGTTGTAATTTCATAAATATGCCAGGTCTTTTCAAGCTCCAAGGATTCCTTACTATAGGAAATTAAATTAAGAACTGCCCAAAAGACAAATTCAATTATACTTATGTAAAAAATCCATTTAACGGTAGAGGATGACTTCTTTTTAATCATCCTGTAGATTTCGTCAAAGGACAATTTAGGATGGTGTTCCTCCTTTTTTTGCCAGTCCTTCTTTAATAATTCTAATTCATCCATCATAACCTTAGGGATTAAGTATGGTTCTAAGTTTATTTTTAACACGGTTCATTTTCACCCTGGCATTCACCTCACTAATTCCCAGTGTCTCGGAAATTTCACGGTAATCTTTGTCTTCCAGGTAAAGAAATACCAATGCTTTTTCAATATCTCCCAGCTGCCTCACAGCTTTATACATTAAATGAAGTTGTTGTTCCTCGGTGGCATCATATTCATCTGTTTTAATTCTAAAAATAACCGAATCAAAATCCTGTGTTTTTATACTTCTTTTCGATTTCCTGTACAGCGTTATAGCTGTATTTAAAGCTACTCTGTACATCCATGTACTGAATTTGGATTCTCCTCTGAATTTCGGATATGCTTTCCATAGCTGAATGGTTATTTCCTGAAAAAGATCATTGTGTGCCTCCCTGTTCGTGGTGTATAAACTACACACCTTGTGAACAATATTCTGATTATTCTCAAGTTCCGTAACAAATTTGTGTTCCAGTTCGTTGTTCACGCTTTGGGTTGGTAGTGAATTATCTATTAGTAGGTTTTATTGCCGGATTGTTACATGCTTTCTCATTAAATGTAAACATATTTTTTCCTGGCCATATTAAACCTTCATTGTGCAACATTAAATAAGGGTTTGTTATTTTCTGTAGTCCAGGGCAGGTGGCCTGTCTCCCAATAATGGGATATAAACAAAATCTGCTCCTCTTCGTTCTGAAAATTCAGCTTTCGCCTCATTAATTAGCTCCTGGTTAGCCAACAGGTCTATTGCAGTTAATGTAAGGGTTTTTGCCGCTACCATCATTCCTTTTTTACCAATTGTTGTCCCACCTGCAGCCACGGCCTGCCAGCTATGAGCCGGAGTTCCGGGAACCCAGGTTGCCGCACCCATGCCTGCTGTAGGTACCGTAAAACTTACATCACCCACATCTGTCGAGCCTGCAGACTCGCCAACGGTATTGTAAGGTTGAATGTTTTCAGCAATTTCCAAATCAGCTTTGTCATACCCCATAGTTTTTGCAATCTTATCTGCAAATACTATTTCCTCTGGTGTATAAGTAATGCCTTGGACCTTTGTAAGATTGTCGTACATTAATTTTTGTAATGTCAGATTTGGCAATAGTTCATGGGTACCTCCAATTAATTCATAATCGGTAGTTGTTCCGGTACCCAATGCGGCTCCCTCCGCTGCTTTAACAATACGATCAAATATATTGATCACAACATCTCTTTTATCATGCCGGGCATAATAGTAAACTTCTGCAAAATCGGGTACAACATTAGGTGCTTTGCCGCCATTTGTAATGACGTAGTGAATCCTGGCTTCTTCCGGAATGTGTTCCCGCATCATATTTACCATTACGTTCATGGCCTCCACCCCATCAAGGGCTGAACGCCCTTTTTCAGGAGAACCCGCAGCATGGGCAGAAATTCCGTAAAATCTAAATTTAGCGGATTTGTTTGCAAGTGCGGCACCTGCGTTTGCCTCATTTTCGGCACCTGGATGCCAGTGTAAAGCGATATCTACATCGTTAAATAATCCATCCCGCACCATATATACTTTACCAGAGCCACCTTCTTCTGCGGGACAGCCATAAAAGCGAATGGTTCCTTTTGTATTACTAGCTTGCATCCAGTCTTTTACCGCTATAGCTGCCGCTGCAGAAGCAGTACCAAAAAGATGGTGACCACATCCATGGCCAGCCGCCTTATCTGCAGATTCTCTCTCAGGTACCGCCTTTTGCGATAAGCCGGGAAGTGCGTCATATTCCCCTAAGATGGCAATTATTGGTGCACCACTACCATATTCAGCGATAAATGCGGTCGGAATACCAGCTACTCCTTTTTTTATCGTAAAACCCTCATCACTCATTGTTTTTTGCAGCAAAGCGGAGCTCTTTTCTTCTAAGTATCCCATTTCCGCAAATTCCCAAATATTCTGCGCTATGCTGGCATAAGCTTCAGATTTCTTATTTAATTCCACAAGAACTTCTTCTTTGGTTTGTTGTGCCTTCAGAGAATTTGTACAAAACACAATTAATAAAGCAAGAAATACTACTTTTCGCATGATCTATATTTTTGATTTTCGAGATAAATATAGTCAAACACATAACTTCTGAGGTAATCTTGGTAAAAAATCATCAGATGTTGCCCTTTATAGATCCAATTCTAAAAGTATTGGCCTTTGGGTATGAAACAAATAATATATTTCATTTACAGATATATAAGGATAGATTTAAAAGGCAAGAGAAGGAAGTAACTAGTTTTGTCTCGGATGAAATTTGTTCACTACGTCTGCAAGATGTGAACGATCTAAATGCATGTACACTTCCGTTGTGGTAATACTTTCGTGTCCTAACATTTGCTGAATCGCACGTAAGTCGGCACCATTTTCCAATAAATGAGTCGCAAATGAATGTCTGAAAGTATGTGGACTTATATTTTTGGATAGATCAATTTTAACAGCAAGTTGTTTGATGATTGTAAAGATCATAGCTCGTGTAAGTTTCCTTCCTCTTCGGTTGAGAAATAAAATATCTTCAAATCCCTTTTGAATTTTTTGATGATTGCGCACCTCTTTTCGATAAATAGTAATATATTTTTTATTTACATCACTTATTGGAACAAAACGTTGTTTATCTCCCTTTCCCGTAACTTTGATAAAATCTTCTTCAAAGAAGAGATCAGATATTCTGAGCCCGATTAATTCTGAGACCCTTAACCCGCACCCATAGAGTGTTTCCAGCATGGCTCTGTTACGTTCACCTTCCGGCGTAGATAAATCAATAGCTTTAATAAGACTATTAATTTCTATAGTTGAAAGGGTGTCTGGGAGTTTTCGGCCAATTTTTGGAGATTCTATTAAATCTAAAGGAGTGTCTTTACGGTAATCTTCAAAAACTAAATAATTAAAAAAACTTTTGAGCCCTGAAATTATGCGAGCCTGAGACCTTGGGCCTACTTCTTTGGCTACTTCATATATAAAAAGTTGCAAAGTTTCACGATCCAGGGATACAGGGGTTTTATCTATTCCATTATTTTCCAGGAATATTCTTAGTTTTTCTACGTCTCTTATATAATTGCTAATGGAATTGGCCGCTAAACCACGTTCTATCTTCAAATAGTATTCATAATCTGTTTCGGCCTGTTTCCAATTCATACTATAAAGATATTGCTTGTTTCTCTTAATTTGAAGTTTAGAATTTTTTTATCTCCTTAATTCAGATATACAGTTTGCGGAAGAAGCAGTTTAACCAGTTGTTAATATGCCTATGAATAATCTGATTAACAGGCTAAAAATATATTAAAAACGAAGTGTATTTCATGTGCTTTTTTTGCACTATACATTTTATTACTTTTAACCCTATGAAAATTATAATTATTAACGGCCCGAACCTTAACCTTCTGGGGAAAAGAGAACCTGAAATCTACGGTGGAAAAACCTTTGAATCTTACTTTTCTGATTTACAATCAAAATTTAAGGATTTGGAACTGGAGTATTACCAGTCTAATATAGAAGGCGAACTAATAGATAAAATTCAGGAAGTGGGCTTCTCTTATGACGGGATAGTCTTAAACGCTGCCAGTTATACGCACACTTCTGTCGGCTTAGGTGACGTAGTTAAGGCTATAAATACGCCAGTAGTAGAGGTGCATATTTCGAATACGCATAAACGTGAAGATTTTAGGCACGTTTCTTATATCTCATCCGGGGCTAAAGGTGTTATATTAGGATTTGGTTTACAAAGCTATGAGTTGGCAATCCGAAGTTTTTTATGAGGTTGCAAGTGGTTTTAGGTATTTCTCATCCATATAGAATGTGCCAAAAGGCAGAAGTGAAGCCAGTACAAGCATTACTATTTTTTTTGGAGCTATTTTCCTTTCCATCGAAAAGACTAAGGCCAAAATCATATAGGCTATAAACAAAAAGCCATGTATATACCCTATATAAATATTAGGTTCAGTGATATTTGCCCAATATTTTAAAGGCATGCTAAAACTGAATAAAAGCAAATAGGAGATACCTTCCAGAATTGCACTTAGTTGAAATATTTTAAGCATATATATTTTATTGATTAGCCGGGTTAAAGGTGAATAACTTCGCCATATGCATCTGCAACCGCTTCCATTACGGCTTCACTCATTGTCGGATGTGGGTGAACAGCCTTCAGGATTTCGTGTCCGGTTGTCTCTAATTTACGGGCAACTACTGCCTCGGCAATCATATCGGTTACGCCGGCACCTATCATATGACAGCCTAGCCATTCGCCATATTTTGCATCAAAAATCACTTTTACAAAGCCATCGGGATTCCCTGAAGCTTTAGCTTTGCCACTTGCAGAGAAAGGGAATTTGCCAACTTTAAGTTCATAGCCTTTTTCTATAGCTTGTTTCTCTGTGAGGCCTACAGACGCAATTTCCGGCATACAATAGGTACAACCGGGAATGTTACCATAGTCCAAAGGTTCTACATGCATTCCGGCTATTTTTTCTACACAAAGAATACCTTCTGCAGAGGCAACATGTGCAAGTGCCTGCCCCGGGGTAACATCACCAATGGCATAATACCCCGGAATGTTGGTTACATAGTAATCATTTACAAGAATTTTATCTCTATCGGTGGCAATACCTACTTCCTCCAGGCCAATATTCTCAATATTTGATTTAATACCCACTGCAGAAAGCACTATATCGGCTTCCAGGATTTCTTCTCCTTTAGCGGTTTTTACGGTAGCTTTAACTCCATCCCCGGAGGTATCAACATGAGTAACCTCAGATGATGTTTTAATTTTGACTCCGGCTTTTTTGAAGCTGCGTTCTAGCTGTTTCGAAACCTCTTCATCTTCTACGGGAACAATATTTGGTAAAAATTCAACCACTGTTACTTCGGTCCCCATGGCATTGTAGAAATAGGCAAATTCAATTCCTATAGCCCCACTTCCCACAACTATCATTTTCTTGGGTTGTTTCTCCAGAGTCATTGCCTTACGGTAACCAATAATTTTTTTCCCATCCTGGGGCAAGGCGGGTAGTTCCCTGCTTCTGGCTCCTGTGGCAATAATAATATGCTCCGCACTATATTCCGTATCCTTACCTTCAGAACCTGTAACAATTACCTTCTTTCCGGGAGCTAATTTTCCAAAACCATTAATAACTTCAATTTTATTTTTCTTCATAAGAAATTGAACCCCCTTGCTCATTCCATCCGCTACATTTCTGCTTCGTTGTACAACTGCATCAAAATCTTTATCCACTCCATCTGCTTTTAGACCATAATCCGCAGCATGTTGTAAATATTCAAATACCTGGGCAGATTTTAATAAGGCTTTGGTAGGGATACATCCCCAATTTAAACACACACCACCCAGATTCTCTTTTTCTACAATAGCAGTTTTAAATCCAAGTTGTGATGCTCTGATTGCGGTTACATAACCTCCAGGTCCACTCCCTAAAACAATAATATCGAATTTGCCCATTCCAGTATTTTTTGTGATTCAAATTTATGAGGTCGCAAAGTTACAAAACCAAATTGAAAGCTTTTAAACTTCGTTAAGAATCTTAAATTAATCCTTGAATTTTGCCTTGTTAAATGCTTTTGATTGGCCTTTTGGTATAGAGAGTGATACCCAGTTTTCACCCTTAATGGTTTTACCCAGCAGTACTATCTGACCTATGTGATAGGAATAATGTGCCAGTTGCCTGTTTAAGGCTTGTGGGAGTGTATGCGGTTCGTTTCTTATTTTGATTGTACGCTCAAAAGTCTCCGGATTTATTTGTTCAATTGCATCAAAAAAACAATTCCAACCTGTTTCCCAAGCAACAAGCATTTCGTTTTTTGTTTTGTAGGACGCCTCAAATTCTGAGTCCCTGTTTCTCCATTTTTTTTCACCATCTTCGGTAAGAAAGTTAGTCCATCTGCTAAGCATATTCCCAGATAAATGTTTTACCAGTACCGCAATACTATTACCGGAACTATCATATTTCCAATGAATATCTGAATCATCTAGTTGAATAAAAGCTTTGTCTCCAAGGGATTTATAGCGCTTGCATTCAAATAATAAACTTTTCAAGTAATCTTCCTGTAAATTCATTTATTTCTAAACTAATATCAAAACCCTTAACGATCTGTAATTCAACAGACAAGTAGCTATTGTTCTTCGGGCACAAAACGCAGTGCAGCTCCGTTGATACAATGTCTCAGTCCGGTGGTTTCCCGGGGGCCGTCCTCAAAGACATGGCCAAGATGACCGCCACAAACTGCACAATGCTCTTCGGTTCTTTTATACCCAATTTTGTAATCTACGTCAAAGGCTACGTTCCCCTCAATTTCTCTGTCGAAACTTGGCCATCCCGTACCTGAATCAAATTTGTATTCGCTGTTAAATAAAGCTGTTCCGCAGCCCGCGCATACATAGGTCCCTGCCATTTTATTTTTTAAAAACTCACTGGATCCTGGATTTTCAGTGCCGGCTTTTCTGAGAACATAAAATTGCAGTTCCGTAAGTTCTTTACGCCATTCTTCTTCAGATTTAACCACTTTAAATGCCTCTGTTTGTTCTTCCTCTTTTTCAGTTACTGCTTCTTTTTCCTGCGAAACCCCTTTGCATCCCATGGAAATCAAAAGAATAATGCACACATACTTTTTCATAATAATTTATTTTTTCTTTTTCTATATTTTTTTGACGGTTTTGAACTCAAAACCTTTCAAAGTTAAGGATAACTTCATAAAAAAATCCCTACTGTAATATAGCAGGGATAGTTTTACTTTAATTTATATATGTTACTACAATTGAATTCTGCTAATATCTGCTTCCGTTATGTTTAAGCTGCTCATAACTTCACCAATATTTGAAGTATCCATTTTTGCAGATTGGGCAAATTCAGCCGGCACAATTGCTATTCTAAACACTTGATTATCTGTATCTCCCGGAGAAAGGGTTCCAAGGTCAAAATCTGATTCTAAAAAGACACTTACATCCAGAAAAGTAAAGTCATAATTATATTGAAGCAAACCCTGATTTAAAATACGAGTTTGAGGTAATAATCGCCAGATATCAAGGGGTTCTCCGTTACCATCTTCCGCAACATCCCATAAAATGTAAACCAGTACAACATCAGATTCGAAAACCTCTACTGTCTGTGGGAATTCATAAAACAGAGAATAGTTATTTCCAGCATCAAAAGTACCTTCAATCTCCAGGACCTGGCCCAAAATATTAATACCGTCTTCGCCGTTTAACCCATCAAAACCAGGAGGTCCCGGAGGCCCTGTTGGTCCCTCACAGGACAAAATAATTAAAGTTAAAAATGCGCCAAATAGTAATGATATATTTTTCATAATAGTAAATGTTTAATGATTAATATTTTAAGTCTGTCTTTTTAATTTTTTAAAATTTTACATATTGTCTTAACCCAGGAAACAAAAAGCGTTCCAAAAATAGATTATACAGCAGGATTATCTTGTAATTCGGCAAAAATTGAGGCTTTGAGGTATTGTATTTCAGATAATTTCCTATTTTTAGCAAAACCCAACTAACTAAATTATGATGTTAAGGCAACAACGTGTTGTAATTGAAAATATTACTCCTCAGCTTCACTGCGGAGCTTATTTTATTAAGCGAGTCGTTGGAGAATCTGTTACTGTATATGCTGATGTTATAGGAGACGGACATGATATAATTCAGGCAGAACTCCAATACAAACACTCATCGGAGAAATCTTTTGATACGGCACGTATGGAACACCTTGGCGACGATGTCCATAGGATTTCCTTTAAAGTTCTTAAGCAGGGATTTTATATTTACAGAATTTCAGCCTGGGTAGATCATGCTCAAAACTGGCAGCATGGTATCGAAGCCAAGCTAAAGGATAATCAGCACGTTAACAGTGAACTTTTGGACGGCGTACAGCATTTGGAAACCTTGTCAAGTAAGATAAGTACATCTGACAAAAAGTATATAAATGATTTAATTGAATCTTTTCAAAGCCAAGATTTATACGAGAAAGCTGTAAAGCAGGCGGTTTCAGAACGCCTGCATAAGTTATTTGTTAAGTATCCAAATCGTGTATTGGCTAATACCAGTGATGACCTTAAGGTTTATGTAGACAGGCTCAAAGCAAATTTCAGCACCTGGTATGAATTTTTTCCAAGGTCATCTTCGCCAGTGAATGGCAAACATGGTACTTTTAATGATTGTGAGCGCCTACTGCCTAAAATAGCCGGCATGGGCTTCGATGTGCTTTATTTTCCTCCAATACACCCAATTGGTGAAGTTAACAGAAAAGGAAAAAATAATACTACAAATGCTCAGAAAGGAGATTCCGGAGTGCCATGGGCAATAGGTTCTAAGCTTGGAGGACATAAAGAAATTCATCCGGAATTAGGTACCGAAGAAGACCTAAAAAGTCTTATAAAAAAAGCAAAAGAACTGGATTTGGAAATTGCACTGGATTTAGCTTTTCAGGCAGCCCCAGATCATCCTTATATAACAAGTAACCCGGAATGGTTCAGAAAAAGACCCGACGGAACTATGCAGTATGCGGAGAACCCACCAAAGAAATATCAGGATATTGTAAACTTCTATTTTGAAACCCCGGCTTTTAAAGAACTATGGTCAGAACTGTTGGCGGTGACACTAAGATGGGTTGGTCTTGGAGTTCAAATATTTCGCGTAGATAATCCTCATACTAAACCATATTATTTTTGGAATTGGTTAATTACTGAGGTTAAAAAGAAACATCCCGATGTGCTTTTTTTAGCGGAAGCTTTTTCCAGACCTAAGGTAATGCAGCAGTTGGCCAAGCAGGGATTTTCGCAGTCATACACATATTTTACATGGAGGGTATATAAGCACGAAATTATTGAATATATGCTGGAGCTTACCCAAACAGAAATGAAGGAGTATTATCGACCAAATTTTTGGCCTAATACACCGGATATTAACCCATATCACCTGCAAGGGGCCAATGAGGCCATGCATATTGCACGTTATGCCCTGGCGGCAACTCTATGTGGCAATGTTGGAATATACGGGCCTGTTTTTGAGTATATGATATCTGACGCTTTGCCGGGAAAAGAAGAGTATCTGAATTCAGAAAAATATGAAGTTAAATTTTGGGACTGGTCTATTAAAAATAAACTAACCTTAATCATTACTCGTTTAAACCAGGCCAGGAAAAATCATGAAGCATTACAACAAACCAACAATATCAGGTTTTGTAATATAGAGAATCACCAACTTATAGCCTTCTATAAATGGAACGAAGATAAATCGGATGAAGTATTGGTTATTATTAACCTTGACTCGCACTATTCGCAACGAGGAATGCTACAACTTCCCATTGGCGACTTATCCATTAATATTGAGCAAGGGGCTACCATGCATGATCTTGTCACCGACAATAGTTATCTTTGGTATGACGAGTGGAATTTTGTAGAATTACACCCTGCATTGCCATTTCATTTGTTTCACATTAAAAATTAAGAATGTCCAAGAAAAAGCAGGACTCTATTTTACAGCCTCCCTACACATTTAATGTAGCCTGGGAAAATTTATTGGATGATAAGAACTTTATTAAAGTATTTCTTTCCGATGTCCTTGAGGCCTATGTGGTTAATCAACGATGGTATGGAGGTAAAGCTAGTAAACTCAAATATATAGAGCTCCGGGAATACTTCAG
>Ga0316196_10000812_pt1 | contig 12878 bp, 12 predicted proteins | sample Eddsed2cm_MG_FD_204938 | JGI IMG/M metagenome (GOLD analysis project Ga0316196, IMG submission 204938) | Coastal sediment microbial communities from Maine, United States - Eddy sediment 2 cm | ecosystem: Environmental > Aquatic > Marine > Coastal > Sediment | place: USA: Maine | collected... | reverse complement strand
TGCGGAATCTGTGGAGAACACGCCGGTGATCCCAAATCAATTTCACTTTGCCATCAGATTGGTTTGACGTATGTGTCGTGCTCACCTTATCGGGTACCGGTGGCTCGGCTATGTGCTGCACATGCAGCCCTGCTCGATAAAACCTAGGTTGAGCGATCCAGGGTTCAGGGCTGCCGCTGGCCTGGAGAGTATTCCCGCCGGAGGGCAGCCGGTTTGATCGAAAAGGAGACTTAATGACATTGGAATTTTTCTATTTTAAATAGACAAGAGCTATGGCCGACACCCCTATTAAAATAGTAACCTTCGGTTTTCTAACAATTTATTTATGTCTGTATTTGTGGCACGGTTATGTTTATTAATAAAGTAAAATGAAAGGAATACCCTCTCAACTTCTACAGATAAAATTGAACCATGTAATGCCAAACAGGCTTCAAAGGTTATTCATTTAAACGGGAAGTTCGGGGCGGTAACGGAAGGAGGTAGGTGATATGTACCACAAAATTTTAGTTCCGCTGGACGGGTCGAAGAGAGCAGAAAAGATATTGCCTCATGTGGAAGAGCTGGCCAGACGGTACAAAGCAAAAATTATATTTTTACAGGTCGTTGAATACAAGACGATCGCCACAACTGAAGGCGCATTTATCAATTACTCGGACACGGAGTTCGAACAAACTAAAAAGCAGGCTGAGACATACCTGGATGGGATCCAGGGAGAGTTCCGGGGAAAAAACATCACAAGCCGAACCCACGTCATCTATGGCTCTGTGGTGGAGGGGATCATAAACATCGCTGCCAGAGAGGGCGCAGATCTGATTGCGCTGGCCAGTCACGGCCGCGGAGGCCTTTCCAGAGTTTTTTACGGCAGTGTTGCCGCCGGGCTATTGCATCGGGTGGATCGCCCCTTGTTGATTATCAGATCCCGGGAGACGGAATGATGGGAGAATGAAAATGTCGAATAAATTGGATTTGATTAAGATTTCGGAAGCAGGGCGGCCACCGGACACACCTCTAAACATGCCTGGCAGGAATCACAGGGAGGTGGTTCGGTTTGCGGGCGGTCATAAAAGCTGACGACCGTGTCGATCCCGCGCTTGGCAAAGGTTAATCCAGCCCGGTTTTGCTGATGACGGCACACATAAACGCACTTTCCGCAAAGCACACAGCGGTTCGGATAGTAATTAAAAAAGGGGTGGCGTTCATCAACCTGGGTTTCTTTCAGAAGCCGATCGAAGTCTTTGGATTTTAAAGCGACTTTTAAGAATTTGGCCATATCCTGCAGGGCGCAGTTGCGATTGGCCGGGCAATTTTTACAGTCCACGTCATGCACCGAAAGCAGCAGTTGCAGGGCGGTTTTCTGCAGCTGCCGGACCGTCGGAGTGTCGGTGTGCACAACCAACGCCTCGCCAACCCATACCGAACAGGACGAAACGGGATGGTCTCTTCCTTCGATCTCAACGAAGCACAGGCGGCAGGAGACAGGGGGATGTTCCATTCCCTCGATATAGCACAGATTCGGAATGTAAATACCGTTAGCCAGACAGGCATTGAGCAAATTCGTACCTTCAGCAACCTCGATTTCTTGGTCATCTATTCGCAGGGTGATCATTGACCGTATCCTTCAGTTTTTTTACGCTTTCACCGGCTGGGCGGGGCGCTCGATTATCGGCGCCAGCTCTGGCGGCGATACCTTTCGCACCGCATCATATTCCGGGGGACAGGCGACCGCGCATTCCCCGCATTTGACGCACAGGGATTGGTCGATGCCTTTTTTGCGGGTGCTGGTGGTAAACACTGCCTCCACCGGGCAGCATCCCACGCAGGCATCGCAGCCCCGGGCGCACTTTTCCAGATCGATGTAAAATGCGATCAAGGGCCGGCAGACCATACCGGGGCAGCGCTTTTCCTTCACATGGGCTTCATAATCGTCATTAAAATATCGCAAGGTGGTTAAAACTGGGTTGGGGGCTGTTTTGCCTAATCCGCAGAGGGAACCTGTTTTGATGTCTTCGCTGAGTCGCGCCAGGGATTCCAAGTCTTCCTCCCGGCCTTGGCCCTCGGTAATTCTTTCCAGCATCTTGAGCAAATGAAACGTTCCGATACGGCAGAAGGTGCATTTGCCGCAGGATTCTTTTTGGGTAAAATCGAGAAAATAGCGTGATAGGTCCACCGTACAGGTATCTTCGTTCAAGACCACCATACCGCCTGAGCCCATCATGGCACCGGCTGCGGTCAGCGAGTCAAAGTCAATGGGCGTGTCCAAAAACGATTCGGGCAGGCAGCCGCCGGAGGGTCCCCCGATCTGAACGGCTTTAAATTTCTTTTTCTGCGGGATTCCACCGCAAATTTCGAATATGAGCGTCCGCAGGGTCACACCCATGGGAATTTCGATCAGTCCCGGGTGGGTGACATCGCCGACGACGGAGAATATGGCGGTCCCGGGGCTGTTCTCAGTGCCGATCTGTTTGTACCAGTCGGCACCGTTTTTCAGAATGGGGGGTACCGACGCCAAGGTCTTGACGTTATTGATAACCGTGGGGTTCCCCCACAAACCTCTTTTGACCGGATAGGGCGGTCGCTGAATCGGCATGCCGCGCAAACCTTCGATGGAGCTGATCAGGGCTGTTTCCTCGCCGCAGACAAACGCCCCGGATCCCTGAAAGACTTCGATCTCAATGTCAAAGGAACTGCCCAGGATGTTCTTGCCGACCAGTCCGAGAGCCTGGGCCTGGTGGATTGCATCGGTGACTATTCTGACTGCCAGCGGATATTCGGCCCGGATGTAAACGATGGCTTTATGGGCGCCGACGGCATAAGCACAGGCAATGATGCCTTCCAGGACCTGGTGCGGATTGCTTTCCAGGATCGTGCGATCCATATACGCGCCGGGATCCCCTTCATCGGCATTACAGATTACCAGTTTAGTATCCCGGGGCTCCTCAGCGGCCAGCTCCCATTTGACCCCCGTCGGAAACCCGGCACCGCCTCTGCCCCTAAGGCCGGCGTCCTTGATTTGCTGAATGACTTCCTCAGACGACCGCTGGAGCATGTCGACCAGGGTGGCATAGCCATCTTCGGCGATGTAATCGTAAATGTCCTCCGGATCGATGCGGCCGCATTTTTCCATCACCACCCGCTTTTCCTGATTGAACCGCGAAAATTCCATCACCCACGGAATCATATCATTTTCTTCGGTGGCACCCAGAACATGTTCGAAACGGGGGTCTCCCTCGGCCAGAAAAAGATTGGTGAGCATTCGGGCTTTACCGGGACTTACCTCGGCATAGAATACGGGGGGAAAACCGGATTGCGGGTGGTCAATGATGACGTAAGGTTCCGCGTAACAGTGGCCGATACACCCCACGGTGTGGATATGGGCTTCAATCCCGCTCTGTGCCAGGGCCTGCTCGAAAGCGTCTTTGGTTGCCAGCGCTCCGGAAGCAATCCCGCAGGTCGCCATACCGATATGAATCTTAGCACCCGGTGCCTCATTGAATGCCTTGCGTCTGGTTTCGGCTTCCCGCCGGATTTCCTCAAATACGGGCCGGGCCGGTGCGTTATTCGATGGGCTCATTTTTTTGTTTCTCTCTTTCCTGCATTTCTTTCTCAATCCGGGTTCTCAACACGAGTCCTTCCACTTTGCTGGGCTGCATATGACCGTGCACGGTCTCTCCCACCACGGTCACCGGAGCCAGGGCGCAGCACCCGACGCAGGCCACCCGATCCACGCTGAACTCCCTGTCCGGTGTCGTCTCACCTTCTCTGATATCCAGTTTGCGTTCAAAGTTTTCGAGAATAATATCCCCGCCTTTCACATGACAAGCAGTCCCTAAGCAAACTTTGATCGGGTTTTTCCCAGGCGGGTTAAAACGGAATTGGTTATAAAAAGTGGCAACCCCGTAGACTTCTGAAGAAGAGATATCCAAATGGTCGGCCACCAGATGAAGGGCCTCTGCGGGAAGATAGGCAAGTTTTTGTTGAACCAATTGAAGGATGGGAATCAATTTGCTGCGATCGTTGCCGATTTCAGCAAGATCTGTTTTGATCTGTTCCAGAAGGGATTTTTCCTCCGCGCTGAGCTCTACATCCATTCACAACTCCTTGACTCCCTTGATAAGCCACCCCGCCTTACGGGATGAGAATTGAAAAGGTTCTACCGTTACCGGGAGATCACGGCTCATTGATCTAAAACTGAACAAAGCCGGCGGCTTATCAAGGGAGTTCCCTGGATTGCCAAACTGCAAATCACATCTTCTCCATGGCGCCATAGGCGGACTGAATTCGTTCCCGCAATAGGAAGCATAATTTTTCCATGACATTAAATCCTAAACGAGTGTCGCTGATCATGCCCTCCCGCAACTCGGCACCGTTCAGGACCAATATGGTTGCGGGTGTCTGGCAAAAGGTTCTCAGCATCATAATATGCGGCTCACCCAGCAGGGTGGACCAGCATCCAAATACCCTTCCTTTGCCGAGGGTGGCGATGATCACCCGGCCTTCACGGGAGCCCATGTCCATGGTTCTTTCCAATATCACCTGGCCCTTTGCGATAATGTAGATGTTTTCTCCGAAATCACCCTGCTGGTAAACCAGCGCGCCAGCTTTAAAGGTGTTTACCAGGCACATTTTGGAAATATTTTTAATCTCGCTTTGGTCCAGGCCCTTGAATAGCTCACAGCCTGCCAGAACCTCTTCAATTTCAGCGGGTTTCATTTTGAAGTTCCTTTCATCCCCTCCTTCCTTTCATGAAAGTCAGGCATATTCACTATATTTACATAAATGCAGGGCACATCCCCTTGAGAAATGTTATCTGAACGCTCAACGCCAATCTCTTCGGAAGATGAGTCATAATACACAAACGGCGCTCAATAATCAAGCTTTCAGAGACCCGTTTTCAAGGTGCTACATTGTTACCGAAACTTTTTAATTGTTTATAGTCTCGTGTTATTGTATAGCATAAAATATGCCAAGAAAAAAAGGAGTAGAAAATGACAGGCGAAAACGATCCCGGCTTCGGAAAAACGACCGCTGCCCAAATGCTTCGCAAGCGGGTGGAGGAAAAAGTAGCCGCCGACAATAAACCTTTTACAGATATGTCGACCTCCGAGATGTCAACGCTCATCCATGAGTTACGCATCCACCTGGTTGGGCTGGAGATGCAAAATGAGGAGCTTCGAAAAAGCCAGGCCGAGACCGAAGGGTCGCGCAAGGCATACCAGGATCTTTGGGAACTATCCCCTGTCGGGTATCTGGTCGTCGATTTTATCGGCCGTGTTACCGCAGTCAATCGTGCCGCTCAAAGGCTTTTTGGCAGGCCTGAGAATGCGCTTCTGAAAGAGTATTTCTCAACGCTTGTGACCCCTGAGAACCAGGTGCCCGTTCACCTCATGTTTGAAAGGGCGGTGGAGACGGGAATTGTCGAGAAACAGGAAATCAGGATTTTAAAGCCGGGCGGCGCCCTTCATATCTGTCTGCTGGAGGTTTGCTCGCTCGGAGGCCAGCCCGGCCGGGAGCAGATCCAGGCGGTACTCACGGATATTACCCAGCAGAAACGGGCTGAAGATGATCTGAAAAAAAAAGAACAAGATAAGATAGCCATTCTCGACAGCCTGGTGGAGCACGTGGTCTACCAGGATAGAGAGATGAAGATCCTGTGGGCGAACAGAGCAGCCTGCGAATCAGTGCAGATGAAGCGCGAAGACCTTCTGGGCCGCAATTGTCATGAGGTATGGGCTGACCGCCGGAGTCCCTGCGAAGACTGCTCCGTAATAAAAGCGCGTGAAACTGGACAGCCGCAACGGGTTGAAAAAATGACCACGGACGGACGTTGGTGGTATATACAGGGCCATCCAGTCCGAGACCATAATGGCCATGATATGGGTACGACTGAGATTACCTTGGATATCACAGACCGCAAGCGGGCCGAAGAAGAACTCCGCAACGCCAAAGATAAATTGGAGCTACGGGTGGAGCAACGCACTGCCGAGCTGGTTGGAGTGAACGAGACCTTGAGACAGGAAATAGAAGAGCGTAAAAGGTCGGAGAAGGAATTGCATGAGACAAAAAACCTGCTTTCCAATACGTTTAACGCTATCCAGGACATGGTGACTGTCATCGATACAGATTTTCGGGTTAGAATGTCGAATTGGAAAGGTCATGATTACATTTCAGAAAAAGATCGTCAGGGTTACCCCTACTGTTATGAAGTGTTTATGAACCGCAAAAAAACCTGTAATCCCTGCTACGCCATGGAGGTCTTTTCTGCCGGTGAAATAAATCAGCTTGAGGCTACAAATCCGATAGATGGAAAGATCAGGGACATACGCGTGTTTCCGATGTTGGATGATAAAGGAAAGGTGGTCGCGGTGATCGAACACCTCCGTGATATTACCGAACTCAAACAATCAGAGGAAGCACTGCGAGAGAGCGAAGAGAAATACCGGCAGCTCTTTGAAAACGAATCGGATGCGGTGATGATTTTTGATGCCGAGACGTTGCGGTTTGAAGATGCCAACAGGGCGACTTTAAATCTTTACGGGTATTCCAAAGAAGAGTTTTTGACATTAACCGTAGTCGATGTCTCGGCCGAGAAGGAAAAAACACGGGTTGCGGTAAAAAAGGTGAAAAGCGGGGAGTTAGGCGGCAATTTGGTGCCTTTGCGCTATTTTAAGAGGAAAGATGGTTCGGTTTTTCCGGGTGAAATAAATGCCGGGAATTTCATTTCAAAAGGAAGAAAAAAGATTATCGGGGCCATACGCGACATTACGGAACGTATGAATGCTCAGGAGAACCTGAGGAAAAGTGAAGCCCGATATCGAGCGTTGTCTGAGGCAACATTTGAGGCCATCTTCATTTCTGAAAAGGGAGTCTGCCTGGATACGAATCAAAGAGCAGTTGAGTTGTTCGGTTATGATTACGATGAGTTAATCGGCATATTCGGCACCGATGTCATCGCTGATGAGTCTAAAGAATTGGTCAAGCGCCACATACTGTCAGGCTACGAAAGACCTTATGAGGCCATCGCACAGAAAAAAGATGGCACTAAATTCCACGTCGAGATTCGTGGCAAAATGATGAGATATAAAGACAAAGACGTCAGGATTACCGTCATGCGCGATATAGACCAACAGAAGCATACAGCGGAAGCGCTACACAAAAGTGAAAAACGCTACCGGGAGCTATTTAACAGTGTTCCAATCGGGCTCTACCGCACGACACCGGAGGGTTCGATCCTGGATGTCAACCCCGCCATGCTGGACATCCTCGGATATCCGGATAGAAATACCCTGCTGCAAGAAAAATCCCTGGATATTTATATTGATCGCGATGATCGCAAACAAGTCCAACGCCTGCTGGAAGAAAAAGGTTTTGTTCACGACGTTGCGGTTCAGCTTCGCCGGCATGACGGAAGGCGTGTCTGGGTGAGCATCAATACCACCATGGTCCATGATCCCGAGAGGCAGATGACCTGCTATGAGGGCGCCATGGCGGATATAACAGAACGCATAGCGTCCGAAGAACGCATTCACCAATTGTCACAACAACTGATCCAGGCCCAGGAGGATGAGCGTCAGATGATTTCGCGTGAGCTGCACGATACGGTGGCCCAGGACCTGTCGGTTGCCAAAATGGCGTGTGACTTAATTTATGTTGAACTTTTAAGCAAACAACAACCGGAAGCCGACCGGATCCAAGAAATTTGCGAATCACTGCAAAAAACTATCCTGGGCGTGCGTAATATGGCCTATGAGTTACGCCCTCCCTTGCTGGAGGAACTGGGGCTTGTGGAGACGATTTACCGGTTCTGCGAGGATTTTACTCAAATGTGGGGTCTGCGGGTAGATTTTCAGTCCGCCGGTCTGAAAAACTTGAAACTGGATTATACTATTCAGATCAATATCTACCGCCTGGTTCAAGAAGGTCTTACCAACATCCGCAAACATGCTGCCGCCGAGCGGGCGACACTAAAGTTGACCGCAGCTTTTCCAAACATTATTCTTCGAGTCGAGGACAACGGTCGGGGCTTTGATGTGCAAGCGCGGGCGGCGGCGGCCGTTCAGGAAAAACGAATGGGCTTGCGCAGCATGCAGGAACGGGTCACACTGCTGAATGGAAAAATGAAACTGCAATCCAAACCGGAGCAGGGTACAAAAGTTTTCATTAGGCTGCCCTTTGCGGAGAAAAAGAGTGGCGCCCAAGAAAACCATCTTAATCGTTGACGATCATCCCCTCGTCAGGGAAGGGTTAAAGTCGATCCTTAAACCCGCGACCGAATATGAAGTGGTCGGGCAGGCCGGAAGGGCCCGCGAAGCCCTTCATCTGGTCAAAAGTCTTAAGCCGGATCTGGTGCTGTTGGATTTGTCGCTGCCGGATAAAAGCGGACTGGAAATCTGCCGCGAGATCCGAAACATCTCACCACCCACCCGCATCCTGATTGTCAGCATGCATTCCAAGGTCGATTACATTGTCAAGGCTTTTCAGGCCGGGGCCACCGGCTATATGACCAAAGAATCGGCCACTAAAAGGCTCCTGGGAGGGATTGCGCGCGTGTTGGACGGTGAATATTATATGGACGGCAGCGTTTCTCATAGAGTGGTGGAGGAACTGATGCAAACACCGGACCGGGAAATGAAAATCACGGATGCGGCCTATGATACCTTAACGCCGAGGGAGCAGGAGATTATGGTGCTGCTGGCCGAAGGGTGTTCGGCCAAAAAAGCCGCCGAAAAGCTTTTCATCAGTCCCAAAACCGTTGAAAACCACCGTACCAATATTATGAATAAGCTGGGGCTCCATAGCACGCTCGAGTTGGTACGCTATGCCGCCCGGCTGGGCCTTGTCGATGTCGACCTCTGGAAGGAATGAGGTATTAAATTAGCCACAGACCCACCCAGAAATACACAGACGTCTTTTTATTCTCTAACCAATTGCCCATCGCCGGAGACAGACAGGATCCCCCCTCACCTTCTTATCTTCTTATTTTTTTGCTTTCAGCTTGTTTTCCCCAACATCCCGGACATTTTCCCGTCCTCAGGAAATTCCCCCAATAAAATAAGGCCGACGCTCTATGGACAAACAAGGTTTTTTTAGAGAGAGTTGATCTGTCTGAAAAATCCCTTATGAAGATCGACGAGGGTACTTTTGGTATCTGTGAAGTGTGTGGTGAAGATATCGCAATAAAACGATTAAAAGCCAGACCGGTTGCGACTTACTGTATAGTCTGTAAAAATAAAATGGAGGCAATTGAGCAGGTCGCCGGCGTGAAGGCCCTCATTGAAGGTTAGATTCAAGATACAGTTGATCGAGAAAATGGGCATTGACGACACTCTAAATTCAAATCCGAATTATGTCGATTTAGTCAACCTTATCCGAAGTATTCAACGCGCTGAAGGCAATAAAGACTGCTATCGCAGGGGACTAGTACAATGTGACCGGGTGAATTGTGTCTGGCACGATCATTGCCTCGAAGAGACTGAAGGACCTTTAAAGGTTGATTCTGAATCGGATTAACACAAAAAAGCAACGAGTCCCGAGCAGGAACCAGACAACTTACACTAAAAACCAGCGTTGAAAGATTTACGGTGAAAAAAATCGTCATTATTTCTGAGCAGGGGCGGGTGAACCATAAGTTAATCGCATTGCTCACGGCGTTGTTTCCCGAATCTTGCTGTCGTTGTTTACCAATTCAGAAATTATGGTGATGTAGATAGAATCAAAGACGCTGTCGCTGATGAATTAGTACAACTAACTACTAACGAATAACTCGTAATTGGGGTTGGATTTTTCATTTCGCAGTTTTTCGAAGCCGGTATTCGAATTTTTGCTAAATTTTAATTATAAAGCGTCAAACAGTTGCATACGAATGCAGCAAAGTACTTGTAATTTTTGTAATTAATAAAGGTGTATTTGATGGCACACACTGTGCATTTAACTAAGAGTATGTGTCAGGTCCACGGCATTTGATTGGAAAAAAAATGGCGCAAAATTTTAAAATTAGTATCCATCGAACGCTTGATAATCTGTACATTCGTCTGATGGGCGATTTTGATGGCAGTTCGGCTTGGGAACTGATTAATGCCATCAGGGAAAATTTGAACAGCTTTAAATTTATACAAATCGATACCAGTAAATTGAAAAAAGTTTATCCTTTCGGGCGGGAGGTTTTTAGATCTAATTTGTTAAACGTAACGGATGAGCGAATTCGCATCAAATTCAGCGGGTCGAATGCTCTACAAATCGCACCACATTATACCAACTCCAGGCGAGAATGACAGTTTTGGAGGTGATGAGCTAATACCTGGATTTTGCACGAGTCGGAGGCTTTCATAGGCAAGACGCACACCTTAATTGTTTGAGATCAGATGTGTGATCCCGCAAAGCGGGGGCGTCTAAGGGTGAAGTCGTAGTTCTTTACTTCGAACTCTTAGCAACGCAGCATATGAAAGCCTCCGGCTCGCCCGAAGGGTGAAAATTAATGAGATAAAATCCACCGTCATCTTATTTACCCATTGGGTATTTTTCTTTACTTCTCAAATTATCACAGCCTGTTGTGATTAAATACTATTAAACTTCTCACAAATTTTCATGAAAGATTCCGGTGATATGGGGCAAGAAAGGGTTGAAAGATGAAAACAAATGTAGAGAAAAGAGCTTGTGAGCGTCATCGCTATGCCGCTGATATTGCGTTTTCATATTTCAATAAAGAGCATTCTTATGATGCTCACACCCTGAATGTCGGCTCGGGCGGTATGTGCTTTAAATCCAATTTATTCCTCAAACCTGGCGCAACGGTTTATATCCGCTTAAAAACAACTCATCCGAATGGCTGCTGCAGCAGCTTCTGCGAGGGGCTACACTTCGTCACCCTGGCGGAGGTAAAATGGTGCCAAGAAGCGAATGGTGCCGACGTCTTTCCATACGGCGTCGGCGTTAAATATTTTGGAGCGGCTTACTAATTTGCCGACAACAATGCATCCACCAGACACCAAGTCACAAAGAATAGGTGAGCGACATGGATAACATAAATTATACCAGCGAAGCCGATCCCAATTTGCCAGTCGATGAACTCGTGATGATTGAAGACGGTTACAATCAAATGGGAATGGATGCTTCACTTCTGCTGGATTTGGATGTCTTAGATGGGAAAAAGCGGATTGAGTATCGATATCACAAACGATATCAACTGACCGAAGATGCATTTGCTTTGATCCGACCCATCTCCACCGGACCCCTGAAAATTCGCGGCAAGAGTATGGGGTGCATTGCCTGTGCCGTGTTCAATGCCAAACCGGTTAAGCTTGGTAAAATCGATAATATCAGCATGGGTGGGCTTATGTTTTATCATGCTGATACTAAGGAACAATTATGCCGGGCTCTCGTGCTGGATATCTTATTGGCTGATTGTGGATTTTACCTGGCGAATATGCCGTATAAAACCATAACCGATGTTGTGATACCGGACGAGGTTTCCAGCGATGCGGTTGAAATACGGCAGGTTCGGCTGCAATTTCAACAGCTGAACGCCATCCAGCAAGCGAGGTTGGAAAATTTTATTATGAATCACGGGACAGAATTAGAACGACAAATGATAAATGAACAATGACGAATGATGGAATTGCTGCGCTTGGTCTTTTTTTATAAGTTAAATGATCCAACGGCGGCGCTGACCCGCATTTTTTTCCTCAATGAATTACATCATGCCTGACCCTCTGAAATATTTTTGAATCAACGCTTCAAAATGTCTGCGCCAGTCTGCGTGTGTCTGCGGTTAATCTATATTCTATTTGACTATCAACGATTCAGAGGACAAATGCGCAATTTAGTAGCTATCTACAAGTTATAGATTTTGCGAAAATAACTTTCGAAATTATTCGAATAAGATATCGCAATTTTTCAAGCTCCGTCTTGTTTAAAGAAGAAATTACTTGTGAATTAAGCATTAACTATCTGATTACATATTAAAAAGTTCTTGTATGATTTGTGGCATATTTAATGCAGAAGCACTAGTTAATAGTTATAAATGGTCGCTGAAATTGTGAAACTGACAGATCCAGGAACATCTTCTTACATCTGAAGATGTTGAAACGTCTCTGGCCCGAATTATTGAAAATAGTGCATAAAAATCGTTCCATGTATTTTGCTAATCAAAATTTAAGGAGGTTTGAAATGGCAGAATCTAACCGACGCCATTTTCCACGACTTAAAGCGGAAGACACCCTTGAGATTCTACTGATCCCTGACGATTTCGAAGGCCATAAAGACAGCTACAACTTAATTCCGGCTAAACTGGTTAATCAAAGTGACAACGGTTTTTATATCAATATTGATCGTGAGCTTCAACCCGGGTCGAATGTCAGGATCAAGATGATCTCCCCGAATGGATATCATCCTGAAGAAGCGCACTATATGCGCGATGGACGGGTTATGAGGTGTGAAAAAGTTGATGACGGAACCGCCCGTTTTGGGATTGGTATCAACATACTCCGAAAGGTCATCCAGGCCCGTGTTCTGACTTCACGCTTTAGATAGAATAACGAGAGTTTACTTCTCGGAATTGCTAGAATATATTGAATGCATAAATCTTCAATCGTCAACCGTCAATATTCAATTCCAGCTTGTCCAGGTTGCGACTCCAATTATGATCGAAGTAAACTAAGCTCCTCCTTCCATCTAATACATCTGGATTTTAATTTCGCAAAATTAAGAAGCAAATAGTTGAAGTTTTTCTAAGTTATAATGCTTTGGAAGTAAAAACTTCATTAGATAAGTTCTAATGTGCTGATTTCATGCTAAAAGTAAAATCCTATCAAATTGGCATGACTTGTGCTCTTACCAAGTTTCAAAGCGAAGATTCTGCCACTTATTCATAATAAAAGGGGGGA
>Ga0316196_10000806_pt1 | contig 12898 bp, 9 predicted proteins | sample Eddsed2cm_MG_FD_204938 | JGI IMG/M metagenome (GOLD analysis project Ga0316196, IMG submission 204938) | Coastal sediment microbial communities from Maine, United States - Eddy sediment 2 cm | ecosystem: Environmental > Aquatic > Marine > Coastal > Sediment | place: USA: Maine | collected... | reverse complement strand
ATCCTGGCGTTCTTGCTTCCGTCGGTGATGTATGGTCCGTAGCGCCCCCGCAACACCTGTATCTTGGTGCCGTCGAAGGATTGAATGATACGGTCTGCATCGGCCGCCTTTTTTTCCGCGATCAACCCGAGGGCCTGCTCCAGGGTGATACTGTAGGGATCGTTGTCCTCGCCGATGGAGACGTACTTGCTGCCGTAACGAACGTAGGGTCCAAATCGACCGATGTTGGCGGTCACCGCCTCACCCTCGTCCGTCTGGCCCAGGTCACGCGGCAGTCGAAACAACGCCATTGCCTCATCCAGCGTGATGGTGTCCATACGTTGCCCGGGCAACAAGCCGGCAAACCGCGGTTTTTCCTCCTCATCCGGCGATCCGATCTGTGCGAATGGTCCATAGCGCCCCATTCGAACCGACACCGTCTTGCCGCTTTCTGGATCCTGTCCAATGGCCCGCGTCTGGGCGACTTCCTGGCGGGAAATCGTGCTTTTTTCCTCGACCTGCTTGTGGAAGGTCTCCCAAAAACCACTGAGCAGGGGTATCCACTCACGCTCACCCCGGGAGATAGCGTCCAGATCGTCTTCCAGACGCGCGGTGAAGTCGTAGTCCACGTATTGACCAAAGTGCTGGGTCAAAAAACCGTTGACAATACGCCCAACGTCCGTCGGGCGAAATCGACGGCTCTCCAGCTCCACATACTCCCTGGACACCAAGGTCGAAATGATACTGGCATAGGTCGAAGGGCGACCGATGCCGAACTCTTCCAGCGTTTTCACCAGGCTGGCCTCGGTGAACCTGGGGGGAGGCTCGGTAAAATGCTGCGCCGAGTGAATCTCATTCAACGTGACCCGGTCGCCCTCCTCCATTTCTGGCAAGAGACGGTCGTCGTCTGCGCTCTTGGCATCGTCCACGCCTTCCCGGTAAACCGCCATGAAGCCGGGGCTGCGGATGGTGGAACCGGTCGCCCGGAAAACCCCCACGTCCCCGGCCCTCAGGTCAACCGCTACCGTGTCTAGGGTGGCATGTATCATCTGGCTGGCGACGGTGCGCTTCCAGATCAGGCTGTAGAGCTTGAATTGATCGGCATTCAGATAGCTTTTCAGAGAATCAGGATCACGCGCAGCTGCGGTGGGGCGAACAGCTTCGTGGGCTTCCTGTGCGTTCTTGGCCTTGGTCCGATAGACACGGGGCGCTTCGGGTACCTGATCGGCTCCGTAGCGCTGAGAGATGACTTCACGCAAGTCCGCTACGGCTTCGGTCGCCAGGGAAACGGAATCGGTACGCATGTAGGTGATCAGACCAACCGCCCCGCCCCCGATGTCCACGCCTTCGTAAAGTTGCTGGGCGACGCGCATGGCGCGATTGGCTGAGAATCCCAGCTTGCGAACCGCCTCCTGCTGCAGGGTGGAGGTGGTGAAGGGTGCCGCAGGATTCCGGCGCCGCTGTTTTTTCTCGACCTTGTCCACCCGCAGTTGCCCGTCGGCGGCTTTGCGCAGTGCCCGCTCTGCTTCAAGCGCCCCATCACCGTCGGTGAAACGAAACTGCTCGACCTTCTCGTCCCTGTACTGACTAAGCTTGGCGCCGAAACCCTGTCCGTGCTGGGTGACGTCAGCATCGATGGTCCAGTATTCCCGGGGAACAAACTTCTCGATTTCTTCCTCTCGCTCGGCGATCAAACGCAGGGCCGGGCTTTGAACCCGTCCGGCGGAAAGGCCCCGGCGTATCTTTCGCCATAGCAGCGGAGAAAGATTGAAACCCACCAGGTAGTCCAATGCCCTGCGCGCCTGCTGCGCATTCACCAGATCCATGGAAATCTCGCGGGGATGAGCCACCGCATCGCGCACTGCATCCCGGGTCACTTCGTAAAACACCACCCGATGGACAGGCTTGTCCACCAGCAGCTTGCTTTCGCGCAACAGCTCGTAGGTGTGCCAGGATATGGCCTCGCCTTCGCGGTCCGGGTCCGTCGCCAGATACAGTGAATCGGCCTTCTTCATGGCCTTGCGAATGGCATCCACATGCTTGGCGTTCCGCTCGATGGGCTGGTAGTGCATCTGGAAGCCCTGCTCGGTATCGACGGCACCTTCCTTGGGCACCAGATCCCGAACGTGGCCATAGGAGGCCAGCACCTCGAAGTCGCCACCCAGGTACTTTTTGATCGTCTTGGCCTTCGCCGGCGATTCAACGATGACCAGATTCATACTCATGACACAGGGTCGTCCATGGCGCGGCCCCGACTGATCGGGTGCGCATTCGGGTTTCGAGGCGTGGGAATCTTTGCGGATTTGGACCGGGTTTGTCCAGATCGGTTTCGTGAGGGGCGGTTAAGAACACACCGCTATGGTCATGTTCGGCGCCCCGGCGGCCTAATGCAGATAGACGCCGTAGCCATCAAACACAAGGTCTTCCATCCAAGCGTAGGCCTCTTCCTGGCCAGGCTGATTGAACAAAACCATGAGGATGACCCATTTCAGCTCTTCCAGGTCGATTTCCTCGGTCTCCAAGGCCATCGCTCGATCCATGATGAGCTCTCGGGTGTCTGCGGACAGAATCCCGGATCGCTCCAGTTCCATGAGAAAACCCAGCGCTTCGGAGTCCAGCTTGTGCAATTCGTCCGGTGCAAACACCCGGAAGGACCGTTCTGCTTCCCGCTGAAATCCGGGATTGTTCTCGGGATGCGCCGCCAGTTCGTCCAGCCACTCAAGGGCTTTGTCCACTTCCGAGAAAGCAAAGCCCGCTTCCAGCAGCTCGTTCTGAACAGACTCGCGGTCGGCCTCGGGCTCGCCCTCATCGCTCATGTAGTTCTGAAACAAATACACGAGCACGTCCAATACGGTTTGCTTCATCGGGGACTCTCTTGGCCGGTACGCAAATAAAAGCCCCCGGGGGTAGAAGCCACAAGGCCTTGCAGATCCATGATCAGGAGGATGGAGGAAACCTCGGCAGCCGTCAATCGCGAGCGCGCCACCATCGTGTCCACGCTGACGGGATCGTAACCCATCAAATCCAATAGCCATGTGTGTTCGGATATCGGAGCGGTGAGGCCTTCTCTGTCCACCGGATTCTCATCATGCTTCGCCACGGGAGAAATCAGACCTCGAACCACATCGGCAAGCTCTTCCATGACATGATCCGCGGTCTCCACCAGTTTTGCCCCTTCACGAATCAAGGCATGAGAACCTCGCGCCATCGGATTGTGGATCGAGCCCGGAATCGCGAACACTTCCCGGCCCTGCGCGGCTGCGTGGCGTGCAGTGATCAAGGAACCGCTGCCGATCGCGGCTTCGGCCACCAGGGTGCCTAGACTGAGACCGGCGATCAGACGATTCCGGCGAGGGAAGTTACCGGGCAGCACCTGCGTCCCCAGTGGAAACTCGCTGACCAGAGCACCCGTATCGGCGATCTGGTGGGCCAGATCGCGATGCCTGGCCGGGTAGATGCGGTCGGGCCCCGTGCCCATGACGGCGATCGTATTGCCCCCTACGGAGAGGGCGCCCCGGTGCGCCTCGGCATCGACGCCCAAAGCCAGGCCGCTGGTGATGACCAGGCCATAGCCAGCCAGGTGAGCGGAAAAAGCGTAGGCGCTCTCGCGACCGCCCGGCGAGGGATTTCGGCTGCCGACCACCGCCAGTTGCGGATCCCGCAAGAGGGCCGGGCTGCCTGTTACAAACAAGATTGGGGGTGGTGATGAAATCTGCAGCAGCTGGTCCGGGTAGTGAGTATCGCCCATCTGGACAAGATGATTGCGGGGCTGTTGCGCCCAGACCAGATCAGCATCGGCGCCATCCCAATCCGGTCTAGCCAGTCCGGCGATGCCAGCCTCGGAGATCCCGGCGGCGATTAAAGCGCTACGAGCGGCCGCCAATACCCTGCCGGCATCTCCACACTGTGCCAACAACCGCATGAATGCGACCGGGCCCACCTGCGGCACCCGCGACAGCGCCAGTCGGCATCTCAGCTCTTCTCCGTCGGCGGGCGTGAGACTGATCTGCTCGCCGTGTTGCTGTTCCATATCGAACCAATGACCGGACCTGGCCAGGCGTCACTACCCATGGCCAGGTCCGGTCAGGTTATAGACCCTAGCGCCGGGCCTCGCTGGGCGGTACCACCAGGTCATTTATCCGCATGGTCCTGGTGGCGGTCATGACCAAACCGTAGCTGACCCGATCAAACACGCTGTAAATCATCAGGTACCCAGAGGTTTCACCGGGGAGAACGTGGACCTTGGTGTCATCGTAGGGGTCCAGCACCGCCGTACCGGCTTTGACGATGCCCATCACCTGTCCGGGCTCGACACCGTCATCAATGCCTCGGTTGATCACCACATTGGCATACAACCCGATCAACGAGACGCCGTCCAGAACGGAAATAATGCGACCGTTGACGGCACCCGGCTGCGGGTAGAACGCCTCTGGCAGATCGGCCAGAACCGGATACAAACGATCGCCGGGCAGCGCTTCACGACTGCTCTTGACCATACTCAGGGTGGCCAACTCACCGGTCGAGTCCAGTACGGCAGTGCCCAGATAGAGCCCCGACGTGCCCAGATAGTCTCCCGTCATCGGGTCGATAAACGGCTGATCTTTCCGGAACACGCCATAGGACTGTTGTGGATCGACCAATTGGCTGGCGTAGAAACGATCGCCGGCGTTGATCATGAGACCGTCGTTCTGGGCAATGACGTAAGGAAGTCCTTCCCAGGCTGCGTCGTCCAGAACCACCGAATTGCCGAGGAAGGCCTTGACCTTGGACAAGGGCAGCGGCGGAATCGCCTCGCGCAACGATGTCGAACGAATCTCGGGAGACAGCTTTATGGTTTCCCGGCCCCGGCGGAGTTGCAACTGAGGGCGCCCGTCAGCGCCCACTGTCAACTCGATGATATCCCCCGGGTAGATCAGATGGGGATTTTCGATCTCGGGATTGACGTACCAAACCTCAGGCCAAAGCCAGGGATCGTCGAGGAAGCGGGCCGAAATGTCCCATAATGTGTCACCCCGTTGAACCGTATAGGCATTCGGATGATCCGATGCAAGTGTCACGGTGGTGGCGGTGACTTGCTGGGACGAAGGCGTATCGCTGGACGCGACACCGGCCGGAGGTGAATCCTTGTCCTTGGCTGCCTCGCGGGCATCGGCCTCGGCCGTCTCCCTGGCAACGGTCTCGGCAGCGACATCGGTCGCAAACTCGGGAGTCGATTTGCTGGCGCAACCGCCAATCGCCGCCACCAGAACGCTCAACAGAGCGAAGTACAGGGTAAATGAAATCCAGGGTGTGCTTCGGAGAATCATTTTATTTCGGAGCCTATTTGCCTCTCGGCAGTTTTAGCGAACGGGCCAAATAACGCACAGTGGCGACGGTTTTATAGTTTCCGGTAATATCGCGTCAAACGAATAGGATTTTTCTGATTTTTCGGGTTTAAAAATCGCTTATGTCCATACTCAACGTTCTTGAATTCCCGGATCCACGACTGAGAACACGGGCCAAGCCGGTGGTTTCGGTGGACGACGAGGTGCGACGAATCGTGGCTGATATGTTCGAAACCATGTACCAGGCTCCCGGTATCGGATTGGCGGCAACCCAGGTCAACATCCATCGCCGAATCATCGTTATTGACGTATCCGAGGACAAGGACGAGCCACTGACTTTGATCAATCCCGAGATCCTCTCGCGGGAAGGCGTAGAGGAAATGGAGGAAGGGTGTTTGTCGGTGCCGGAGGTGTACGAAACCGTGCAGAGGGCCGACCGAATCCGATTTCGCGCTCTGGACGCCCAAGGAGAAGCCTTTGAACAGGATGCTCAGGGTTTATTGGCCGTTTGCGTGCAGCACGAGATGGATCACCTGGAGGGCAAGTTGTTCGTGGACTATTTGTCCTCACTCCGACGCCAGCGCATTCGCAAAAAACTCGAAAAGCAACGGCGGCAAACGGAGCCATCACGGACCTCGGCAGTGGCGCGATGAGCGCAACCGGCCACCCGACGCATAAGCGCCGTGGCGGCGGGCGACGAGTCGCTGCGTGCCGGTCGCGGCAGCACGCCTTCAGTCCGCCCCCGGCGATGCATAGTTCAGGCCAGGAACGGGTCGCTACGCGCCGAGACTAGCAGCGTGTTGAAAAAGCCTCACTCGGCACGATACGGCGTTGAAAACGCCGTCAAAATGCGCATTTACTGGGTGTAAACTGCGCTTTGTCCGTCGTTTTCGCCTTGCCTCGCACTCGACCCAGGCTTTTTCAACAGGCTCCCTAGGCCAACAGACTGACCCAATTCCGACTGCAGCAATGAGTCATGCCATGGCTTCGATCAAAACCGCCCTGCCTCTGCGGATTGTGTTCGCGGGCACCCCCGATTTTGCGGTTCCGTCACTGCGTGCGCTGAACCATGCCGGACACGCGGTGGTGGCCGTGTACTGTCAGCCGGACAGACCGGCAGGGCGGGGCCTCAAATCGCGGGTGTGCCCGGTCAAGACCACCGCTGAGACGCTGGGCCTCGAGGTTCGACAACCGCGTAGTCTCCGGAGCGCAGACGTTCAATCAGCACTCAAGGCGCTGAACGCCGACCTGATGGTGGTGGCCGCCTACGGCTTGATCCTGCCGGAGCCGGTGCTAACGACCCCACGCCTCGGTTGTGTCAACGTACACGCTTCGCTATTGCCCCGTTGGCGCGGCGCGGCGCCGATTCAGCGAGCCCTGCTGGCGGGCGATGATGCCAGCGGGATCAGCATAATGCAGATGGACCAGGGTCTGGATACCGGCCCGGTGCTGAGCCGCATGGAGGTGCCAATCGGACCGGAAATGACCGGCGGTGAACTGCATGACGTTCTGGCGGACACCGGCGCGGCATTGTTGATTTCCGTCCTGGAAAATATGAGTCGGGGCCCTGTTCAGGGCGTCGCACAATCGGAACAAGGCGCTTGCTATGCGGCAAAGATCGGGAAAGCGGAGGCGCGCATCGATTGGCGCCGCCCCGCCGTCGAGATCGAGCGGCAGGTGAGGGCGTTCGATCCCTGGCCAGTCGCATTCTGTGAGCACAACGGAAGACCCCTGAGAATCTGGCACGCCCGAGCGCTGGAAGCGAGCGCAAGCAAGGCGCCGGGGCATGTGGTGGCGGAGGGACGCGAGGGCATAGATGTGAGCTGCGGCAAGGGCGTGCTGCGGATTACACGCCTGCAGTTGCCAGGCAAACGCCCGGTCGACAGCCAGGCGTTCCTGAACGGGCATCGTTTGATCGGATCGGTTCTCGAATGAGCATCCGCTCAGACAACCGAAGTCGGGCGTCACCCAAACGAAGTCCACCCGACGCCCGCTGGCTGGCGGCGCAGGTGGTTGGCGCGGTGCTGGACGGACAATCCATGTCGGTGGCATTGCCCGATGTTTTGACTCGGGCGGCACCGCGGGACCGCGCACTGATTCAGCAACTCAGCTATGGGTGTATCCGTTGGCAACCCTTGCTGCAGGCTGTTTTCGAACAGTTGGTCAACAAACCCCTGCGGCGGCGTGACCGGGCGGTACATGCACTGGGGCTGATCGGAATCGAGCAGATCATCCACACCCGGATACCGGATCACGCCGCAGTGTCCGCTACCGTGGACGCAGCCCGCGGCGCCATCAGCGCTCGGTGGGCCCCAGGGTTCCTCAACGGAATCCTGCGCACATTGCTGCGGGAGAAGGATGCGCTGCTGCACAAGGCCGCGTCCATGCCGGCCGGGCGGTACGCGCATCCCGATTGGCTGTATCGCCGCATCCGGGAGGCCTGGCCGGATGATTATGAGCGCATACTGCTCGCCAACAACGCGCCACCGCCGATGACGATGCGGGTGGCGTTGGACCGAATGACCCGCGCGGACTACCTGGTCAAACTTGCGAGCGCCGGACTGGCAGCGGAACCGCATGCGATCGTCCCCTCGGCGCTCGTGCTGGCAACGGCATGCGACGTTGCCGAGCTGCCGGGTTTCCCGGCCGGATTGGTTTCGGTTCAGGACGCTGGGGCGCAACTGGCGGCCCCGCTGTTGCAGCTTAGAGAGGGTCACCGCGTATTGGACGCCTGTGCCGCCCCGGGAGGCAAAACCGGCCACCTGCTTGAGACGGAACCGGGCCTGGCCGAACTGCTGGCCGTGGATCTTGAACCACATCGCTTGGAACGGGTTAAGGGTACACTCCGGCGTCTCGGCCGCAGTGCCAATACCTTGGTCGCCGATGTCGGCAAACCAGAGCACTGGTGGAACGGGCAGCTGTTCGATCGCATCCTGTTGGATGTTCCCTGCTCCGCAACTGGCGTGATTCGGCGTCATCCCGACATCAAACTGCTGCGTCGCGAGGCGGATTTCGACCAACTGAGCACCCGCCAACGCAAGATCCTGCGCCAGGCGTGGACGATGTTAGCGCCAGGCGGCCTGCTGCTGTATGCGACCTGTTCGATCATGCCAGAAGAGAATGCGGAGCTGGTGAGCGCTTTCCTCGACCATCACGACGATGCCACCGCGGACTGCCTGGCAGAAGACTGGGGGCGAGAATGCGGTCCCGGTCGGCAGATATTGCCGGGTGAGTCGAATATGGACGGCTTCTTTTACGCCCGACTGCGGAAAAGCGTGGTTGCGTCCAGTGTCTAGGATGCTGACTTGCCTCAGTGTTCTATCGGCACCCACCGTGACGCTGATGGCCTGGGTCATGTTGGCTTGTACGGCCAACGCCCAGGACGATCCGAGCGTTCGCATTGTCGGCGCCGAAACCCGCCTCGACGGCGAGGTCTACAGCCTCAACGCTGATCTGGAATACGCATTGGGATCCGAACCGCTGGAGGCCTTGGCCAACGGCGTACCCATCGTGTTCGAGCTCCAGATAGAAGTGCGGGAGCCCCGTCGCCTGCTGCCGGACGCCACCCTCGCCAGCCTTCGTCAGCGCTACCGGTTCAAGTTCCTGTCCCTGACGCAGCGCTACCTGGTCACAAACCTCAACACCAACGAGCGCAACAGCTTCCGTTCGCGAGAGGAGGCGCTTGAGTTTCTGGGTCACATCCGCGACTTGCCGATACTGGATCGAGCGCTGCTGGATCCACGCGAAGCATATTTGGTCCGTATGCGTGTGATCCTTGACATCGAGTCCCTGCCAGCGCCACTCAGGCTGCTGGCCTATCTATCCTCCCAATGGCGCATCAGCAGCGAGTGGGCCGAATGGTCGCTGTAAAGCGAAGCGGCTTGTCCGGCCTGCTCGGTGTGTTACTGCTGTTTGCGTTGTTGCTGGGCTCTTTGATGATCATGAGCGACGCAACGCAGAACTCGGCCCGATTCGGGCGTCTGTATTCCGCTCTTCTGTTGTTCAATGCCATCGGCTTGCTGATTCTGACTGCCATCAGCGGCTACCAGCTCTATCGCCTGATTGCTCAGTACCGGGCCCGCACCGCCGGCGCCCGCCTGACACTGCGCCTGGTGGCCTTGTTCGTGGTGCTGTCGGTGGTGCCGGTTTCGGTTGTGTACTACTTCTCGGTTCAGTTTCTCCAGCGCGGCATCGACAGCTGGTTCGACGTACGCATCGAAGCGGCACTGGATGATGCGCTGGATCTGTCGCGGGCTTCTCTGGATCTGCGCATGCGCGAGACCTTGCGCCAGACCCAGAGAATGGCCTCGCAAATGGAGAACGTGAGCCCCGGCCTGGCAACTCTGAGCCTGACCGAACTGAGGGAAACCTTTGGTGCCGATAAGCTGATGTTGATGGAAGGGGCCGGCCGGATCGTTGCCACCGCCAGCGAAGACGCCTCCATCGTGCCCGATCGACCGGACGAGGCGATTCTCGAACAGGTTCGCCAAGGCAAAACCCATGTCGCCTTGTACCCGGGACGCCAATCCGGTCTTCAGATCCGCGTTGTGGTGCCGATCTCAGAGGGCAGCACGATGCTGACGGAACAACGGGTGCTGCAAGCGCTGTTCCCGGTTTCGGATCGCTTCAACACGCTGGCCGAAAGCGTGGAGGCGGCCTACGACAGCTACCGCCAGCTCGCATTTCTGCGTGGCCCCCTCAAAACCAGCTTTCTCATCACATTATCGCTGGTCCTGGCAGCCAGCCTGTTGACCGCCCTGTGGACCGCTGTTGAATCGGCGCGACGTCTGGTCGCGCCGGTGCGCGATCTGGCTGAGGGTACCCTGGCGGTGTCCAAAGGGCGTTACGATCAACGCCTGCCGGTGCCCTCGAACGACGAGCTGGGCTTTCTGGTTATGTCGTTCAACCAGATGACCCGCAACCTGTCCTATGCCAGGGATCAGGCCACCCGCAGCCAACGGTTGCTGGAGCGACAGCGGGCCTACCTGGAAACCGTTCTGTCCAGCCTTTCATCCGGGGTGTTGACGATGCGCCACGACGGCAGGCTGCGCACGGCCAACACCGCTGCCGGACAGATACTCGGGGTGGTGCGGGATGAACTGCTCGACCGAAGCCCGGACGATGTGGCCGCCACCCGCCCCTATCTGGAGCCTTTTTGCGAACTGATAGAGACCCATCTTCGCCTGGGACGATCGGAATGGGCCGAACAGGCAACGCTTTTTGGAATCAATGGCCGGCAGGTGTTGATGTGCCGCGGCAGTTCCCTCACTGACGATCGAGGTCTGACCGGACATGTGGTGGTGTTCGACGACATCACCACGCTGGTTCAGGCCCAGCGCAACGCCGCTTGGGGCGAGGTTGCGCGGCGTATGGCCCACGAAATCAAGAACCCACTAACCCCGATCCAGTTGGCGGCCGAGCGTATCCGGCACAAATATGTGGGGCATGTGGGCGAGGATCAGGGTCAGGTACTGGACCGGGCAACACACACCATTATCCAGCAGGTCAAAGCCCTGAAGGAGATGGTCGACGCTTTCAACGAGTATGCTCACTCACCCAACCTCAAGCTTACCCCGGTCGACCTGAACGCGCTGGTATCTGAGGTGATGTTTCTCTATCGGGACAACCCGGGCAGCATAGACGTCGTGGTGGACGCCGATCCCAATGTGCCCATGGTGAATGCCGATTCGGTGCGCATGCGACAGCTGCTTCACAATCTGGTCAAGAACGCGACCGAGGCCATGGAAGGACGGGCGGACAGCGAATTGCGGGTGCGCACACGATACCTGGAGCATGAGGGCAATCCCTGTGTGGAGATCGCGATCGAGGACAACGGGCCGGGCTTTCCGTCGGAATCGGTCACCGATGTTTTCGAACCCTATGTAACGACCAAGGCCAAAGGCACCGGCCTGGGTCTGGCAATCGTCAAGAAAATAGTTGAAGAGCACGGCGGTCTGATCCGCGCGGAGGCGGCGCGGACCGGTGGCGCGCGGGTGGTGATACAACTGCCGTATGGTGAAACTCACCGAACGGAAGACGCGGCAGCGGCCTTGGAACCGCCCCGTGCAACCCTGGTTGGAGACTGAAGCATATGAATGGTAGCCATGTCCTGGTGGTGGACGATGAACCAGACATTCGTGAGCTGGTGCGGGATATTCTGCTTGATGAGGGCTACCGGATATCGGTGGCCCAGGATGGAGAGCGCGCCCGTGAAGCCTTACGCGCAGGCCGTCCGGATTTGATCCTGTTGGATATCTGGATGCCGGATGTCGACGGGATCACTCTGCTCAAGGAATGGCGCGACGGCGAAGGTTTGCCGTGCCCGGTGGTGATCATGTCGGGTCATGGCAACGTGGAAACCGCTGTGGAGGCCACGCGGCTCGGCGCCTACGATTTTCTGGAAAAACCCTTGTCCATGGCAAAGCTGCTGATCACGGTCGAGCGGGCTTTGGAAACAGACAAGCTGCAACGGGAAAACGCGGGGCTTCGCCGACAGAGCGAACAGGTGTTGGAACCCAGCGGACGAAGCGCCGCCATGCAACGACTCAGGGAACAAGCCTTGCGGATCGCGCAGCACGATACCTGGGTGCTGATCAGCGGTGAACCCGGCTCCGGCAAGGAAACGCTGGCGCGCTGGATGCACGCCAATAGCGCCCGAGCAAACGGCCCGTTCGTGGAGTTGGGCAGCGGGGCAATCGCAGGCGAGAACGCCGCTCGTGAACTGTTCGGCAGCGAGGAAAATGGGCGGATTCACTACGGATTTCTGGAGCAGGCCAACGGTGGCACATTGTTTCTAAACGATGTGGCCGACTTGGAGCCGGAGGCGCAAAACAAGCTTTCCGGCGCTTTGGAAACCAGTTCTTTCCTGCGCGTAGGCGGGCTTGAGCCGGTGGAGGTTAATGTCCGGGTGATGGCGGCAACGCATCGAAATCTGGACGATGAGGTGGCCAACGGTCACTTTCGGGAGGACCTGTTCTACCACCTCAATGTGGTGCCCTTGCATGTGCCGGCGCTGCGCGATCATTGCGAGGACGTGCCGGAGTTGCTGAAGCAGTGCGTGGCCTGGTTCATGGATCACGAGAATCTGCCCTACCGGCACTTCTCCATGGCCGCCCAGAACCGGCTGCGCAACTACCATTGGCCGGGTAACCTGCGCGAACTCAAGAATCTGCTGCAACGGCTCATGATCCTGGGCTCGGAGGAGGAGATCAGCCTGGAGGACGTGGAGGTTGCCCTGAGTTCAAGCCCCAGCAGCTCATCCAGCGTACCGGTAACGGCCGCCACCGATCTGCCTCTGCGAGAGGCCCGGGAAGAATTCGAGCGCAGCTATCTTCGGCAACTGCTCAAATCCTGCGACGGCAGTGTCGCGCTGGTGGCCGAACGGGCCGGTATGGAACGAACCAACCTGTATCGAAAACTGCGGGCGCTGGGGATTGACCCCAAACATCCCGACGCTGCCTAGTGTAGTGTCTTCCAAACAACTTGATGGTTGTGGTTAGGCATCGTGGTTACTGACAAGGCGCGGTGAGGAGGAATAGCCAGCGCTATTGCGACGATCCGCAACGCCGTCAGGGACCGCGAGGGCCAGCGCAGGT
>Ga0316196_10000799_pt1 | contig 12949 bp, 8 predicted proteins | sample Eddsed2cm_MG_FD_204938 | JGI IMG/M metagenome (GOLD analysis project Ga0316196, IMG submission 204938) | Coastal sediment microbial communities from Maine, United States - Eddy sediment 2 cm | ecosystem: Environmental > Aquatic > Marine > Coastal > Sediment | place: USA: Maine | collected... | reverse complement strand
CTTCCTCCTACAATGTAATTTTTATCTATCGTAAGTTTAACATCAAAATCACCCCAGACTCCGTGAAATTCCCTGCCTATATAAGGGTCTGCATGCCACCCTTCAAAATCATACTCAGCCAATTTAGGATACCATTGGCTCATAGAGAGCGCAACACCTTCAGAATTATTTCTGCCAGAACGTCTTATTTGTAATGGAACCTGCCCCTCAAATTTCATATCAAATGTGCTTTTACCTCCTGAAGGGATTGGTTTTGCTAATTGCACTTCAAGCACTGTACCCTCAAGACTGAAAGAAACACTTTCACCATCCTGAGTAAGTGAGGAAGCCCTTAGATAACCAATCTCATCAGGATTGAGCTTGGCAATCCGGCTTTGGCCGTTTACAGACATTCTCCCATCCGGATCCTGAATATTTTGTAATCTAATATCCATTTCGCTCCCTGGCTGAAATGCGTTATAGTACATATGAAAATACACACGATTTAAATCATCCGGGGAATTGTTTGTATAAACCAGACTTTGAGTACCCGTATATTGGTAGTTTTCAACATTGAAAAGAACCTCCATTTTATAATCGACATGCTGTTGCCAGTAGGAATGATTTGTCTGCGCCTGGAGGCCCATTACACAAACCAATAAGACAAAAATGAATTTTGGAAATTTATTCTTTATAACCATTTAATATATAAATTATAGGCTTTTAGACATATTACTCGCCATTATTAAGGCATTATAAGCGTTCACCATCTTCCCTGATTTAGAAGCCTGATTAAAAGGTTTGGTTTTTTCAGTATCCCCGGCCAAAATAACTGAAGCGCTGGTACTTAACCCGGATTCAATTAAGACACGCTTTACTTCGGAAGCCGTAAGTTTTGGGTAATAGGAGCGAATTAGTGCTGCTATTCCTGAAACCATTGGCGCAGCCATTGATGTCCCGCCCTGAAACTCATAATTGTTTTCCGGCATTGTTGAATAGATATTTCCGCCGGGTGCGAAAACATCAACATTCATTTTTCCGTAGTTAGAAAATGAAGCAACCATTTCTGATCCGTATTTACCATTCAGGGCACCAATTGTGATAAGGTTATCTGCAATTTCAGTGCCTTTATTATCGGCCTGATCATTTGGAAAATTAGTATTCTTAGGGTCATCCAAATCCAAGCCATCGTTTCCGGCTGCATGCACTATTAGGACATCATTAGCTGCTGCGTATTTAATTGCATCATAAACCCAATCTGAATTCAGGGAATAGGATTTACCAAAACTTGCATTAATAATTTGCGCACCATTATCAACGGCATATCGGATTCCCAGGGCGATATCTTTATCATATTCATCACCGTTGGGCACAGCCCGGATACTCATTATTTCCACATTGTTAGCAACTCCGTTTACCCCCAGCCCGTTATCGCGTTCGGCAGCAATAATTCCGGCAACATGTGTTCCATGACTTTCATTTTTTACCCTGTTTTTAGGATTTCCGTTACCATAACCCATATCCATAAGGTCATAAGGATTGTCACCTACTATTTTCCTGCCATCAAAATCCACATTCAAATGGTAATTCAAGCGTTCTGTAAAATAGGTGATCCCCTCGTTTAGTTGTTTAAAAACATCAGGAATACTATCAGCAAAATTATACATCTGCTTAATTGCTGCAGCCGATTGAAGCAAGGCCTGATCTTCTGTTTTAATAGCAATAACATCTTTTTTGGAATATTCAGATTTCCCTAAATGCTTTTTTACAGCGACATCTGCATCTTTTACAGAACTGAGAATCTGCTCATAGCGCTCTTTGTTTTGCTTTGTTTTTGAAAACTCCTCTTGTAGTTCGGCTTTTGCTTTTTCCTGAATAGCATTATCGCCCATCTTAAACTTAATGATTCTCACATATTCTAATTGCTCATTATAAGCTTCACCTAAAAAATTATATCCGTGTATGTCGTCAATGTAACCATTATTGTCATCGTCCACACCGTTACCGGGACGTTCACCTTTATTGATCCAGATAACATCATCAAGATCTTCATGATCCAGGTCAATGCCTGAATCGAGTACGGCTACGATAACTTTTTTACCTTTTTTATTTTTAATAATATCATCATAAGCTTTGTTCAGGCTGATCCCGGGGATGGTATCCGAAATTAAATCTGCGTGCCCCCAGGTTTTATTCTCTGCATCTGTAAGTTCAGATATTTTAAGCGGCATGGTATCAATATTTTCAAGGGGGGTCAATACCAAAGCCGTACTGCCGCATCCGGCAAGAAAAACCATAACGAGGCTTGTATAAAAAGCCGATTTTAAATGTTTAAGAGTCATATTAAATTTATGTTTAGTGATGTATTTTAGAATAATAACTTCCGGGCGACAAAGCTACAAATGTTTCTAGACAACCTCTGTCTGCCATTGTAACATAGCAATTAAGTCCGTTTTCTCCCCCAAAGGCAATATTAGAAGGCTTCTTGCCTTTTAAAATTACCTCTTTCAAAATCTTACCTTCCGGAGAAACAATAGCTATAGTACCTTTGTCATAACGAGTGAGATAAAGATTTCCTTGCATATCACACCGCATTCCATCCAGTCCAAAATCCGTAAAGCTTATAAATTTCCTTTTGTTGCTTAGCGTTCCATTCTCCTGAATATCATATTTCCATACCATCCTTTGTACAGATTCATTCACATAAAGGGTTTTATAATCAGGACTGACTTCTATGCCATTGGTTGTTCCCATTCCTTCTTCCAACAACAAAATTTCTCTTTCAGGGGTAACCATCCAAAGCTTACCTGTGCTTTCAGCCCAATTGGGATCACTGAGGTATATTACACCGCCCCGACCAATGGCGAGGTCATTGGGTTGACTCATAGTTGAATCCTGCGCCCATACCTCAGGTGTTTTTGAGTCTTTTTTAATTCTGTAAACTTTATGACCCAAATAATCTGCGATAAACATATTGCCATCAAGATCAAAACGTATGCCATTGCCTATACTGCCTTCCGGTAAGCTGATAAAAATTTCACCCTCACCAGCCTTATTTACTTTACCAATTGTGCCCTCTTTGGCAAAATTTACGGCAAAAAGTTCTCCATTTCCGTTTACGGCCGGCCCCTCAATACCTGCTGTAAAAGCAAATTCTGCCGTAAAATCTTCGCTTCGCAGCGATTGGTTTTTACAGCAGTAAAGTGTAAAAATAAAAAATAGACCAATCAGTATATTAATCAAAAATCTCATTAAATGTATAGCTTTTATTAAGTCTGACACCTTTTTCGGTATGCGTTACGGTGCATATTTCATTATGTGCATCGTGCTCCATGAACAAATAAAAATTATGGTCTGCTGCTGTTTTTAAAAAAGCTGCCTTTTCCGTAAGAGTTAATAGGGGTCTGGTATCATACCCCATAATATATGGCACGGGAATATGACCTGCCGTAGGTAATAAATCTGCCATAAAAACCAGGGTCTTGCCTTTATAGGAGATATGAGGCAGCATCTGTTTATCTGTATGCCCGTCTACGAATAGAATTCCAAACCCCATCTCCGAGTTTTTAACAAATGCATCCGCTGTACGATCTATAAAATTTAGCTGGCCGCTTTCTTCCATTGGGAACAGATTTTCTTTAAGAAAAGAAGCTTTTTCCCGAAGATTGGGATGGGTGGCCCAATTCCAGTGATCTTTGTTGGTCCAGTAACGGGCATTTTTAAAGGCCGGTTCATATCCTGTGTGATCCTTATTCCATTGAACGCTCCCGCCACAATGATCAAAATGAAGGTGCGTCATAAACACATCAGTAATATCATCCCGGACGAATCCCGCCCTCTTCAGAGAAGCATCCAAAGAATGATTTCCCCATCTGTAGTAATAACTAAAAAATTTATCGGATTGTTTATTCCCTAAGCCGGTATCAATAAGAATGAGCCGGCTTCCATCTTGTATAAGAAGGCATCTGGCTGCAATATCTATCATATTATTGTTATCTGCCGGATTCGATTTATTCCAAAGGGATTTGGGCACTACGCCAAACATTGCACCTCCATCCAATTTAAAATTTCCGGTTTCAATAGGAAATAAAGTCATTCACTCTAAATAAACGATCCGCAAATTAAGAAAACAATGCGAAATCACTTCCAGATTAAGAATATATTATCATTTTAAGATATAATTTAAAAAAGCCTATTTTTAGAGCTTATACAAATACGATTTGAAGAAATTAGAACGCAGTTTATCTTTAACTTCTGTAATTGCCATTAGTATAGGAGGTATGCTGGGCAGCGGAATTTTTGTTCTTCCGGGATTAGCTGCAGCAAAAACCGGATCATCCCTTTGGCTCGCATATTTATTGGCTGCCGTATGTATTTTACCAGCGGCATTGTCAAAATCAGAACTCGCCACAGCCATGCCTTCTTCGGGAGGGACCTATGTGTATATAGAAAGGGCATTTGGCCCAAAGCTGGGCACGATATCCGGAATAGGTTTATGGTTATCCTTACTTCTTAAAAGCGCCTTTGCCCTGGTAGGCTTTGGGGCTTATCTTTCTGTTGTGGTTAATATAGACCCGGGGTTTACAAAATATATCGCACTGATTTTTCTCACTCTAATTTTATTGCTAAATATTTTTGGGGTGAAAAAGGTGGGAAAAGTTCAAATTGTTATTGTTACTATTAGCTTAATTACTCTTGGACTGATTTTGGTTTTTGGCCTGCCCAGAGTCTCCCCTGAATTACTGGATCCTTTTTTGTCCAATGGAAATTTTGGATTGATATCTACAGTGGCCTTTGTTTATATTTCATATGCAGGCGTTACCAAGGTAGCTGCTATAGCGGGGGAAATAAAAAACCCAAGTAAAAACTTACCCAGGGCCATGTTGCTGTCCTTATTTATTATGGCTTCAATATATGTTTTTGTGGCGTTTGTCCTGGTAGGTAACCTGCCGTTGGAGGAATTAAAAACAGACATCAGACCAATTTACACCATAGCAGATCTTTTGGGAGGTACTTATTTAGGGTACATAGCCGCCGGAATTGGGATTATTACCTTAATTTCTATGGCAAACTCCGGGGTATTGGCTGCTTCCAGATTTCCTTTCGCCATGGCCATAGACGAGTTACTCCCTCCTTTTATGGGAAAAATACATTCCAAATACCTGACTCCTGTGGTTACGATTATCATGACCTGTGTGGTGATGGCACTTGTTATTCTTTTTCTGGACGTTGAAAAAATTGCAAAGCTGGCAAGCGCCTTTATGGTGACGATGTTTATTTTGGTGAACTTATGTGTAATTGTACTTCGGGAAACAGCGGCACAATGGTATAATCCTCCTTATCGGTCACCTTTATATCCTTTTATTCAACTTTTTGGGATAATAAGTGGTGTAATACTTTTAATATTTTTAGGCCTGGGACCGTTTATTGCCGTCATAAGCATATTTGTAATAGGATTGCTTATCTATTCTTACTTCGGAAAAAATGCAACTCGCACAGGAATACTTAAGAAATACGGACATCGCCCCGCACTCTATTTACTTTATAAAAAAAAGAATAACAACCAGATTACCTATAGAAACAATCAGGAGTTACCAGACCAGATGTTAGACGGTAAACTGGCTTCAGATGCCGGGGTGGTGGTTCCGCTTTTAGGCAATGAAAATTCACCGGAGATGCTGGTGGAAATAGGGGCGGCAATTAACAAGAGAAAGATACTGCAAGCTGTAAACATAACAGAGGTTCCCAATCAAACCTTCCTTGATGCATTTGTTGAAGAAAACCCTACAACTCTTTCTCTGCATCGCAGGTTAAAGGGATTGGCAGAATCCAGGAATATTTCAATCGACTTCGAATCTGCGGTAACACACGAAATTTCTGATACTATTCATGAGTTGAGTAATCAAACCAATTGCGATTGGTTGGTTATGGGCTGGAATGGACGTGCGCACACGGGCATTTTGGTAAGCAATCCAATAGGTTGGCTCCTGACTCATATAAATTCTGATTTTGCGCTGTTCAAGGATAATGGGGTGCGCAATATTAGTAAGGTCCTTCTGGCTATGAGACCAGGTAGAAAGGATAAAAATTTTATTGCAGTTGCCGATAGGATATGTAACTATTACAATGCCACGCTAACATTATTGCATGTTGTTCCCAAGGATATGGACAAAACAGCGGTGGAAGAAATGGAGCAAAATTCAAAGAAACTCCTTCTAAAAGTAGATGTTGCGAGTGAGGTGGAAGTAATTGTTAGCGACGATTCCCTTGCCGCTATTTCCAAAGCTTCTGCAAGCTATGATTTACTTATTATAGGAACGCCGCAAAAAGATAATTGGATAAGTGTTCTTTTCGGAACAGGCAAGGATAAATATGCAGAAAAGTCCGCATGCTCCGTTTTACGGCTTACAATGAAAGATTAATATTTTTGTAAAATTACCCTGATTTTTTCATTATAATAATCACTAAATTTAGCAAAAAGCATTTGCATGTTAGAGCTGGCCGGGATAATAATTTTAGGGATCATTGCACAGTGGTTTGCATGGCGTTTAAAACTGCCGGCCATCCTGCCTCTAATTCTAATTGGCCTTCTTGTAGGGCCTATATCCACTTTGTATACCGCGGATGGTTCTAAACTGATTGAACCGGTCTGGAATGGGGAAAAAGGACTTTTCCCCGGAGAGGGCCTATACTATTTCCTTTCACTTGCAATTAGCATTATATTATTTGAAGGGGGCTTAACGCTAAAACGTTCAGAAGTTAGAAATGTGGGGCCGGTAATCTCTAAATTAATTACGGTTGGTACCTTGGTTACTTTTTTTTGCGCCGGGTTTGCAGCACATTTTCTTTTTGACCTTAGCTGGCAGATATCATTTTTGTTTTCATCCTTAATTATTGTTACCGGCCCAACGGTTATTACGCCTATCCTGAGAAATATTCCTTTGAAAAAGGATATTTCCGCGGTTTTAAAATGGGAAGGAATTTTAATAGACCCTATTGGTGCTTTGGTGGCAGTACTTGTTTTTGAATTTATCAGTGTAGGTGAAGGGCAGGAATATACGAAAACGGCCTTGATTGATTTTGGCAAGATTTTACTTTTTGGATTCACTTTTGGATTCACGTTTGCCCATGCTTTGGCGTTTGTTATTAAAAAGAATTATGTGCCTCACTATTTATTAAATGTGGTTTCCTTGTCTGTCGTACTGCTGGTATATGTGGAATCTGATATTTTGGCGCACGAATCCGGTCTTCTTGCGGTGGTGGTTATGGGAATGGTTATGGGTAATCTTGACCTGCCAAACCTTAAAGAGCTGCTTTATTTCAAGGAATCCTTAAGTGTGTTGCTTATTTCTATCCTCTTTATTTTGCTTGCGGCTAATATTAACATCAGTGATATGGAGTTGATATATAATTGGAACACCGCCATTTTATTTGTTGCTATTGTTTTTATTATACGCCCTATAGGGGTGTTCTTAAGCACAAAAGGCTCTTCCTTAAAATTTAAGGAAAAACTCTTTATTAGCTGGGTGGGCCCCAGGGGGATTGTAGCTGCCGGTATTGCCTCACTTTTTGGTTCAAAATTGCTTCAAAAGGGCGAACCCGGAGCTGAGTATATTACGCCGCTGGTCTTTATGATTGTATTAGGGACCGTACTATTAAATGCTACCACCGCACGCTATGTAGCCAGATTGTTAGGGGTATTTTTAAAACACTCAGAAGGAATTCTTATAATAGGTGCTTCAAAAATGTCAAGACTTATAGCCAGTTACCTCAAACAAAACAACAGACATGTGGTTTTGATAGATAATAACCAGGCAAATATTACCCAGGCTAAAAAACTTGGATTAGAGGCTATGGTAGCAGATGTTTACTCAGATACCTTAGGAGATAATATTGAACTTAATGATATGGGGTATTTGATGGCACTAACAGGTAGTGCGGAAATCAATGAATATGTCATAGAAAGGTTTAAACATCAATTTGGAGAAAATGGATCCTTCAGATTGGTAAGCGCAGAAGAGATGAACGATCCTCAGAATAATCCTGAGGAAGGCCTCTTCTCCCATACCGATGATTTCATAAAATTGATGGAAGCCATAAGGAGTTACCCGGCGGTTCATGAAATTGAACTTAAAAATGGCAAACATTACCAACAGTTAATAGACATAACGAATGAAGATGATGAGATAATTCCAATTTTCATAAAAGCTCCTGACGGGGAGATACACATCATTACTTCATTCAGTGAAAACTTCAACACAATTTCTGAGGGCTACAAGCTGGTCTATTTAGGCAAAATGTTTGATATGGATAAAATACCCTAAATCATGTAGTTGGTAATCTTATCAACCTAATTAATAATCAAAACCCAGGGGTTATTATCCGGAGCGTTAAATTTGCCTGAGTCAACACTTCCGGAATCAACGACCTCGCCATTTTTAGGGTTTGTCCAATTAAATTGCAGGCCCTTTCCTTTGGGCAAGGATTTAATTTCAATTTCGCCACCTTCTTTTAAAAATGAAATATATAAAGATCCGGGTTTAGCCAGTAATGGTTTTCCACCTGCCAAATCCCAACGTTTTTCTATATTAGTCATATCTAGAGAAGCTAAAATTTTACCCACCATTCCTGCATAAACGGAGCCTTCCATGTATAAAGCTTCCTCCCAGGATTTAGGTTGAGAAGACCAGGCAGTCCAGCCCTCTTCATCTGCTGTTATCTTCCATTGCCAAAGACTGGCCGCGCCATATACAATTCCCATAGTTCCCCCATGCATTAATTGCATCCAGGCCTCTTCGCCCTGCCACCAGCCCAGCCCATTTATACCATTATTCATTCCTTCATAGGTAGGTTCACCATTGGCCACGCCTTTAGTGGGAAGATTATCGTACATTTTCTCTACTTTGTGATATTGGTGTGCTCCATCATGCCCTGTTTGTGCCCATTGAAAATCCAGCCACTCTTTATCCTGATGTGTCTTATTAAAGTGCATACAATGTTTACTGGGGTCATTTACCGCCCACTCAGCCACATAATCATCACATGGATTATAATGCAGTCCGGTAGGCTGGCCATAACTGTCCCATTCCTGAAACATTTCTCCACTTTCTTTTACACCGGGATCATTACCGTCATGGTCTCCTGCAATAAGCCAAATGGCAGGTTTGCTGCCGTAGCGCGCAAGGAGATATTTGCAATAGCGCACATATTCTTCAGGGTTTATCGTATTGCCCAGCACTTTCAGACCCTTCCATCCAAAACCGTGAAATACCGGCTGATAAACAGGAACAATCTCATGCTTAATGAGTACGCCTATTATCTGATCTAACGTTTGAAAATATGAAGGATTCAATATATTGATATGTCCATCAGACAAATCCTCAAAAGCTCTTTTGAAACCTTGCGAAGTATTCCTTTCATTGGGCCCCACGGCATTCATGTCTGGCTGTAAGCTCATAAGCAATGCAGAATTAAACCCCTTTTTCTGCCTGTCGCGGGCATATGTAGCAACCTGGTCTACCGTTGCCCTAAAAGGAATTGCCCAGGGGGTATCTCCTACAACTAAAAATGATTTACCGGAGTGCTGTATTACATTTCGGTTACCTTTTGCCATTTTTAGCAACCCATTAGCCAGTAATTGGTTGTCGCCACTGTATGGTTTGGCACTGACAGCACCTGTTGCCCCATGAAGCCCCAGGTCTTGTTCATTGGATGCATATGACAGCCATTTCCAGGTACTAATTGTATCCGGAGAGGTAAATCTTATTTTCCAAATATTATCCCCGTCCCAAAAAGCAGGCCTTTTTATAGTATCGCCTTTTTGGTTTGTAAAATCTGCCCAAACCGCAACGTCTTTATAAGGATTTTCGTAGTCTGTTTTGCTGGTAAGCGTAATTTCAAGGGTAGTCCATTGCTCTGTGGAAAGCATACTTTCCTGAGCTAACAGCACTGATGATAAGAAGAAAAAAAGTATACACTGCCGGAGCATTCTCATTTTTAAAGTACAATCTAAAACACACTCAATTTAGAAATATTTGTCGAGAATGCCTATATGAACCTTAAACTATGGATAAATAAATACTTGAGTCATGGTATTCACTAACCATTAAATGGGGCAGTTTTGGTAATTTCCACGGAAATGTCATCCAAAGAAACTTCAAAGTGTTCTCCGGCCATTAATTTATAAAAATGAACCGCGGATTCTCTTTTTATCTTACCCTGCAGCAGGTCCGAATCAATTTCGCCACCTTCCTGTTTCCAGGTAAAAACAGAATGTTGAATTATCTGTATCAGCTTATGAACAGCACGAAATTCAGCAATATAAGTAGTCATTGACGGGGAATTTTAAACTTTAACTATTAACTAAGTCAAGTCAAAAATATTGTATTTACTTACAAATATTGTAAGTTAAAAGAAGAAAACTAGTCGTTCAATTTAAGTACCGCCATAAATGCCTGTTGTGGAATTTCAACATTCCCCACCTGGCGCATGCGTTTTTTACCTTTCTTTTGTTTTTCCAATAGCTTTCTTTTCCTTGATATGTCTCCGCCATAACATTTGGCGGTTACATCTTTTCGCAATGCTTTTATGGTTTCCCGGGAAATAATTTTAGCACCTATGGCCGCCTGTATTGGAATATCAAACTGTTGCCTTGGAATTAATTCCTTTAATTTCTCACACATTCTTTTGCCTATGTAGTGGGCATTATCAAAATGTATAAGAGCAGACAAAGCATCAACCGGTTGCGCATTCAGCAAAATATCAACCCGAACCAGTTTGGACACCCGCATGCCAATAGGGGAATAATCAAAGGAGGCATAGCCTTTAGAAACAGTTTTAAGCCTGTCATAAAAATCAAATACGATCTCTGCAAGGGGCATGTCAAAATTTAGTTCAACCCGCTCCGGAGTAAGATAGGTCTGATTGGTAATCTGCCCCCGCTTATCTATACAAAGGGACATTACATTTCCTACAAAATCTGATTTGGTAATTATTGTGGCTTTTATATAAGGTTCTTCAACCCTTGCCAGGGTAGAAGGATCCGGAAGGTCGCTCGGGTTATTAACAATCAATGGAACATCCGGGTTTTTTGTAGTAAAGGCATGATAACTAACGTTTGGCACCGTAGTGATCACCGTCATATCAAATTCACGTTCTAAACGCTCCTGTATAATCTCCATGTGCAGCATTCCAAGAAAACCACATCGAAAACCAAAACCGAGGGCCGCACTGCTTTCCGGAGTAAACACTAAAGAAGCATCATTGAGCTGCAACTTTTCCATGGAGGAACGCAATTCTTCGTAATCTTCCGTATCTACAGGGTAAATACCGGCAAAGACCATAGGTTTTACATCTTCAAAACCAGCAATAGCGTTTTTCGTAGGGTTGACTGCATCAGTAATGGTATCCCCAACTTTTACTTCCCTGGCATCCTTTATTCCGGTAATCACGTAGCCTACATCTCCCGCTTTAATTTCTGGCTTAGGTTCCTGGGTAAGTTTCAGGGTACCCACTTCATCAGCAAAATACGTCTTGCCTGTAGCCACGAATTTAATTTTCTGACCTTTTTTGATAACACCGTTTATGACTTTAAAATAAGTTTCCACCCCTCTGAATGAATTATATACAGAATCAAAAACAAGGGCCTGCAACGGCTCATCAGTATTCCCTTTCGGAGGAGGAATACGATCTATAATAGCCGTTAAAATTTCATGAATACCAAACCCTGTTTTAGCGCTGGCCGGGATTACATCTTCGGGTTTACACCCTAATAATTCTACAATATCATCTGTTACTTCTTCGGGACTGGCACTAGGCAAATCGACCTTATTTAAAACCGGAATAATTTCAAGATCATTTTCCAGAGCCAGGTATAAATTCGAAATGGTTTGTGCCTGTATGCTCTGAGCTGCATCTACCACTAAAAGGGCCCCTTCACATGCCGCTATTGAGCGAGACACTTCATAGGAGAAATCCACGTGGCCGGGCGTGTCTATTAAATTAAGAATATAAGCCTCGCCTTCATGTTCGTATTCCATCTGAATAGCATGACTCTTAATGGTAATTCCACGCTCACGCTCCAGATCCATATTATCTAAAAGCTGTTCTTTTTTTTCGCGTTCCGTTACAGAACCTGTAAAATCTAACAGCCGGTCTGCCAAAGTACTCTTGCCATGGTCTATGTGGGCGATAATACAGAAATTACGAATGTGTTTCATTTTCTTACTCTGGCTATTTCAAATTGGCTGCAAAGATACATTTTTCTACTTCTTAATCCTGCCACTCGGCAATAAACAAATTGGTGTCGCGTGTTCCGCCATTGTTGCGGTTACTTGAAAAAGCCAGGAATTTCCCATTATTGGAAAATACCGGGAAGGCATCAAAAGTTTTTCCATGGGTAACCCGTTCCAAATTCTTCCCGTCTGTATCAATAAGATAGAGATTAAAAGGGAAACCTTTTTCGGCTTCAAAGTTACTTGAAAATAGAATCTTTTCCCCGGAAGGGTGGAAGAAGGGACTCCAGTTGGCATTTCCCAGAAAAGTCAGTTGCTTTAAATCACTGCCATCCGCATTGCAGATAAAAAGTTCCATCTCCGTAGGTTGTACCAATCCCTGGGCCAGTAATTCTTTATATTCTTTTATGGCTTCCTCCGTTTTTGGCCTTGAAGCCCTGAAAATGATTTTTGTGCCGTCAGGAGAGAAAAAGGCTCCTCCGTCATAACCCAACTCATCTGTTATTTGTAAAACTTCTGTACCATCTAAATTCATGGTATACAATTCCAGATCACCATTTCTGGTAGATGTAAACACTATTTTATTTCCCTGAGGAGAAACAGTAGCTTCGGCATCATAACCCGGCTCGTTGGTAAGTTGTGTAACTATATTGCCCTTGAGATCCGCCACAAATATGTCGAAGGAATCATATACGGGCCAAACGTATTTCCCGTTTTTGCGCAAAGGCACTTCAGGG
>Ga0316196_10000793_pt1 | contig 12997 bp, 12 predicted proteins | sample Eddsed2cm_MG_FD_204938 | JGI IMG/M metagenome (GOLD analysis project Ga0316196, IMG submission 204938) | Coastal sediment microbial communities from Maine, United States - Eddy sediment 2 cm | ecosystem: Environmental > Aquatic > Marine > Coastal > Sediment | place: USA: Maine | collected... | reverse complement strand
CAAGCCGTACTCACAATGCGACAGCCGAAAGCTCAAGGTTTCGGCCATGGCCGGCGGCGGCGTCTCGCCACTCAGCATCGATTCCAGTTGTTCCAACCCCGACTTTTCGGCCGGCGATTGTCCCGCAAAGTCGCCGATGGTCGATTCAGAATCCAAAGACTGGCTCATGGCGCCTCCTCATTGGGCAACGCAACCGAACGCAGGACCAAGAGCCGGGTCGGGTGAGTGTTCTTCATGTGGGAAAGCACCTGATGCATACGCTCATGGGACACGGTAAGTGATTTAGAGAACGGCGTCATTCCGGCTCATCGAGGCGCTTGAGAAGAGTGGCTGCAGGGCAAGGCCAAAATGGCGACCGGGACGAGATGTGTTCGACGAGGAGTCAACCAATGAAAGACCCACACAGGTCAAGAAACCGGTCTCGTGTGACATCCACGATTGCGTCCATGTTCGGGTGCCGATGGAGCGGTGCATTGCGCGATGCCCAAGGTGGACATATTCCCAGCCGGCAAAGTAGCCTTACGGAATGAACAAGAAGACATATTGCATTGCGCTCTCACTGCTGCTGCTCGGCTGGACAATTGCGGCCAGCGCCGATCCGCAACGCGGCGAGATGCTCTATCAGAACCACTGCAGCGAATGCCACATTGATACCGTGCACTTTCGCGAGCAACGCAAGGCCGAGACTCTGGACAATCTGCGCACCTGGGTGATCCGCTGGGAAACCGAACTCGGGCTGGGATGGGCCGGTTCCGACATAGATGACGTCACCAAATACCTCAACCGGCGCTTCTACCGGTTCGCGGAGGCTCCCTGAGGGAGGAGCCCAGGGTTGCCCCGAGCGCAGGCACCTCGAGCGCGATTTCCGGGGGACGCATCAGTGGGTATGAAGCGTTCCGTATTCGCGATCCCGCCATCCGCCACTCCCGCAGTACCGCCTGGCGGCCGCATTACTCGGATTGGCTTCCCCCGCGCCAGTGGGAAAGAAGGGCCGCCACCGCGGTGCTATTCGGGGTCGGCACACCCAGCTCCCGCCCCATGCGGGCTACCGCGCCGCAGATCCGGTCGACTTCCAGGGGTTTTCCCAACTCCAGATCATGTGCAGTCGAAGATCGGGCTTCATCCGGGAGACGGGACCAGAAAGCGATTGTCTTCTCCACCGCGTCATGCGGTAACGCGATGCCGCGCGCACGTCCGACAGCGTCTGCCTCTGCGACCAATCCGTGGAAGAAATCCAACAACTCGGGGTTCTGCCGGATCTCGCGGAACCGGCATCGCGCTCCGGCGGTCGCCCCGCTCACGGCGTTGAACAGCAGAAACTTCTGCCACAGGTCAACCGTGACGTCGGCGCATTCAGGTGCCTTTATCCCGGCATCGCGGAACATCTGGATGACATTGCGCACTCCGGGCGAAGCCTGATTGCCGCTGAAATCACCCATCGTGAAGCTGCTTGTTCCACCATACTGGGTCACGACTCCGGGCGCCGTGATGTTGGAGAATATCCGCGCCACGCCGATGAGTGTGTTGTCCTCACCGAACGCCGCTGCCAGTAGATCAGGGGCGTCAACGCCGTTCTGAAAGGGCAGCCTCAGTGTCTGCGCACCCGCATGGGGACGATACACATCGATCAGCTCAGGCAGATCATGTCCCTTGACGGCGAACACGGTGAGGTCCGCCGGCGGAAGATCTTCAAGACGATCGCTTGCCGCCGCGGGATGCACGATTGTTTCGGTCTCACCCTCAACAAACCTCAGACCGTTGTCACGGATCGCCTCGAGATGCGCCCCTCTCGCCAGGATCGACACCGAATGGCCTGCTGGGACGAGCTTGGCCGCCAGGTAACCGCCAACCCCCCCGGCTCCCAGCATCAGAATATCCATGGTCTACCTCCCGTTCCTTGTTCGCGCCAAACTACCACGCTGGACCGGGATGGCCAGTGGGGCAACCGCCAAATCGGCCCCACCAGGGCTGCAAGGACGTCCAACCCAACACGAAACATTTCTATGTGTGCCCCGCTGCCGAACTTCGATCAGCGATCCGCACATCAGCGACGACGGGGAAATGATCGGAGGCCAGGCTGGTCAATGGCGTCTGGTGCCGCCAGCACCTGAGCACGGTAGCGGGGCTGCGCGCCAGTATTCGATCCAGTGGCAACAAGGGCACAAACCAGCTTGGATAGCTGCGAACTGCCGAAGCCAGAAAGCCCGCATGGCGCAATGGTTTGAAGGCGGACGCCCCCGCCCAGACGTTGAAATCGCCCATCAGGATCGCCGCCCCTGACGAACCGCCAAGCAATGCGGCGATGTGTGCGATTTGCGCATGGCGCTCCGGTGAAGCGAGCCCCAGGTGTGTCGCCAATACCCGGCATTCATGATTATCAAGGCCAAGCACAACCTCGATAAGACCGCGCGGTTCGCGGCCCGCGAACGAAAGATCATGGAAGGTGTGTTTGACAACGGGCCTGCGGGTAAGCAGCACGTTGCCGTAACGGCCCACACCTCGATCGATCAGGGTGCCGTCGATGGCCTTCATGCCGGTGGATGCTTCCAACTCAGCGAGGATATTACCCGCGTGATCGAGTGTGATCTCCTGGAGTGCCACGACATCGGCCTCGATCGACGACACCACGCGCGCGATGCGGTCGGGCGAGTAGTTACCGTCCCGGCCGATACAGTCGTGCGCATTGTAGGTTGCCACCCGCAGCATATGCCGGACTCAGCCCGATCTGAGCCAACGTTTGGCTAACCAGGCCAGCACAAGCAGGACTGCGGCGACAGCGATCGCGATTGCCACATTGGCCAAGGACGGTGCCTTGAGCGCGGACCACAGAGAATTGGAGAATAAAGTGATCGCACCCAGTCCTGGCGCCAGACCGATCAAAGACCCGACCAGGAACTGCCTGGCGCCAAGATGGGAACTGCCGGCGACCAGATTGAAAACCGTAAAGGGCGCGATCGGGACCAGCCGCAATATCGCGACGGCGACGGTGCCGCGCTTGGCCAGACGCCTGCTCAGATGCGCTATGCGCGACCCACTGACGCGCTCGATGGCGGACCTGCCGAGGAGCCGGCCACCCATGAACCCGATCGCAGAGGCCCCCATGGCGCCGGCAAGCACATATAGAAACGCCTGCCAGCCGTCGAAGACCACACCGCAGATGACCGCGAGCAGGGTCACGGGCACCATAGCCAGACTGGCCACAATGAAACCGCCGATGGCAATGGCCGCTCGCCCTTCGTGGGACGAAATGGAGTCAAGGAATTCACCGATCCGCTCTGGGGTCAGCAGGCTCTGAAGCGGGGTCCAACGCCACACCGCGGCCAGTGCGAGCAACATTAGAACCAGTGCCAAGAAAAGCATCAGGCGGCGTCGGCCACCCGACTTGCCCGATTCCGGAATGTACTGCTCGACAAAATAGTCAGCACTGAACGGTTCGGGCGGGTCGATCAAACCCGAATCCGGCACCATTTCGTCGACCTCAGGGGGCACCTTCCAGTCCAGCCTGCGCAGGCTGCGCCCGTCGGCGCGCAGGCGTTCGATAGCGCGTACCACGCCACCCGATTCGCCGATCGCTCGGTCCACATCGCTTGGCTTGCAATCCAGATGTTCGGCAAGCAGACGTGAGCGGAGCCGCCCGATAAAGTCAGCCACCTCATTGCCGGAGTGTTCGGCTTCGATCGCGAGATCGCACTCCGTGTCCAGACCCATCGAGCGATTGCTGGCATTGGACGACCCGATGCGCAGCAGCCGGCGATCCGCAATCAGCAGCTTCGCGTGCACGCTGATGCAGTCATCACCCAGCCCTGGCTGGTGGGGATAGTAAACCCGAAGGCGATCGTGTTTGTCGGCGGCTCGCAGTCGATCCAGGAGACGACCACGAACCACATCCATGGTGACTTGCTCGAGCCAGCCGCCGGTCTTGGCCGGCAGCACGATGACCACTTCCGGCCCGTCGACTTCGCCGAGACGTGCGGCCAGGGCGTCTGCCAGAGACCGGGCGGTGAAGTACTGGTTTTCGATGTAGATACACGCCTGCGCCGCAGCGATCGCATCGAGGTACAGTGACTTCACCTCAGAGACCGCCTCGCGTTGGCCAAACACCGGTTCGGTGCGCGCGATTGCGACCGGGACGTCCGTCAGATCACTGTCGAATCCGCCGGGCCACGGAGATCCGTCCAGCTTCGGTGGCGGTTTTATGTTCCAGCCACGGGCCCGCTTCCAACGTTGACGCGCCAGCTCACCAAGAGCCGCCGCGACATCACCCTCGACCAGCATCATCATGTCGTGAAACGGGGGATGGGGATTGCCGTTCGGGTCAACCCGGCGCGGATCGTCGGGTCGATGCTCCGGGGTATCCCACCGCCAGCGACTCAGGTCGATACCGCCGACGAAGGCCACACGGTCATCAACAACCACGACCTTCTGATGATGCGAGGCCCCGCTGGGATGCACACCGTCCAGCCGGAAGTGAAACCTGGCCGGGGCCTGGATGCGGAGCCGTAGCGCCGGCAACAGTTCACGCTCGGCCGCATAGATCAGGTTGAAGTCCCAGGACAACAAATAAATCTTGAGATCAGGCGCCTGCTTGAGCAATGCGGCCAGAAAGGCACCCAATTCGTCGGGCAAATCGCGTGTCTGCCGGTCACGGTGCAGGCGTTCACGGCGATCGAAATCCCAGCCCAGAATCAAAATCTGGCGGCGTGCGGCGCGGCAGGCCTCCGCGAACGCGGCGAAATAGTCAGCCGCATCAACCAGCACGGTGCAACGCGATGCGGTCTCGATTCGCCAGCAGTTCTTTCCCGGCTCTAGGATCCGTGACCCGGGAGACGGAGCGGCAGGGGATTTCACATCAGGCATGGTCATTCAAACCATCTCTCTAGGGTGCCTTATAGGATCCAATCTGGACGAAGCAGATTGGCGGCTGAAGGGCGCAGGTTCAAGGGGCAGATTCAAGGAGCAGATCGTGTGGAACAGCTGTTCCACAGTAGACATCTGCGACTCTGAAGCGGTGCATTTGAGCTCCAAAATGGACATTCACGAACGGATCAGAGACGCCCGGTCAGCCTACCCTGCGCCTTGCACCGCCGCGCCTCCCGGCATCTGGTCCCGACTTGTCTTGACAGCCCGCAGACAAGGGGTGAGGCTCAGCAAAGCGCGCGCAGAGGCCAGAGCGATCATCGTCCGGGAAGGGTATTTTCGGGGTCTTTGTGCGCCGGATTGATCACGGTTACTGGACGCGATTGTATTGCAGATCGCCAGTAAAATGTCCGGACACAGAAGTGGACCGCCGCCAATGAGCTCACAACCCAACGCGTCCTGCGAAACTGAGGCAGTGGGATTCGATCCGGCAGCGCTGCACCCATCGCTGGTACCGCTGCTGGCGGAGGGCCCGCCATCCGCGGACGCAATCGACGCGTTTCTCTGCGCAAACGCCATGCCCCTGATTGAACCCGGCGCCGCCACATTCCTGTTCCAAGGCGAGGCCCAACGGGTGGAGCTGCTTCGATGGATCCACGCGGGCGTCGACCACAACCCGTTCCAGCGGGTCCCCGGCACCCCCCTTTGGCTGTTGCGAATCGCCGTGGAGAACGGCGGCCGATTCGAGTACAAACTGGCGGTCGGGCGGGCGCACGGTGACGACTGGATCCTCGACCCGCTGAATCCGGACCGCGCCGCCGACCCGTTCGGCGAGAACTCGGTATGCCAGACCTGGGGTTATGAACGCCCGGGATGGAGCGAACCGCAGGGCGCACCAGCCGGGCATATCGAGACCATCGAGGTGGAAAGCCAGGTCTTTGGTGAGACCCGCAGGGAGCGGGTCTATCTACCGGCTTCTTATTCGTCGGCCACCGCGCATCCCCTCGTCGTGATTCACGACGGCGACGACTACATGAGCTATGCGGATCTGTCGGTCTCCCTCGACAATCTGATCGCCGCAGGCGATGTCCCTCCACTGGTGGCAGCGCTCGTTCAGACAAAGGACCGAATGGGTGAGTACCCCAAGGGCCGCCGGCATGCACGGTATCTGGCGAACGAACTGCTCCCGGCAATGACCGGCCGCTATACTATCGACCAGCGCCCCGCCGGGCGGGTATTGCTGGGTGCGAGCCTCGGCGCCGTGGCCGCGCTGGCCACGGCGTTCCGGTATCCGGGCGTGTTCGGAGGGCTGGTTTTGAAATCGGGCTCATTCATCCTCGATGACCGCAAGCTCACGGGGCGCCAACACCCGGTCTTTCACAGAGTCGCACGGTTGGTGCGGGCGCTTCGGCGGGCCCCCCAGCTTCCCGAAACCCGCGCGTTCGTGTCCACCGGCGAGCTGGAGGGGCTGGCGGACGACAATCGCGCGCTCGCGGATTTCCTGCGCGATCGCGGCGTGGATGTTCTGTTCCAGAGTGCATGGGATGGGCACCACTGGCATAACTGGCGTGACCAGCTGCGCGATGGGCTGATGTGGGTGCTGCGGCCCAGTGGCGAAACCCAATGACGGCGTCCCTTAGGGTCAGCGCCGCAGAGGCAATGTAATGGCCGACCGAACCGTCCTCATCGGACTGTCCCTGGGTGCCGACATCTGTTGGCCGATCTGTTACGAGACCCTGCTGGAGCGCCTGAATCTCGACTTGAAGCTGAACGGCGACAGAATCAGGGTCGACTGCGACCGTGTCACCATCGAGCCGTTCGACCTGCGCCAACCGGTGAAGTACGACGTGGTGATCGACCGGCTGACGCACTGGTATTCAACCAGCCGTGAATGGATCAAGAAGGCGATTCTGCTCAATGACCTCTACGTCTATAACAATCCCTGGTCGCTGCAATCGAACGAGAAGCACACCTCCTACGCGGCGATGATGCGTCTCGGCCTGCCCGTGCCCGAAACCTGGATGCTGCCGCCCAAGGCTTACGACCCGGCCGACGACCTGGAACCGACGCTGCGCAAATACGCGCGCATGTTTTCGCTCAACGAGATCGGCGACAAGATTGGCTATCCGTTTTTTATGAAACCCTTTCACGGAGGCGGCTGGAAGGGCGTAACACGCATCAACGATGCGGCCGATCTGCACCGCGCCTACGATGCCAGCGGCACCGAGGTAATGAACCTGCAGGCAGCGGTTCTGCCGTATGACTGGTTTGTACGCTGCGTCGGACTGGGTCCGCAGACGCGCAAAGTGAACTACGACCCGACGGCGCCACTGCACGACCGCTATCGCATGGATACCGATTTCCTGTCGGCCGAGGATCAGTCGGTGCTGGACGACATGACGCTGACGATCAACGCCTTCTTTGGCTGGGATTTCAACTCCTGTGAGTCTCTGCGCCGGGAGGGCGTATGGCATCCCATCGATTTCGCCAACGCGTGCCCGGACAGCCAGGTGACCTCGATTCATTACCACTTTCCGTGGTTGATAAAGGCCAATCTGCGCTGGTCGATCTTCGCCGCCGCCACCGACCGACCAATGCGCCGGAATATGGATTGGGCGCCATTTTACGACGTGGCCGACCGGGACCTCGCTCCCCGAGAGCGGCTCAGCGAGTATGCGAAGATCGCCCACCAGCGCTTCGAGACCGAGAGATTCCGCGATTTTTGCCGCATGCACCTGGCCCATCTCGATGAACTGGCGTACGAGTTCTTCGGCTCGGCAACAATGCGCGACGCGGTCCATCAGAAAGTCGAGGCCCTGTTTCCACCCCGCGAAGTCGAGGAGTTCACCGAGCTGTTCTGGGGCCGGGTCCAGCACTGGCGCGAGCAGGAAGGGGCCCAGGGTGACCAAGACGGTTTCTAAGTGGTACTCGCCCCGTTGCGGGCAGGACATCAGCCTTGCCCGCTGGGGCCACTGGGGGCAGCCGGTCCTGCTGTTCCCAACGGCGGGCGGCGATGCCGAAGAAGCGGAGCGAATGGGGCTTGTCGGCGCCATTTCGCCCTTGATCGAGGCCGGCCGCGTCAAACTCTATTCCTGCGACAGCATCGCCGGGCGGGCGCTGGCGGCCAAGTGGGGTTCGGTGGAAGACCGCTGCCGGCTGCTCAACGGATTCGAGGAATACGTTGCCAAAGAGGTGGTGCCGGCGATCCGAGCGGACTGCGACGACGACGCCGTCGAGGTGGTTGCGGCCGGCGCCTCGATCGGAGCGTTCAAGGCGGTCGCGGTGACCTGCCGATACCCGCACCTGTTCCGGGCTGCCGTCGGCATGAGCGGAACCTACGATCTGGAACGTCTGCTCGGCTTCCAGGGCACGGAGAATTTTTATTTCAGCTCGCCACTCGCCTTCCTGCCCAATCTCGGGGAGGGGCCGATCCTTGACCAGCTCAGGCAGCGATTCGTGCTGATGGCATATGGTCAAGGTCGCTGGGAGAATCCGGGCGACGCCTGGCAAATGGCAAATCTTCTGGGCGCCAAGAGGGTGCCCAATCGGGTCGACCCCTGGAGCGAGGACTATGACCACGATTGGCCGTCCTGGCGCGAAATGCTGCCGACCTATCTGAACGAGCTTGTGCCCGAAGGCGCCGCACCATGAATGTGATCTTTATCGAACCCGCGTTTCCCACCAATCAGCGGCAGTTTCTGCGCGCCCTCGCAGCGGTGGGCGCGCAGGTGCTGGGCATCGGCGAACGGCCCTATGACTGGCTCGACGACGAGACCAAAGGCTGGCTCACCGGCTACCAGCAAATCGAGTCGGTCACCAACGAGGCAGCATTGGAATGGGCCGTGCGCGATGCCCAGCGCCGCATGTGGATCGACCGGATGGAAGCGACGGTGGAGGCGCATATTCTGCCCGCCGCCAAGGTCCGCGAGCGCTGCGGCATACCCGGCATCTCGACGCGCACCGCGTATCTTTGCCGCGACAAAGTGGCCATGAAAGAGGTGCTGCGCGCAGCCGGGGTGCCGACCGCGGCCTCGGGCGGTGTCTCCAGCCCCGCGGAGGCACGGGCGTTCGTCGATGACGTGGGTTTCCCGGTGATCATCAAGCCACGGGATGCGGCTGGCGCCGCGGGCACCTTCCGCGCGAACTCCTTCACCGAACTAGAGGCAGCGGCCCGGGCCAGCGGTCTCGAAGACGGGGCCCCGGCGGCGATCGAGGAATTCATCGAGGGGCACGAAGGTTTCTACGACACACTTGCCGTGGAGGGCCGAGTCACTCATGACTTCATCAGCCACTATTATCCTAATGTGCTCGAAGCGATGCGAACCCGCTGGATCTCACCCCAGATCGTAGCCACCAACCGGATGGACACGAGCGCCTATGAGGCGGTCCGCGAGATGGGGAAGAAAGTGATCGGGGCGCTGGGCATCGGCACGGCAGCCACTCATATGGAATGGTTCTTTGGTCCCAAAGGCCTGAAGTTCTCCGAGATCGGCTGCCGCCCCCCCGGTGTCGGACAATGGGACAGCTACTGCGCGGGGAACGAGTTCGACCTGTACCGGGAATGGGCACTTGCGGTCTGCAACCACACCACCGACCAGGCGCCTTCCCGACGCTATGCCTGCGGGATCATCGCGCTGCGCCCCGACCGTGACGGCCATATTGCCGGTTATGACGGTACCGAGGAGATTTTCGACAAGTACCGCAATCTCGTGGTCGGTCAGCACTTCCCCACGCCAGGCACGCCCACCCAGGGTGTGGAAGCCGGCTATATGGCCAACGCCTGGATGCGGGTTCGCCATCCGGACTACGATACGCTGCGCGGGATCTTGAACGAAATCGGTGAGCGTGTCAGGGTGCGAGCCAATTGAAGCCGGAGGCCATACGGTAAACCATTCGCTGCCTGATCGTTTGGCGCCAGGTGTCCCTCGGTGACAACCGCCTGAAGGGACTGGCTCATTTGAGCAACCAGCCGCCGCCACCACGTGATGCGTTATACGCGTTGCACGTCGTCACACCGCTGCCGATGCGCCGTGGAAAGTGTTCACACAACGCCTAAGCGCAGCAAAAGACACCTTTACCGCTAAGCAAATCAACCAACTAACCATGAATACGGGATCGTGAGAGATGAAGAAACAGGAGCCAAGCTTTGAGGATCGGCTGGGCGAGTCGAGTAAAGCAAAGCGCGCGCTGCTTGAAAGGATGCGCGAGAAAAAGCCAGAGAATGACCCGAATTTCGCCGCAAAGCAGGCCGCACGCACTGCAGCCACGGAGCAGCGACGGGCTCGCGCGGCGGAACGCAAAGCACTCGCACTGATCGAGAAAGCCCGCAAGGCCGAAAAGAAAGCGGCCGAGGAAGCCGCCCGCGCACTGGCCGTCGAGGCCGAACGGCAAGCGCGCGAGGACGAAGCCGCCGCGGAAGCTGCACGCAAAGTCGCACTGTTGGCCGAGCAAAAGGCGGCGCGGGACCGTCGTTACGCGGCGCGAAAAGCCCGCCGCTGAAAAGGATGTCGCGGGCCACGGCCCGGGTCCGGTGAAAACAACCAGACATATCGGCACGCTGACCGGAGATCGGCCAATTCGCCATGATCCAGGCGGCCGACCGGGCCAACCAGTCCGCTGACGGAGCTGCGACTACTCGGGGATTTGGTCGATCTGCTGCAATGTACCGGCCTCGAACGTAAGAACGACGGTGACCTGGCCGGGCTGGTTCTTGTAGTACCAGCGATCCGCGCCCTGTTCCGTTGGCGGCCCGCACTTATCGAGAACCTCTTCCTTGGTGGTGCCCATTTCCGTCTCCACCATGGTCTGGCCGCAGGTAAAAGTCTGGGCGCTGGCACTGTGGATGGCGAAAATCGAAAGGAAAAGCACCAGAATCGAACTCGTTCGTTTCATTTCGGCTGACTCCTTGAGTATGCGCGGCCGCACCGGCGGGCCTGAGGGGCCTCTGATCTATTCATGGACGTGCATCTTGGGACTGAAATGCACAGCTTTACCGTTGCAAATCTTGCCAATAGAACAACTATTACCCGCGATCTGCCCCGCGTTCCGCCCCTTGAATCCGCACATTTCAGCCTCCAATTGGCTTCGTCCAGAATCGATCAGAGACTCCCTAAAGATTTACACGAGCAAGGCGTCGAGTGCATCTCCACGTTCGACTGTCTGCCCTCTACCCGCTGGGATGTCGTGCACCACTGACCACAACAAACCGTAAACAAGACCAATCGCAATCCGGATGTTCAAATTGCGGTTGGCCCGCCAACACAAAGTCTATACTCGGGGTGATGGGCTTTGCATCATGTCGAGAAAACCTCGGTCGGCACGATACGGCGTTTAAAACGCCCGCAGAATGCTCATTTACTGGGTGCAAAACAGCGATTTCTCCGTCGCGTTCACCTTGCCTCGCACTCCACAAATACGATCTCGACAAGCTGGTGGGGAACCTGTGATTGATTCTGGTCGAAGCCAATTGGAGACTGATTATGTGCAGACTCAAGGCGCAAATGAAACGAACTTGTGGGACGGGACATACAAAGATGCATTCCATAGCTCGCGGCAAAATCTGGTCGTTCGCCCTCGGCTTGATCATGGCCTGCTCGCTGATGACACCCAGCCCGGCATCAGCACAGGCTGAACCCATTCTGGGTCAACTCATGATGGTCGGGTTCAATTTTTGCCCTCGGGGCTGGGCAAACGCGGATGGCCAAATACTGGCAATCAGCACGAACACGGCTTTGTTTTCCCTTCTCGGCACAATGTACGGCGGTGACGGCAGAACCACGTTTGCCTTGCCGGATTTGCGCGGGCGCGTACCGGTTCACCTCGGCACCGGCGCGGGTTTATCACGCTACAGTCAAGGACAAAGCGGCGGCCAGGAAACAGTCACATTGACAGCCGCAGAAATGCCGAGTCATAGCCATGGGGTTAACGCGACCAATCAAATCGCGAACTTGAGCGGTCCCGGAACCGATTTCCTGGGGAAGGAAGATCCAAGGGGCAACATCAAGCAATATCACAATGGCCCCGCAAACGTGCAAATGGATCCGAATATGATCGCCGACAGTGGCGGTAATCAGCCACATGAAAACCGCGCGCCCTATCTGGCGCTGCGTTGGTGTATCGCGCTACAGGGCATATTTCCGTCAAGAAACTAGTGGGCCATGCGGGGTCGGGCACTGAAAGGATATGCATATGGGCCTGCCCTCGAGAATGTCTGGTGTAGTTTTAACCCGCCACGGCGGGCCGGAGGCGTTGGAGTGGCGTGATGACATACCTGTGCCCTCCCCCGGACCGGGGCAGGTTCTGGTGCGCGTTCTCGCGGCAGGCGTCAACAACACCGACATCAACACCCGCATCGGCTGGTACTCCCCGGACGTAACCGGCGCAACGGATGACGTGAACCAGGATGTCGAGGCAGGCGGCTGGGGTGGCGCACTTTCCTTCCCGCGTATCCAGGGGGGGGACCTGTGCGGACGGATCGTGGCGCTGGGAGACGGCACCGCGGGCTTTGCCATCGATCAGCGCGTCACCTGCCCCATCAACCTGCCGCGCCCAACGCCGGCTACCCCGCAGGCATATATCGCGCTGGGTTCGGAGCTGGATGGCGCTTTCGCGCAATACTGTCTGGTCGAGGCGGTGGACCTGTATGACGTCAGTGTCTCGCCCTTGTCCGATATCGAGATTGCGGCGATCCCCTGCGCCTTTGGCACAGCCGAGAACCTGCTGACCCGCGCCGCCGTGGGCGATGGCCAGTCGGTGCTGATTAGCGGCGCTTCGGGGGGCGTGGGGCTGGCGGCTGTGCAACTGGCTGTGCTGCGAGGCGCACGGGTCACCGGCGTCACTTCTCCGGCTAAAGCTGATGCCGTGCACACGGCGGGTGCGCAACATATCCTTGAACGCGATGCCACACCGCCGGAAGACAGTTTCGATGTCGTCATCGATGTCGTGGCCGGCCCAACCTGGCCTGCCCTGATACGGGCGTTGAAAGCGGGCGGACACTATGCGGTCTCGGGGGCAATCGCTGGGCCTATCGTCACGGCCGACCTGCGCGACATCTATCTGCGCGACATCACGATCCATGGCTGCACTTATCAACCGCCTGGGGTATTCGAGCGCCTTGTGCGCCTGATCAACGCAGGCGAGA
>Ga0316196_10000790_pt1 | contig 13005 bp, 9 predicted proteins | sample Eddsed2cm_MG_FD_204938 | JGI IMG/M metagenome (GOLD analysis project Ga0316196, IMG submission 204938) | Coastal sediment microbial communities from Maine, United States - Eddy sediment 2 cm | ecosystem: Environmental > Aquatic > Marine > Coastal > Sediment | place: USA: Maine | collected... | reverse complement strand
AGGCGGCCAGCGGCAGCGCATCGGTATTGCCCGGGCGCTGGCGCTGAATCCCAAGATTATCGTGGCCGATGAACCCGTATCCGCCCTGGACGTCTCGATTCAGGCCCAGGTCATCAATTTGCTGCAGGACCTCAAAGGTGAGTTTCAGCTCTCCTATCTGTTTATCGCCCACGATTTGAGTGTGGTCGAGTATATGAGCGATCGGGTGGCGGTGATGTATTTGGGAAAAATTGTGGAGATGGCGCCCGGCGACGAATTGTACAACAATCCCAGGCATCCCTATACCGACGCCCTGCTGTCGGCGGTTCCCATCCCGGATCCGCGTCTGGAAAAAAACCGCCAAATCCTTCAGGGCGACGTTCCCAGCCCAATCAATCCGCCGTCCGGGTGTTACTTTCACCCCCGCTGTATCCATCGTCAGGATCCGTGCTCGCGGTTCAGCCCCGAATTTTTTGACACCGGCAACGGCCATTTTGTTGCCTGCCCGGTCAGAGCCGGAGGCGGGTTCCTGGAAGATTGATCCGAACGCCCCCAAATACTACGCTATAAGTTTATCAAGCTGAACTACTCATGGAGTGTTGTGAGTTGCAGCCCGATGGAGCTGCATGGGCCGATTTGAGTTTACACCATGAACCATGAAATGGAAACCGATCACTTCGGCAATTCAGTATCCATGTTATTCAAGGTACGCCAGAAGGACTGAGCGATGACATGCTCTGCATATGGGATCTGTTTTTTAAATTTGGCCATCAATACCGAAAAAAGTGTCGGATTTATGCTCAAGCCCTGCAGTATTTGCGGGACGCTGCCGAATTTTTCCCTCAGCAAATCAGGTCTGCGAACATGCCTCATCAGTGATGTAATAACTGCAATCCGTATGCGGCAGCGTATCTTGCCAAGGCCGTGTTGGGCCAGGTTGCCGTCGGAGTTCGCGCGGGAAATTTCCTCTACCAGGTCTTGTAAATAAGGATCCTCTGGATTTGCGTTTGATAGGCATTTTTTTGCTGTTTGCTGCCAATCCAGCTTCAGCGCCTCAATGACATTCAGGACCGTGGCAGTGATTTGCGTTTCGGCGTCGGACAATTGGGCGAGGAAGTATTTAACCGCCGCATGATATCGGCGATGGGCGTCGTCCACAACCACATCCGGTGTCTTCTCGCAAAAGCGGCCTCGGGTATCAGCCGGCAGGTCGGCTGCAAGCCGGCGCACAAAACCCTCATAGAACTTTGTTCGTGCCAGGGCCGGATTAAGATTGCAGCCTTCATCGAACAGACGCGCCAAAAGCTGCTGGGTGAAGCGGCGCACATCCTGATGCAGGACAAAACGCATTTCGCGCCTGATTAGCTGCTTGCGGGTCGCTTCACCGGCTCGGCTTCCCGGCCCTTGATTTCTTGGAGACCTTTGCATGCCTGTTTTTAGCTGATAACTAAAATGAGTGGTTCCAGGTTCAGGGTTCAAGCCCGCCCTGGCGCGACGGGATGCGGCGATGCAACTATTTCCAATTTTTCAGATTTGGCTTTTCACCACCACATCTTGACAAGCCAGGTCTGGGCCAGGGGTTCAAAGGTTACAACTATTCTCTCCGAACCATAGGCCCTGTAAGCTCTAAGGGCCGGATGCCAGAACCCATTGTTCCATCATTCCACTTGCGGAACGAAGTGGAACTAAGTTCGACCTACCATTCTTTAGCGGGGAGTGCAAGCAGCCGATTTGGATGGTGCCGATCGCGATATCTTCTTCCAGAACCTATTTTCGCCGCCCGATATACTCCAATTACGCTCACCCGGTACCAGGATCACAAATCCCTTGTGAATCATATACAGATGAAATATATATATAAGTTTATTTTTCTAAAATGATTACTTAATTACTTCCTGGGTTGAGTGGTTCAGCGTTCAAGGTTCCCGGTTAAAGAGCCCAACCACCACATTTTAGAGAAATTTCGCATCCATAGTGGCGGCAAGGCTATTTTACCCAATGGGTGAAAGCGGTCAGCCCGGTAGTGTGTTGGAACACAACCAATATCAGAGTGTGATAACCTTTGAACCCAGAACACTGAACCTGGAACCGATCATCTTAGGTACTTATAACGACTAACTTCCGATGGGATTTTAACTCAATCGGGGAGCCAGCCAACGGCAGGAGAAAGGGAGATAAAGACCATGATAGAGCTTATTGAAGACAAATTTGAACAATTTCTCGTTGATTTGGAGACCATTGTAAATATAGACAGCGGCAGCGGATATGTAACTGGCTTGAAAGCTGTAGCCGCCTTTTTCCAGGAACGCTTCCAAAAGATCGGTTGGATGACAACCAACCATTCGTTTGACGATGGAAAGGTGCCCTGTTTGGAGGTTACCAATAAGCAAATTTCTGGTAATGATTCCGCCTTCGATCTGCTTTTTATCGGACATATGGATACAGTGTTCGGAAAGGGAACGGCAGCCGCCCGGCCCTTTTCGAAGGACGAAAAACGTGCATATGGTCCGGGGATTTGCGATATGAAAGGGGGTTTGATGACGATGCTGCATGTTGCCGAGATCCTGCAACAAACCGGTGTGGCCGACGACATCGCCATGGCCATGGCTTTCAACAGCGACGAAGAAATTGGCTCACGCGGTTCACGCTCCTGGTATGAAAGCCTGGCGACCAAAAGCCGCTGTGTTTTCGTGTTCGAACCCTGGCGAGCCACCGGTGATCGGATATTGCACCGTAAAGGCGGCGGCAATTTCGATGTCATCTGCCATGGCAAAGCCGCCCACGCCGGTGCCGCCCCGGAAGACGGTGCCAATGCCGTCATCGAATTGGCCCATCAAATTCTGGCCGTCAAAGAACTGGCCCGCATCGATAGTGGTACGACAGTGAATGTCACCGTCATTTCGGGAGGAACAGCCGACAACGTGATTCCAGATTATGCCAAGGCCAGTGTGGATGTGCGCATCGCCGATGCCAATGAGGGTCAAAGAATCGAGGATGGTTTTCAGGCCCTCGGCCGAAACGTTCACACCCCCGGCGTTCGGGTGGAGGTGTGCGGCGGGATCAATCGTCCGCCGATGGCGCCTTCTGAAAAAACCACCCAGTTGTGGGAACAGATAGCAGCCATCGGTGAAGCGATCGGACTGGAAATGACATTGACGACCACCGGCGGTTGTTCGGACGGCAACTATACTGCTGCAATGGGTATTCCCACCATTGATGCAATGGGTGTTCGCGGCGGAGACGTTCACAGTGAGGACGAATACATCGAACTTGACAGTATCGTACCGAATATTCATCTCATGTGTGAAATCGTAACGGCGTTTGCAGACGGTCGTATTTCCTGAAATACCACCCTTTTGGAGAGTCTCTATGAAGCTCACGATTCGCTGGTCGCTGATCATCGGTTTTCTGTGCCTGATCTGGGGAACTTATGCGGTTACGACGACGTCAACCTTTGTATCCTCCCAGAAAACGTTAAATGGGCATGCCAGGAATATCATGGAAAACATTGCCGATTTAGCGATGGAAAAATCACAAAATCATCTTGTTCATGCCCATGGTGCCGCTGTTCTGACGAGACGTCTGCTGGCCGCCAATGTCGTCAGTGTTAATGAAAACAATATTGATTCGCTGGAACAGTATTTTTTAGATCAACTGGTCATTTATTCGCATTTCGCCGGTATTTATTTTGGTAAACCCAATGGTGATTTTTTTTATGTGAGCCGTAACGGGCAGCGTTTACCCGGCGGATTTCGCACGAAAAACATATCTCACCAGAGCGGCGTCCGTAAGACAGCGCTGATATGGCGCGACAAAAACCTGAATATTCTCTCCAAGGAAGTTGATCCGAAAGACCGCTTTGATCCGCGCGAACGCCCCTGGTATAAAAAGGCGCTTGAACACAAAAAGATCGTCTGGACGGATCCGTATATTTTCTTTACATCCCAAAAACCCGGAATTACTATTGTCGGTCCCACTTATGATGAATCCGGTGTTCTGCAAGGCATCGTCGGTGTGGATATTGAAATCGACGAGCTGTCTACCTTCATCGGCAACCTGAAAGTCGGCCAAAACGGCCAGGCCTTCATGATCAATAATAATGGCGATGTGGTTGCTTTCCCCGATCTTGAAAAAATTAAAACCCAGGGCGCTTCGGATCTCAATTCCTTTCGCCTGACGAAAATTCACGAGCTCGATGCCGTTCTGAGCAGAAAAGCATTTTCAGCCGTGGGATTAAATCAGAACGACCGGGGACGCTTTGATTTGAAGACGTCCCGCTTTGCCAGGTTCGAACATGATGGTCAATACCATCATGCGATGCTTACACCCTTTTCCATCCCTCAATGGCCATGGATTATCGGCGTTCATCTTCCGGAAGATGACTACCTGGGGGACCTGAAGAAAAGCCGTCTGTTCAATATCCTGCTGACCCTGATAATCTCCATTGTTGCCACTGTCATTGCCCTATATTTCGCGCGCAGCATCATTCGTCCCATCACCAACCTTGAAAAGGAAGCATTGGCTGTTAAAAACGATGACATGCAGACACGATTTAATATCAATTCAAAATACAAGGAAATGCAGGAGACCGCAGACTCTTTTAGATCGATGAAAGACGCCATTCGAACATACCGCAACAAGTATCGCGGCATATTTGAAAACATCCAGGATGTTTACTATGAAACCTCTCTGGAGGGCGTGATACTGGAAATGAGTCCTTCGATTGAAAAAATTTCACCTTATAAAAGAGAAAACCTGCTGGGTGTAAAGGTTGATCAATTCTATTTTTCCCCCCGCGATAGGGAAGAAATGATTCAGACCCTCCTGTCGGATAAGAAAATATCCGACTATGAAATTATGTTAACGTTCGATGACGGAAAGCCGACTTGCGTTTCCCTCAATTCAGTATTGATGAGTGATGAGCGAGGTGTACCGCTGAAAATTATCGGATCACTGCGGGATATAACCGCCAGAAAAGAGGCCGAAGCGGAGTTACACAATTACCGTGAACATCTCGAAGAGCTAGTACAAGAACGTACTGCCGATCTTGAGAGAGCCGGTCAAAAATTAAAAGAAGAGATGGAGCAGCGCCTGCAAACAGAGTTGACGCTGGGAGAAAATCAGGAAAAATACCGCAATATCCTCGAAAGTATTGAAGAGGGTTATTTTGAAATCGATCTGAGTGGTAATTTTACTTTCTACAACGACGCAACATCAAGGATCCTGGGCTGGCTTAAAAGTGAGTTGCAGGGTATGAATATTCGCAATTATACCAGTCGGGAAAGCGCCATTAAAATATTTTCAACATTCAAAGAAGTTTACCGCACTGGAAAACCCTGCCGGGCCATCGAATTTGAAATCATCAGAAAGGATCGCAAGAAAAGAGTTATCGAAATGTCGGTATCATTGGTGCGAAATACCGAGGGCAGGCCGCAGGGATTCAGAGGAATCGGTCGGGATACGACCGCTCGTCGCCTGGCCGAAAATGAGAGGAAAATATTGGAGGAAAAGCTGCAGCAGAATCAGAGACTGCAGGCCATTGGAACCCTTGCAGGTGGAATTGCACATGATTTTAACAATCTCCTTATGGGCATTCAGGGAAACGTCGACCTGCTTTTAATTTCCCTGGACGCCGCCGATCCACGCTACGAAAATACCCGTAACATAGAACGCTGCATCCGCAGCGGCGCGAACCTGACCCGACAACTGTTGGGATACGCTCGAGGCGGTAAATATTTTGTCAAACCCATTAGTCTCAATGACGTAGTTCAAACGTCATCCAACCTCTTTGGCCGCACAAAAAAAGAAACTAAAGTAATATGCAAATATCAGGATAATATCTGGATCGTGGAAGCAGACCAAAGTCAAATTGAACAGGTATTGATGAACCTGTATCTGAATGCCTGGCAGGCAATGGGACCCGGTGGAACTATCCATGTAAAAACCGAAAATGCCTTACTGGATAGTGACTTTGTCCGGCCCTATGAAGCAGTACCCGGTAAATATGTCAGTGTATCTGTCGCGGATACCGGCAGAGGTATGGACAAAGAGACGCAAAAACGGGTGTATGAACCTTTTTTTACAACAAAATCGATGGGGAAGGGAACCGGAATGGGGCTGGCCTCGGCATTCGGCATCCTTAAAAATCATAGCGGTATCATTCGTTTTGCCAGCACATTAGGAAAGGGGACCACATTTTATATCTACCTGCCGGCATCCGATCTGTCCGCCGATTCATAGCAGACAAAACAGATCTTCTTGAAAAGTCGGCATCTGCCTTTGAGAAAACCCTAACCGGATAAATCGGAAATAACAAATTCCAAGCATCAAATTAAATTTTGATTGCTGAACCTTAGGTTCCTTGCAACATATTGTCAGATAAAACCTAATAAGGTCCTAAGATCTAGTGATACCGATTAAACCCTTGCCTGTCTGCTTGATGTGAAACATGGCTTGATCAGCCAGTGCCAATAAGCCTGTACGGTTGTTTGTGTCTTCCGGAAATGTTGCCAATCCAAAACTAGCACCAATATGAACATTGAATCCGGCTTTGGTTAAGTAGGTTGTTTGCTTCATCTTTGATCGGATCTGCTCAGCTTTTTCGGTGGCCTGAGGCTTATTGAATCCGGGTAGAACAATGACGAATTCATCGCCACCATAGGCAACTCCAAAACTAGGAGGTTTTAGACAGCTTTTTATGGTGATTGCCACTTCCCTGAGTGTCTGACTTCCATTTAGATGACCATAGGTGTCGACGACCCGTTTAAAGTTATCCATGTCCATAAAAATTAAAGAAAAAGGTTTATTTGTGATCACGTTATTTTCGATAAGATCATCTAACACCTTATATAGGTAGCGTGTGTTATAAAGCCCGGTTAGATTATCGTGAATCGCAAGGCTGCGGAATTTTTTACGATCGCGTCGAAGTTCTTTTTCTAGAGCCTTCTTTTTTGTATTGTCAACTAATATGCCTTCGAGAATAGAGTCATTTTTATTGTTTTTAGTAACTCGAATATTGGCAAGAATCCACACTGGTTTGCCATCTTTTCGTTTCAACCTGAGCTCGTAATTTACCAAGGCACCTTTCTTTTTCACAGCCCGAATCATCCGGGTCCTATCTTCAGGGTTGAAATAAATTTTGTCGGCGCTTTCTTTAAGCTCCAGCAACTCTTCCGGTGAGCCATATCCCAGGATATCAGCATAGGATGGATTTACGCGAATAAGCTCGCCGGATAATTTGCTTTGAAACATAGCCTGAACTGCGTTTTGATACATGCTGCGATATCGATGTTCCGCCCTTTTGAGCTCTTCCTGGGTGGCTTTCAATTCGGTCAGGTCTGAAAGGAAATACATGTAACCGATAAACGCGCGATTCTCATCTTTTAAAATGCTGCGACTGAACAACATGGGTATCCGAGTACCGGCCTTAGCGCAAAATGAGGCTTCGAAGCTCAAATGATCGCGGCTTGCAGAGTAAAAATCCACCGAGGTTTTATCGTAGAATTTGTCGACGCTTTGGCCGATAAAGTCTTCACGGTTGATACCGGAAATTCGTAACAAGGCCTTATTCACATCAATTATCACTCGGTCGCTGTCCAGGAGCATAAAGCCTTCATTCGCGTATTCAACCAAACTGCGATATTTCAATTCGTTGTATTGGTCTATTTCTTTGGCTTTGCGACATTCCTCGAGTTCTCTTTTCAGCGATTCAAGCTGTTGCATCAGTTGTTCAGGAGATGTAGTAGACGCCATCGTTTTGTCCTCGGTCTATTAAAATTAGTACTGAAAATGAAATACCAAGATGTAGATCGTATTTCAAGGATGAGAACGATACTAAATCAGCGGCCACCAGCAAAGGTGGCCCCGGTTCCTTCCAGGGGTCATCCTCATACCCCCAGCTCTGCTGCTGGTCGCTGATTGCGCAATACAATGCCAGATGACGAAAAAAGGAATTAATTTCAGGTAATTAGCTGGATGGTAGAAGTTAATATAGCCCACGAGGAACATAAAAGAATATTCGGCAACAAATCACCATTGTTCACCGCGGTGGGAATCATGACAGACACAGGCGATATTTAAGAACCTGCTGTATTTTTAGAAGATAGCGAAAATGTCCGAATACATTTTTTGCTACAAGATGCACAAAAAGGTAACAACTAGGGGCCTAAATCCGAATAAACCGGAAGAAACAAGCACCACCTGATTGATCTTAAAATTGGGCCAGATAAATTCCGAACTACGATATCCAAAACTCAAATATGATCAAATGCCGTTTGTTTGGGATTTTGAATTTTGATCATTGTGAGTTGTTTGGTATTTGTGATTTGTGATTTGTTATTTGAATTTTTTTTACTGCTGAAATCTGAAACCTTGCGTTCCTTACAACATGTTGTCAAAAAATACCCCCAAAGGGTCTAAGACAACATTCATTGTGGATGTGTTCAATTGGCATCGATGCCGGTTAGCTTCTCCGTTTTTTCGAGCTGTGTTTTACAGTCTATACAGTAACGAGCGGTTGGTCTGGCGTTAAGTCGTTTTAAAGAAATATCTTCCCCGCATTGCTCGCAGAGACCATATACCCCCTCTTCGATATCCTGCAACGACCTCTCGATTTTTCTCATATGCAGTTTCTCACGACTGCAAAGATGGTGAGAAAATTCTCGCTCGGAAATCTGAGAGGCGCGATCGAGAAGATCCGAGATATTGTTATCTGCCACGTTCAACTCATCCAAACTGCAGTCGGAGCGACCCAATAAATCTCTAAGTTGCTGAATTAAAATCTTTTTAAGTTGGTTCAAGTCTTTTTTTTTCATCTGTCAGTATAATAAAAAAGTTTCGATTGTTTATTTTGATTTTCCTATTTTCCGACAACCAAACGATATCTACTCCAACCAAGGCAGATACGATAATCATCTTCTCGACCAAATCAACCATTTTTTTTAAGATGTTCATCCATTTTAATGCTTGAAACTGCGTTGTCCGGTATACACCATGGTTACATCCGCTTCATTGCAGGCCTCGATGGACTGATAGTCATTGGCGGATCCGCCCGGCTGAATCACCGCCGTAATTCCTTCGTTGATACCGACATCCACGCCGTCCCGAAATGGAAAGAACGCGTCGCTGACCATGGCTGAACCGATGAGCCCCCCTTTCTCCCGATTCACACGCTCATCAAATTCCGCTTTTTTATCCGGGTCTTTTAAATCATTGTAGGGCATACCAAGACTTTCAACGCAATAGCGATCAGCCAGCTTGCGATAGGCTTTGTCCCTTGCGATCTGAGCGACGCCGACCCGGTCCTGCTCACCGGTGCCGATTCCCACTGTAACCAGATCTTTGACGAAAATGACGGAATTGGATGTGATGCCGGATTCCACCAACCAACCGAAAAGCATATCTTCATATTCTTTGTCTGTGGGTTCGCGGTTGATTTTGTAACGCCTGCCTTTATAGTCGCACTCGGCCGGTTTAAGATCCTGCCTACTGCGGCCGGCCGGCACAAAAGACCACTGCGCAATGATTCCCCCGTCGATCAGACTTTTGAATTCGACGCATCGCTGTCCGACAAAGGACTGCAGGCGCTCAATGTTGCCGATCTTGACCACCCTGAGATTCTTTTTCGAGGCAAAAATATCCATGACCCCCTGTTCGAAGTCCGGTGCCACCACAACTTCGGCATACTGCTGTACAATAGCTTCCGCCGTGGCCCTGTCCACCGTCCGGTTCAATGCAATACAGCCGCCGAAAGCCGCAACCCGATCGGCCATATTGGCTTTCAGGTAGGCATTCACCAGAGAATCGGCCAGCGCCACTCCGCAGGGGTTGTTATGCTTCACAATGACCGCGCCCGGCTTGTCGCTAAAATATCGCAATATGTTCAGAGAATTATCCGCATCGGTTAGATTGGTTTTGCCGGGATGCTTGCCCGATTGCAGCAGTTCGATGTCGGAGGCGAGATACCGGCCCGGTTGGATGGTTTGGGTCTCCCCTAAAACCAAATTACCGTTAACCATTCGGTAAAGGGCGGCTTCCTGACCCGGGTTCTCACCATATCGAAGCCCTTTCTGAACATTATCGATGGTCCAGGTAACTTTCTCATAAACGAGAGTTTGCCGATTATCTCCATCGATGAAGCTGATCTCCATCTTCGGGGGAAAGTGATCATCCATGATCGTGCGATACATTTTTTTTAAATCTTCAGCCATGATGGATCTCCTTTTTTGTCTCCATTCTTAGAGGGACTTTAGTCTATCATTTTAAAAGAAGGAATGGATTCATATCTTTAAAAAGCAATTGGACAGGATCAACAGGATGATCAGGATTTAGCGGCCTTCGGCCGAAGGAGCTCTCGCCGCAGGCGAAAAAAATCCTATCAATCCTGTAAATCCTGTCTAAAAATAATAAAGATCGAATCCATTCCATATCCCTTCAATATTCTATATTCGATATTCTGCGGTTCGCTCTGCCGGGTTTTTCTTGCTGGCAATGTTGAACCCTGAACCTCTCAACCTATTTAGTTATAACAAGCTTCAACATCTGCTAAAGCCTTCGTGCTCAGAAAATCGGCAATGGCGCGATCATAAACGGCGGTGTGTTCAAATGCTTTTTGGGCCAGACGATATCGCATCTCCAATGAAAGGGCCCCATGATTGGCTCTTAACTCGTCCATGATTAAGGCATAATCAGCGGGATCCACAACCGGGGCGACCCGGATGAAATTTTTAGCCGATGCCCGGATCATGCAGGGGCCACCGATATCAATGTTACCTCTGGCTTGCTCCACCGTCACATCCGCTTTTGATATGGTCTCCTGGAAGGGATACAAATTCACCACCACCATGTCGATGGGCACAGCGTCGGTTCGTTTGAGATCATCCTGGTGAGCATCGTTGTATGTTTCGGTGAGAAGACCGAGGTAAATTCTAAAATCCAGGGTTTTTACAAGCCCTCCCTGGGTTTCGGGCTGCCCGGTGTAATCGGAAACTCGTGTCAAATGCGAACCGGCCGAGGCTCCCAGGATCTCCTGCAGACGGGAAAACGTACCGCCGGTAGAAAATATTTTTAAATCAGGGTTCATAGCCGCCAGTTGGGGCACGAAAGTGTCCAAACCGCTTTTGTCGGACACGCTGATCAGCATATGACGAACGCCGACCAGATTGTCTATCCTGTTTACGATATTCATCGCCATAATGTTCACCTCTTTCCTTCGTATTCTTCTATGAACCGTTTAAAAAATTTCACCATAATTACGTGGCGCTCCTCAGCCAGTTTCCGGCCTTCTGCGGTCAGCATGCGATCCCTAATTTTGCTGAGTTTAACTTTAAATTCCCGGTAGCCGGTATCCTCGATCGAATAGGATTCTGTATCCTCTACCGTCGCCTCAGCGTTGTGAAGCCGAGCTCCTACTTCTCCGGCAAAAAGAAAGGCACGCGCTACTCCCACCGCCCCAATGGCATCCAGTTTGTCGGCATCAAATAACACCCTGGCCTCCGGCGTCATGGGGTTGTGGCTACCTCGAAAACGATGTGATCGAATGCAGTGTAAAATATTGTTCTTTTGAGCTTCGGAAAACGCTAGCTTTTCCAAGATGGGTCCGGCCATCCGTACCCCCTCTTCAGCATGGCACAAGACACCTTTGGATTCATCCTGGTAACTGCGCCCAATATCGTGCAGGTAAGCGGCCGCCAACAGCACATCCATGTCAACCCCTTCGGCGATTCCAATGTGTTTACACAGCCGGTAAACCCTGAGGGTGTGATCCCATTTGTGGCTGCCCCGATTATTCTGGAAGTGTTTGTGAGCTAGTTGTTTTACGGTGTCGAGCATGGCCTTCTAATTCCGGAACCGCTGAATTCGGGAGAAACAGATAGGGAAACCGGAAATAAGATCAAAAGCCATTTGTTTGGGATTTTGAATTTCGGTCATTGTGATTTACCTTTCGACTTGGCTCAGGGTGGTGAGGTGGTGAGCTTGTCGAACCATTTGGTATTTGGGATTTGTTATTTAAAATTTTTAAATGCTAAAACCTTAAATCTTGCGTCCCTTACAACATGTTGTCAGATAAAATGGGCTGTAGGTCTCTTCAATCGGAATACATACACTAAATCCCTTTGCGCTTGCAATAGACAAATTTGAATTGAGATAAAACAGAATAACTGCTAAGCTGTCCCGTACCCATGCTGGTCTATATTTGGAACCTATCCCTGCAGATCCCAAACCTTCCGGGTGCGGAAAGAAAAATGATTGACTATTGACTATTTGAGGTCCGGCTCCGACTCATCCGGATTAAGTATTATCTGCTCAAGCCCTGAGAAATGGAATATGCAAAGACTGCACACGATAACCATAATATTATTCGCATCAATGGCAATGGTCTCCTGTTCCGTAATGTCGCATCAGGTTCGCTCGGAAGCCGATCCGCCGATCCCCTTTCGAACTCTTATCAGGGACGCCGACAAGTATATCGGACACACCGTGATTCTGGGAGGCTACATTCTGGAAACCAAGAATTTGGAATCCGAGACCACTCTGAAAGTTTTGCAGACGCCCCTGCGCTTTGGTCATGACCCTGATTCAAAAAAGCGCTCACAGGGAAGATTCATGGTTCATCACCGCGGCTTTTTGGATCCGGAGGTCTACGGCAAGGATCAGGTCATCACTGTGGCCGGCAGGATTATCGGTACCGCCATGGAAAAAATTGGCGATGAACAGATTCAATTCCTCAAATTAGAAAACCGCGAAATTTACCTGTGGTCGGACTACACAAATAAACCCCTATATTATTATCCTCGGCCGTATCCATACTACCGGACGCTATCCCCCTACTGGTATTGGTAGGAAGGTGGGGAAAATATCAGGGTAACATCAAAGCCAGCTATAGCTCATTCAGAAAGAAGCGAATTTCTTTTCCAAAAGCGTACTAAAATCCCAAATCCCAATACCCAAATTACAAATAATATCCAAATCCAAAAAACCAATTTCCGAAACATACCGATCAGTTTGTTGAAATGTTACGACGAATCT
>Ga0316196_10000787_pt1 | contig 13010 bp, 13 predicted proteins | sample Eddsed2cm_MG_FD_204938 | JGI IMG/M metagenome (GOLD analysis project Ga0316196, IMG submission 204938) | Coastal sediment microbial communities from Maine, United States - Eddy sediment 2 cm | ecosystem: Environmental > Aquatic > Marine > Coastal > Sediment | place: USA: Maine | collected... | reverse complement strand
CACCGAACATGATGATGTTGGCGTAGGCACTGGTTTTAAACGTAATCAACATTTCAATTAACTCCCAATATTATTCAGAACGTACTGCAAAATACCGCCTGACTCGTAGTAAGCAACCTCGTCGCGAGTATCGATGCGACACAACACGTCGATCGCGAGCGTGCTGCCGGTCGCATCGGTCACCGAAATCTCCAGCTTCTGCCCCGGCTGGAGGCCTTTATGCATGCCGCCGATACTGATTTTTTCGGCGCCGGTTAACTTGAGTTGTTTACGATCGAAGCCGTCGATAAATTGTAACGGCAGAACGCCCATGCCGATCAGGTTGGAACGATGGATGCGCTCAAAACTCTCGGCAATAACGGCGCGCACACCGAGCAGGCGTGAACCCTTGGCGGCCCAGTCACGACTGGAACCAGTGCCGTATTCTTTACCGGCAAACACCACCAGTGGAATCCCCTGCTGTTGATACGCCATCGCCGCATCGTAAATGCTCATCAACTCGCCACCCGGCATCTGTCGCGTGACCCCGCCTTCCACCTCGGGCGTCATTTCGTTTTGAATGCGAATATTGGCAAAGGTGCCGCGCATCATCAGCTCATGGTTACCACGTCGCGAGCCGTAGGAATTGAAATCGCGCTTCTCCACACCGTTTTCAATGAGGTAGCTACCCGCGGGACTATCGACTGCAATGGCACCGGCCGGTGAAATATGGTCGGTGGTAATGGAATCTCCCAACAGGGCCAGAATGCGGGCATCGACAATCGGTTCCAGCTGCCGGCTGTTATCCAGCTGGAAATACGGGGGATTGCGAATGTAGGTGGATTTGGCATCCCAGTTATAGGTCAGAGCCTCGCTGACGTCGATACTACGCCAGTTGTCATCGCCGCTGAAGACGTCGGCATATTGCTCCTCGAACATCCCTGCGTTGACCTTCATCACTTCATCCGCGACGTCCTGGTTACTCGGCCAGATATCACGCAGGTACACGGGCTCGCCATCCTTACCCGCACCGATCGGCTCCGAGGTCAAATCGATGCAGGTGCTGCCGGCAAGCGCGTAGGCAACGACCAGGGGCGGCGAGGCAAGCCAGTTCGATTTGATCTGCTGGTGAATCCTGCCCTCGAAGTTCCGGTTTCCCGACAGCACGCTGGCGACATTCAGCCCGCGTTCCTTGATCTGCTTTTCAATAGCCTCGGGTAAGGGCCCGGAGTTACCGATACAGGTGGTGCAGCCATATCCCACCAGGTTGAAACCGATCGCATCAAGCTCCTGTTGCAGGCCCGCGGCATTCAGATATTCGGTGACTACCTTGGAGCCGGGCGCCAGCGAGGTTTTCACCCAGGGTCGAGTGCTGAGACCCGCGGCCCGGGCATTGCGTGCCAGCAGACCCGCCGCCATCATCACCTTGGGGTTCGAGGTGTTGGTACAGGAGGTGATCGCGGCGATCACGACATCGCCATCCAGGAGCTCATCATTCGTACTGCGGGTGGTAACCGCGCCGTCTCCAAGAATTGCCGCGGTTGCCTGCTTGATACCCGACAGGGCTACACGGTCCTGTGGTCGCTTGGGACCGGCGAGCGAGGCTTCGACCGTATCGAGATCGAGTGTCAGGCTACTGCTGAATTCGGGGTCCGCCTGGTCAGCCTGGTACCACAGGCCCTGGGCGCGGCAATAGCTTTCGACCAGCTGCAGCGTGGCCTCGTCACGGCCGGTGAGCCGCAGATAACGCAGGGTTTCTGCGTCGACCGGGAAAAAGCCGCAGGTGGCACCGTATTCGGGTGCCATGTTGGCAAGTGTTGCACGGTCGGCCAATGGTAACTGGCCCAGCCCGTCACCGTAAAACTCGACAAATTTACCGACCACACCGTGCTCACGCAGCATCTGTGTCACGGTGAGCACCAGATCGGTAGCCGTTATCCCTTCGCGCAGGCTACCCTTGAAACAAAAACCGACGACTTCCGGAATCAACAGTGACACCGGTTGGCCCAGCATGCCGGCCTCGGCTTCGATACCGCCCACACCCCAGCCCAGCACGCCGAGCCCGTTGATCATGGTGGTGTGGGAATCGGTGCCCACCAGGGTGTCTGGAAAGGCATAGTTGTTACCATCGACCTGCTGCTGCCAAACCGTTTTCGCCAGATATTCCAGGTTCACCTGGTGACAGATCCCGGTGCCCGGCGGCACCACGCGGAAGTTGTCAAAGACCGAGGCGCCCCACTTGAGAAAACGATAACGCTCATCGTTACGCTCCACTTCGCGCGCGACATTGGCGGCAAACGCGGTATCACTGGCAAATTCGTCAACCATGACCGAATGATCGATGACCAGGTCGACTGGAATCTGCGGGTTAACGCGCCCCGGCTGGTTGACGGCAGCATCGCGCATTGCCGCAAGATCGACAACAGCAGGCACGCCGGTCAGATCCTGCATCAACACCCGCGCCGGACGAAAGGCTATCTCGCGCTGTGAACTGCGCGTGTCCAGCCATTCGGCAAAGGCATTGATATCCCCGGCGGCATCCGCCCCTCCCTGTTCGAAACGCAGGATATTTTCCAGCAGTATCTTGAGCGAGTACGGCAGGCGCCTGATGGCTTCAAGATCCTGCTGTGCCAGTTTGTCGAGGCTGTAATAGAGGTATTCCCTGCCATCAACATCCAGTGTCGAGAGCGTATTGAAACTGTTGCTGCCCGGGATCATTGCGTTTTTACTCCGTTAAACAAAAACGCCTGATTATACCGCGTTATTCGCTGAGGAATTTAATGATATTGGGATCGGTGGGGTCGACTTTTTTACCCAGACTGATGAGACCGGAACCAAACAGTGTGAACTCTTCGCGACGCAGAAATATGCTCTGCCCTCCGGTGGTCCTGATGAATGTTCCGTTAGTGCTCTGGTCGGTGATAATGAACTTACCGCGTCGATGTTCAATTCTGGAATGGTAGCGCGATATCAAATCGCCCTGGACGATCAATTCGCAATCCTTGCCCCGGCCCATAAGGTATGAAGTGGTATCCACTGGAATCGAGTAATCCTTACCCTTGTAGCTCAGAATCAAGTCCTCCGACTGTTCATTACGCGCCGGATTGGTAAAACTGCTGGCAGTGGCCATGTTGGTCATGTCGGACTCTTCTTCCCAGGCATACAGGTAGATATCCAGTTGTTCATTTTTACCCTTGATACGCAGGCGATCGTAAGGGCGCATATTGTTGGAGAGTTCCGGGCTCTTCACCATGAAGGCGATTTCCTGGGTAAGGAGTATCTGCCGTGCTTTTGCCATACTCGCGACCCTGGCGGCAACATTTACGGTATCACCGAAAATATCGTCGTTTTCCAGAATAGTGCTGCCATATTGCATGCCGATGCGGATCGACACACCGACGGTTTCGGGAGAGCGATCATCTTCCATCGCTATCTGGATTGCCCTGGCGGCAAAGACAGCGTCATCCATACTGGTGAAATAGACCAGTATCTCGTCACCGATGGTTTTTACCAGCGTGCCCTGATGGCGTTGCGAGATTGAAATCAATGCGTTCAGGGCCTTGGAGATTCGCTCCCTGGCAAGATCATCACCCATGTTTTCATACATGGCCGTGCTGCCCGCCACATCGGCGAACATCACTACGCAATGAATCGTCTCTCGCACCACTAATTAATTACCTTGTTATCTTGTATTGACGGCAGGATTGATTGCCTGGGACACACTCGAGCCTGAAAGGCCAGAAAGCATAGACACTGAGCGAAAACCGAACCGTTGCAGGATGCTTTTTTTGCAGCGCGGCAAGTCTATCATGCCTCAATCGATTGTCCTCAGGTTTATATAGCATGTCACTGAAAAACAAAAAGAATTACTGCACTTCATTTTGCTGAAACATGATCGATCGCACGTTCCAGGCGCGCCAGGCAACGTTCCCTGCCGAGCAACTCGGCGGTCTGATCGATCGGCGGCGAAAACGAACCACCGGTAACCGCAACGCGCAGGGGTTGACCGACCTTACCCATACCGACGTCCAGCTCCACAGTGATGGCTTCGATCACCGCGTGAATTTCGGCTGCCGACCAGTTATCGAGGGCAGTAAAGCGCTCACTCAACAGTTGCAAAGGTTGCAATACCGGCGGTTTAAGTACCTTGGCGGCTGCTTTTGCATCGTATTCGGCAAAATCCTGGAAAAAATACAGGATACTGTCGACCAGCTCATTGATCGTCGACACGCGTTGTCGATACAGATCAACCACTGAAGCAAAATCAAGCGCTGCGGAATGACCTATTCCGAGCCGGTCGAGACGCTGCTCAACCAGCAAAACAATGTCGGCCAGTGGTGCGCTCATCATGTGCTGCTGGTTTATCCAGTTGAGTTTTTCGGTGTTGAACGATGAAGCGGATTTGTTCAGGCCATCCAGCGTGAACAAATCGATCATCTCGTCGCGCGTAAAAATTTCCTGGTCGCCGTGTGACCAGCCCAGGCGCACCAGGTAATTGAGCATCGCCGCGGGCAGGTATCCGGCCTCAAAATACTCCATGACACCCACGGCGCCATGGCGCTTCGACAGGCGTTTACCGTCATCACCGAGTATCATGGGCACGTGCGCATACTCAGGTACCGGAGCCTTGAGGGCGCGCAGAATATTAACCTGCCGCGGGGTGTTATTGACGTGATCGTCGCCACGCAGAACGTGAGTAATTTCCATCTCCATGTCATCGACCACCACCGACAGGTTATAGGTCGGGCTACCGTCGCTGCGTTCGATGATCAAATCATCCAGCTCGCGATTATCGACATTCACCTCGCCCTTGACATGGTCCTTGAAGCTCACCACGCCCTCTTCGGGATTGCGAAAACGCACCACCATCGGCTTTCCCGGCTCCGGCTTAAGCCCCAGATCACGGCAACGGCCATCGTAGCGGGGCTTTTCCTTCGCCGCCATCTGCTGTTCGCGCAAGGTATCGAGCCGCTCCCGGGAACATTCGCAGTGATAGGCGTCGCCCTGCTCTACCAGCTGCCGGATTGCCTGCTGATACCGCTCAAAACGCTGGGTCTGGTAATAGGGCCCTTCATCGTAATCGAGTTCGAGCCATTGCATCGCGTCGAGAATCGCCTGCACTGATTCCGGTGTCGAACGCTCCAGATCCGTATCTTCGACGCGCAACACGAACTTGCCGTTCATTTTCTTGCTGTAAAGCCAGCAAAACAAAGCGGTACGCGCACCGCCAACGTGCAACACGCCGGTCGGACTCGGGGCAAATCGGGTTTTAATCATTGATTTCGGACGACCTTGGAAAGCGCAATATTCTACCCGAATAATGGCCTTCGGGCATGTGAAATAGTAGGCTTTAGTAGCGCTTGCGTATCACCAGTGCGGAGTCGGCCTGCTGCATGTCGGTTTGTCCCAGAAAGGAGTTCCCCAACAGCACCTGTCGAGGCTGATCGCCGTCAATTACTGTGGCAGTCACATTGCTAAGCTTGATATCGCCAATGCTGACCGAATTCAAGGTGATCTGCCAGGCCTCCACGATCGCGGCCGCCGTATGCGCCTGGCTGCGTGCGCCCTTTTTGAAGTCAATTTTGAGCGCTCTCGCCTGCCGACCGCTCATGGCGACGTTGGTGGCACCGGTGTCCACCAGAAAATCGATAGGGCTGCCATTGATCTTGCCTTTGACGAAGTACATACCCTGGGCATCCGGCACGATCCTGATCTTGTCGCGATTCGGTTTCTTGAAATTACCGGCAATCGATTGATTGAGGCCGAGAGTCATCGTCTCGCCATCGATTACTACCACGGCGCCACGTCCTGATGCCGACTGTAACAAAACACCCGCAAAGGTTTCGCCCGCGCTGACGATCTTCTGCCGCTCACCAACCTGAAGCAATGCCTTGTTGGAGAACAGCGCGACCACTTTTACGCCTGCCGTTTGCGCTGCAACCGCTGCTGCAAACACCACCAGCAACAGGGCAAGGATGGTTTGCAGTCTCTTCAAACCGAAGCAACCAGTTGCAGGGCTATCTGCAGGCCAACCAGCGCATACAGGGCTGCCAGCACATCGTCGAACATGATTCCGAAACCACCTTTCATCTTTTCATCCGCAACTTTTACCGGCCAGGGTTTTAAGATATCGAACAGTCTAAATAGCACAAAACCGGCAAGAATCCATTGCCAGGTGGCCGGCACCGCGATCATCGTGATCCAGAAGCCGACGAATTCGTCCCAGACTATGCCCGAGTGGTCATGCTCCCCGAGCGCGCGGCTGGTATAGCCACACAGGTAAACGCCGATCGCAAATGCAAGGAGAACTGCGAGTAGATAGTATGCCAGTGGCAATTGCGCGAGCAGCAGATAAGGAGGGATTGCGAATAGAGTTCCAAGCGTTCCGGGCGCGAATGGCGAGAGCCCTGAACCAAAACCCAAAGACAAAAAATGCAGGGGATTGCTCAACAGGCGTGGTGAAATCTTAGTCAAAATGGCGATAACCTCCCATGCTGGCCAGGTCGATTTTATCATCGCCGACCTTGAGGAAATATCCGGGCCCGGTTATTTCGCCAATAACCGTCAGGCTACAATCCGCATGCTGCCGATTCCAGGCATCGATTTCAGCGCGGTATTGTGGGCGTACCGTGCAGCAGATTTCGTAGTCATCGCCGGCCGCGAGCGCATAGTGATAAAGATCCTGTTGCTCGATCCACGAATCAACCGGCAGGCTGGCCCGAACGATCGTGGCTCCGCAGTGGCTCGCTTTGAGAATATGCGCCAGATCACCCTGCAAGCCGTCGGAAATATCGATTGCCGCGCTCGCAAAATTGCGCAGAAAATCCACCAGTTCGAGCCTGGGTTGCGGGCGATCCAGTGCCTGCACGCAGCGCAGGCGCAATGCCTCCGGCAATTCGACACGCCCCTGCCGGGACGCCAGGCCAAGCCCGGCATTACCCAGCTGCCCTGACACCAGCACCAGGTCACCGGGGCTGGCCCCGGCTCGACTGACATACTGTCCAGACGGTACCAGCCCGGCAATCTGTATTGAAATGGACAGGTTGCCACGACAGGTATCGCCACCGATTAACTGTATCGAAAAGCGCTCAGCGGTGAGCTTGAGGCCGCTGGCGAAGCGCTGCAGCCATTGCGCGTCGACTTCTGGCAGGCTGATCGACAGCAAGAACCAGCTCGGCGTGGCCGCCATTGCCGCAAGATCGCTGAGATTGACCGCAAGGGCCTTGTGCGCGAGGTCTTCAGGGCTGGTATCGAGCGTGAAATGGGTGCCCTCTATCAAGGTGTCTATGCTGACCACCTGCTGGAAACCGGGGGGCACCTCGACCACGGCCGCATCGTCACCGATCGCCAGTACCGTATTGTCGCCCGGCTTGCCGACATCGGCGAAGTATTGCTGAATGATCGCGAATTCGTCCTGCGCCATCGCGGCTCCCGAAGGCGGAATCAGCCGGCCACTTCCACTTTACGCAGCTCGGCGCAAAGCGGATCGAGTACACCGTTGACAAACTTGTGGCTATCGTCGGCGCCGTAGGTTTTGGCCAGGTTGACGGCTTCGTTGATGACAACCTTGTAGGGAATTTCGAGATGATTTTCCAGCTCGTAAGTCGCGATACGCAGAATATTGGTTTCGATAGGATCGAGATGATCCGGAAAATTGGCAACGTGTTTACGATACAGGCTATCGAGCGCTTCCACCTGCGCCGGTATCTGGTACAACAGTTCGAGGAAATACTCCTCGTCACCCGAGGCAACACCCTGATCCTGCTGATAGTGATCTCTTATCCAGTCGAGATCTTCGCCGGATAACTGCCATTGATACAGTGCCTGCATCGCCTTGTCACGGGCATGCCGACGTTTCTTGATAAAGCGCGCCTTGTCATTCACGGATATGTCATTCACGGATATGTCATTCACGGATCTGTCATTCACGGATTGTGGGCATCACTTGATCTTGCGCAAAAGACTGATCATTTCCATCGCGCTCATGGCAGCGTCGGCACCCTTGTTACCCGCCTTGGTACCAGCACGTTCGATCGCCTGTTCAATGGTATCCGTCGTCAGTATTGCGTTAATCACCGGCAATGAATGTGCCAGCGACAAAGAGGACAGCGCCTTGGCACTTTCGCCGGCGACAAAATCGAAATGCGGGGTCGCGCCGCGAATGACGGCACCCAGCGCAATGACGGCATCGTGTTTGCCGGCTGCAGCAAAGGTCTGCACTACCAGCGGTATTTCGAGCGCTCCGGGCACATGACTGACGGTAATGTTAGCCGCGTCTACACCGGCCCGCTGCAAGGTATCCAGCGCCGCAGCCAACAGGCTTTCGACGATGTAGCCGTTAAAGCGGCCAACCACGATCGCGATGCGCGCATCGGGAGCGATCAAATCACCCTCAATCCGTTTGCTGTCTGTCATTTTCTTCATCCTCTGCTGAATAATAGTCGACTACTTCAAGGCCGAAGCCTGCGAGTCCGTGAAAAACTTTGGGTGCGCTAAGCAGTCGCATCTTGCGCACCCCGAGATCAGCCAGTATCTGGGCACCGATACCATAGGTACGCTGATCGTCACCGTGGTCGATCTGGCCGTGACCCAGCAGGATCGAATCGATCAGGTTGACCATGTCCTTGGGCGTTTCCGCCTGCCGCAGGAATACGATCACACCCTCACCCGCCTTGTTTATGGTCTGCATAATGTCGTGCAGCGGCCAGCCGCGCCCATGGGTGCCGGCGAGCGAATCAACCAGCGTATTTTGCACATGCACTCGCACCAGCATCGGTTTATCCGGGTCAATCTGGCCCTTGACCAGCGCCAGGTGCAGCTCCTGCGCGGTACTGTCCTCAAAGGCATAAAGCCTGAATTCACCATACTCGGTTGGAAAAGGAGATTCGACAATACGCTCTACGGTGTGTTCGTTATCGATCCGATAGCGAATCAGGTCTTCGATGGTACCGATCTTCAAATCGTGCTTCGCCGCAAACACTTCGAGATCCTTGCGGCGTGCCATCGAACCGTCATCATTAAGGATTTCCACGATCACCGCTGCCGGTTCAAATCCAGCCAGCCGGGTCAAATCGCAACCCGCTTCAGTATGACCAGCGCGAAACAGTACGCCACCCTTGCGCGCCATCACCGGAAACACATGGCCAGGCTGGACGATGCTACCGGGGTTTGCGTCCGGCTTGATCGCCGCCTGGATGGTAGTGGCGCGGTCAGCTGCGGAAATTCCGGTGGTCACACCTTCGGCTGCCTCGATCGACACGGTGAAATTGGTTTCCATGACTTCGCGATTATCGCCGACCATGAGCGGCAACCGTAACTGCTTGCAGCGCTTCTCGGACAGGGTAAGACAAATCAAACCACGCCCATATTTTGCCATGAAATTAATATCATCGGCGGAGACAGCCTGCGCGGCCATCAGCAGATCACCCTCATTTTCACGGTCCTCATCATCCATGATCACGACCATCTTGCCGGCCTTGATATCGTCGATAATTTCCTGTGTAGAATTCAATTTCATGTCGATGTGAACAATCTACTCATGGTGGATAAATCCTGATTTTATCAGGGTTTGGGTGAGCTGCTCGTCTTTGCTCGCGGCGTTAGCCGCCCTTCCCTGCAGCAAGCGCTCGAGGTAACGAGCGATAATATCGACTTCAAGGTTAACCTTTGAGCCGACCTTATAGCTCTGAAATACCGTTTTCTGCTGGGTGTGCGGCACTATATTAACATCAAAGCGGTTACCCTCGACGCCGTTCACCGTCAGGCTGGTGCCATCCAGCGTCACCGAGCCCTTGACCGCGATATAGTGCTGAAGTGCGGGATCCACTTCGAATCGATAACGCACCGAACGGGCGTCCGCTTCCATTTCGACAAGGGTTGCCAGACCATCTACGTGGCCGCTGACCAGATGCCCGCCCAGCGCGGTGTTCAGCGTCAGCGCGGATTCCAGGTTCACCTGGCTACCTTGAGCAAGTTGTCCGAGACTGGTGCACTGCAGGGTTTCCTGTGACACATCGGCCACAAAGGACTGCGCACCCAGCTCAACGGCGGTCAGGCAAACACCGTTGACGGCAATGCTGTCGCCGATGTGGATAGCACCAAGGTCGAGATCACCGCAGCCGATCCCGAGTCTCACATCGCCACCGCGGGGTTCATGCAGATCGATCGTGCCGAGTGCCTGAATGATTCCGGTAAACATCAGCTGACCTCCAGGCTGTAACTCGTCATCGGCATGGCACTGCTGCTATCGAAGCAGGTGCCGGCTTCGATTCCCGCGCGCGCGATCGCCTCGGCATCATCGAACAGATCATAGGCCACCTTCATCGCGCCGAGCGCAAACTCGGCCCCGGAGCCTACCGCCCAGAAGCGGCTGTATTGATCGACTTCGCGCAGCGAATACAGGCCGAAGATGCCACCACGATTCACGATCAGGGCATCCACGCGCGAGGATTCATAGGAATCGTCGTCGTCATCTTTGCTGTTCAAAAAATATTCATCCTTGAGAATCGGATGCAGCTGACGCATCGATTCAAAGATATTGAAGCGACCATCAAAATCGATTTTATCGGCATGCTTTTCGAACAGGTTCTGCATCACCAGGTGGTGCGCGGCGCTGCCGACGATGCCGATGTAACACTGTTTGCCGAAAGGAAGGATCTTGTCATAGTCAGTGACAAATTCGGCCGCCTGGCGCGTATCGCCGAAACTGGTCAGGCTGTCCGCGGCAATGCAGGCAATATTATTTTTCAAAACGGCAACAATGGTAGACACGCAGATTCCTCAATCAACACTCAGGGTAAGACGCAGGTCCACGCCAATTTGGCGCACATCGCGCATGCTACAGGTTTTACGCTGCTCCATGGAGGTTAATTCACCCAGATCAAATATGCCCCGAGCCGCACTTCCGAGCAGGTGCGGAGCCAGGTACAGTACCACCTGGTCAGCAAGGTTCTGGTCGATCAACGCGCCCGCCAGGCGCTGCCCGCATTCGCTGTGGACTTCGTTGATTTCACGCTGCGCCAGGTCCTGCAACACCGCTGCCAGGTCAATTCGGCCCGCCGCATCACCGCTTGCCTGGATCACGGTCGCACCGCGCGCGGCGAGTCGCTCGCGTCGATCAGGATCCTCTCTCAAGGTATAAATCCAGATGTCGCCCGGAATCGTGAACAGCTTTTCGCTACCACTGAGGCGCAGGCGCGAATCAAGCACGACGCGCACCGGCTGGCGCACTTCAAATATCTGCTTGAGATCCTGTTTCGACAGGCGCAGATTCAACGATGGATCATCGTCGAGCACCGTCTGCGCACTCGTCAAAATCGCTGCCGCCCGGGCGCGCAAAAACTGCACATCGCGTCGGGCCGCTGCCGAGGTGATCCACTGACTGCTGCCATTTTTGAGCGCGCTGCGGCCATCCAGAGAACTGGCCATCTTGACGCTGACGAAAGGCATTCCCTGCTCCATACGCTTGATAAAACCGCGATTGAGCTCGCGCGCCGCATCCTCGAGCACGCCGACGATGACTTCGATGCCCTGCGCCCGCAATTGTTCCAGCCCCTGTCCGCTAACCAGGGGATTGGGGTCCTGCATGGCGACGATCACACGCGCCGGCTTAGCGTCAATCAGGGCATCCACACAGGGTGGCGTCCTGCCATGATGCGAGCAGGGTTCAAGCGTGACATAAATATCGGCCCCGGCAGGTATCTCGGCCGCCAGCAAAGCGTTTACTTCAGCGTGAGGACCGCCACTATATCCATGCCACCCACAACTGATCAGCGCATCATCGACGACAATGACACAACCAACGCTAGGATTCGGCGGAGTTGAATACAGGCCCTTGCGTGCCTGGCGTAACGCTTCCGCCATCCAGTAATGATGCGGTCGCGACATCAACTGTCCTCATCGATTAACGGCACCTGGCGTTGATGCATTTCCGGGGTGGGTTCTGCGGCCAGACGATGAATCGCGTCCTGGAACGCCTGGATGTCTTCGAAGCTCAGGTAAACCGACGCAAAACGAATATAGGCGACCTGATCCACGCGCTGCAATTCGTGCATCACCATGGCGCCGATTTCACGTGACGAAATCTCCCTGCTTTCAATGGCGACCAGTTGCCGCTTGATGTGATTGATCGCATCTTCAATCTGCTCGGCGGTTACCGGCCGTTTCTCCAGTGCGCGCATCATCCCGCTGCGCAACCGCACTTCATCGAAGGCGTCACGGCTGCCGTCGTTCTTGATCACCATCGGCATGTTCAGCATCGGTGATTCGTAGGTGGTAAAGCGCGTTTCGCAGGAAACGCATTCCCTCCTGCGGCGGACCTGGGCCGATTCCGAGGCGAGACGGGAATCGACCACGCGCGTGTCCGGGGTACCGCAGAAGGGACATTTCATTGCTTAATGTATCAGTTCCTGTAAACCGGCAGGCGCTTGCAGATTTCAGTGACCTTGGCGCGCACGCCATCAATGACATCTTCGTTGCCCATGTTATCCAGCAGATCGCTGATCCAGTTGGCCAGATCACGCGAGTCCTGCTCGTTGAAGCCGCGCGTGGTGATCGCCGGAGAACCGATGCGCAGGCCCGATGTAACAAAGGGAGACTGCGGATCATTCGGTACCGAATTCTTGTTGACGGTGATGTGCGCCTTGCTGAGTGTCGCATCCGCATCTTTGCCGGTCAGCCCCTTGCTGATCAACGACAGCAGGAACAGGTGGTTATCGGTTCCACCGGATACCACGTCGAAACCGCGCTTGATGAATTCTTCTGCCATGGCATTGGCGTTGACCAGCACCTGCTTCTGATAGGTAATAAAATCCTCACCCATCGCTTCCTTGAAAGCGACCGCCTTACCGGCAATCACGTGCATCAGCGGACCGCCCTGGGTACCGGGAAATACCATCGAATTCAGTTTCTTGGTGATCTCATCATTGGCACGCGCCAGGATGATGCCGCCGCGCGGTCCACGCAAAGTCTTGTGGGTGGTGCTGGTACAAACATCGGCGATACCGACGGGGCTTGGATAAACGCCCGCTGCG
>Ga0316196_10000786_pt1 | contig 13034 bp, 11 predicted proteins | sample Eddsed2cm_MG_FD_204938 | JGI IMG/M metagenome (GOLD analysis project Ga0316196, IMG submission 204938) | Coastal sediment microbial communities from Maine, United States - Eddy sediment 2 cm | ecosystem: Environmental > Aquatic > Marine > Coastal > Sediment | place: USA: Maine | collected... | reverse complement strand
GAAGTTGATGCAAATGGTTCCCTCGCTGCAGGCAATCGTGCGGGACACCGCGGGCGAAGTAGTATCGAGTCTCACGGAGCGGTTTAAACTGGCGGCACTTGACGTGGACGAGGAGACTTATTTCGATACGCGGCTGATTAAGCTTGATGGTAGTGGCAATTTTGACAAGGCAACTACGCAGACCCAGGCCCAGATCCAGACCCCGACCGCGACAACATCAGAACAGCAATACCAGAATATAGAAGATTTCAAGAAAGGCGATGAGTGGTTGGGTCGGTATCGAATTGATCGTGAAATCGGTCGTGGCGCAATGGGTCGGGTCATGCTGGCCACCGATGAAATGGTGGGTGAAAATTTGATCCTGAAATTCATGCATCCGGAACTGACTGCCGAGGAGGCCTCGCGCGAACGATTCCTGCGCGAGGTGCGCTATTCCCGTAAAGTCAGTCATCCCAACGTGATACGCGTGCACGATATGTTGTCTCACGAGGGCCTGAGTGCCATATCGATGGAGTTTTTCGAAAGCAAGGGAATCGACGAGTATCTCAAGGAGGAAAAGTTTTTCGACGCCGACAAGGGCCTGAAGATACTTTTTCAAGTGGCCAGTGGTATGGCTGCAGCGCACGATCAGGATGTGATACATCGGGATCTCAAGCCCAGCAATATCCTGATGAATGATAAGGGGCTGGTGAAAATCGTTGATTTCGGCATCGCCTCTGCGACGAGCAAGACGGATGCCACTCTTACCCAGGTGGGTTCGATTATTGGTACTCCGGCCTACCTTTCACCCGAACGTGCACGGGGTATGGAGGCTGATCATCGTAGTGATATTTATGCGCTGGGGGTAATCGCTTATGCCATGTTTTGTGGTAAGTTGCCCTATGTCGGTGAACCCATGTCGTTGCTGTTTCAGCACATAGAAGGAAAGGCAAAACCAATGCACGAGGTTCGCGATACGGTAAATCCGCGCGTCAGTCTGCTGGTGCAGAAATTGATGGCGGTGGATGTCGAAGATCGCCTGCAGACCATGGAAGAAGCGGCCGAAGCGATTCGCGACGTACAAAAGAAGCTGGCATAACGAACGGACGGAAAGCAGATGTCGATGCAAACAACGATAGAGCAGAAACTCGCCGGTGAAATTGCGGTCGATTACCTGCAGGTTGAAAATGAAAGCCAGATGCACAATGTTGCGCCCGGTGCTGAATCCCACTTCAAGGTCACTATTGTCAGCAATGCGTTTGACGAGCAAATGTTAATCAAGCGTCACCGCATGGTGAACCAGATTTTGCAGCAGGAATTACAGCAGATCCATGCGCTTGCGCTGCATACCCTGACGCCGCAGGAATGGGAAGCGCGAGGAGGGGTGGTAGCGAATTCTCCGAAATGCCGGGGCGGTGGCAAAAACCAGTAGAACGGCTGTTTAAATCAATCCCCCGCTGACGGGATTAGTGTTGTAAATCACAGATAGAATCGGCATGAAGTCGATTTCAAGTTGCGCAGAAAGTTCTAGCGCAGTTTGCATGTTTGACGCCATATCATTTCCCTGGCTAGCTGCGCGAATAGCGTAAACGATTTTGTTTTCCAGGCCGCTAACCGGCAGGCTTAGTGTCTGTTGTCCGAATATTTGCCGCAGGTCGCGATAAAACAGCTTGAAGTCGTGGTCGCTATCGATGAGCAGGTTAAAGGCCAGCGCACCATTATCGCTGGTCAGGTCATGTAGTTGCTGGAGAGCTGATTTCTCAAGTAGCCATGGGGGAGACTGAGCTCCGTTGAATACATCGAAGATCACCAGGTCGAAACGTTGATCTGGATTTTGCATGATTCGTGCGGCATCTTCGCAGACATAAGTCAGGCGCTCATCTGCGGCTGGCAGAATGCCGCGGTCCAGTAATTGTGTTACCAGTTCGCTGTCGATATCGACGGCGGTAATATCGGCCTCGGGATAGTAATGGCGCAGGAAGTGCAGCAACGATCCCGCCGCTGTGCCCAGCATGAGAATTCGCTGTGGAGTAGCAATGAACATCAGTGCGGCCATCAGATACTCGAGATTCCTGAGTGCCAGCTGATTGGGTTTTGCGAGATTAATGACGCTTTGTAGAGATTTGTCTTTGCCCTGCAGCTCTATTGTCCCCTGGCGATAAACCAGGTCAATAGAATTGTATGCCGTAGTTATCTTGAAATTTTTGCCAGAATCGTCCATATAAAGATCTTATAACCTGTCAACACTGTTGGAAGTTTCTATGCATTTTACCGGTCCTCAACTGATTACCAAGCTGAAAGCTACCGCAGTGCACTTATCGCTGAGTATTGTGGTGTTTGTTTATCTGGCTTATCAGATTTACTACAACTGGTATCCCGAACCCTATTTTTCGATCGACGGAGGCTGGGAAGGTATCCGGCTGGTCGGAGCGGTGGACCTGGTGCTTGGCCCGCTCATTACTTTTCTGATTTTTGACCTCACCAAGAGCCGCAAGAAGATTTTGTCTGATTTGCTGATTATCCTCCTCATTCAGTTCGCTGCGTTGGCCTATGGGGTCTATACAACCTACGCACAGCGGCCCGTGGCCATCGTTATCTTCGATGATTTCGTTGTACCTGCTACCATGGAGCATTATGCGGGTACCCTGGAATCGGCCAGCGATCTGTATCGTTACAGTGATGAAAGGCCGCCGATAATCTATTCTGACTTCCCGACTACACGAGAAGGTGTCGCCGAAGTTCAGCGAATCAAAATGGAAGAAAAGTCGCTGGAGCATGCGCAGACTCAGCTTTATCGTCCGCATTCGGAACTCGCAGCTGCATTGAAAAAACGTCAGATAAATGCTCTGGACCGGTTGGACAAAGCGGAGCGGCGGCAGGATTTTACGGACTGGCTGCAACAAAACGGGAAAGGCGAAGACGAAGTGTTGATCGCGCGATTTTCGGGACGTTACGGCGTCGCATGGCTGATTTTTGATTTAAACGGCGTATATATCGATTATTTGCAATAATTTCGCGTGAGCCTGGCAGTAATGTCCTCGAGTAGGCGCAGGGTTGTTGGAAAATACTCGATACTATTATAAAATCCCTGCCCATTTCGAGTGAGTCGGCTGTCCGTTTGTGCGGGCATTCTGACCAGCTTAACGGAGACAAACATGCCAATTTACGAGTACGTATGTAGCGATTGTGGACACACGCTCGAAGCGTTGCAAAAGATTAGTGATGCGCCGTTGAAAGCTTGTCCAGCCTGTGAAAAAGATACATTGAAAAAGAAAATTTCGGCGCCCGGATTTCGCTTGAGTGGATCCGGCTGGTATGAGACTGACTTCAAGTCGAAAAACCAGAAAAATCTCTCCAAAGGGGATAGCGCCGATACTGGTAGCGCCACCAAGTCGGACAAGCCTGCCAGCGGTGGCTCGGCCAAATCTGGCGGCAAAGAGGCCGCCGCCTGATTCTCTGCCCGGCTTCGCGTCGGGCTTTACAAATCAACCCTATTCGGATTAGTCGCTATGCGGACGCATTTTTGTGGTGAACTCAATCGGCAACAAGTCGATCAATCGGTCAGTGTCTGTGGCTGGGTCAATCGCCGCCGCGACCATGGCGGTGTTATTTTTGTCGACCTGCGTGACAAGAAAGGCCTTTTGCAGGTGGTTTTTGATCCTGATGATGCGGCCATGTTCAGTGAAGCTGAAACACTGCGCAACGAATACGTGATCCAGGTGGAAGGTCGTCTGCGGGTTCGTCCTGAAGGAACGCACAATCCGGATATGGCGACCGGCGAAGTCGAATTACTGGCGCAGAAGCTGCAGATTTTGAATGCCTCTGAAACTCCACCGTTTCAGCTCGATGACGACGATGTGCACGATGATAATCGGCTGAAGTATCGTTATATCGACCTGCGCAAACCGGAAATGCAGTTTCGTATGCAATTGCGCGCGCGCGTCACCCACTACCTGCGTAGCTGGCTGGAAAGCCATGAATTTCTCGATATCGAGACGCCGATGCTGACCCGTGCCACACCGGAAGGTGCGCGTGATTACCTGGTGCCCAGCCGCACCCATCCGGGTGAATTTTTCGCCTTGCCTCAGTCTCCCCAGTTGTTCAAGCAATTGTTGATGATGTCGGGCATGGATCGTTACTACCAGATCGTGCGTTGTTTTCGCGACGAAGACCTGCGTGCCGATCGGCAGCCCGAATTTACCCAGCTTGATATCGAGACCTCGTTTATGGATGAGGAGGCGATCATGGGAATGATGGAGTCGATGATGCGCCGCCTGTTCAGCGAAGTATTGTCGGCCGAGGTTGATGACGTTTTCCCGCGTATGGGTTGGGCCGAGGCCATGGAGCGCTACGGTTCGGACAAGCCTGATCTGCGCATCAAGCTTGAACTGCAAACCATTTCCGATGTGCTGGAAGACGTTGAGTTCAAGGTTTTTTCCGGCCCGGCGCGCGATCCCGATGGCCGGGTTGCCGCGTTAAGACTGCCCGGTGGCAATACCCTGACGCGCAAGGAAATCGATGATTACACCGCTTATGTCGGGCGTTATGGTGCTCGCGGACTCGCCTATATCAAGTGCAATGATGTTGCCCAGGGACGCGACGGATTGCAGTCACCGATATTGAAATTTTTGCCGGACGAGGCTATTGCGACCATTCTGGAGCGCACGGGCGCCGAAAGTGGTGACCTTATTTTCTTCGGTGCCGACAAAACCAGGGTGGTCAACGAATCGCTGGGTGCACTGCGTATCAAGCTGGGGCACGATCGAGGTCTGGTGGAAGATGGCTGGCGCTTCCTGTGGGTAGTTGATTTCCCGATGTTCGAGCACGATGAGCGTGAAGAGCGCTGGAACGCGCTGCACCATCCCTTCACCGCACCCGCGACCGATGACCCTGCAGAGCTCGAAGCAAACCCTGGTGGCATGCTGTCGCGTGCTTATGACATGGTGTTAAATGGCACCGAGCTGGGTGGCGGTTCGATACGTATTCACAAGACAGAGATGCAGCAGCGTGTTTTCAAGCTGCTCGGAATCGATGAGCAGGAAGCCGAGGACAAGTTCGGCTTCCTGTTGACCGCATTGAAGTATGGTTGTCCGCCTCATGGTGGTATTGCCTTTGGCCTCGATCGCATGGTTATGTTGATGGCCGGTGCCAGTTCGATTCGCGATGTGATGGCGTTTCCGAAGACACAAACCGCCTCCTGTCTGTTGACCCAGGCTCCGGCTGCGGTCAGTGAGCGCCAGTTACGCGACCTGTCGATCCGCTTGCGTAAGCCGCAAACCGAGCAATAGACCTGCTGATTGTGGGTTTGGCAGCTGCCGCGGCAGGTGATAGACTTTTCGATTCGTCTTACAAATATGAGTAATCATGGCTGCCACCGCAATTGACCTGCAACCTTATGCATCGCTTAACGATGTGGATTGCGAGAAGCGCATCAATCGCGCCAGGGAAATACTCGGCGATCGAGTCGTTATTCTTGGGCATCATTACCAACGCGACGAGATTTTCAAACACGCCGATTTCTCGGGTGACTCGCTGAAGCTGTCGCGCCAGGCGGCCGATTCCAAAGCCGAATACATCGTTTTCTGCGGCGTGCATTTCATGGCTGAGGTGGCCGATATCATTTCACGTCCGGAGCAGGTCTCCATCCTGCCGGACCTGTCTGCAGGGTGTGCGATGGCCGACATGGCCGATCTTGAACAGGTGCAGCGAGCCTGGCGCGAGCTGAACACTGTGCTGGACGCGGATGAAACTATCACCCCGGTCACCTATATCAATTCGGCAGCCAATCTGAAGGCTTTTTGCGGTGAACACGGCGGCATTGTTTGCACCTCGACGAATGCGCAGAAGATTCTTGACTGGTCTTTTGAGCGGCGTGAAAAGGTCCTGTTTTTCCCGGATCAGCATCTGGGCCGTAATACCGGTTACAAGATGGGTATACCGCTCGAGGAAATGGTGATCTGGGACTACGATCTGCCGATGGGAGGTCTCAGCAAGGAGCAGATCAAAAACGCGAAAATCATTCTGTGGAAAGGTTTTTGCTCGGTGCACCAGATGTTCAAGCCGGAGCAGGTCGAAAACTTCCGTCGTGAATACCCCGACGGGTTGGTTATTTCGCACCCGGAAGCCAGTTTCGAAGTTTGCCAGATGTCGGACTATGTCGGTTCGACCGAATATATCATCAAGACCATAACCGATGCAGATCCAGGTACGCAGTGGCTTGTCGGCACCGAATTGAATCTGGTCAATCGACTGCACCAGACGCTAGCCAGTGATAACAAGACCGTGCAATTCATGTCGCCGATGGTTTGCATGTGTTCTACCATGTTTCGTATTGATCCACAGCATCTCGCCTGGGTTCTGGAAAACCTGGTCGAAGGCAATGTCGTCAACCAGATTTCAGTTCCGGTTGAAGTGGCGAATCACGCCCGCATCGCTTTGCAGCGCATGCTTGAGATCTAGAGCAGGTATATCTGTCTGAAATAAAAAAGAGACGTTCGATGGCTGACGAGAATAACGCCTATAGCTTTACCACCGCTGCCACGCAGCAGCTTACGCTGCGACCAGGTGGCGCAGGATTCAAAATGTGGCGCGGTGAGTCTCTCCCCGAGGTGACCCTTTCCTACGAATCCTGGGGTGAGTTATCGCCGGCCGCCGATAACGCCATCATCATTTTCACCGGGCTGTCACCGAGTGCACACGCCGCCTCGTCGGCTAAGGATCCGTCCCCGGGATGGTGGGAATATATGGTCGGTCCAGGCAAGGCGATCGATACGGATCGGTTCTTCGTGGTTTGTGCGAATTCGCTGGGTGGTTGTTACGGCTCTACCGGGCCGATCTCGATAAATCCTGCCACTGGAAAGCGCTATGGCGCTGATTTCCCTGACGTCACCGTCGAGGATATTGCGCAGTCGGGCTATTTATTGATGCGTGAACTGGGTGTGCATAAATTGCATGCCGCGGTTGGTTCATCGATGGGTGGAATGTCATCTATCGCCTATGCCATGCAGTATCCGGGCGAGATTGATTACCTGATTTCAATATCGGCGGCGACCAGCGCGCTGCCGTTGACGATCGCATTGCGCTCGCTGCAGCGCGAGATTATTCGCAGTGACCCGGCCTGGAATCAGGGGCAGTACAGTGATAATAACAAGCCGCTGTCGGGGATGTCCCTGGCGCGCAAACTGGGCCTGGTGTCCTATCGGGCTGCTGACGAGTGGAATTCCAAGTTTGATCGCGCCCGCTTGCCCGCGGAAAAGCTGACCGGCAAACGTTTCGAGCATGAATTTGAGATCGAGAACTATCTCGAGTACAACGCGCAAAAATTCATCAACAGTTTTGATCCTAACAGTTACCTGTATCTGTCACGGGCGATGGACTGGTTTGACGTCGCCGAGCACGGTGATTCACTGGAAAGTGCTATGGCAAAAATCGATGTGTCTAGAGCGCTGGTGGTTGGCGTGACTACTGATATTTTGTTTCCTAGCAGGCAGCAACGGGAAATCGCTGATTTGATGCGCTCAACCGGGACCGATGTTGATTACGTTGAAATTGACTCGGCGAATGGTCACGATGCTTTTCTGATAGATGACGAGCATTTTTCGCCGGTGGTTAAAAAGTTTCTCAACGAGTCTATCTAATCCCCGGGCATTCTGTAACCGGTCTTATGCTGGATTGTTGTTAAGCGATGCTTTCAGGAAGTTTCGACCTGGGGGATCTTTGATTCCTTGAGCATTGGAATCAGACCCTTGTCGACCAGGCCATGGTAGTTGTGTGCCGCGTTACGAGTAGTGTCTTTACAGTGATAGAGCGCGGTGTCGGCCTGCGCGATCAACTGATCCATGGAAAGGCGCTGGTCGAACAGGGTATAGCCGATGCTTACGGTTACCTGGTCGATACTCGGGAACTTATAGCTGGCGATCTTTTTACGGAAGCGATCAAGCGTTAGCTGGGCCTGTTCGGGCTCAATATCCATTAAAACCATGGCAAATTCTTCGCCGCCATAGCGAAACAGCAGGTCATTCTCGCGAAATGAATCGGTCAACTGCTGGGCCATCAGCAGCAGTACTTCATCACCAAACAGGTGCCCCTTGCTGTCGTTGATCAGCTTGAAGTGGTCAATATCGAGCATGACGAAAATCGTGGGGCTGAAAGTGATTGCGCGACGCTGGTGATTCTCGGAGCGATCCAGCAGCTGCGCCAGCTTTTCATTGAAGGCCCGTCGGTTGTACAAACCCGTCAGCGCATCACGATAGGTTCCCTGCAGCATTTGCAATTGGTGACAGTAAAAGTGAAACAGGAATTGCAGGTAATCTTCTTCGATCAGCTTGTCAGGATCGTCGGACTTGACCAGCAACACGAAGTGTTTGGTGGTGAGTGGTTTGTAGCTGCAAAACCAGCCTTCGACTTCTTTTTCGTAATACCAGCTTTCCTGGTTCTGGGAGTTGAAGCGCTTCTCCAGCACCGCGAGGGTTTGCGCATCGATATTGGGGTCGAGTCCGCCGCTGGGCGTTAGTCTTTTCCACAGCTGGTCGCTGTGCTCAAATACCTCGATTTCAATGTTGTCGGCATGGCCCGGTGCAATCTGTTGCTGAAACGCTTCGTATAACAGCTCCGGATCATTGATCTTTGCGAGCGCGTAAAACGAATAATATTTGCTTTCAGCCATATTGCCCTTCACTAAAACGGCTGAACTTTTGCGCAGCCGGTGTGGTATTCCGCTAACGGACGTGGATCGATTCTAGAGATCGGCCGCAGCAAAGTCAAAATGACCGTCGGTGAAAGCGGGCCTTAGTTATGGCGGCGCAGATTAACGCTCGAGGTATTGTAACTTATCGGCAACGCCTTCCCATTCGGCAGCATCGTCTGGCGCTGGTTTGCTCGCCGTAATGACAGGCCATTGCTGCGATAATTCTTCGTTTAACTCGAGGAATTTTTCCTGTCCCTCAGGTATATCGTCTTCCGAGACAATTGCCTCAATCGGACATTCCGGTTCGCACAGCGTGCAATCGATGCATTCTTCGGGGTCGATGACGAGAAAGTTCGGGCCTTCGTGAAAACAGTCAACCGGGCAGACGTCGACGCAGTCCATATACTTGCATTTAATACAGTTTTCTAGAACGACAAATGTCATTGCTTACCTCTGGAGCCGGGATTGAACGGGACGCAGTCTAATTGGGTGGTTATTTAAATCAACCGCCATATCGTAATACTGTTTCATGATTTGGCAAGGCTTTTCAGGTGGTAAATCAGGTCGAGTGCCTGTCGGGGTGTCAGCTCGTCGACGTCGACAGTCTCGAGTTCGATGCGCAAGGGATCGGGGCCAGGTTGCTCGACGAGAGGCAACTCACTGAACAGGTCGGGCTGGGACTGGGTTGACTGCTGTTCCAGTAGCTGCAGCTTCTGGCGTGCCAGCGCAATGGCCTGAGCGGGAATGCCGGCGAGACGCGCGACCTGCAAACCATAACTCTGGTTGGCCGGGCCGTCTTTGACGCTGTGCATGAAGATGATGTCGTCACCGTGCTCGATCGCATCGAGGTGCACGTTGCGGATACTGGAAAATTGCTCGGGAAGTTGTGTCAATTCGAAGTAATGCGTTGCGAACAAGGTGAATGCACGTGTTTTCTGCGCCAGATAATCGGCACAGGCCCAGGCCAGTGCAAGCCCGTCAAAGGTGCTGGTGCCACGCCCGATTTCATCCATCAAAACCAGGCTGTTGGCGCTGGCATTGTTGAGGATATTGGCGGCCTCGGTCATTTCAACCATGAAGGTCGAGCGCCCGCCGGACAGGTCATCGCTGGCACCGATACGGGTAAACACCTGATCGATGGGACCGATTACCGCTCTGCGCGCGGGCACATAGCTACCCATGTAGGCAAGAATGACAATTAATGCGGTCTGGCGCATATAGGTCGACTTGCCGCCCATGTTGGGGCCGGTAATCAACAGCATGCTGCTGCGTTCATTCAGGCACAGGTCGTTGGCGACAAACGGTTGTTCGAGCACCTGTTCGACGACTGGATGCCTGCCGGCTTCGATGTCGATCAGGCGTTCGTCACAGAGCTGGGGCGCGCTCCAGTCGTGCTTGTTGGCGGTGATCGCAAAACAGTTGAGCACGTCCAGCTGGGCCAGGGCCAGTGCGCATTGCTGCAGCGGTGCAAGGCAGTCGCCGAGTTGTTTGAGCAGTGCCTCGTACAGGTATTTTTCGCGCGTTAGCGAGCGCTCGCGGGCGCTCAATACCTTGTCTTCAAATGACTTGAGTTCGGGTGTGATATAACGCTCCACCGCCTTCAGCGTCTGGCGGCGCACGTATTCCGCGGGCACTGCTTCAGACTGCGCTTTGCTGACTTCGATATAAAAGCCGTGAACCCGGTTGTACGCTACTTTTAACGAATTGATCCCCGTCTTCTGCTGTTCCTGCGTTTCCAGGTCGATGAGAAATTGATCTGCGTTGGACGACAGGGCGCGTAATTCGTCGAGCTCAGGATCGAAACCCGTCTTGATAACGCCACCATCGCGAATCAATAGTGGCGGTTCATCGATAATGGCGGCGTCGAGCAGCGCCACCACCCCGGGGTGAGCGCTGATCTGCTCGGCGAGTTGTTGCAAGAGCGGGCTGTCGAGTGTTGCCAGTTGTTGCTGCAGTTGTGGCAACAGTTGCAGGGTCGTTCCGAGGGTGGTCAGATCGCGGGGCCTGGCCGAGAGCAAGGCGATGCGCGCCAGGATTCTCTCGATGTCACCGATGGCGTTCAACTGCTCTGCGAGGCTTTCATATTCGTGGTTAGCGAGCAGGCTGGAAACGGCATGATGACGCTGCTGTACGCGAAGCTGATCGCGCAGGGGCTTCTGGATCCAGCGTATCAGTTCACGATGGCCCATGGCTGTGTTGCAGTAATCGATGATACTGAGCAGGCTGTTTTGTGGTGACTGTTCGTTGATTGAGCGTGTGAGTTCAAGATTGCGCCGGCTATTGGCGTCGATTAACAGCAGGTCGGTAACCGCCTCGTAGCGCAGTGGCTGTAAATGGTGAATCTCGGTTTTAAGCGTATCGTTGACGTATTGCAGCAGGCAACCCGCGGCGCTGATCGCAAGCCCCGCCTCGGCGATGCCGAACCCCTGCAGATCGCGTACCCGGTATTGTTTGCACAGCAGTCGTGTCGCGCTGTCGAGTTCGAAATACCAGGGTGGCATCGCGTGTGATTGCTGGCGGAAGGCTGTTTCGATGGGTGGCGACTGATCCTGGCAATAAAGGATCTCGGCAGGATTCAGGCGCACGATCTCGCCATTTAACAATTCGTCACTGTCGAGTTCACTCAGGCTGAAGCGACCGGAACTGATTTCAAGTGCCGCAATGCCCCAGCTGGATTTTTGGCGAAAAACGCAGCACAGCAGGTTTTCACTACGATCCTGCAGCAGCGCCTCGTCAGTCAGGGTGCCCGGGGTTACCACGCGTACCACCTTGCGTTCAACCGGCCCTTTGCTGGTTGCCGGATCGCCGATCTGTTCGCAAATGGCAACAGATTCACTTTTCCTGACCAGCTTTGCCAGGTAGTTTTCGACCGCGTGATAGGGCACGCCACACATCGGGATTGGCTCGCCCGAGGACTGGCCCCGTTTGGTCAGCGTGATGTCCAGCAGACGCGCGGCTTTGCGGGCATCCTCGTAAAACAGTTCGTAGAAATCGCCCATGCGGTAAAACAGCAATGTATCCGGGTACTCCGCCTTGATGCGCAGGAACTGCTGCATCATAGGTGTGTGTGCTTTCAGGCTGATTTCGGTTGAACCCATGACGAGAGACGGCGTTCCTTGGTCGATAAGGCGCTCGATTATATAAGGCCGGGGTCGCGGGATAAACCGCGAAGTTTTTTTATTAGCTAAAAAGCTGCGGCAGGAAAGGAAATCAGCCGAGAGGGTGAGCGGCGGGTCGTGCCTGGGGTGAATGCCCTGACAGCCCTAAAAGGATGCGGGCGACTCGCCTGTCGAGTCGCCCGCGAGACAGCTTATCAGGCCGCTTCTGCCTTGTGCAGGTATGCTTCCAGCTCTTCTGCACCGCCGATGAAATCTCCGTTGATGAAAATCTCGGGCACCGTGGAACGGCCACTAACGGCACGCAGGGTTGCTTCGGTGTAGTCGCGGTTCAGCACCAGTTCTTCGAACTCCAGACCGAAATCACGCAACATACCCTTGGCGCGCACGCAGTACTCACAACCGCCACGCGTGAAGATGGTGACGTCTTTCGGCTTGGCAGCGTTGGGTGCGATGTAGTCGAGCATGGTATCAGCATCGGAAACCTGGAATGGATCACCGGGAAGATCGGGTTCGATGAACATCTTGTCGACGACGCCGTCTTTGACCAGCATCGAGTAACGCCATGAGCGCTTACCGAAGCCAAGGTCATGCTTGTCTACCAACATTCCCATACGCTCGCTGAAGTCACCGTTGCCGTCCGGAATGAATGTCAGGTTCTCGGCGTGCTGCTCACGTTTCCACTCGTTCATGACGAAGGCGTCGTTGACAGACATGCAGACGATATCATCGACGCCGTGCTTTTTGAATTCGGGTGCCAACTGGTTGTAGCGAGGGACGTGGGTGGAAGAACAGGTCGGCGTGAAGGCACCTGGCAGAGAAAATACGATGACGGTTTTGCCTTTGAAGACGTCATCACTGGTAAGGTTCACCCATTCGTGATCCTGGCGGGTGCGAAAAGTAACCTGGGGTACGGGTTTACCGTTGCGGTCTTCTGACATGTTAAATCTCCTGTTAGGGTTAAATAGATACGTATTGAAACTTGAGGCGAGAGTATGGAGATAAATAATAAATAGATAAAATCGTTTAAATCGATGTAATCAATAGGTATTGACGATAAATGGTTTGTCGTGTTATTGCGCCTTCCCCCGCTTTTTTGCCGCTTTTTTTCCCGCTAACGGTTGCACGGTGTTGGGCAAGTGCTGAAGTATCACCTCGGACAGCGCCTCGAGTGCCTGTTTGCGCGGATAGCTGCTGCGAAAGACCAGGCTGACACGCCGCTGCGCGCCGCGAAACTCGAGTTTACGAGCCAC
>Ga0316196_10000785_pt1 | contig 13050 bp, 12 predicted proteins | sample Eddsed2cm_MG_FD_204938 | JGI IMG/M metagenome (GOLD analysis project Ga0316196, IMG submission 204938) | Coastal sediment microbial communities from Maine, United States - Eddy sediment 2 cm | ecosystem: Environmental > Aquatic > Marine > Coastal > Sediment | place: USA: Maine | collected... | reverse complement strand
AGCGAGGAAGCGATCCAGGAAGTGCTGGATCGCAACAAGGGCGCCATGTACACACTCTATAATCGCGAACTGCGCAGGGATGCCACCCTGCAGGGCAAGCTCGTCATGAGTATCACGATTTCACCGGCTGGCAAGGTTACTCGCTGCGTCATCCTCAGCAGCGAACTGGGTGCGGCCTCGCTGGAACAGCAACTGGTCGCGCTCATCAAGCGTATTGATTTTGGTAACAGGCCGGGGGTGGCTGCGGTGACCACGAAGATACCCATCGAGTTTTTTCCAAGATGATCAGGGTGTGTTGCAAGCGGGTGGTCAGGTGCCGAATGCTGCTGGCACTGCTGCTGTTACCGGGTGCCATTACCGGGCAGGAGGTTACCCCGGTACTGGACTGGCATGTGTTGCTTGCCGACCCGGATCCTGTAGAGTTGACGGAGCTGGCCAGCAAGTATGAACATGCCATCGGTTACCGGCGAGATTACGGCCGCGCCCGCCAGCTGTATTGCGCCGCCGCCCGGCTTGGTTACATGCCGGCACAGCTGCGCCTTGCATGGATGTATGCGAATGGTCTCGGCGCTCCCCGGGATACTGATCTTGCCGGTGCCTGGCTGCAGGTGGCGGCGAGCAACGGGGATTTGCAGGCACGCAAGTTTCTCGCCTATGTCGGTGAGCCCGGTGTTGCGCGGCAGCCGAGATGTACCTACGAAAGCCGTTTTGATGCCTATGCCATTGCCACGATACCTGGCAAGGACTGGGATGTCGGGGTCAATATGGATTCTCCCGAACGCAAGCAGATAGCATCATGGGTACGCCTGCTGGCGCCGGATTACGGCCTGGATCCGAACCTCATTCTCGCCATCATCCAGACAGAATCGAATTTCAATCCACGGGCCCGCTCGCCAAAGAATGCCCAGGGATTGATGCAGTTGATCCCGTCGACGGCGGCCCGTTTCGGTGTCAGGGACAGAACCGACCCGGTGCAAAACCTGCATGGCGGGATGGCCTATATGCGCTGGCTGTTATCCTTTTTTCAGGGTGACCTGGAACTGTCACTGGCAGGTTACAATGCCGGTGAGCATGCAGTGGAGAAGTATCTGGGGGTGCCGCCTTATCACGAGACAAAGAATTACATTCGCAAGGTCATACGGGCCTACGGCCGGGATGCCCACCCGCCGATTGAACCGGTGGTGGAGCCATCGAAAGTCATGCCTTCGCCCAAAATGAAACGCTGACCCGAGGGTCAGCGTAAGTAGCAGTCCGGCTGTTAATGATGTCGGGTGCTAACTACCTTCTCAACACTGAGTGGCGGGCTTATTTCCCGAAGGTGTTGTATTCGCCCACACCCGACGTGAATCCAGCATAGGTGCGGACAGCATCGATGTATATTGTCCCTTGGTGCAGTGCCGTTTGCCGGCATGACATTTTTCCGTGAAGGAAATGCGGTCTTGTAGTGAACGCGGCATGGGTAAAGAAACGATGGGTGCGCTGAGCTTTACCCGTCCCGTACAGTGAATGGAGGCGCCGGGAGGCCAGTGAAATCAGCTGGTGCATTGTTCTTCTGGCCAGGTGGATGGAAGTGAATGTCAGATTTCAGCAATTCGGAGTGATGGGCACCGTACACAGCGCGTTGTCAGTCGCACAATGCATTAATGTGGATGACGAAGAGTGTTACTATTTTGTATTGATTTTTTCATACGTGCTGACAATCAGGCCCATGTCAGATTGAAGGACTGACACATGAACAAACAGCCAACGGTTTCTCTCGTCCTGGGCAGCGGTGCAGCACGCGGACTGGCACACATCGGGGTCATCGATTGGCTGCAAGGTCATGGCTACCGGATTGACTCCATCGCCGGTGCCTCCATGGGTGCGCTGATTGGCGGGATCTACGCAGCGGGTGAACTGGACAGTTACAAGGAGTGGGTGCTGGCGCTGGAAAAGATGGATGTCATCCGCTTCCTCGATCTGTCATTCAGTTCGGAGGGGCTGTTCAAGGGTGACCGCCTGATAGATGCTCTCAGGGGTATGGTGGGAGACCACAACATCGAGGACCTGCCGGTTTCTTACACGGCGGTCGCCTGTGACCTGGACCGGCAGCGGGAGGTTTGGCTCACGGACGGCTCGCTGTTCGATGCGATTCGAGCCTCCATTGCCATTCCCAGTGTGTTCACGCCGCACCGCTATCGCGGCATGAAGTTGCTGGATGGAGGCTTGCTGAACCCGGTGCCTATCGCGCCGACGTTCAAGGATCAGACCGACCTGACCATAGCGGTAGACCTGAATGGCGCGCGCGAGGAGGGTGCTGCCCCTGCCATGAGGGAATCGAGCGAGCCAGCAGCGGCCGACTCGGCACATATTCGTGTCACCACGCGGCGCTTTCTCGATAATATCCAGGGCAGCATTGTGCAGCGTCGCCGCAACGACCTCGGGCTGTTCGACCTGTTAAGCAGTTCCTTCGAGACCATGCAGAATGCTATTTCCAGTGTCAAACTGGCGACCTATGCACCGGATGTGCACATTCAGATACCGCGCAGTGCCTGCAAGGCCTATGAATTCGACCGGGCGGCAGAGTTAATCGAACTGGGCTACGCTATCACCGGAAAGGCTATCGCGGACGCGCCCGGTTCACATTGCAACACCTGAAAATACGGCCAGGCACGAATTGCTAAAAAGCCTGCCGAGCTGTCCATTGACTGCCAAATCACCGGAATTTTGACTTGCAGGGTTTTGCTTGACACTATACTCGCCATGTGGCCGGCACCGACCCCGCTGCCTCGGAATTACCGTACCAACACTCAGGAGATAACAATGAAACTTGCCTATGATGTCATCGAAGACAGTTACGACGATACCACCCAGATCAGGACCATGACCGAACAGGCGCAGACGCCGTCCGGTGACTGGCTGATCAGGACCACCTTGTATACACCGCACCATGTCTGTGTGGATGTCACTTCCGTTGCAGGGAAAAAAAATAAGGCCCTGTTCAAGGCATTGCGTTAGGAACCGCTCCAAACAGGAATGCATCGTTGCTGACGGGCTGTGCACACGGGCGGTCAGCCATGCTGCAGGCAGATGCATAAATGAAGAAACCGGCCGCGGCCGGTTTCTTGTTGCGTGCAGGCAGTCAGCAATCAATTATGGTGCTGGCAGTACCATCTGGTTGCTAGCTACTGCGCCGGTCTCTGTGGACGTGGCAGTGGCCGTGTTGCTGACCGAACCGGCAGTTACATCGTCGTCGGTAATGGTATAGGACGCGGAACAGTTGATTGTTGCATCAATAGCCAGGGCAACCGGCTGGGCTGGAATACAACTCAGCGCACCCAGTCCGCTGAGTGCATCGGAGATCTCCACACTGGTCAGGACAACATTACCCTTGTTGGTGGCTGCAAGGCTGTAGGTGATCGTCTGGCCCGCCGCAAACGTACCATCCAGTGTTCCTGACTTGGTGATGACCAGCACCGGTGTAGTGGCGGTAGCCGTTGTCAGGATGGCAGTGTTGGAACTGGTGCTCCCCATCGAGGCCGTGGCCGTACTGGTGACGCTGCCAGCCTCTGCATCGGCAAGGGTGACCGTGTAGCTGGAGGTACAGCCAGCCGCCTCACCCGGGTCCAGATTGTCGTCATTGTTGCCAACGGTATTTATGTCATCGCAACTAACCTCGGTTTTGTCATCCATGACAACTACCGGACCGACAACACCATCCGCGTCGAGTGCGCTGTCGTTGGTAACGGTATAGCTGTAAGCAATGGTCTCACCCTCTTCGTAGGCGCTGTCGTCTGTCATCAGTTCCCTGGCCAGGGTCAACTCGATATCGGCCAGCCTGAAATCATGCCCGGCATCGTTTGCAGTCGAGCCTGCAAAGAAACCGGTCTTGCCAATGAAGGTCGGGCTTTCCTCTGTATCTGCTGCGTCATCATCACATGTCAGTGCGACTGTATAAAAGCCCGGGTAAAGGAACATGGTCCTGTACAGGTAATCGCCGGTGGCATCATCAAGATCCACGGTTGCCGTTGTCAGCGCGGTATCGCCACGGTTGCCGTCACAGTCGGCACCTTCGAATTCCGGACTGCAATAGTCATCAGGTGTCACGGCACCGTCCTGGCCTGCAAACACATACACCACGCAATCTTCACGAAGGGTGGGGTCCGTCAGGCCGACATCGATGACCATGCCATGAATATAGGTACTGGCCAGTTCGGTTGTCAGAATTTGCAGTACGGGTTTAAGGATATATTTCTTGTTGGAACCGGCGTTGGGTTTGGCCAGGGTAATGGACTGGCGCACGTCAAAATCAACCGTGAAGTCTACCCATCCCTCTGTTTCCCAGGTGCTATGCTGCGGCCATTTGAGTTTCAGGCCACTTTGCTGCTGCGCACAACTCGGGCACTTCAGGGGGAAGGTGCCTCCGCCCTGTGAAAAGTCCTCTACCACATAGGTTTTGTCTACATGGGCTTCACCGGAGAGCACCGCCAGTCGCATCCATTCGTAATCACCGGGTGGCAGCGGGTACTCATCCAGCAACATGACTTCACCGCCGCCGGCTAGCTGAGTGAGTTCAACCGTTACGGGGTCAGCAAAGACATGGCTAAACCGGTCACGCCCATCGGCCGGCTGGAACGTCACTTCTGTAAAGGTTACCCATACCTCTTCAAGGGAATTGACCCTGGCGTCAGTCAGCCGCAGGGTCAGGCCGGCGGGTGCTGCAACAGGTGCCGGATCAGATTCACTGGAAACACCGCCACCATCGCCACTGCCGCCACCGCAAGCGGCAAGCAACAGCACCATGGCAGTAGCTGCCGCAAATTTCATCAGCATTGATGTTGTTGAACTCATAAGATTACCTCATGCGGGCATAGCTGTTGTTTTTTTAAACTTCTGATTATTAGTATTATTCATGCAGGTCGAACGGGCCGACACACAGGAACCCCAGTCTATGTCAAAATACTGGCGGCATGCAAGTATGCGCAATACGGTGTTGGGCCGCTGTTGGCGCATTGTCGGGCCAGCATCCTGGTTGAGGGAGGGCCTTGTACCAATCCGGCGTCGTTCGGGAAGGATTTTCCGGGACTTGAACAGCAGGATCTGGATATTGTTGTCACGGACCCCGACAGACCGCTGCTGGCATCATGCCCGGGGTAGCAGCACATTCAAATGCCGCTACGGACTGCGCCGGGCGAGCCAGATGATGTGCCGTGCGCCCTTCGAGCCACGCGACCGGACCTGCACCTCCTCCACCTCGAATCCTACCTTCCGCAGTCGTTGCATAAAATCTTTATCAGGGCCGGCCGACCATACGGCCAGCACCCCCTGCGGGCGCAGCGCCGCGTATGCATCGTTCAATCCGTTGATACTGTACAGTCGGTCGTTCTCTTTGCGCGTGAGTCCCTCGGGACCGTTGTCCACGTCCAGCAGGATAGCATCGTAAGTTTGTTGCTCGGCCCTGAGGATGCGGGCAACATCGACCTCGCAGACGGTTACCCGCGGGTCGAGGAGGGGGTGACCCGTATATTCCCCCAGCGGTCCCCTGTTCCACGCCACCACCGCCGGCACTAATTCCGCCACCACGACCTGCGCCTGGTTGCCGATGTGCCGGAGCGTCGCTGCCAGGGTAAACCCCATGCCCAGGCCTCCGATGAGCACTCGCGGCTGTGCACACTCTGCCAGCCTGGCACAGGTATATTCCGCCAGCGCATCTTCGGAGCCATGCACACGGCTGTTCATCAGTTCGCCACGGCCGACGATTTTGATCGAGAATTCATTACCCCGCTGGTACAGGGACAGTTCCCCGCCGTTGCCGGGGACTTGTGCGCTATCGAGCAGGACCCAGGGAATCATCACTATCTAAAACGGTTGGCCCGGTGCAGCGGGGAAGGGACGCTGGATTTAATCCCTCGGCTCCTGCCCCTGCAAACACAAGGCTTGAACCTTGTTGCTGGCCCGGGGTTGTCTTGCGCAGGAATTTCAGACTGGATTTTATACCCGGTTCCTCCCAACGATAGCGTTCCGCCAGGCACGTAAGGATTGGCTTCAGCGACAGGCCATGCAGGGGGTTATTGGGCCGGAAATTACTCATGCAGCGACCCGGTTCGCAAATTTACTGTGACTGATCAGGGACAGGGCGCCTCCGGATTGTTTTTAGTTGTCCCCTGCTCACGTTTCTCGGCCTTTTTTACGCGAATCTTGTTGCCGCCGATATCCCGGTAATTAAGCCCCTTGATAGCCGCCTTGGCTTCGCCGGCACGGGGCATTTCAACAAAGCCAAAGCCTTTGGATGCTCCTGTTGCCTTGTCCATCACCAGCTTGCAGTACTGCACATCCCCATACTCTCTGAACAGTGCAAGCAGTTCAGCTTCAGTCGTGTCCCGGGACAAATTACGCATCATGATTTTCATATCTGCACCAAACATTGAATTCAGGTGGGTGAAAAGACTGCTGTCGAGCGGTGCTGTCGCCGGCAGCAGAAGCAGGGGGCTATTTCGCGAGGCACAACCTAATCCGTGTTTTCCCCGGGCCAGTCGGCAAGGATGATGGCGATGGCGCTGGAGAAATCGTCGAAAGAATGAGGCTTGACGATGTAGTCATCCACCTCGTATTTGAAGGCGGCGGCCCGGTCACCCGGTTCATTGGAAGATGTCAGTACGATGACCTGCAGGTTCCTCAGCGCCGGGTCAGCACGCAGTTCCTTGAGGAATTCAATGCCTCCCATTTTAGGGAGATTCAGGTCCAGCAGGATCAGTGATGGCGTGGGTTCGATCCTGGGATACCCGTCACCACGCAACATGCCGAGTGCTTCAACACCGGTGCGCGCAACATAGAGCGGGTTGCTGATGTCGATTTTCTTCATTGCCCGCTGTACGGTCATGATATCCACGCGGTCGTCTTCCACAAGTAATATTGCGTCGTCATTACTAGACATCACAGCCCCCCTCGAGGCGATTGATTTGCAGGTAGTATAGCGTGCATCCGGCCGGTTTGATGGTGATTCATCCGGATATTGGCCAGCTAAACCGGAACGTGGCACCGTAACCTTCCCTTGACTCCAATGTTATCGAACCACCATGTTCCTGCACAATCTTCTTTACCAGCGCCAGACCGATCCCGGTATTGCTGCCGTAATCATTTACCGTCAGTGTCTGAAACATCATGAATATCTTGTCATGGTATTGCGGCGCAATGCCGGGCCCGTTATCGGCCACCGTGAATTCATAATATTCACCCTGTTCCTGTGCGGAAACTGCGATGTGCCCCTGTTCGTCCCTGCGGTGCTTGATGCTGTTGCTGAGCAGGTTGGAAAATACCTGGAAAAGATGCAAACGGTCAGTAAACAGTGTGGGCATGTCCGCTGCCACGTCAATAGTGATTTCCTCCGGTGGTGACAGCGAGTCGATGATCTCGGCAAGCAATTCGCCGGTGTTGACGCTAACCATGGACTGGGCTGCCTTGCCAATCCGTGAGTACTCCAGCAGTCCCTCGATCAGTGCATTCATGCGCTGCACACGGTCACGCAACAGTTGCAGTTGTTCGCGGGTAGTGTCGGTCAGTTTTTCCTGCAGATCCTCCTCCAGCCAGGAGGCCAGATTTGCGATACCCCGCAGCGGTGCCTTCAGATCATGCGAGGTTACATAGGCAAACTGTTCCAGTTCTTTTACATGCCGTTCTGCTTCGACAGTGCGTATGGCGACACGTTGTTCCAGGGTTTCATTCAGGCGCTGGAGTTCTTTCTCGGCATGCAGCCGTTCATTGATCTCGTTATTAAGCTCTGCGTTGACCTCTACCAGTTGCATTGTGCGCTCGGTCACGAGACGCCTTACCTTTGCTGTGCGTCCTACCAGAGTGGAAAGGTATATTGTCAGCAGGGCCGTGAATGGCAATCCGCCTGCAAGCGTGACCCAGCCACTCCAGGGGTCCGGCTGGAAATACCCCGGGACCGAAGTGCATACGACTTCCCACTGGCGATTCCTGATAGTTAAAGTCCGGGTAAACTCCCAGTTTTTCCCGGACTCCCGGTTCCCGGGATTGCTTCGATCGGCTTTTTCAGGAAGCATCCTGGAGGAATGCCGGTACAGGTAGTGTCTTTGATTCAGGTCGGATACGTCATAGATGACCATGTTGATGCCGCTCGGGCTGAGGTTTTGCAGGGCATTCTCAACGATCTCGCCGAGGATGAAAAACCCGGCTGCAAAACCGCGCAACAGCAGTTGCCGCTGCTCAAGGGTGTCCGGCGGCGTATCCTGCTCCTCGTCCTCGTCCTCGGTTTCAGTGCCGTCTGTATCTTCCCTGTTATAGACGGGTAGTCGGGCCACGAAGCCGTATTCGATGCGCTCATCCCTTTCCTGGGGTGTGAGTGGTGAAACCTGCATCACTCCGGCATCCCCTGTTTGCTGCAGCGTCTCCAGGACTTCCGGTTCTGCTGCCAGGTCAAGCCCAAGTGCGGCCTTGTTGAATTGATAGGGCTGTACATAGAGAACCGGAAAATGCACCGGACGCTGCCCGGCCCTGACCAGGTCACCCGCCTGGCTGGTTTCAGTAATACGGAACCTCGAGAAGCTGCGGCGGGCTTCTTCTTCAAAGGCGTTGCGCTCTGCTGCGGTCAGGCGGGGAATCCATTGCAATGCCGTTATGCTCGCATAACGCTTCAGTGCCGGCTCCACAAACTTGCGAAATTCACGTCGGTCAACCCACTTTGATACATTGAAAAGGCTGCCTATGTCCTGGACTACACCCAGATTCTGCTCGATTTCACGCTGAATCATCAGGACGCGGTCGCCGGCCGCCGACTGAAAAGCCTGCTGTACCCGCTGGCGTTCCCAGCCAGTGACTGCGTTGAAAGCCTGCAAGGTAACCAGCACACCAATTAGCGCGACAAGTGCAATCGGAATATACGCTCTCCATGGGGGTGCGTGGCTGGCAAGCATGTTGTCGGGCGCTGCCTGCTGGTGTTCCGCTGGTGCATGGCGGTTGCTCATTGGCGTACAGGGGGGCAGCGAAACCTGCATCTGTGCCATTGCCGGTGGGTGATATGTATGCTCGTGCTCATGCAAGTATCCCCGGGTCTGGCGGGTAGCGTTCGCTGATACGGCGGTTTACCTCAAGCAGTATGTCACGAACGGTCTTCTCGATGGCCCGGTTGGCGATGATCGGTGTCTGCTCCTTCTCTGCCAGATTAAGCAAAAAAGACTGTAACTCCCAGATGGCATCCAGATTTTCCAGGTAACGGGAGGAACCGCGATCAGGCTGCTCGCGACTGCGCCATGAAAGCTGATTCGCCAGTTGTTGCCGGGTTGTTACCGCCAGCGTGACGGATACCACCACTGTAGCAGCATGGGTCTTGTCAATATCCGGTTTCCTGGGGAGTACATGGATGCCATCGACGATCATGTCGTGACGTTCCTTCAGTGCGCGTGCGATGGTCGCTTCGAGGGCCGAGCTGACATTGGATTGCTGTGCCAGAAATCCTGCAATGACCGGGTTATCGGTTTTACGCTTGCCATCCAGTGCAGCTATCACGGGGAGACCTCGCCATGCATCAAAGCTCGAAAAGCCAAGCGTCGGGACTACATGCGGTGCCAGATAACTCCGTATGATCTCCCGCATCATATCGGTTGACTGGGTGCGTACTATGCCCAGTCGGTAGGCCAGTTCGGAGCAGACAGTACTCTTGCCGGTGCCACTTGCCCCGCCCACGAGGATGATTAACGGTTCACCGCTTGTCTCGAACTGGCACCGGGAAAGATAGGCGTTTGCAGTCTCACTGGAACAATGTTCCTTGAGTGACCGGTAGATGAGTCGTCGCAACGCGGGGGATTCTATTGCGGGTTGCCCATGCGCCTGCACGGCCTCCTGAACCCGTAGTGCGACTTTGATGGCGAGACCCTTGTCGATAACACAGGTCTCCAGAGAACGGGTTAGAATGCCGGCCGAAAAAGGGCTGTCACCCCGGTCGCTGCGGACTATGATTTTTTGCTGGTGTTCGGTATCAGCCTCATAGTCGCGCCGCAGTGCCAGGCTGAAGTCTTTTTCCAGTTGCTCCGCCACGCGGGTGCGAAGCTCTGTGGTCGTGATTGCCGCATCGTTTGTCAGACCCTTGCGTACGGCCCGGGCCGTGTCATAGGCATCCTTGAAAGATAGCCCGGCTGAGAGCAGTGATTGCACCAGGATTCCCCGTAGAAACGGTACCCGGTCTCCACCTGATTCCTTGATGACAATGATATTGGTCACAGCAGCTACTTTTGTCCGGTTGAGGTGATCTGACAGTTGTTTCGAAGCTCGAGCCTGAGCTTCGTGAATGCAGCGAACAGACTGGAAAACGGCTGCACATCGGGTTCCTGGAGTGCGGGTACAACAGTGCTTCGTTACAGGCTGAAAAGGCTCTAATGCCGGAACCACTGATTATAGAGAGAATATACAATTAGTGTCAGCCTGTATGCCAACGTTTGCCGAGCATGTCAGGGGGAGAGGTCAAAGCAATCAGAATCAATGCATTATAATATTGCCAAGGGGAGGGCGAATGCCACCCACTTGTTTAAACTGAGAGGCATTCGATGACTGTCCCCGAACAAAGGCTCGTCCAATAGGTCTAGAGTGCTGCTACGAGCTCGGGAATTGCGATTACGGCCGGGTTACCAGCAATGAACAGGGCCGGTCAGTCAACGGGGTATGGTTCACTCGACACTGTGCGCTTCGCCACCGTGGCTGGCAATCAACGCGGCGCGCTGAGCCATGGCTGCGAGGGAGAGCCCGGTGTCACTGGCCAACTGAACCACCGGGTTGGTCTCTCCGTTCACGGCATTCGTCGCGACAGTAGCCCCGGGCGCTGGTTGCACGCGACCTTCAAGCATCGTGTCCCATACATCGATCTCCTTGATCGTCATCGGGTCGACATCATGGCGGCTCTGTTCCCGCACTGTAAGGTTGGCGTCCTTGCCAACTTCGATGCGGCAGGGTTCAGATAGAACAGGTGGCAACGTATCGCTGGCCTTTGCTACCTCGAAAATCATACACAATTCCTCCTCGCTGATCGAGGCTGACATGTAATCCAGAATGAAACCTGCCGTTGAACACATGTGTATCTGGTAATTGAACTGACCCGTTACCGCCAGGGTTGCGTTGACGGCTTGCTGATGGCATGGAATGTTCGAAGAAGCTGGAAAAGGCTATTGATGCTGCCTATACTCGTTGTGTTTCTCGAGAAACATCGAAAATACTTTTATTATCGATAAAACTAACCTTCATTACGGAGTGCCATCATGGGTTTATTTGATTTCGCCAAAGATATGGGTAAAAAGTTGTTCGGAAAAGACGATGATCCGGCAGAAAAGATCAAAGAAAGCATTGAAGCAGACAACCCGGGCATTACAGAGCTCAGTGTGGCCTATGACGATGGCACCGTTGACCTCGGTGGCAAAGCAGACTCGGCTGAAGCAGTTGAAAAAGCCGTGCTGATGGCTGGCAATGTGAAGGATGTTACCGATGTGAAAATCGACAATATGGAAGCACCCGCTCCGGTGCCAGAAGTCGAGTACTACACGATCGTCAGTGGCGACAGTCTCTCAAAGATTGCCAAGAAATATTATGGCAATGCGATGGATTATCCAAAATTGTTTGAAGCCAACCGTGAGGTTATCAAGGATGCAGACCTGATCTACCCCGGCCAGAAAATTCGCATTCCACCGAAAAGTTGGTAGTACTCGTTGTGAAATTGAACCAGGGTGTTTTCGCCGCACTGCTTTCAGTATTTTTCTCATGACCGTTAACGCTGCACTCAGCTGTTATCGATGTGCTTGATCGCATTAGTTAAGGTCTTACCATGAAATGGCGTAACAGAAAACAAAGCTCGAATGTAGATGACAGAAGAAGTCGCAGTGGCGGGGGTGTTGGGCTACCTTCCATCGGAACTGTGTTATTCATTTGGCCCGTTATCAAAACTCTCTTTCGTTCCAGGCTCGGCCTTGTCATTCTGGGGATTGGTGCAGTGGCCTATTTTGGTGGCTTCGTTGACTTGCCTTTTTTGGGTGGTGGCGGCAACAAAGTCGTTGATGAAGAAGTGGATAATGAGCAGGCCGCGTTTATCAGGACCGTACTGGCGGATACAGAGGCTGTCTGGTCTGAAGTATTTGCCCAGGCCGGCAGCCGCTATCCTGCCCCGACGCTTGTACTCTACCGCGGCTCGACCACCAGTGGATGCGGGCCTGCCAGTGCTGGCATGGGGCCCTTTTATTGCCCTGAAGATCAGAAGGTTTACGTGGACCTTGGGTTTTTCACAGACTTGAAAAACGAACATGGTGCAGGTGGCGATTTCGCCCAGGCCTATGTCCTGGCGCATGAGGTCGGCCACCACATACAGAACATGGAAGGTACCCTGGCGCAGGTGCAAATGGCGAAACAGCAGGTATTGGGAGAAGCCAAAAAGAATCAGCTGCAAGTGCGTCTGGAGTTGCAGGCTGATTGCTATGCAGGCATCTGGGCAAACCGTGCTCATAAACAATTCGATATTCTTGAAGAGGGTGATCTTGAGGAAGCACTGGTTGCCGCTGCCTCTATTGGTGATGATCGACTGCAAAAACAGGCGCGGGGATTCGCCATCCCGCATACGTTTACACACGGCAGCTCAAAGCAGCGCGTCGAATGGTTTGCGAGAGGTGTCAAAAACGGTCGGTTAAGTGATTGTGAAACCTTTGGAGGTCAGTAAAGCTGTCTGGTTATTTTCAGCGTTACCGGCAGGTCTTGAGTTGTATCTATAGATGGTGCCATAAAGTGGACATGGATTAATCTGGCAGGATGGCGGTCTACTGCGAGACTCCCAGAAAGTAGCGGCCAGACGTGATCTGCCAACAGTATTTAGCTCTTTATGGATATAACTGTTTTCACTGACTAAAATAGTGAGGGCGGATTACTGGATAGACACAGATACCTGGCCAGACATATCAACTACCTGGTTGATCTATAAAAACCAGGAATCGACAATTGGAGGAGCCATGAACACAGTATCATCACCCATACACTACCTGGACAAGGCCATGAACGGGTTGCACGATATTGGCCTGTTACCGGAAG
>Ga0316196_10000784_pt1 | contig 13058 bp, 9 predicted proteins | sample Eddsed2cm_MG_FD_204938 | JGI IMG/M metagenome (GOLD analysis project Ga0316196, IMG submission 204938) | Coastal sediment microbial communities from Maine, United States - Eddy sediment 2 cm | ecosystem: Environmental > Aquatic > Marine > Coastal > Sediment | place: USA: Maine | collected... | reverse complement strand
AACACTTTCAGATTGGCTTCATAGGTTCGCTGGGTGACCATCATTTGCGGAATCTCTTCTTCCAAAATTACATTGGAGCTTTCTTTTTCGGTTAGCTGATCTCCCTCAAACTCCTTATAGGGAAGGCCGGGTGTATTGACTCGGTGGACATTCACCTCCACCCCACCGCTGTTGCCTTCTCTTAAGGTTGCTCTGCTTTTTTTGAATTCATCGGTGTTTACGTTGGCAATATTGTTGGCGGTGACCCTCAACTTTGATTTATATGCCTGCAGCGCTGAAATCGCGCTATTGACTGAAGGAATCATCGGAATTCTCCTGTTAAAAGATAAAATCCCGTCCAATATCGAGATATTCAAGACGGGATTCGGCAATATTTAGAAACTTATCTTTTATCAAAAGCCTCGTTTCGCTTGACAATTTTTATAAATCTGACTTGTCAAAACCCTGCAAGGCACGCTTTTAAATAAAACTTCCCACAATGCCGTTGTTCTCGTGCGGCGCGATTCCTCATTACATTTGTCGTGAGAGCCCGACAGAGAAGATGCACGCACATTTGAGAAGTTTTGATCTATAGCCGTTTGGCTAAGTGAGAATTTCTATTTCAAATTTTATGCCAGTTTTTTTATTTTTAACAAATCTATTAATTTCAATTAGTTATATAATGTTTCTCCTTAGCAATATCTAAAAATGACAATTAGCGTCATTTTTTTTACCCTAAATTGTCAGTTTAGTAATGAATCGAGCTTTTATATGCTCTCATCAAAGCGTTTGGAAAGGAAGGGTTGTTGGAGAAGCTTGAGAGATGCTAACTGTTAGGAGCACCTACAATACTTTGCCGATGCAGTATGGCATGGTGAACGCTGACTCGTGGTGTTTTGTGACATGTTCCGGATTGAGTTGGAGCGCTGGATGGTATTATCTGAAAACAAACGGCGGGACTTCCTCGTCCGTGACAGCTGATTTCTTTTGGTGACGTTTGACTCTCATGTCTTTCTGTTTTTTAAAACGGCGGGGAACGCTAAATAAACCGGAAAATAAAAACATAATTATGTGGTATAACGTCCTTATTATTTGTAGAACCACATAAAACAGCCCTACTCCAAACGCTACTTCAACGAAAGTGGGTTGATTGGTGACCCAAATGCTGAATATGTCCCAATTATTTACCAACCGGTTTAATATCGCTTCCATCTCGCTATGATCCCTTTATCTTCTAGTACCGTTGATAAGAGATTTTGTCAAGAATACGAATAGCTTCAATTATTGATCATTTTTAGTCAATAATTTGACATTTCGGACTTTTCTTTTGAAATAGACCCTTTCTTCGCAAAGCAAATTATTGAGTTGGCGGATGAAAAACACACTTGTGTCGAAATGCATAAATGGTTTTGTGAGAAAAAACACGAGTGTATAGAAATAAGGAATCTATAAACTGGTCTCGGATTATAGTCGGTGAAGAATCACTGACATCGTTTTTTTTCTTAAGTTATTGAGGAGCTAACCGATCTAGAGTGCATCAGTGTGCTGGCGGGTACACTGTGATATATAATTCCTTAGGGCAAGGGGTGGTCCTTGTGGATCACCCCTATTTTTTTGATCATCGCATCCGCAATCCACCACAGCCGTCCTATTTGGTTCACCCGCTGTCAAATTTGATTTATCCTTGAAATTTCCCCCGTTAAGTCAAGTCGATTCGATAGTGAATTGTAAGATCCCACGGCATAACTCGACATAATTTTATCATAGGTGAATAAAGAATCTGATTTTGCTTTAAAAATGAAAATTTATGCTTAAATTAAATTAGACTAAGTAACGTTAATAAAAAGCTTTTGATATGAATTCCAAACTAAAAATTGCAGTCGGCGTGATGGTACTGCTGACGGTTACCGGGCCTTTAATGGCCGAAGTAAACTTCACAAAATTGGTGAGGAGTATTCGCCCTGCCGTCGTGACGGTCGTCGTATATGATGCGAATCATCAGGTTAGCGGGATCGGGAGTGGATTTTTTATTGATAAATACGGACATTTGATAACCAATTATCATGTTCTGGATGGTAAATATGCCGCAGAAGTAAGAACTTCCGATGGGAACTCTTATCCGATCGTACTGGTTGCGGCGGATAATAAATCGGTTGACCTTGTAAAAGTGTTGGTGGATATCCCCAGGGAAAAGGTTAAATGGTTAAAAGTCAGCGGAGATTTACCTTCAATTGCCGAGCAAATCTTGGTAGTTGGTAGCCCAATGGGACTTGAGCAGACCGTCAGCGAGGGCATTGTGTCTTCGATTCGAGAAATTCCATTGGTGGGAGAATTTTTTCAAATGTCAGCTCCGATTTCCCCAGGATCCAGCGGTGGTCCGGTAATCAATTTGAAAGGTGAGGTCATTGGTGTCAGCACGTTTCAGTTTGTTCGCGGCCAAAACCTTAATTTCGCCATCGCCGGGAAATCTGTGCTGACTCTAAAACCGGCCCGACTCGGCCTGACTATTTCTTTGTGGACCTTTGCCAATAGTTCGCAGCAACCGAAGCTTGCTGAAGAGCTTTGTCGCCAGGGACACAGTTTTTCAATAAACGGCGATGACCAGAAAGCCCTTGAGCTTTTCAGGGAAGCAATTGAACAAGACCCGAGAAGTGTCATGGCATGGAATGGATTAGGCTCCTGTCAGGTTGGACTGAACAGACCGGCTGCCGCCATAGAGTCATATAAGCAGGCTATAAAAATCAATCCCAATGACGAGACGCCACACTTCATTTTAGGTAATTTTTACGCTAAACTCGGTCGACACCAGGAGGCAATCGAATCCTACAAGCAGGTAATCCGAATTAATCCTGATTTGGAATCCGCATACTTTAAGCTCGGACTGAGTTACGCTCAGCTTGGCCGAATTGATGACGGGAAAGACGCCTTTAAAACAGTCATACAACTGAATCCGGACGCGGCTCCGGCCCACTTCAACATTGGCATAGCATATACCAAACTTGGCCGCTACCAGGACGCCATCGTGGCTCATCAGGAAGTCCTGCGAATCAATCCCGAATTTGCGCCGGCATACAACAATTTAGGCGTAGTATACGGCAAGCTGGGAGACTCGAACACGGAAATTAATTCCTACAAGGAGGCCATTCGGATCGATCCTGATTTCGCGCCGGCTCATTATAATTTAGGCTATACCCTCTTTCAAAAAGGCAACAAAGCGGCCGCCCTAGATGAATACAAAATCCTAAAAAGCTTGGATGAAGACGCCGCCGACAAATTGTTTGACCTCATTTATTACTAAAGATGGAATTGGAAAAAGATAGCATATGCCTGCCTAACAGCAAGGCACATAACTGTTTCGGATGTAGCCCCATCAATCCATCGGGACTACAGATGAAATTTTACACAAACGACTCATTGGTCTTCTCCGAGGTATCGGTTCCGAAGCATCTATGCGGTTGGAACAATCTGATTCACGGTGGGATTCTGTCGACGATTCTTGATGAAATTATGAGTTGGGCTGCAATTTATCTGTTAAAACGGATCACATTGACTAAATCGATGGCGATTGAATTCCTGAAGCCGGTATATATTGAACAAACATTGATGGCTGAGGGCAAGATATTGGAATTAAAAGGTAAACACGAAGCAGTGATGGAAGGAAGCCTGTCGAACAGCGATGGGACAATATGTACCCGATCAACCGCAAATTTTGCCATATTTTCGCCCGCAGTCGCCAAACGGTTAGGAATTGCGAACGAAGAGCATTTAAGTTGGTTTGAACAAATTTATAATATGAAGCGATGACATAAGATCGAGTAATAGACTGAATCGTTAATTTGCCCTTTTTAATAAAAAAACTAAAGAATTTTTCTTATGTTCCGAAATTAATATTAGGCCTGTGCAGTGTATTAACACAGCGTCATTTACCTCCTTTCTGATTGGGGTGGCTTACGGGAAGCCACCCCATTTTTTTTATATATTATGGAGACTATGACTAACGATCCATGGAGGCCGAAGAGGTGAAGGAACGAGTGGAAGCTGATCGAATGTCAAAAAGAGCCGCCTCGCAATAATATTGAAATAAAGTCACCCGGACTGCCGCGAGGCCAACAGAGCACTTAGTTCAGTGACGGTTTCAAGCTGCAACAATACCGGATTGGATGCCATCATATCAGATTGCTCGGCCTGGCGTTTCATTTTTTCGAACGCTTTTGCGGTCACACGTTCCGGACCGGCCACCAACCGTACACAGGCCTGAAATATGAAAAAGCTCAATAACAGTATAATACCGATCGACCACAGGGCATGGAGAAAAAAAGAACCCGCCAGATATTCTCCCACCAAAAACCCCTTTACGGTGATCCAACCGCTGTAACCCAGAATACCAAATACCGGCAGGTTAAACACAATTTGAAGTAGTATGCCGGAAAGCTTGCGTGAAACACGTTCAATCTCAGATTCCAGGGTCTCGCTCCAGATCCCTGCTAATTTTTCGCTGAGCCTATCCCCGCCAGGCAAAGCAGTTTCCACCCGGCGGACGGCGCCGTCAAACCCGCCGCCAATCAAAGACTCGGCGATATCCGGCCAGTTGGTCATGGTGGTGAGTCGGTAGGTCCTCAGGCCTGCCCCCACCCGCTCATCGCTGCGGGCGTCGGCCGTTGCCGATTTTGATTCTTTGAAATGTTTCCAGGCTGAAATCATACCCATTATCTGGGTTACAGGTCGACCGAATCTGAAAAGGGCAGCCATGCCGGTCCCGAAAATCAGCAAACGGGCCCAGATGGCAATCATCCATCCCATGGGCCCGACCCACCGTTGGGCCAATTTCTGATAAACCATCAAGCCGATACCGAAAAGCTGTCTGGTGTCATCATTTTTCATGGTGGTAACAGCTTCAAGAAAAGATTTTTTTTCTGCTTCGCGTATTTTTTGCTTGGCCGTCTCTAAAGAAGCGCTGTACCCGGAAACCTCCTGCTCGACTTCATCGAAAACAAAATCCCGCAAACTTCTGGTATTCTCAAGCCGCCGATCCAGCACATAGCCGGCGCGGTTGATGCTGTCAAAGATCAGATTTTGCAATTCTTCAAATTGATCAAAATCATGCTTGGGAACTGCTGTCCGGTCCCATTGCGGGTCTGTAAGATGCCGCCGGGCGGATACACACAGAGTGTGGTCCACGGATGTTTGCCAGGCTGCCTGAATATACGCTGAAAAATCCAGTAATATCCGATTCTGCAGTTCCAGCTCATCCAGACGATCGCATTTATTCATCACGCTCACCAATGACTCTCCATTAAATTTTCGGATAAACGGGGCCAGAAAATCAACATGGTCTTTTCTTTTGGGGTTTTCAGAATCAAACACGCAGATGAGCATATCGGAGCACATGATAGCTTCACGCACCAGTGGTGTGTGTTTTCGGTAGGCCATACTGTCGGTGTCCGGTGTGTCGATGATAATGACATGCTCCAATAACGCCGCAGCCGGGCTGGATTTGACCTCCACGGAATCGCTACCGATGTTTGCGAACAGCTGTGCAGCATCCCGGTCGTCGCTGCTGAAAACAATGACATGTCCGGTGGTGGGTCGCTGATGTCCCGTCGGCGACAAATCATCGATCCCCGCCAAGGCATTCAGCAGGGTGGATTTTCCGGCACCGCAGGGGCCGACAATGGTCACTACCAGCTTCCGTTCGAAGCGCTCGGCAATCCCATCAATCATCCGGATAGCCTCATCGCACTGTTTTGTTAACCTTGTCGCCGGAAGCCATAGTGACAGGTCCGCCATTGTTGAGCTCAGCATGTTGAGGTCGTTTTTAAAGCCTTCAATTTTGCCGAGTGCCTTGAGGGTGGCAGTCTGTCGGGTCGGTAGCATTATTGCTCAACTCCTTTCGCGCACACCTTTATTGCTTGCTCGTTTTCATGGATCAGCGGGTCGGCGTCGGCAATGTTTTTTCGAGCACACCGCAAAATGCCGCCGGTTATGTTTTCCTCAAATAGGCGCTGTACGGTTTTTAATTTATGGTTCAACCAGGTTTGTACAATGGGTCCCAGCATTTCCTCGATCTGTTTACGATCGGCTTTTTTCAACCCAGTGGTAACCGGTATCGCAAACAGTGCATAAAGATCTTTGGCCCCGAAAAGTCCGGTCAGCTTCACTTTTATGCCGGCAGCCCCCACCGGATCTCCGGTGGAAAGGACATAGGTGACCGCAACCGTTGCTGGCAAGACGTTCAGCAACGCCCAGAAGGTCTGGCTTATTTTGTGCCACAGCCCCATCTTACGACGGAAATGATCGGCAAGTTGTTCGAGATCTTTTTCCATGTCCCTGGAAATCGTCGTGATGGATTCTTTTTCGGCCAGGATCGATTGCAAAATGGATTTAAAGTCCCTGGCGCGCAGTTTTTCCTGTTCCGTTATCACCACCGGATGAGCATCAACCAAAAAAGCGAGTTTAGAACCTTCGCCGGCGGGTTCGACCCGGGGATTTTGTGCTTTTTCCAATCTTTTTTGTGCTTTGATTTTATCAATTATTTCAACCATTCGTCGGGCAACAGAATCACTTAAGGTTCCACTGACGGATATCTGGCGGCTGACCGCCTGATAGTGCATGCTCGTCACCGCCGTCACCAAATCCTCATCCACTTTTTCCGCGAACTCCTTTGAAGCCGAGGGTTTCGGTTGACCCGCAGATAACTGGTCTTTGGCCCAACCCGCCGCCCCAATCAACATTTTCAGGGGTAATTCGATGACACTGCCCGTTTTGCGCATAATTTTCACATGGGTCGGGTCCGTGGCCGCCCATATCCGGGCAAATCGCCTCATGACGCGATCCATCGGAAAATGCTTCAACGCTTCGTGAACACAGTAGCTCTGGGCTGTTTGCAGCGCATCATAATATAGACGCAGTTCATCGAAAGAAACTTGGGCATCATCATTTATGGTCCCAGCGCGTTTGTAAACGTCCCTTAAGATGGATGCATACAATTCGGACCGCAGCTTGGGCGCATCAACCGATTGCAGCGCTTCGGCAAAACCCGGGCTGTTGGCATCAACCGGTTTAAGTTTCATGAAACCCTTTCCGGCCGCTACATCATTGTCTTCATCGGTGCGATAAACACCGAGAAGATACTTGTCGGCCAGCTCGCCGTAAATGCCTTTTGCCACCGTCATGGCATGATCCAGAACCTCTTGTTGGGTGAAACTCGGGTAAACTCGATACACCAGAAAGCATTTGCGTTTACCGATCCCGGTGAGCATTTGCGCAATAAAATCGGTGTTGTCACGGTTGTTATAATTTGAGTTGGTGAAGATGTAGATGAGGATGTCCGAAGTTTCCAATGCCATCCGGGTGACCTCCCGGTTGGTATAGGCCCCTTTTGCACCGGTGTCGAAATCTGGGGTATCCAGAATCACCAGGCTGTTCATGGGGGATCGGTTCAGCACATAGAGCGGTTTTCCCGGAACCGTCAGTTCTTCCCCGGCGTTCAAGGGATCCAGAGCCAATTGGAAAGGTCGTGCCAGTTCGGCTAATAGATCTGTCAGCCCGGCCCGCAGTGTCGGAATGGAAAAAAGCACGCGTCGATTCAATCCCGCAGTTCCCCCGGTGGGCGAAAGATGGTCTCCGATCAGCGAGTTGAAAAGGGTGGATTTTCCAGAGGAACCGCCACCGCAAATAGCGGCGACCACCGGAAAATCAGGTGTCAACCGGGAAAGCAGCTTGGCATCGACGATGTCGGTCCAGAAACGAATTTGTTCATCGTTTCCGAGTTTGAGCAAATCGGATAAATGGGGAATATTTTCTCTGAGTTTTTTTAACGCGTCAAATAGTGCTGATTCCATAATAATTCTAAATTCTATAAAAAAATTTATATCTGTTAAATATGATCACGATCAGGTTGCGAATCAATAGACAAAATTACATATCATTTGGAATTCAATCTTGAAAATGATAAAAGTTATTCTGTAAAAGAAAATGATCACAAGATCGACGTGTGGGCCAATGAAGGTCTGGTATATGACGACAACTCTTGCGGAATTAGAAATCTTAACCCTTGACTGTCAGGCAACCGGAGCGAATCCGCACAAAGGGCATCTTCTTGAGATCGGCTGGTTTCCGACACAGGCATCTGCTGCCGATAATTCGGCGCTGACCGGTCTTCAGTCTTATCTGGTTGGTTTGCCTGCTGATGCAGTCATCCCGCGACCGGTTGAACGGATCACTGGGATTTCAAGCGATGTCGCAGGGGCCGGCATATCATCCGAAAGCGTCTGGGAACGTCTGGTCAAAACAGCCCAGCAAATCACCGCCGGGAACCCCGTGTCATCTTGTCCGCTGGTTATCCATTTCGCTCGCTTTGAAGAGCCATTTTTACGCCAGCTTCACCAAAAAAACAGCTTCAAAAACGCTTTTCCCTTCCAAATCATCTGCACCCATGAGATTGCGATCCGTCTGTTACCCGATCTGCCGCGCAGGGGTATCAGAGCCATTGCAGGCTATTTTGGTCATGGCATGCCTGAGCTCAAGCGCAGTACCGATCATGTTATTGCAACTGCATTCATCTGGCATAAATTGGTCGGACTATTAGATACAACCTGCGGCATATCCGGACTCGACCAGTTGATTGACTGGCTGGCAGCCACCAAGCCACCCGGCCGATCCGGACGATCGTTTCCCATGAATCCCGAGGTTCACCTGCGACTGCCGGAAAAGCCCGGCATTTATCGAATGCTGCGGGCCAAGAAGGGCGATCCGCTCTACATCGGCAAGGCCAAATCCCTCAAACAGCGGGTAAACACTTATTTTCGGCAAAAAACAGCCCACGCGGAACATACGCTGGAGATGCTGACCCAGGCCCGAGAGCTGGATTTTACCCTGACGGGATCTGCCCTGGAAGCCGCCATATTGGAATCCGATGAAATCAAACGCCGTTCACCCCCTTATAACATTGCCTTGCGCCGACGGGAGCGTGCACTCACATTTTGCACCAAAGACCTTTGCCACACTGCCGCCGTAGCCGAAGGGGACTATACCGTGGGGCCCCTTCCCGCAGGCAGGTTTATTAAGACAGTTACGGCTTTCGGCCTTTGGTTTAGGGGCGGCATGCAGTTGGGGACGGATAACCACATGGATCTCGTCAGCGCTGTTCTTGCCCTTCCACCGGATTATACCCCTGAGATCCATTGCTTACGAGAGGGTTTCGAAAAGTTTCGGGAAACGTACATCAGCCGCCTGACGCATCAATCTGCTTTGCGGGTTCTAACCGCACTGGGCGCAGAGCTTTGGCGTAAACGGCTGGAAACCGACGCAGTTACAGAAATGGTTGAAGAAACCGAAAACGAAAGCAGTGGCGTTGATGCAGAAAAAGAGGAATCAGACAAGGAGCACATAGGGACGTCGGAGACAGTTGCACACGCCATTGAAAACATGATCCTCCATAGCGCCCATCTGATACGACGCTCCCGCTGGTTCTGCCTGCTGAGCGAGTCCTCTCTGGCCTGGACATCCGCCGATCATCCGGACAATTTAAAAATACTGGTGGTTTTTGAAAACGGATCCATTCTCAATCGAAATATTGTGAAATCCATAGAAGAGATTCCGATACCTCCGGGCCGTGCGAAGTCATTTCGATCCCGACAAAAAAATATTGATCTGATAACCTACGATCGGCTGCGCGTCCTGACCACCGAACTGCGGCGACTCGTTTCCGAAGGCCGGGATATCGCATTGCGGCTCAGTCCCAGGGTGACCCTGAATCGTCGGAGAATAACGAAAGTACTGCGATGGGTTTAATCCGCATCCTGTTTCTGGCCGACACACACCTGGGCTTTGATCTCCCCTTCCGCCCTCGAATTCAACGCCGCCGAAGAGGACCGGAATTCTTCGCCAATTTTAAACGTGCCCTGCAACCTGCCGTTATAGGCCGGGTGGACTGCGTGGTGCACGGCGGAGATCTTCTCTACCGCAGCAAAGTCCCTCCTCGTCTTGTCACCATGGCCTTTGAACCCCTCAAACAGGTTGCCGATCAGGGGACCCCGGTCTATCTGGTAACCGGCAACCATGAGCGGTCGGCCATCCGCCATCGTCATCTGGCCGAACATCCGAGGATCCACATCTTTGACCGGCCGCAGACCTTTCTATTGCATAAAGGGGGTTTTACCCTGGCAATAGCAGGATTCCCCTTCGTGAGGCATGGCATCCGCAAGGAGTTTTTACATCTGTACGATCAAACCGGCCAGCGTCATGTAAATGCGGATGTTCAGGTTCTATGTATCCATCAAGCAATCGACGGGGCCACCGTTGGGCCCGCCGGTTATATGTTTCGCGATACTCCGGAGGTGATCAAAGTATCTGAAATTCTGGCAGGCTTCGCCGCTGTTCTGTCAGACCATATTCACCGCTTCCAGATCCTGGAAAAGGACCTTCAGGGAAAAGCCTTGCACACCCCCGTATTTTATCCGGGCGCCATCGAGCGCACATCTTTTGTAGAAAGAAATGAAAAAAAAGGGTATTTGATCCTGGAGTTTGAATCAGATGGTTTAAAGGGCGGCAGGTTAAGACAGTGGCGGTTTTATGAACTGCCCACCCGGCCCATGATTCAGCTCAATTTGCATCCCGGGGATATGGACGCTGCAAAGCTCAAGTCGTACCTGGAAAGCACTATTGGCGAGCTGTCGCAGGACGGCATTGTCAAACTAAAAATACACGGCAGGATTTCTCAAGCGGCCATGGCAGTTTTGCGTGCCGTATCCCTGCGCTCCCTCGCACCGCCGACAATGAATATCGATGCTGCTTTTCAGGAATATAATTTCTTCTAAAAGGATGTTCCTAAATCGGTGCACGAAAGAAAGTAACAGAACCGGTCTCCTATTCAAAAATTGTCCCCAATGCATTGATGTCCCAGTTATTGTTATAAAAGAAAGCGCCATTACTGGCTTGGCATTCACTCTGTATAGCAAATTGATGGGCTTTCTGTAATTCTGCAGAAGACCAGCTCGCCTCTTCCGGCGAAACCCATTCCAAGGAATCATCATTAGGTATCCAACCTCCTGCCCAATTTATTCGTGGGCCATTCACTTCTGCCAAACAGCTTAATAAAACTCCAATACACAAACAAATAAATGAAGCTCCCCGCAGCAGAGCTGCGAGGTATTCTTTCGATTAAATTAAAGGCCGGAACAGATGGATTAGGTAATCCGGTTATTAAGATAATTGATAATGGGAAAGGTATTACTGAAGAAGTTGCCGAAAAAATCTTTATCTCTTTTTTCACGACCAAGCAGCAGGGGTCCGGAATCGGCTTAAGCTTATCCAGACAAATAATTCGTCTGCACAAAGGGACCATCGGTGTTACATCAAGGCCGAATGAAAAAACTGTTTTTAAATTACGATTTTAACCCGTTTGATTTTCATTCAAAAACTAATAAAGATAATATTTTTTACAGTTTATAGCCTTATATGAACTGGATTCACACTTGACAGATAACATTAATTCACTTAAAATCCGCCAGCATTAAATCGTTTCGCAAACCATTAATTCATTTACCAAGGAAATGGGGATAAAGAAAGGAGGCACAAATGACCAAAAAATTAGTATGGTTGGCTGTAGCGGCGATCACGGTTGCCCTGATAATGCCCGCAGGGGCACCGGCGAAAACCTTTAAAATCGGCGTCACCCAGATTGTTTCCCATCCCGCTCTTGATGCGGATCAGAAGGGGTTTGAAAAGGCCCTTAAAGATGCGGGTTTGGATGTGCAATACGACTATCAGAATGCTCAGGGTGATATGTCCAACGCCCAGGCAATTGCAAGAAAGTTCAAGGGCGACGACCTCGACCTGGTTCACTGCATCGCCACGCCCACTTCACAGGCAATCGTCAAGGTTATTACCAAAACACCGGTTGTGTACTCTTCGGTAACAGACCCTGTCGATGCCGGGCTTGTAAAAACCATGGATGCCGCCAGTGGCAACGTGACAGGCGTGTCCGATGCCTGGCCCTATGACCGCCAGGTCAAACTTCATCACGAAATGGTCCCCTCAGCCAAAAAATGGGGTACGATCTACAATGCCGGAGACGCCAATTCGGTTAAGAGTATTGAATGGGCACGGGCGGCAATGAAAGAAAACGGACTCGAGTTTATCGAGGTAACCGTCTCCACATCGGCCGAGGTTCATATGGCGGCCCAATCTCTGGCCGACCGGGTAGATGCGCTATTTATTGTCTCAGACAATACCGTGGTTTCAGCCTTTGAATCCCTCGTGAAAGTCTGTAACGACAAGAATAAACCCCTATTCGGCGGTGGCACGGAATCCGTGCCGCGCGGTGCCATTGCGGCCCTTGGATTCGATTATTTCGAGGTCGGATACACGGCAGGCCAAAAAGCGGTTCAAATTCTTAAAGACGGCAAAAGTCCCGGAGATATTCCATCCAGTCTGACCAAAAACCTGAAACTCGTCCTGAACCTTAAGGCGGTCGAGGCCCAGGGTCTCAAGCTTGATGAAAAATACATCAAAATGGCTGAAGAAGTCATTAAATAGCGCGCTCATTAAACACAAGCCGTGTCCTGTAACCTGAATTGAGCGGTTTTCAAAGCCCCTGCGGTATACCATTCGGCATACATCATCGCAGAAAATCGCTCAATTCAAATCAGCGACTACCAACAGAGCTGGGGTGGTAGTATGAGGAAGGCCCCTGGAAGGCGCAGGCTCTGCTGATGGCCGCTGATTTACTCCGTTTATAAGCCACCATCATCGTTCAGGTTTGGATCAATGATCCCCCGGTAACGGTAGAACCTTTTAAATTCTCATCACGATAGGTCAGGATGGCATATGAATGGAGTTAAAGCATCATGTTAAATGCCGGACGCGGCTTAATCATTTTTAAGGATCGCCATGCTCTATATTATTCCCATCTCTCTGGAACAAGGTTTGGCGTACGCCCTTGTGGCCCTCGGTATCGCGCTGACATTTCGCATATTGGCCTTCCCTGATCTGACGGTTGACGGTAGCTTTCCTCTGGGCGGAGCAGTGGCAGCCAGGTTGATTTTTGACGGGGTCGATCCGGTGACGTCAACTGTGAT
>Ga0316196_10000781_pt1 | contig 13066 bp, 8 predicted proteins | sample Eddsed2cm_MG_FD_204938 | JGI IMG/M metagenome (GOLD analysis project Ga0316196, IMG submission 204938) | Coastal sediment microbial communities from Maine, United States - Eddy sediment 2 cm | ecosystem: Environmental > Aquatic > Marine > Coastal > Sediment | place: USA: Maine | collected... | reverse complement strand
AGCTATGAAAATCACATTGTCAACCTATATCGCAAGGCCATGCGGGATGATTTAACAGGGCAGGTAAATCACAAATTTCAATATTTGTTTGAGCCCGCCCTGGCGCGATTTGGTTGGTCTAAACCATCATCCGTTGTAGGATTTCAGTTAGAGGCAATTTATGCCGTAAGGGTTTATTCGGTCTGGGCCAGGGATTTGGTTTTTGGTGCTTGGAATTTTCATTATGCAGGTAATTTTTGTTTAATCAGTCAACTACTTGGATAAATGACGAGGCCCTGAAGGGGCACCTCTTTTCCGCATTCCCAACTCCGAATTCTGTTCAGATTCCCCATTCCGAATTCAATTCAGTCCGGCACTTCGATCTGGCGAGGATCCGTTACACCGGGAGTATTGAAAAAATGGTCGGTTTGATACATAATTCGATTGAGCATGTGGTCCAATTGCTGACGATATGTCTCGCACTCTTGCCGGGAGGCGTCAACGGGTACATATAAGTAATCATCGGCATATAGGGCAACAATGCGGGCAAAAGCTTTGGGAATAATGGTCCGGTCCCAGCTCTGCAATTTCCAGTAGCGATCCGCGCTCCATATCACCGGAATTATTGGAAGCCCGGTACGTTTGGCAAGATAGATGATCCCAGGTTTGGAGACAAAGCGCGGTCCTCTGGGTGCATCCGCCACCAGCCCGCCTTTGTATCCTCTTTTAACGAGAGCTTCCATTTCTCGATAGGCCTTTCGCCCATCCCGGGATGATGATCCCCTGGCGGTGATCCATCCGAAACGCTTGGCCGCCTGGGCGGCCAGTTCACCGTCTTGGCTGGCACTGGCAATTGAAACGATGTTCCGGTTTCGGTACCAGTAAATAACAAAAAACAACCCCCTGTGCCAGCTGGCATAGAGAAGGCCTTTTCCGGGATTATCTTTTAAATAACGCGCTTCTATCCCGCGGCCGAACTCGGAGATACGGCAGGTGCTCAGCCATAATGTCGCCACTAGTTTAGCAACCCAACCAAAGGCATAAAAGGCCGCACGTTTCCAAATCTTCATAATGGTATCAATTTTGCATCGATTATACGATACGTTCGTAATGAGATACTCTATCTTGCGACCAAATTTTTAGCAAGCCGTTTCGATCACTAGTATTCGGCAATGTAACTATCCAAAAGATTATTGAAATTAAAGAAAAAAATCGAATTTTGCTTAAATGTATCGACCGGTCACATAAAAAATTCTGTAATAGAAACTCAAATTATTCTTTTAAATTTTGCTTGAATAAAATTAAAACCGTCATTTTAATGTCATAGAAGCGTTACTGTGTAAAACCTGTTGTTATAAGCGTAAACGGGGTTGCCACCTGAAGATTCGTGCTTACGATATTGCTGAAGGCCTTTGGGGAATCTAACGCTCGCACACCTGGACATACTGGAACATCACTAAACTTCTCTGCTGATTGCTCGCCCAAGGGCCTAAGCTGCTCTTTTCAGGATTACCCTCAACTCCAAAACCATATAGAATTTGTGGGGAGCGCAATACCGACCTAATGTATGGTTTGCATGGCATTGGCCGACGAATATTATCTATCGGGATTTCAAAAATTTATTCCAGAAAACCAATATTCCAATTGGGGCCAAGCCCCTAACTTGAATCTTTCGGGGAGGAAAAATGTCTAATAACGCCAACACACTCCGCCACCATCTGACCGAAGTAAAAGAAGGCAAACGTTGTTTTGAAAATGCTTTTCAGGGTGTATCGCGAATGATCCTGAACAGCGACATCACAAAAGTAGTGGTCAACGGTAAAACAACTTATGATTTCAGTCTATTCCGTGAGGGGCCCAAGCATGTGATCGGTATTTACGATGAGATCAACAGTTTTGTCTCCTATGTGAAAGATGCGGCCGAAGGGGGATCATCCAAAGAAATGGCCTTTGTGCTTGTGGGCGAGCCGGGAAACGGGAAAACCTTTTTGGTTGATTTTTTGTCCGCTAAATATCGCGAGTTCCTGTCAAAGGAAAAAAACCGCAAGTACACGTTCAAGTTTTTAAATCTCGCTAAGCTGGAAAACTACGGCCGGATCGCCACGATTGAATCGCAAACCTATGAAGACCCAATGATCCTGGCGATGAATCTGTTTGAAGAGTCTGATCAAAATAGAGAGTTTCTTGCCAAACAAATCGGTTTTTCAGACAAAGAAGTTGAGACGCTATATGAGAATTACCGCCCGATCGGCGCCTGCAGCGGTTATATCTGGAATGATATCAGGAACTTTACCGGTGGCGCCATCGATGAAATGCTCAAATTCATCGAAATCATCCCGGTGCCGCTAACCGAAAGTTTGGGAACCGTGACCGGCAAATATCCCGCCAAAGATAAAATCACCTCCTCCTCGGTCGACCTGTTGGGTGAGGAGTCGATTCAGCGCCTGCTGCACATCACGGATACCAACAACCCCTATCGGTTTGATTTAAGACGCGGCGCCTTGGCCCGGGTGGCGGGTGGCGGCATTCATTTCAGTGACGAAATTTATAAAAACAAAAAAGATTTGGTACAGGTGTATCTGGGGGTCATCCAAAACCGCAGTATCGAAATCGACGGGTATAAATGGCCCATCGATACCTTAATCGTTGCCACCAGTAATAATTCGGAATTTCACCGATTCCTATCCGAAAAAGAAGAAGCCCCCATTGTCGACCGCTGCCGCATTTGCTACGTGTCCCACAACACCAATTACAAGCTGCAAAAAGACCTCACGAAGTACGCCATCGGAAGCGAAACCCGGACGACCTTGACAAGGGAAACTCTGCACCAGGACCCCAATTTAAATTATGCAGCCTCCATTGCCGTTGTGTTGTCACGTCTGCCGCGGTCAGAAAAATTGACGCCGGTGGAAACCATGAAACTTTCTGCCGGAGAGGTCGCCGGCGAAAAGAGCATCAAAACATTGGCCGAAGTCATCGATACCCTTAACCAGGATCCGGAAATTATCAACCGTTTTGGTCAGAAAGGCCTGGGACAGCGCAATCTTGGACGGGCGATCCAGTTGCTGATTGAAAGCTCGGAAACCAATGAAGGCCGGTGCATGTTCGCCAATGACGTTTTCAAGGCTCTGGATCGAATCATCCTGGATTATGTCACCGAAGCCAATGACAGAACCAAATACCTTGAGGACCTTAAGACCGCCAAAGGCTTATATCGCGAACGCATCATGACCGAAATGTTCAACGCCTATATGGACGAGCCCTTTGCGATTCGAAAAGATGTGATGAATTACGTTAACATGATCATCGGAATCGATGCGGAAAATTTGGGTCCCGATAAGATGTGGAAATATAAGGACCCGCAAACCGCGGATTTAAAGGCGCTTAAGATCGACGAGCGCTATATTAACAGTGTCGAAGAACGGCTGGGACTTAAGAGTGAGGAGCAGCGCGAGTCTTTTCGCACTTCCATCCGTAAAATTTATGGACAGAAGATATCCGTCAATCCGGATTATGATTTTATGGACAACCTTGAGCTGGTCAAGGCTGTCACCGATGTGCGGTTAAAATCCGATATCGCCGGTGCCGGCAGCCTGATCGGTGCCCTGGCAAATCGAACCAACGAAGAAAATCAAAAACTCTACGACCGCATGGTCAGCACCATGTTAGATAAGCTGGGGTACTGTAGAACCTGTGCGCAGAAGACAATCGAATATTTCTGCACACAGGAGGATGAGAAGTAATCGAATTCGGATATCGGAATGCGGAATAACGGGAAGAAGAGAAAGTGTAGAAGACAGATGTCAGAGATCAGCGCCGCCTCCGGCTGCGAGCGTCCAGCCTGATCGAAAAAGAAATTTAACGAAATGCGATTCTATTTTTCTGACAGGATCAACAGGATGTAAAGGATATAGCTATACGAAGGCAAAATAATCCTGTAAATCCTGTCTAAACTAATGAAGTCTCATCAGAGAATGCTATTAACCAATGACGAATGACCGGTTTCAAGTGACCAGTTTCAAATAACGGGGTAAAACACCATGAAACCTAAACTGAGCGACCTGTACAATAGACTCAAAAAACGCGGTCTCACCAGCCAGCAAGATCAAAAAATGCGGCTGGAACTTGAATATACAGGCACCCATGATCTGCCCGAAGATACCCCCCCTGGCGCCGGATCTAAATCTGGGACATCGGGTTCACGGGATATTTACGCTTTCCACGATCTGACTTATTTACAGGGTATGACCGCCATGCGAAGCACCCCCACCGTCAGCATCCGATCCATTGACGAGCTGCTGAAGCGCGATAAACAAAGGGAAAAAGATGGATTCCCCCGCAAGATCAATGTAGGCCGCCTGATTAAACCGGGGAAAAGCGGCAAGGACAAAATCGTGATCGTCCCCAGCACGGTCGAAGAAAAATTTCTCCATGACACCTCCTTTAAAACGGACGAAGACCAATCCAACGGTGGCTCGGGCGACGGCGAAGAAGGAGATGTCATCGGCGAACAACCGGTTCGCGAACAGGATGGACAGGAAGGCGAGGGTCCCGGACAGGGTGAAGGTGGCCAGCATGAAATGGAATCAAACGCCTATGATCTGGGCAGAATCCTGACCGAGCAATTTGAACTACCCAATCTGAAGGATAAAGGAAAAAAACGTTCGCTGACCCGTTACACCTACGATTTGACCGACAAACACCGTGGATTCGGTCAACTGCTCGACAAAAAAGCCACCCTGCGCAAAATCGTCGAAACGAATATACATCTGGGAAATCTGCCCGATACCGGCAGTATCGATCCGGCCCGTTTTCTGATTTCACCCAATGATCTGGTATATCGTATTTTATCCCGCGAAAAAGACTATGAGTCTCAGGCCTTGGTTTTCTTCCTGCGAGATTATTCCGGTTCCATGGCCGGAAAATCAACAGCGCTGGTGGTGGCCCAGCATGTAATGGTATATAGCTGGCTGCTGTATCAATATGCCATGCAGGTGGAAACCCGTTTTATCCTGCATGATACCGAAGCAAAGGAGGTACCGGATTTTTATACCTACTACAATTCGAAAGTCGCCGGCGGGACCCAGGTTTCCTCGGCCTATCGACTGGTCAACGAGATCGTCGAGGTAGAAAATCTGGCCAGAGACTACAATATTTACATCTTTCACGGCACCGACGGCGACGACTGGGACACGGATGGTAAAGAAAGCATACCGGAGTTGAAAAAAATGATGACCTTCGCCAATAGAGTGGGGATAACCATTGCCGAACACACAACCACAGCCGGCCACAACACCGAGGTTGAAAAGTACCTTAAAAAATCCGCCCTCTTGGAAGATAAACCTAACTTGCTCAGACTGGACGTAATGCAGGAAGATGCGAATGAAGCGCGGTTGATAGAGGGGATTAAGCACTTGATATCGGAATAAAATTCGGTATTGGGTATTGGGTATTTGTTAATCGAGCACCCAGTACCCAATAACCAATACCCAATAACAAGATTATTATGGAACTCATTGATCAACACACAAAGAAAATTATGGAAGGGTGCAAGCGCAGGGCCCTGGACGCAGGTCTTCAATTTCAGGATGAAACCCTGGAGTATATCGTCTCCAATCGGGACTTGCTTGAACTTAGCCCCAAGGTGATGATTCCAACCCTGTATGACTACTGGGTCCATGATGTGGAAGTCCTGAAAGAAAAGGGTAGATACGAATTGTATCCGAGCAATCCCTATGAAACCGTTATCAACACCCGTCCCGCCATCTCTTTTTACAATGACAACAATCCTGACTGGATGAATGTCATGATTTTCTATCACGTTTTGGCTCATATTGATTTTTTTCAGAACAATCTATACTTCCGCCACACCTGGGACTACGATTTTACCGGAAGCGCCCTTTCGGATAAGCGCATGATTGCCAAACTCAGGTCGGAAAAGGGCCACTGGTTGGATTATATCATCGAATTTTCCCGAGGCGTCGACAACTTGGTGGGATACCATGATGAATTGTCGCGTCTGAATAGGCCCGCCAGGACCAACCAGTCTAAAAAACTGGATTTTTATTTCGACGTATTTCTGCAGTCGAATAAAAAAGTAAAGATCACCGAGTATATAAAAGAAGTTAAACGGTACAATGACTGCATTCAGCATAGCAAAGAACTTGGAGAAAAAGTCTTTTTTTCGGAAGTGCTTAAAAAGCATCCGGAGTTCGATACAATCTTTAATAAAAAACTGAAAGAGAAGACCGACCAGAAATTGGACCTTCTACAATATCTGATGACACACTCCGAATTTCTGGCCAAAGAAAAAAACAACTGGATGAAGCCCGTAATGGAAGTGGTTCGCAAAACATCGCTGTTCTTCCAGCCCCAGATTCGAACCAAAATTATGAACGAAGGTTGGGCGAGCTACTGGCATGAAACCCTTTTTTTGCAGGACGACCGCATCGAAGGACATGAGGTTGACTTCGCCCGCACCCATTCCGGCGTCACCTCCATGCCGCGTGTGGGATTAAATCCTTATGCCCTTGGGATGCGTCTGTTCTATTATATCGAGCAGCTCGTGGATAAAGGCAAATACTCCATTGGGTTCAAACAAATTTCTGATGCCAAAAAACGCGAACAGTTTGATGCTCAAACCGGCCAGGGAAAGGATTTTATATTTAAGCTGCGCGATAACTTTAATGATTTCATGTTTATCAATACATTTGTTGACCAGGACTTCGTCAACCAATATAAGCTCTTTGTAGCAGGTCGGCGTTTGAACCAGACCAAAGGCGTCTGGGAATATTATGTCCAAAGTCGCAGCGCTGACAGTTATCGGCAAATGCTGCTGGACACCCTCTACCATCCTCCCTACATTGAAATTGATCAGGATAAATCTAAAAATAGCGATTTGTATCTGGTACACCGATTTGAAGGTAAACCCCTGGTAAAAGAATTCATTGCCAATACAATGCTGGGGATTGAATACTTATGGGGCGCTCCGGTACGGCTTGAAACCAGTGAAGTGATCCAGGCTGCACCCGTGCAGGCACGAATCCCCATTCCGGGTTTAACGATGCCGCTGGATGAAGATCCTAGTGCAAAAGAACTAAAATGGCAGCGGGTTGTGTACACCATGAAAGACCGCAAGCTGTCCAAAGAAAACATTTAAGGCCAAGTGAGTCTATCCGAAATTGGGTGGCATACATAGTCCGATCATGGGCGTAAAAGGAGCCAAAGGCCGGAAGAAAAAATGAAGATCATCAAAGAATCGAATAACCCATTGGAAACAGATACGGCGCTTAACCAGGATGATGATTCCGCCGCAATGAGCATTAAAAATGCCATGGACAACCTCAACCACAGTATGAGCAAATTTGAGCGGCGCACTTCCATCCCATTTGAAGCCTTTCTCAACGAGCTAGTCGCCGATCCATCGGTTGTGATACGCAATGTTTTCCAGATCTTCCACGATATGATGAAAGCCTATGTGGGGGAAGGCACCGAAGAATACCCGGATGACCCCGAATCCATTCATTATGTACTGTATGACTGCAACAAACTGTTCGTCGAAGGTTCAGATTATCCGTTTTTTGCCGATCGTCTCTTTGCCAATCGTTTGATTAATCTGGTGGAAGCACTAAAGCGAGGTGCCCAGCAAAACAAAATCTATATTTTTAAAGGCCCTCCAGGCTGCGGCAAAAGTACTTTTCTCAATAATCTGCTGATGAAGTTCGAAGAATACGCCAACACCAATGCCGGCTTACGGTATGAAACCGTATGGCATTTTGACCGCAAAATCTTGAAAGGCTTCCAAGATTTCGATACCCATCCGCTGCTCGAAAAATTAACTCAACTTCTGGAAACTTCTTCTCCCGATCAAACCGAGCGGTCGTCTGATAAAGATTCGCGAAATTCCTTACAGGGGTCCGAGGCATATGCAGCAGCGCACTTCGCGCCGCGCCTGCTGGACGATATCATCGAGGTGCCGTGCCCAAGCCACGATAATCCAATATTGATGATTCCCAAACACCATCGCCGGGACTTTTTTGATGATTTGTTTGAAAACAACGAGTTCAAGTGGAAGCTATCCACGGAAAAAGAATATGACTGGGTATTCAGAGACAGTCCGTGCACCATCTGCAGTTCCTTATATGAAGTACTTCTGGACCGTCTGCAAAGCTCTCAGAAAGTTTTTGACATGCTCTATGCGCGCCCCTATCGTTTCAACCGTCGCATGGGAGAAGGCATCAGTGTCTTTAATCCGGGAGACAAGCCCTTAGGGCAAAGCGTTATGAGCAACCCCATTTTACAGAGACACATCAACAGTCTTCTAAGAGATAGCAATCGGGTCCAGTACATTTATTCCCGCTATGCTAAAACCAATAACGGGATTTACGCTCTGATGGATGTAAAGTCCCATAATACCGAACGGTTGAGTGAGCTTCACAATATCATCAGTGAGGGGGTTCACAAGGTTGAAGATGTCGAAGAAAATGTAAATTCATTGCTGCTGGCCGTCATGAATCCGGAGGATGAAAAAAACATTCAAGAGTTTCAGTCATTTTTAGACCGGGTGGAGTACATCACCGTCCCCTATGTTATGGATCTGGCCACCGAAGTAGAAATTTATCGCGAAATATTCGGCAAGCACATCGATGAACGGTTCTTACCAAGGGTTCTGCATAATTTTGCCCGGGTCATCATTTCATCACGCTTAAATCAAAAATCTGAAGCCATGCTCGAATGGATTGGCGATCCCAATAAATACCGCCTCTATTGTGACGAAAATCTACAATTGCTTAAAATGGAAATTTATACCGGGTATATTCCCGCTTGGCTCAACGAAGAGGACCACAAGAATTTGACCGCTAAGTTGCGGCGTAAAATTATCGCCGAGTCGGAAAAAGAAGGCGAACATGGGGTTTCCGGACGCGATTCCATTAAAATTTTCAATGAATTTTACTCTGCCTACGCCAAAAAAGAAAAACTGATCAACATGTCGGATCTATGTAAATTTTTTACGAAAATCCATGACAGCGTAAAGGATCTGATTCCCAAAGGATTCTTGGACTCATTGCTTCGCATGTATGACTATACGATTTTGCAGGAAGTCAAAGAGTCACTCTACTACTACAATCAAGAGCAGATCTCCAGAGAAATCCAAAACTACCTTTTTGCGATAAATTTTGAAATCGATGCGGTCGAAACCTGTACTTATACTGGAGAAAAATTGGCAATCACCGCAGAATTTCTCGACGGTATCGAAGGTCGACTGCTGGGAACAAAGACAGATAGTACCCAGCGCAAGGCATTTCGTAAGGCTTCTCAAAAAGAATACACCACCAAAACATTAACCCAGGAAATTATGGTGGAAGGGTTGCCCATTACGGAGACAAAGATTTTCCAGTCCATGCATGATCGATATGTATATAATCTAAAGGAAAAAGTGTTGGACCCGTTTCTGGAAAACGAAAATTTCCGCAGGGCCATAAAGGACTACAACAATGAAGATTTTAAAACCTATGACGGGCGCATCAGAGATGATGTGAGCTATTTGATTGACAATCTTTGCAAAAAATATCGTTATGCGGAGCAGGGTGCAAGAGAAGTCTGCATATATGTCATTGACAATGATCTTGCGAAAAAATTTTCCAATCCGTAAACCACACCCCGGATAGACCGGAAAAAGTTGCCACGAAGGCACAAAAACACAAAGGCAAACCGTTGGTTAAAATATATTTTTGTGTCTGCGGGTTTTGTTGGCGAAAATGTTTTGCCACAAAAGTAGGTAAAAACCTATTACCAAGCTATAAATTCCCGATTCGCTCAATTCGGTAATGTCGTTTCCGAATTTATCTGAGCTTTCAAGCAATCGCAGTATTCATCAAAAATATAATACATACATCGATCGGCAAATCGAGATTTCTCATAGAAGCAGCAGCCGGCCTGCTGATTCCTGCTGTCGGCTGTGCAAATCGACATTTCTTCCTGCTTACAAAAATTAACTGTCAGAGAAGACATTACCATCACCCCTCCATGTAAGAGATTTTTCCCAGTTGATTGGTTCCAAGAAATTTTTCCATTTGATTTAAAACTACTGGTAACAGACATCACAAAATCCATCGGCGAGAATTTTTAGGCGGTTCTATTTTCGGGCTGGAATTTGCATCTATTGTTATTATCGGTTGGAAAGAAACTTTTCTTAATGGAGTCAATAGATTTAAGAGCATAATTTATGCCAGAATTAAAACAGAATCACAAATTATTGAAATTAGCACATTTTACTGATTCCTTTAGGAAAAGCAGCCGCGTTCAGATAAGGACATTTTTACCAACCCCGCCATAACGTCAATACCTTGACTAAGAACCAAGATGATGATTCTCAAATAGCACGACATTGAATATGGTTTTTCCTTATTTAAAATTATTAAGGATAACTATTTTGTAATGTTTTATTTACGATCCAACGAGCATCTTCAGTGGCTTGGCTGACATCCGTGGCCCAGGCCTTAATTTGTATAAATCTGAGAAAGATAAGACATTGTTAGGATCTTTTTATAGAGAACAGTAAGAAGCCAACCTGCCGCACTCTCCGAGGCGTAGGCTACGAGCCCGCTTCCAGCCCGTAGGCTTATGGGCATGGGCTTACAGGCCGGAGGGGAGGCCAGGGCGGGCTGAAACCAAAACCTGGTTGCAGTTCGGATTTATCTGCTTATCTTATCGCTAAATTGTAACGGAGGAGCTAAACCCCTTAGTTGCATAAATAACAGGGCCAAGAATATATAATATCCTGTTATTATTGAAAATATCTTATCAATAGCAGGATTGTTTGAAAACCACTGCTGGTGAATTCATCCGACTTCGCTCTTCGAGCTACGACGGGACAAGAAGGATAAAGTCTATATTTCCCTGTTATTTACCCTTCGGGAACGCCGGAGGACTTAAGATTCTGTGTTGTCAAGGATTCGAAGTAAAGAACTACGACTTCACCCTTGACGCCTTGTTGTAGCGAAGCGGAAATCCCGTCGCCGGGGAATCTGAAGCCCTCCTACGTTTGCAACGTTGGGGTTTATTTAGAGGTTTAAAAATGTTCAAGGATAAAGAAATATGGCTGGCTGATGAAAAACGAAAAAAGCAGCTGGATAAGACCGCAAACAGCGCCGAAACTACCTTTTTCGGATTTCAGCGGGTACATCGCGATCGGAAAGCCGATCGGGTTTTGCAGCATTTTAACTCAGTTGCTCAACACTACGATTTTATGAACACCTTGTTGAGTTTCGGAATCCATCATCTTTGGAAACGTAGTGCCATCCAGATGCTAAATTTGGCACCCGGCGATCATCTTCTTGATGTCTGCGGCGGCACGGGTGACCTGGCTATTCTGGCCGCTAGGCATCTCGGCCCGGACGGTGGTGTTATCGTCTACGATATTAACCGTGCTATGATCGAGGCGGGTTTGCATAAAGTTGCCAACAAAGATATTGAAGACCGGATACGATATGTTCAGGGCGACGCCGAAAGCATCTCTTTTCCTGACCGACGCTTTGAAGCTGCCATGGTTGGATTCGGCATTCGCAATGTCACCAACGTGAAAAAAGGATTTGAAGAGATGTACCGGGTTTTAAAACCCGGTGGGAGAATGATGTGTCTGGAATTTTCGAAACCGACATTTCTGCCGTTCCGGAAATTATACGATTTTTATTCTTTTTATATTATGCCCTTTCTGGGGGAACTGATGGCCGGTTCTCGCGGCGCTTACACCCACCTTCCCGAATCCATTCGCATGTTTCCAATGCCCGACGAGCTTTCGGAATTGCTGAAGGAAATAGGCTTCTCCTGCGTTGACTACAAGAAGCTCACCAACGGCATTGCAGTGATCCACCTGGCGATCAAGTAACTCCCATTATAAGCCATCCCGCCCTAGTGGGATGAGAATTGAAAAGATTCTACACTTACCGAATGATTACAGCTCGTTTACTGAAGCTGAACAATGCCGGTGGCTTATGAATGGAGTTAGACAGATTGCTCTGAGAACCGCAGAACCCGATCGACGTATTGTATAGTTTCGCGGTAGGGCACATTACCCGCATATTTTCTTACGGTTCCGGGCCCTGCGTTGTACGCCGCCAGGGCCAGTTTGACATCACCGCCGAAACGGTTGAGCATTTTACGCAGATAGTGGGCGCCGCCGTCGATATTTTGTTCGATATCAAGAGGTTTTGTGACGCCGAGCTCTTTGGCCGTGGCCGGCATCAACTGCATCAGTCCCTGGGCGCCGGCACGGGAGACGGCATCTACCCTAAAATTTGATTCCGCCTGGATAACCCCTCTAATCAATCCTGGAGATAGATTGTATTTTCTCGCTGCCTTCTGAATGCTCTTTTCAATCTTATGGCGCTCGCGGGTGTTGGATATTTCTTGTGATGGCCTGACAAGGGACAGACGCGCGGATGATACAGACGTTCCATTCGAATGGGCGGATGAGGTGTCTTTTCCGGGCGAGGTTTTGTCTGCGGCAAGGACTTGCCGGTCGGGGGATCTATTTTCTTTTAATTCAGATGATATCAATTCTGGTGAACGTTGATAACGGCTTTTCACTCTGAGAGGGTTGGCCAGATAATCCACAATTGTCAAACCGGTGGATTTAACCTTTGCATTTCTTACCCCCTGCACCTGACGGGATGCCAGCATCCGGTGAAACGACGTGGTTCCGGAGCCAGTTGCGTTATGCGGAGAACGGGAATAAACTTTCCTGGTTTTTTGTTTTCTGACAAATACCTGGTCAAAGTAGTCCCTAATGGTTAAATGATCGCCCGTTGACATATAAACCTCATTTTCCCTATCAGTTTGGTCCAAACATCTTAGAGCAATAATCGTTCCATAATTTAAAAAAGCCAAATATCATATTATTTCAGCATGATAGTCGACTTCTGCCGCTCTGGATCCAATCTTACTAATGGGTAAAATTTTCCTGTGGCGTCAGGTTCACTTCTTCTCCCGGTAAAGTTTGCCTCGACAAAGAGGTTCCAGGTTCAGGGTTCAAGTTTCAAAGTTTACAACCGATGGATACGGCTACTAGTTTTTATCAAAATCCGTC
>Ga0316196_10000779_pt1 | contig 13096 bp, 13 predicted proteins | sample Eddsed2cm_MG_FD_204938 | JGI IMG/M metagenome (GOLD analysis project Ga0316196, IMG submission 204938) | Coastal sediment microbial communities from Maine, United States - Eddy sediment 2 cm | ecosystem: Environmental > Aquatic > Marine > Coastal > Sediment | place: USA: Maine | collected... | reverse complement strand
TGCATCGAAATGCTTTCCGATATTTTTCTTCTCTTGACATCAGGTTTAGATTAAACTATGTTCGTCACAATATTGGTAAGACCGGTAATGCTGGTTTTGTGGCTTCCCTTGTCAAATCACTGTGTTCTATCTGATACGGGTAAAGAGAATTATGGATTGCTTGCAACGCTAGATCCTGGAAAATTCCCAGCACAAGGCTGTATTTTTGGATACACCGGCGCGTTTGTTTAATTTTACCCTGGGTTAAGCGGTTCAACCTTCGAGGTTCCCGGTTAAAGAACCCAAAATAGATGAATCCTGACGGGAATTCGTATCCATAGGGTGGGCAAGGCTGTTACGGACGATGGGTGTTAGAGACCAATCCTGGCGTCGTGTTGAAACATAAGCAGTGTTGGAATATTACAATCCGTGAAGCCGGGACATTGAACTTACAGCTGCCCAGTTTAGTTGAAATGAAGAATACAGCGAACGGGACACTTTTATGACGATTGAAAAAGAAGTTATCAACATTGACGGAATCCGCGTCAATATGACCCGGCAAGAGGGTAAACCTCTGATCATCCTGACACGGATGGCCTCCCAGGCAATGGGCATCTGGGATACGATTTGGGGGGATTTTGCCCGTTACTTCACGGTGGCCAATTTCGACCTGCAGGGGCTACCGGGGGCGACGCGCAGGGATGCACCCGGAGAGGGATTTCGACTGCTCGCGGAAAATTGCGTCCAGGTGGCGACTTTTCTGGGATTCGAAAAATTTCACATCTTCGGTTGGAACGGCGGAACCCAGATTGCCATGAGATGTGCCGTCAATTTTGCAAACCACATCCAATCTTGTATCTTGTTAGATCCCTTTTTCGAGCTGGCGGATATGCGCAAGGTGAACAAAGCCATAGAATTCAAACGGGTCCTGTTCGAACATCCACAGCGGGAGCTGTACGCTTACTACTGGGTAATGGCGGGCCTGAGCTCGGCGTTTATCGGGCAGCATTTCGACCAGGTGGAGAAAATGGTGGCCGCGCGGATGAAGGGCGACAAGTTTTTAAAGACCGATTCCGATGCCTTCATCGATTGGGTGCGGGCCCTGCGCCGAAACTGGATTACCGACGAGGAGTTCGGCCGCATCCGTGCACCGACACTGGTCATGGCAACAGAGTTGGACAACTGGCACGCCGGACCGTCGGTTTCCATGGCTCGCGAGGTGTGTGACCGGATCCCAAACGCTGAACTGCAAATCATTGGCGGTTTCGGCGGCCATTTCCTGTTGGAGGATCCCGCCAAGTTCATGGAAATCGCGGAGCCTTTCATCCGTTCCGTAGCCGTTTAAAGGATTATCCCGATGGAATTTGAAAAAATCAAGCAGGTGAAGTTCCAAAGAAAAAGCACGATAATCGCCGAACAGATTCTCGAGAAGATCAAGCACGGCGAATACAAATCCGGTGCCAAAATCCCGCCGGAAAGAACACTGGCGGAGCAAATGGGGGTGGGTCGCCCGTCGATCAGAGAAGCCATTAGTGCCCTGCAGATTGTCGGCATCCTGGAAAGCCGCCCGGGAGATGGATCATACGTTATCGATCCCGGCGGATTTGATGATTCCATGTTCCGAGCCCTACAGCTGCTCGAAGGAAGCCAAAGCCCCCTGGAGTTGTTGCAGGCCCGCAAAGCGCTTGAAATCGGCATTGTCCATCTGGCCATTGAGAATGCCGACGAAAAGGATATCCAGACCATCAAGGAAGCCTGGCAGAAAAAATATGCGATGGGGCGAAATGGTCAATATAAGGATTTTATATTATACGGCCGTGAATTTCACCTGGCCATCGCCCGGGCCACCAAAAGCGCGGCCATCGTCGCGTTGCTGGACGAATTGATCAAAGTAAACCAGCAGCCGTTGTTTTTGAATATGCGCGAAGCTTACTTAAAGGCAGATCCGAGTCGAATCGAACCAATGCTTGAGTTGCACGGCAATATCGTGAAAGCCATTGAGGACCGCAATTCAAATCTGGCCATCCATTGGGTGGAGGAACATTTTGATGTCAACATCAGGCAGCATTACTTCGATAATGAAAACCTTTAGCGAAATTCAGCCGCAGGATCGGCACCAACATCCAAACGGTATTACGGCCCGGGTAGCGGCTGTCGAGGCATTGGGAGCAGAAACTGTTTTGATCACGGAAATCGAAGCAATCGATGAGGCAGTCAGAGCCCGCCTCGACCGCGACAGCCCCGTGCGCCTGGGCGATGAAATCTGTATTGGGGCTGATATTAACCGAGTGCATCTTTTTGATCCTAAATCCTCTCAGGCAATTGCGTGCCGCAGACAATAACTTATGTTGAATTCGTCGTTTTGAGGGGAAGTTAAAATTCATTTGTTTATGATATGGCTGCCAAAAAGCACAATTATAAAATTTGAGGACTTGTAATTTCAATGAGTTACAATGAATAATCATCGAAAATGTGAGCATTTACGAGTTCATCAATTTGAAAGGATGTAAAATGCCGAATGAAACAATCATTACGATCAACAGGAAGTTCAGCCGGCCTTCGGCCGAGCTGCTGAAACCGTTTAGCGATATTCCTACCGGTTATGTGGTGGATATCCAGGAGCGTCGCGGGGCGCTGGATTGCAGCATCAAACCCATGTTTGATTTTCCGTCGATTGCCGGCCCGGCCGTAACGGTCCAGACCGTGCCTGACGATAATCTGGCCCCCTACCTGGCAATGGATGTGCTCAAAGCCGGAGATGTGCTCGTTATTGCCAACGGCGGCTGGACCGGTTCGTCTGTCGTTGGTGACCTTATTGCCGGGATGTTTAAAAATATCGGGGTCTCTGCAATCGTGACGGATGGTGCGGTGCGCGATGTTGCCGGCCTCAAGCAGGTCGGCTTGCCGGTGTTTGCCCGCGGTTTGACAGCCAACTCGCCCCAGAAAAACGGACCCGGCTCCGTGGGGCTGGAAGTCAGTATCGGAGGGGCTGTCATTCGATCCGGTGATCTTATCGTCGGCGATCGGGACGGTGTCGTGGTCTTGCCCCAGGAAAAAATTTCGCCGGCCATTGATGGCCTGCAGGCAATCCGTGAAAAGGAACGTAAAATCGAAGCGCTCATCGCGGAAGGGCTCACTAAACCCGATTGGGTCAAAGAATTTTTAGCCGGCGATCGTGTAAAGTATATTGAGTAGGCCCTTATCACAGTTTTATCTGACAACATGTTGTGAGAAATGTAAGGTTTCAGGTGTTCCGCCAGATTCAGGTTTCAGTAATAAAAAGATTCAAATAACAAAACACAAATACCAAACAAATAACAATGACCGAAATTCAAAATTCCAAACAATTGGCGTTTGATCTTATTTGAGATTTGGAATTTATTTGTAATTTGATGCTTGTAATTTGTTATTTCCGGGTTATCCGGGTTAGGAAAGGAAATTACATGGTACCCGAACCAATCCGCAAAATTTACTATAACAGTTGTGCCGATGAAAATGTCTATAATATGATCCGTGAGGTCATGCCGCCCGGTTTCGAATTAGTCGCCCTCGACAACGACAATGAAGACGAGCGTCGCTTAAAAATTGCCGATGCCCAGGTGGCCATCGTTGCGGCAACGCCATTAACCGGGTCTTTGATTGAAGCAGCCCACGATCTGCAACTCGTTCACCATCAGGGCGTCGGCTACCAAGATACAGTGGATGTGGCTGCCCTCAAAGAACGCCGTTTGTCCCTGGCGCTGACACCGGAAGGGACCACAACGCCGGTGGCCGAAATAACCATTTTTTTAATGCTGGCGGTGTTGCGCCGTTTGACCTTTGCCGATAGCGAGCTGCGGCAGGGACGTTGGCACATTAATTCACTGAGGCCGGTATCCCGTAATTTGAAAGGGCGCGCCATCGGCTATATTGGAATGGGTCGAATCGGGCAGGCAAGTGCCGCATTGGCCCATGCCTTCGGCGCAACCGGGCTATACTACGATCTGATCGACACCCTCGACCGGCAGCGTGCGGCAGCCCTGAGTTTGCGCTTTGCAACTTTAGACGAGGTGATAGAACAGTCCGAAATTGTGACCCTGCATATCCCCTCTTCGCCCGCAGCCCGGCACATCATCAATGCCGACGTCATCGCCCGCATGCAGCCGGGTGCAGTGATCATCAATACGGCCCGCGGCATGCTGGTAGATGAAAACGCTTTATACGAAGGTTTGAAAAGCGGACACTTAGGGGGCGCCGGCTTGGATGTCTTTGAATCCGAGCCTCCCAAACCGGATAATCCGTTGCTGCAGCTGCCAAACGTGGTGGTTACCCCCCACATCGCCGGCGGCACCCGCGACGCCTTTCAAACCAAGATGCGGGCTATTTTTGAAAACATCACCCGCTTTTACAGCGGCCGAGATCTTAACAATCAGGTTGATCTGTAGCGGATGGCGAAAGCGATAGTAAGCTTGGGGGGAAAAGAGGCAGGGAATCGCTATAGAAAAATTTTAGCAAGTTGCATCAGAAGGTTTTCTGAAACAATAAAATCTCAAATCTCAAGCTCCAAATTACAAATAAATCTCAAATTGCAATATTCAATGACCAAAACCTTCACCGCAATTGTATCGCTTCGCTTTGCAAACCCTGGCCTGCCGGTGATGAAGCCATTGGGCGCAAATACGGACAGATCACTTTTTTGACATTTCGAATTTTGGTCATTGGGTTTTGTTTGATATTTGGTTTTTGGTGCTTGTAATTTTCATAATTTTGATTAAGCAGGTAATTTTCGTAACATCAGTCGGTTATTTGTTAAAATGGCGGAACTCTTGACAAAGGGCTTGGAGCTGCCTCGTTGATAGAAGGAGACTATAATATGGCCCATGATCGAATTAGGGTGGCCATCGCCGGCGCCGGCATGGTAACCCGGCATCACCTCATTGCGTGGTCCCGGGCATCACAGGTCGATTTGGTGGCCATTCAGAACCGAACCCCGGCAAAGGCCCAACGGCTGGCCGCTGAATTCGGCATACCTAAAGTTTATGGCGGCCTTGAGGAAATGCTCGAAAAGGAAAAACCCGATGCCCTGGATATCGCAGTGTCCATGGAACTGCATGCTGCTTATGCCAGGACCGCCGCTGAATATGGCCTATCCATCCTTTGCCAGAAACCGATGACGCCGACCCTGGCCGAATCGGAAGCTCTCGTAGCCGATATCGGCCAGAAGGTGAGGTTTATGGTGCACGAAAACTGGCGCTTTCGTCCCCAGTACCGACAGGCCGCTGCTTGGATCGCCCAGGGTCGGACCGGACCGATCCACCAATTCAATTTGTCGGCGTTGAGCTCCGGTCTTTTGTCGCGCAATGCTGAAGGTGTCCCTATGGCCCTGGTGAGGCAGCCTTTCATGGCCCGGATGCAGCGCTTTATTATTATGGAATTGCTGATACACCACTTAGATACGATTCGCTATTTGATGGGACCGATGGTAGTCATTAGCTGCCGAACAAATCGTCTTAGTGCTGAGGTGGTCGGCGAGGACATGGCGATGGTTCTGCTAAAAACAGCCACCGGGGCCTTCGGTACAGTTTCTGGAAATTTTTCGGCGGCCGGTTTCCCGCCATTGTCTCAAGATCGTCTGGAGCTGATCGGCCAACAAGCGAGCATTCTATTTGAAAACAATCAGCTACGCCTGATCGGCGATAAAGAGGAAACGATGTCCTTTGATGTGGCCGATGCCTACCAGAAATCCTATGACGGCGCCATCGCCCATTTTGTGGAATGTCTGCGAAGCGGTCAGCCCTTCGAAACCGACTGCGCCGACAATCTTGCCACGCTGCGACTGGTGGAAGAAGCTTACCGCCAGGCTGCACTGTGATATCCCAATACATTTTTTTGCCACAAAATGCACAAAAATAATTCCTAATAGCCTAAACCGGATAAACGGGAAATAACAAACTACAAGCACCAAATGACAAATAAATTCTAAATTACAACATCCAAATCTCAAATAAGATCAAAAGCCAATTTTTTGGAATTTTGAATTTCGGGCATTGTGTTTTTTTTGGTATTTGTGTTTTGTTATTTGAAATTTTGTAATTGCTGAACACTGACACCTGAAACCCAACGTTCCTTACAACATGTCGTCAGAAAAAAACAACTAAGGGCCTAACCTTGGCGTTGATCGCTCAAAAAGAAATTGCTACAGAATGTGTTTTGGTTTATAGTTCCGATTTTTTTGGAATAATCCCTTAAACCTTTCCGTAAAGCGGAATGGTCCAAGCTATGATATGCGGGTAGGTGATTAAAAATATTCCGCCCGAGCTTGCATCACGCTCCGCGGGGCTTCGCTCGAGCCGCAAAGATCGCAGAGAAAAATTAAAATAAATCCTCTGCGTACTTAGCGTCTCTGCTTGCCCAATGAAATCTCATTTGCATTTATTTCATCGGGGCGGTGAAAACAAATATCAAATATTCCCCTTTTGGAAGGTTCATCAGGCCACCCTTATTACGTATGGCAATTGACTCAAATGCACAAACTATAAAGGAAAACGAAAAATGAGCAAACGAAGCGATCTAATGACCAAAGGTCCGGAACGGGCCCCTCATCGTTCACTGTTGAGGGCGGATGGATTTACCGACTGGGAGATGGAGCGGCCGATGATCGGCATTGCCAATTCTTTCAACGAAATTATTCCGGGGCATATGCACCTGGATAAACTGGTGGACGCCGTTAAAGCAGGAGTATATGCCGCCGGCGGAACCCCGGTGGTGTTCAACACCATCGGGGTGTGCGACGGCATTGCCATGAACCATGTGGGTATGAAATACTCCCTGCCCAGCCGGGAGCTGATTGCCGATTCCCTTGAAATCATGGCCACCTCCCATCCATTTGATGGGCTGGTGCTGATGTCATCCTGTGATAAAATTATACCGGGTATGTTGATCGCCGCCGCGCGTTTGAATATTCCCTCAATTTTTATCTCCGGCGGCCCCATGCTGCCCGGAAAAGTACACGGCAAAGACACCGGTCTTGACAAAGTCTTCGAGGCGGTCGGTCGTTTTAAGAGCGGTAAAATCTCCGACCGGGAGTTAACCGAAATTGAATGTAGCGCCTGTCCTGGGGCCGGTTCGTGTTCAGGAATGTTTACTGCCAACACCATGAGCAATTTGGCGGAATCCCTGGGAATGGCCCTGCCGTTTAACGGAAGTGCACCGGCGGTATATGCCGAAAGAGTCTGGCTGGCCAAACAAACCGGGTACAAAGCGGTTGAGCTGGTGAATGCGGCCATAAAGCCCAGGGATATTATGACCAAAGAAGCGTTTTACAATACGATTGCTGCGGACATGGCCCTGGGCGGCTCCACCAACACGGCCCTGCACATTCCGGCCATCGCGTATTATGCCGACATCGATATCACGCTTAAAGATTTTGGCGACGTTTCTCAAAAAATTCCGCACCTGACCTCTATAGCGCCGGCCGGCCCCCACCACGTGGTGGATTTCTTTTATGCCGGCGGCATGCCTGCCATTATGACTGAATTGAACAATTCCGAACTTATCCATCCGCAGGCCATGACTGTCTACGGCACGTCCCTTGTTGAGATGCTGAAGGAGATTCAGGCCGGTGTTAAAAATCCTGCCGTCATTCGTTCAGTTGAAAACCCGGTGCATGCCACCGGCGGCCTGGCCGTGTTGACCGGCAATCTGGCCCCCGACGGCGCCATCGTAAAACAGGCTGCGGTGGCCGATGAAATGCTCAAACATTCCGGACCCGCTCGTATTTTCAGCTCAGAGGAGGACGCCTTTCAAACCATTGTGGACGGCAAAATCAACAAAGGCGAGGTACTCGTGGTTCGCTACGAAGGACCCAAAGGGGGCCCCGGAATGCAGGAGATGCTCTCACCCACCTCCGCCCTGGCCGGAATCGGCATGGATAAAGAGGTGGCCTTGATTACCGATGGCCGCTTTTCCGGCGCAAGCCGCGGGTCCGCCATCGGACATGTGTCGCCTGAAGCCGCCGCCAAAGGTCCGATCGCTGCCCTTCAGGACGGGGACATCATCGAAATTGACATCCCTGGCAAAACCCTGAATGTTCGGCTCTCAGCCGAAGATATTCAGAAAAGACTGGATGGGTTGCCGGATTTTGAACCCAAAATCAAAAGCGGCTATCTGGCCAGATATGCAACCATGGTATCCAGTGCGGATAAAGGGGCGGTGTTTCCGAGATAGTATGGTTGCTGGATGCTCGTCACTGGTCTCTTGTTCCTGGGCGCTGAGTACTGGATGCTTGATACTCGATGTTGGTTACTTAGTTGTTTGTATCCGGTCACCGGAATGTAGAAGACGGAGAGGTCCGGAGCGCTTCGCTTGAGGATCACTTCGTTGGAAGAGAGTTCTGTGTGAGGCAGAAACTACTTTCCTTTTATCATCTACCTAAATTTCCGCAGGGACGATCCTCAAGACCTGAGCGGCCGATTTGACCGCGAGAACAAGTGAACCATGAGGAATCTATGAGGAGTGAACTGTGGGGAGAATGATTCTGCTCGGATTGGGCCTGCTGTCGATGCTGGTCATCACGACAATCTGTGGTGCGGATGAAACAGGCAATCGCTCGCCTGGCTGCGGACAGTCCGCACCCGCCACAACGCCGGTCTCCATCGAAGTCGGCGGTCGCAGCCGTGAGTTTATCTCCGTTGTACCGGAATCCTATGACGCTAATGTGCCCCACCGCCTGATCTTCGCCTTCCACGGCCGCACGACCCCCAACACCCAGGTACGGAAATACTACCGCATCGAGCAGAACGCCAAAGTCCCGACGATTTTCGTCTACCCCGCCGGCCTGATCGCTGCGGACGGCAAGTATAGCTGGTACACCAGGGACGATTCACGAGATCAACTGCGGGATTACGCTTTCTTCGATGCGCTGCTCGTGCAGTTCAGCTCCAGTTACTGCATCGATCTCGATCAGATTTTTGTGGTCGGCCATTCATTGGGGGCAAGCTTTGCCAACAGCCTTGGCTGCGCCAGGGGGAATGTTCTCCGCGGCGTGGGCACGGTGGCAGGCGGAATCTGGGAAACTGAGTGCAGCGGCCCTTCGGCGGCCATCATCATGCACAATCCCAAAGACGATCTGGTTTCTGTTTCGCGAGGCCTGAGCGTTCGGGACCACGCCCTCGCACAGAACAGGCTTCAGCCGCTGTCCCGGTCCTGTGAACCCAGGGACCTGAACTGCGAGTGCTACGGTCCGCCCGATACACCCAATCCGGTGGTCTGGTGTCCCCATACCGAAGACCACAATCGCCGGGGCAAATTCTATCCCCATCTCTGGCCCCGGGAGGCGGGCACGGTAATAATGGAGTTCTTTGACGCACTTCCGCGGTCTGCTCGGTAGAGAGTTGGTATTTTTTGATTTCGTTTTCTGTAGAACTTAGCTTCTTCAAAGACCTCTCGCGTGACAAACAGATTATACGACCTGCTCATTTTTTCGAACAATCCGAGGCTATGAAGATCGATAACAACATCTGCATCAAGCAGCAACAATTTCTTCATAGTTGTTTTCCCGGAATCCGAATTTGTTGAGATATGAATCTATATCGGCGCGGTCTAAATCCAAATAGCTTGCAAATACGCCTCTGGAAATCTTGCCTTCAATTAAACAACGACAGCACAAGGAAACATATCTTTCAGGATACTTGCTAACATCCATTTTAGCGTATAAAGACTGACGCATTGTGCGATCCAATTCTTTGCGCTTTGGATCTTTTACAAGGTTTTCAACAGTCTCTCTTTTAAGAACCTTCAGATTAACCAGTCTCCAAAAAATTGCATCTGTAGAAACCTGAAAATCCTTTGCAAGATCGATTATATCAACTAATCTAATTGTATTGTTGATCGTTACCTCATCAAGAGCTTCGAGCAGCTGTTCTCTTGGTAAAAGAAGACTGGAAGCAAAGGCATCTGCAAATTGCTCCGGTTTTGTTTTGGTTGTGCCGTCACCGATTTCTTCTCGACTAAAGACACTCCACGTCACAATATGAAATAACTCATGAGCCAAATCAAAATTTCTTCTCCAGGGCACATCATTGGCATTAATCAGCATACCCGCTCCCAAGCGATCATCCACCACACTGGCACCGGAAATCCCGTTATCAAGCGGTAGATGCAAAATTTTAATGCGCAAATTATTTTCCAATACATTTAACAAACTGGATGCCGGGCGAGAACCCAACCGGAGATATTCGGCAATTTCAGCCCCCAGGCGATCTGCAAGGTCAAATCCCCTTTGCAAAAAATCAGCTCTGTCATAGCTTTTCTGAATGCCTTTCCAGCGTCTCTTCAAGCCAAGAAAGTTTTCCAAGTTACTGTAATTTTCTAAAAAAGAAATGAATTGATGCTGTATATGCTTCTCATCGGCCTCTGCCGATTTTCTCCACAACGGGATCGGATCAGGGGCAATTTCCTCCTCAAAGAAATAATCCAGGCCTCTGCCATACAGGCGGGCCATGCTGCTTAACTCATTCGCATTTATATTTCGTGTCCCCCGCTCAATTGCAGATATAGTCTGGTAATTATTAAAACCCAAAAGCTTAGCTGCCTCGGTCAGAGAATATCCGGCAGATTCCCTGGCTTCAAGGATCCTTTTCCGTAAAATGTCCTTATTCCCCTTCACAGTCTGCATAAGCCCTCCTGGATATAAGAATATATTATATTTTAACAAAATTATTCAATTTTAGAATAACATATCGTTATCTATTGTCAAGATCTATTCCAAATAGGAATCATAATCAATTTATCAACAATCTTGATTAGTTGCCCCTTTCCTGTATCATGCATACATATTTAAGATGACAATATGACCTTGAATCTAAATCCTGAAAATAAATGGATAAAAAATGGTTCAACCAGATTGAAAATCCGGCCTCTCCAATTCGAGGGCGGGATTTTTATTTTTAATTCAGAATGATAGATATTATTCAATGATTGATATTTGATCCTATTTCTCCCGATTTTCATTGAATTTCAAGATATTTGATAGTATGGCTGAAATATTAAAGCCCTTCCAGAAAAACTCTCTGGGCCACGAATTTCATCATTTCCGGAGGACACATGGTAACATTATCGAGTGGCATACGAGACAATCACCAAAGAGGATCAGTTGGTGATTTCCTTAAAGAGAAAATAAGGTCCGATGCCTCGTTATCCTTCGTTTCCGCATATTTTACTATTTATGCATTCGAATCGCTTAAACCGCAGCTTCAGAACATTAATCACCTTGATTTTCTATTCGGCGAACCAAGATTTATTCGAACATTAGATCCTGACAAGACAGATAAAAAATTTTTCAGAATTGTCGACGAAAAACTGGAGCTCGCAAAACGGCTGTATCAGAAGCAACTCGCCAAGGAATGTGCTGACTTGATTCGATCAAAGGTCGACATCCGCTCCTTAAAACAAAGCAACCTTCTACACGGAAAAATGTATCATGTCCGCTGCAACGGCAGAGATGATGCCATCATGGGCAGCTCCAATTTTACTTTAATCGGTTTAGGATTAGGAGCCAACAGCAATATCGAGTTGAACCTTGAAGTCAACGACCGACGCGACCGTAAAGGACCAAAGAGGTCAATTGTTGTGGGCATGCTGCAACAAAAAATCATCTGACAATGTTACCGTGTATAGTATCGCTCAAAACGCTAGAGTCGTTTCGGAAAACTATTTTCAAAGTGAGGCCGATTCCACTACCTGGCTAAAGCAAAATGGGTACCAAAAATTTACCAACGACGAGGCTGAACAGGGATTTATGCCTCCTAGTCCCCCATACAAAAAACCTGATGGAATTTTGAAGTTAACCGGTATTAAGGATCAGAGACAGTTAAAATGGTCATAGATGATCCGAGAATTTTATGAAAGAAACATTTAAAAAATCTGAATACAACGAGTTCTTGGTAGGCTTCAAATATTGGTTTTTCAGTAATTATTGGTGGCTTTTTGTTTTATCTTTTATCGCCATATCGATTTTTTCGATTACCGTTTTAGAGAAAACCAGACTCTGGGAGTTAGTTGCCGGAGGGTACCCACGCTTATTTGGCTCTTTGTGAAAGGACGGGGACAACACCTAAAGATTGTGAAAACATCGCCAACATTTATAAGGTTAAGCGCAAATACCAAGATGCGCTGAATTGGGTTGAAAAAGGCCTGAAGTTAGAGAAAAAAGAGCGCTGGGGTAATCAATCCGGCTTTGGATTAACAGGACTGCAGCAGGACCTGTTGAATAATCTAGGGCGGCGAGAAGATGCGTTTGATATAGCATGGTTAGAATTCAAAAAGCATCCCTCGAAAATTTCTTATGAAAAGTTAATGAAATTTGTTGATGCTAAAGACGTAAAGCTTTGGCATCAAAAGGCCCTTGAGAAAGCCAAAGATACATCTTTGTCCGGATTTATCGATATTTGTGTTAAAACCAAAGAATGGGACAAACTCGCCGATCATATCTCATCTATTGATAACGAACGGCTTGAAGAACTAAGCCATTACACCACTGAAAGAGCAGCCAAAGGCCTGACCAAAAAATACGGCATGGCAGCGGCAAAAATTTACAGTGCCTTGGGGATGCGCATCCTTAAGCAGGGAAAAAGCAAATACTACCGGTATGCCTTGGGACATTTCCGGAAAGCCCAAAAGCTATATGAAAAAACCGGCCGGAATCAGCTGTGGCTGGATATTGTTGAAAGAGTGCGACGGAATCATTCCCGAAAATACAGTTTTATCCCTGATTTCGAAGAAATAGTGGCAGGCCGTTTGCTGAAGAAACCTGAGTCATTTGAAACAAGGGCATTGAAGCGATGGAAAAAACAAATAACGTAATTGAACTACTTGAAGCATTCAGAATACTCGACGGTATTTACAAAAAAGAACAGGTTGATGCCGCCATTGAAATGAAAGAGGAAATAACACCACACTTGATCGAAATCCTGGAAAACGTTCTGGCTGATCCGGATGCATACATCGAAAACGATGAGCGGTATGATCATATTTATTCATTAATGTTACTGGGTCATTTCAAGGAATCAAAAGCACACAATCTGATTATTGATCTGTTCAGCCTGCCGGATGAAAGGCCTCATGAACTATTCGGTGACCT
>Ga0316196_10000773_pt1 | contig 13127 bp, 10 predicted proteins | sample Eddsed2cm_MG_FD_204938 | JGI IMG/M metagenome (GOLD analysis project Ga0316196, IMG submission 204938) | Coastal sediment microbial communities from Maine, United States - Eddy sediment 2 cm | ecosystem: Environmental > Aquatic > Marine > Coastal > Sediment | place: USA: Maine | collected... | reverse complement strand
ATCGAAAGGCGTTGAAGTGCCGCTGTCACTGATCGAGAAACTGGAAGGGTTTGCTAGCGCGCAATAGTGTCAAACCGTCCGCTTTGTCGAAAAGCGTGACGCAAATCCCGTCTGCGATATCAACTGGTTACACTTAAGATTTCCTTAAGACTCTGAGTCGATAATTGCCTCATCAATATTATGAGGCAAGGACATTGGACTTAACAACTCTAGCAAACGTCGATACTGTCGAATCAACGCCCTGCGAATCAACCTACGGCGTGACCGGTATTATCGGCCTGGACCATCCACAGCGCAAAAAGGTGGAAACCTTTATTGCGCGCCAATTTCGTGAAGTGCATGGCGCGCAGATCTCTGTCTTCATGCCACAACTACTGGCGCTGTTTGACGATCAGGGTGAAGTTCGGGCCGCTGTCGGCATGCGCGATGCTGGTGTCGAACGCCTGTTTCTGGAGTATTACCTCGACACCTCGGTTGAGCAGGCGATAGCCGACAAGGCCGAGCCGGTCGGCACCGTTGCACAGCGTGAGCGGATTGTTGAAATCGGCAATCTCGCCTCCATCGATCGCAATGCCAGTCGCAACCTGTTTAAACTGCTGGCACGCCGCCTGGCTGCTGAAGATTTCCAGTGGGCAGTATTTACCGGCTGCAGTTCGCTGCACCGGATGTTCGCAATCCTCGGTATCGAAACCGCATGTCTAGGGCGTGCATTGCAGTCCCGTCTGCCGGCGGATCAGCAAACCTGGGGCGGCTACTACGAAGACAATCCCCACGTCGTTGCCGGCCGCGTAGGTCTCGGGCTGCGGGCATTTGACGGTATGCTGGAAGCGTGAACGGTTTAATCGCTCAGTTGCTGAAACGTTGCGCCGCGCAGCCCGACGGCGACGCATTGCGATCGCGTCATCTGCGCCTGGGTTACGCTGAACTTAAGGATGCAGTCGAGCATGCCACGGAACAGTTGCGAAGCCTTGAACTGCGCAGAATCGGCCTGTATCTCGACAATGGACTCGACTGGATAATTTTTGATCTGGCAGCACTTGCCGCCGGTATTACCGCGGTGCCGTTGCCACGATTTTTCAGCCCTGCGCAGATCGGATATGCCATCGACGATGCCAATCTCGACGGTATTGTTTTCGATTGTGAGTTGCCGCCCGGTGTGACCGCGAACGGCGTTGCTTTGCCCGGATTCAGCGACAGTCGCATACAGTGCATAGAAACCCACAATGGCAGCCTTGCGCAGAGAGCGCTGGGCAGCACAAGCACACCAGCGCCTGCGAGGATCAGCTACACCTCCGGTTCCACCGGTGCACCGAAGGGTGTTGAGCTTGGTGCTGACTTCATCGAACAAACCGCTACATCGCTGTGCCAGGCGATTTCAGATCTCGATATCAATGTCCATTTGAGCATCCTGCCCTACGCTACCTTGTTGGAAAATATTGCAGGTATCTATGTGCCGCTGTTACTCGGACGTTGCGTGCACGCCGAGCCAGCCGCTGATATCGGTCTAAACGATGTGCTTGGGCTCGATCCGGCGAAACTGGTGACCTGCTTTAACCGGGTTCGCCCCAACAGCCTGATTATTACACCGCAGCTGCTCGAGCTGCTGTGCCAGCTTGTCGAAAATGCGGCGATCAACCCCGATTGCCTGGTATTCGTCGCGGTGGGCGGAGCGCGGGTTGCGCCGACCCTGCTGCAGCGCGCACGCCAGGCCGGCATCCCGGCCTATGAAGGTTATGGATTAACCGAGTTCGCCTCGGTCGCAACGCTGAACACTCCGCACAACGATTGTATTGGCAGTGTTGGCAAACCCTTGCCCGGAGTTTCCGTAAGCATCGCCGAAGACGGTGAAATCTGCCTTGCGCGTGACTTGCCTGGCGAGACTGGAAAGGGGCGGCCGGTGCTGGTTCGAACAGGCGATCTGGGCAGTATCGATGGCGATGGCTTCGTTCAGCTGCACGGTCGTAAATCGAATCTTATCGTGTTGGCGAACGGACGCAACGTCTCACCCGAATGGATTGAAGCCGAATTCAATGCTTCGTCGTTAATCCTGCAAAGTTACGTGTTCAGCGAGGACGGGGAACAGCTGGCGGTGTTGCTGGCGAGCTCGGCAACGGATGCTGCACTCGAAACTACCATCAACTGCATCAACCAGGATCTGCCCGCCTATGCCCGCGTGCGTAAATGGCATCGGTTGAAAACGCCCTTTTCACGCACCGCGCAAACCTTGACCGCTAACGGTCGACTCAGGCGCCGACAGATCGAACAACAGTTAGCGGAGCTGCTGTCACGGGGCGATGCCCCGCTGACGCCAGGCCGCAGTCATGGCCGAATTTCTTTTCAGGAGAACAATCAATGGTAGACAAGGACGCATTAGATCACGAAGTAACTCAGGACCTTTTTTTCAACCAGATAGAAACGCAAACCGCGGCTGCCAGGCAGCGTCTGCAACAATCGCCTGCCATCGCGCGCTGCCTTGGTGGTGATGTCGAAATGCAGACTTACCAGGCCTTTCTGATCGAAGCCTACCACCACGTCAAGCACACCGTGCCGCTATTAATGGCTTGCGGCAGCCGTCTTCCGGAGCGACTCGAATGGCTACGCGAGGCGATTGTGCATTACATCGAGGAAGAAGTCGGCCACCAGGAGTGGATCCTGAACGATTTGGACTGTCTTGGCGTGGACAAAGAGCAGGTCAGACATGGCAAGCCTCGGCTGGCCACTGAACTGATGGTGAGTTATGCCTACGATACGATCGCGCGCAATAATCCAGTGGGCCTGTTCGGCATGGTGTACACCCTCGAAAAAACCAGCGCCACGATAGCTACCTATGCTGCCGGCCAGATTGTGACGGCACTGGATCTTCCTGCCAAAGCGATGTCCTACATGGTCTCTCACGGTAGCCTCGACGTGGCCCATATGCAGGATTTCGAACGCCTGATGAATCGCCTCGACGATGCCGATGATCAGGCTGCAGTATTGCACTCGGCAGGGGTTTTCTACGAGCTTTATACGCGCATATTCGAGGCCCTGCCGGTTTTGCAGGAGAGCTCGCAGCACAACCTCCAGGAGGAAAGTCATGCAGCCTGAACAAATGACGGTGGTACTCACCGGTGCCTGTGGCGGCATCGGTCAACTGCTCGCGCGCCAACTGGCTGCGGCCGGGGCCAGCCTGTTCCTGTGTGGAATGGATGAAGCTTCGTTGGCGACACTTAAACATGAACTCGATGCAAAAGCCCGCAGCGGCCAGACTATCGAGGTCCGCGCTCTGGACCTGACCGACGACAAGCAGCTGGATGAGTGGGTCGCATCGATCGAACAGTCGCAGCGAGCGGTTAACGTGCTGGTCAACAACGCCGGCATTTGCAAGTTCGAAATGTTCGAAAAGCTAAGCGATCGTGAGATCGAGCAAATGATGACGCTGAACAGCATCGTGCCGATGAAACTGACGCGTCGTCTGTTGACGCAGTTGAAACAACAACCAGCAGCCCGCATAGTCAATGTCGCCTCCACCTTCGGCGCGCTCGGCTTTCCCGGTTACAGCGTTTACTCAGCCAGCAAGTATGCCATTCGCGGTTTTTCCCAGGCCATGGGGCGCGAGTTGTCCGATACCCGGGTTCGAGTGGGTTGCATATTGCCACGTGCCGCCCGTACTGCGATCAACAGTGATCGCGTGGTCGAAATGAATCGACGCCTGGGAGTTACCATGGATCCCCCGGATCAGGTAGCCGCTGCCGTGCTCGGGTTTATTTGCAGCGATCGTGGTGAACTCGCGCTGGGCTGGCCCGAAAAGCTGCTGGTGCGGCTCAATTCCGTGTTTCCGACACTAATCGGTAACGCGATTTCAAAGAAACTGCCACTGATCAAGCAATACGCTGCTTGATTGGCCTGTTGTCCAATAACTACCTGAAGAGGTGCAAAATGTATAAACAAACACTAAAAATTGCTTTAATGTCGCTGGTACTGCTGGTGATGCAGCCCGGCGTTGCCGGTCTTTCGTCGTCAGCGCAGATGCCCGAGGTGCGGGAAATTCAAAGCGAATGGGCCAAACTCTATTACATGGATGAATTCCTGAACAAGAACTTCCGTGAGTTGGAGACGTTGTCGCAACAGGCTGACAAGTTAGCGGAGCAACATCCGCAAAATGCGGAGGTGCTGGTCTGGGATGCGATCGTGCTGTCGACCCTGGCGGAGAAGAAAGGTGGCCTCGGGGCGCTTGGACTGGTCAAGCAGGCCAGGCATCAACTGGAACAGGCGGAAGCGATCGACCCTGAAGTTCTGGGTGGCTCGGTTTACGCGAGCCTCGGTTCACTGTATTCCAAGGTGCCGGGATGGCCGATCGGTTTTGGCGATGACGAGAAGGCGGAAGAATATTTCAAGAAGGCGTTGGCGATTAATCCACAGGGTCTCGACATCAATTACTTTTTCGCCGAGTACCTGGTTGACCAGGGTGAAGAAATGCTGGCGCTGGAACACCTCGAGCTCGCATTGCAGGCAGAGCCAATGGTGGATCGACCGGTAGCAGATCAGGGTCGTCGACAGCAGGCGCTCAAGTTGCGCGCGGAGTTGACGGGCTCCTGAGTTTTATTTTGTGAGTGATGTTGACGGATGGGTTACTTTACGGTGATCGACTCGTCTTCAATAGCGGGACAGGCTGTGAGATTACTGCTGGTAGAGGACGATGAACAACTGGGTGCCGGCATTCGCAAGGCGTTGATGCGCGATGGTGATCATGTCGACTGGCTCACCGATGGTGCGCAGGCGCTAAGCGCGATACGCAGTGAAAATTTCGAATTAATTATTCTCGACCTGCAATTGCCCGGCAAGGATGGAATCTCGGTGTTGCAGAGTATGCGTCGCGAAGGGATTGATACGCCGGTGCTGATCATGACGGCGCGCGATACGGTCGACGAGCGTGTGCTTGGTCTCGATAGTGGCGCCGACGATTACGTTGTCAAACCGGTGGAACTGAAAGAACTGCGCTCCAGGGTGCGGGCGCTCAGTCGTCGCAGTCACGGCATTGCCGCACCAGAAGTTCAGTTCGGCGAGTTACGCATCAACAATGCCACGCAGCAAGTCTGGTTTAGAGGAGCCGAGGTCGATCTGAATCGCCGTGAATTCGTGGTGCTGTCGGAATTTGTCAATAAGCCCGGGCAGGTGCTCGCGCGCGGACAGCTGGAAGAGGCGCTTTACGGCTGGGATGAAGGGGTCGAAAGCAATGCCCTGGAAGTCCATATTCATCACCTGCGGCGCAAGCTCGACGGCAAGCTGATCAAGACGATACGCGGCATCGGCTATCGACTCGATGTTGATCATGAAAGTTAGCCTGCATCTTGCACCGGCTCCCCGCATCACAGCCTTCGGGATACTGCCATGCGGGGAACCGGTGCAAGATGCAGGCTAGTCGCTCATTGCGCCGGCGGCTGACCTGGTACGTGGTCGTTACGTTGTTTTCCCTGGCCAGCCTGTCCGGCATTGCCATCTACCTGGGGACGACCAAGGAAGCTAATGAAATATTCAGTGCCTCGCTGGCACAGACGGCGCGCATCATTGATGGGCTGGTGTCGCGTGATGGTATCGATGCCGATCGACTGGAGTTACAGCGCAAGCTTGAGTTGGGAAAGCGTGCGCACCCTTATGAGCGTAAACTGTTTTTTGCCGTACTCGACTCGGAAGGCAATCTGCTGCTGCACTCACGTGAGGCCCCCGACTTGCCCAAAGTGGGTATTCCCAGCGGTTTTTCCGAATTCAGATACAAGCGCAAGAAATGGTTCACCTTCGCGCTCGAATCCAGCGATGATGATTTGTTAATCGTCGTCGGCGAACGCAGCAGCGTGCGTGAAGAGATCACCGAGTATATTGGCGCCGGCTTGTTGTTGCCGTTAATCCTGTTATTGCCACTGGTGTTATGGATGCTGTGGCATATCGTCGGTGCCGCATTACGCCCCTTGCAAACGGTTACCGATCAGGTACGCGAGCAGGATCTGAAGCGACTGACACCGATAGATGTCAGTGGCGTGCCGCGCGAAATCAGTCCGCTGGTGGAGGCCCTGAACCAGATGATTGTCGACCTGGATGCCGCTTATCTGCGCGAGCGACGATTTGTCAGCGATGCGGCGCACGAACTGCGCAATCCGTTGGCGTCACTGTTGATCAACGTCGATAACGCGCTCGAGGAGACGCAGGAAGACGACGCCCTGGATTCGCTGCGGAGCATGAAAATCAGCATTCGGCGCTTGTCGCACCTGGTGTCGCAGTTACTCGCGCTCAGCCATCTCGAGAAGGCCGATGCCGATGTGGCGTTCGAGCCTGTCAACCTGGCGCAGGTTTGTGCAGCGGCGGTCGCCTCGGCGCAGACGGCTGCTGCGGCAAAGTCGATATCCCTGGAGTTGATCGCTCCGACTGGTGTTTGTGAACTGGCCGGTTCGCAGTCCCTGCTGGAAAGTCTGGTGTCCAATTTGCTGGATAACGCCATTCGCTATGCCGATAACGGTTGTCGAGTGCAGGTGCAATGCCGCCGTGAACAGGGAAGGCTGGTGCTGACGGTCGATGATTCCGGGCCGGGGCTTGATGCCGAGCAGCGTGAAAAGGCACCGGGGCGCTTCTATCGTGCCGGGGATACCAACAGTAGCGGCGCCGGCCTCGGGCTGTCGATTGTCAAAACGATTGCCCAAAGCCATGGTGCCAGTGTCGAGTTGAGCGAGTCAGAACTGGGCGGTCTGTGTGTCACGGTAGGTTTCGATTTAGCCTGATAAAGCCGTCTGTTTCCGTTAGAATCGCCTCCTTGCAGCGCTCGTCACGGCGCAGGCCATAACGGGATTAGGCATGAGTTTCAAAAATCACAGTGTTCGTGTAGGCGCCGACATCGGTGGGACTTTTACCGACGTCGTGCTTGAGTGTGCTGAGCAGCAATTCAGTACCAAGGTGCTGACCAACTATAGCGAACCGGAGCAGGCGATTATCGATGGCCTGGTCAAGGTAACCGAGCTCGCCGGCATCGGTATCGAACAGGTGGATCAGTTGATACACGGTACGACACTCGCTACCAATGCGTTGATTGAACGCCGCGGTGCGAGTACCGCGTTCATCACCAGCAAGGGCTTTCGCGATGTGATCGAAATGCGTACCGAGGGGCGCTTCGAACAATACGATCTCAATTTGAGCCTGCCGGCGCCGCTGATTTCGCGTGAGCATCGCTACGTGGTTGAGGGCCGTATCGCCGCCACTGGGCGCGAGTTGATTCCCCTTGACGAAGCCAGGCTGCGCTCGATAGCCGAGCGTATTCGTGCCGGCGGCTACCAGAGTATCGCCATAGGCTTCATTCATGCCTACGTCAATCCACAGCACGAACGCCGCGCGCGCGCCATCCTCGCTGAGGAATTGCCCGATATCACGATTTCGATTTCCAGCGAAGTATCGCCGCAGATGCGTGAATTTGAACGCTTTAATACGGTCTGTGCCAACGCCTTTGTCAAACCGCTTATGGCCTCGTACCTGGAACGCCTGGTGGATCGACTGCACGCGGTTGGTGGGCAGTGTCCGGTGTTCATGATGCATTCGGGTGGTGGCCTGATCTCGGTAGAGAGTGCTATCGAGTTCCCGGTGCGACTGCTTGAATCGGGCCCGGCCGGAGGTGCCATCTACGCGGCTGACTTTGCGGCACGCTTCGGGCTCGACAAGGTGTTGTCCTACGACATGGGCGGTACCACCGCTAAAATATGCCTGATCGAAGATTGCCTGCCGAAGACGGCGCGGACCTTCGAGGTCGCGCGCACCTACCGTTTCAAGAAGGGTTCGGGCATGCCGGTTTCGATTCCGGTCATCGAGATGGTGGAAATCGGTGCCGGGGGCGGTTCGCTCGGCTGGGTCGATGAAATGCAGCAAATTCGCGTTGGGCCGGAAAGCGCCGGCTCTGAACCCGGCCCGGCCTGTTACGACCGCGGCGGCAAAAAACCGGCGGTGACGGATGCCGATCTGTTGCTCGGGAGACTCGATGCCGAACGTTTCGCCGGCGGTGAAATCCACCTCGAAATCGAGCATTCGAAAACGGCGCTGCAACATGCCATTGGCCAACAACTGGGCATGGACAGCGAGACCGCCGCGATCGGTATCTGCGAAGTAGTCGATGAAAACATGGCGAATGCCGCGCGCGTGCATGCCGTGGAAAGTGGCAAGGAACTGGCCGAATTCACCATGATCGCCTTCGGCGGCGCGGCGCCGCTGCACGCCAGCCGGTTGTGCGAAAAGCTCGATATTGACAGCCTGCTGATCCCACCCGGTGCCGGGGTGGGTTCGGCGATCGGCTTTTTGCGTGCGCCCTTCGGTTTCGAAGCGGTGCGAGGTGCGTTTTTGCGGCTCAGTGAATTCGATGCGTCGTGGACCAACCGGCTGATCGCCGAATTGAGTGAGGAAGCCGAGCGATTTGCACGTGCCGGTGCGCCGGACGCGCCACTGGTGCGCGAAATCAAGGCTTACATGCGCTACCAGGGCCAGGGTTGGGAAATCGTGGTGATGCTGCCGAACCGCGATTTTATCGATGGCGATGACGTCGAGATCCGGCGCCTGTTTGAAACCGAGTACAAGCGCCTGTTCGGACGTGCGCTGGACGGCCTGGACATCGAGATCATGAACTGGTCGGTGCAGGTGCGCAGTGAGTTGCTGCAATCGGCGCGCGTGGCAGCGCTCGAGCGGCAACAGGCGCGCAGTAGCGAGGAGTCGCGACGTATTTTTGATGCGCGTGAACAACGCTTTGTCGATGCTGCCGTTTATCAGCGTGAGGAGCTGCAAAGCGGTGACCGGATCAATGGCCCGGCCGTTATTATCGAGCGCGAAACCAGCACAGTGGTCACCAGTCGCTACTGCGCAATACGGCAGGCGGACGGTTGTCTGCTATTGAATCAGAAGGGGAAAGTTTGATGAACCAGGGTATCTCCAATGTGCACATGCAGGTGATGTGGAATCGCCTGATCTCGGTCGTCGAAGAGCAGGCTCTGACGTTATTGCGTACGGCTTTCTCGACCTCGGTGCGTGAAGCGGGCGATCTGTCGGCGGGTGTATTTGATAGTGAAGGCCACATGATTGCCCAGGCGGTGACCGGCACGCCCGGCCACGTCAATGCGATGGCCGAGGCGGTGGGACATTTCATCAACGACATCGGCCGTGATAATGTCTTCGAAGGCGATTCCTATATTACCAACGACCCCTGGAAAGGCACCGGTCACCTGCATGACTTTACCTTTGTCAATCCATCGTTCCGCAACGGTAAACTGGTCGGTTACTTCGCCTGTACCGCGCATGTAGTCGATGTTGGTGGGCGCGGATTCGGGCCCGATGCAAACGAAGTGTATGAAGAAGGGATATTCATCCCGATCATGAAATTTGCCGAGCGCGGGGTCGTTGACCAGCGCCTGGTGCATATTATCCGTAATAACGTGCGTGAAGCGGGGCAGGTCATCGGTGATTTGTTTTCTTTATCTTCGTGCAACGATATCGGGCATCGGCGACTGATGGAGATGATGGATGAGTTCCAGCTGGATGATCTGAATGAGCTACGCGACTTTATTTTTGAACATAGCCTGCGCGCAACCCTGGAACGCCTGAAGAAACTGCCCACGGGTTCCTATGAGAATGAAATGAGCGTCGACGGTTTCGACGAAGCCGTGACGATGAAATTGCGCCTGGACGTTTCCGAAAATGAAGTGCTGGCCGATTTTGATGGCACCAGCGGTCTCAGTCGCAAGGGCATCAATGTGCCGCTGGTGTATACCACGGCCTATGCCTGCTACGCGCTCAAGTGCACGCTGGCGCCGCAGATTCCAAATAATCATGCGTCTCTGTCCCCCTTCAAGGTCAGCGCTCCGGTGAATTGCATTCTCAACGCGGTCCATCCGGCGCCGGTTGCGGTGCGCCATGTGCTCGGTCAATTCCTGCCTGACGTGGTGTTGGGTGCGTTACATAAAATGCTACCGGATACCGTGCCCGCGGAAGGTTCGAGTGCACTGTGGAATGTGCAGCTCGGTGCCTATCCCATCGAGGGCGCGAAGCCGGCCGAGGGCGAAGTGCTGCGCAACTCGCAAATTCTGATGTTTAATTCCGGTGGTACCGGAGCGCGTCCAACTCTGGATGGGCTGAGTGCCACCGCGTTTCCATCCGGTGTGCACACCATGTCGACCGAAGTCACCGAGCATGTCGGTCCGATTACCATCTGGCGCAAGGAACTGCGCGAAGGTTCAGGTGGCGCCGGCAGACAACGCGGAGGCCTCGGACAGATCATCGAAATATCAGCCAATCCCGGTCATCGAATTTATATCAATGCCATGTTTGATCGCTGTGATCATCCGGCGCGCGGCCGCGATGGTGGGCAGGCAGGCGCCGCCGGTGCGGTCAGTCTCAATGACGGCGGGGTCATGCAATCCAAGGGCAAGCAGTGGATTCCGGACGGCAGACATCTGGTTCTGGAATTACCGGGCGGGGGCGGCTATGGTGAGCCATCGACGCGCAATAAGCTGCTGGTCGAACAGGACGTAGCACACGAATACATCAGTGCCGAGCAGGCGCGTCAGGAGTACGGAAATGCCGACTAAATGTTCCAGCGAGTTGGCATCGATCAGCTTAAGACTCACGGTCTGTAAAAGTCCTTCCGGCTAGCAGGTCGTTACCTGGTGTGCCATTATTCATCCCTCGTCCCGCCTGAGCGGCCATTTTTGGACGACCTGATTTAATCAAGAGAATAACGATGCAAAATATCAGAACCTGCCTGCCGACTATTTTTTTGTCTGTGTTCATATTGTTCGCGGCGATCGCTGGATCCGCGCATGGGCAGGACGAAAGTTCTGCTGTAGCGGAAGTCGAAGTGCCGCAGGCGCTTGGGCCCGATGCCATGAAAGCTCTGGTTGCAAAGCTGAATGAAAACCAGACCGCGGCCCTGGTTGAGTTAATGGAACTTTTACGCGCTCCGACCGGCAATGATGAAATTTCTGCTGCAGTACGGGGCCCGGGAGGGGCAGAGATCGTCAAGAAATGGTTTACCGATTTTGGTGCTAACCTGAAAATTCAATTATTGTCGTTTCCGCAGATGCTTGCCAGCGTGGGGCGGTCAATAAGGATGATATTAGATGGGCGCGAGACCGGCGGCAATCTCACATTCCTGCTTTTATTTTTGGCTACCATCGCTATCGGAATGATCGCAGAATGGTTGTTCAAGCGCAGCACCAGCGCCAGGCGTGAGAGGATTCGACAATCCAACCCGGAAACTTTAATCGATACCTTGAAAGTTTTATCAGCGCGCGCGGGAATCGAGATCGGCGGTGTTGCTATCTTTACCATCGCTGCAATGATTGCGTTAAACTTCTTGATCACAGCCGACAATGATTTCTTCCTGGCGTCGTCTTTTATACTGAGCTTTATTCTAGTGGTGCGACTCACTGGTGCGGTCATGCACTTCATACTGGCACCGAGACGTCCCGAATTACGACTGGTGTATACAGATACCTGGACCGCCCAGTTCATCGAGCGCAATTTCATCCTGATCGCCGCAGTTGTCGGGCTTGGCTTTTTCATAAAGGCGGTCATGGACCAAAACATGATGCCGTACGTCAATACCTTTCGATTCTGGCTGGGGCTTAGCATTCATATCTGGCTTATGGTTATCATCCTGAAGGCTCAACAGGGATTAACCCGCATCATTTCGGGAGATGATGAAAACCTGACCCCGGGTCTCAAGCGCATGGCGGCGTGGTGGCCTGCCGCATCCGCCGGGCTGGTCGCATTTAACTGGTTGTTTCTGCAATTTGTACTTAGTGCCGGTCATCAAACTCTGAGCCCCGAACGCACCGTTACTGCGATTGCGATTATTGTTATGGCGCCTTTTCTGGATACTATTGTGCGCGGTATTGCCGCCCACCTGGTTCCCTCAGGCGTAGACGACGCTACCGTCGTGGCCAATGCTTATAATGAAACTCGACTCAGCTATATTCGTATTGGCAGAATAGCCCTGATTGGTTTCCTTATTATCGTGGTCGGCAAGTTATGGGGTGTGAATCTGCGTAATCTGGCAGAGGCGGGTTTCGGTGCCCAGGTAGCCGCCAATTTTGTCGGTTCCCTGCTGATCCTGGCGCTTGGTTACCTGGCCTGGGAAATTACCAATCTGGTAATCAACAAGCGTCTGGCAACGGAGGTGCCGGAGGGAGAGAGTGGGGCCGAGGGTGGCACCGGTCAAACCAGAATGGCAACCATCCTGCCCATCTTTCAAATGACCATGCAGGCAACCATCATTGTCATCACGGTGTTGCTGGCGCTAAGCCAGTTAGGCGTCAATATCACGCCGCTGCTTGCCGGTGCGGGTGTTCTGGGTCTTGCTATCGGTTTCGGCGCACAAACCCTGGTCAAGGATATCGTATCCGGGGTTTTCTTTTTAATGGATGACGCGTTCCGGCTCGGAGAGTTTATTACGGTTGGTACTACCAATGGTGTTGTTTCCAAAATTTCGATTCGTTCGCTGCAATTGCGCCAGGACACGGGACAGCTGCACATAGTGCCTTATGGTTCCATGTCGCAGCTCACCAATAACAGCCGTGACTGGGTAACGATGAAATTGAGGTTTACCGTTCCGTTTGATACCGACCAGGATCAGGTGCGCAAACTCTTCAAGAAGATAGGCCAGGAAATGATGGAAGTGCCGGAACTTGCGGAGGTATTGATCAATCCTTTCAAGTCGCAGGGTGCTGCAGACGTCACCGATGTCGGTATTGTCATTCGTGGCAAGTTCACCACTGTTCCAGGCGGGCAGTTTATTATTCGCAAAGAGGTTTATAGCCGCGTGCAAAAAGCCTTTGAGGCCAACGGCATCGACTTCGCGCGCAAAGAGGTTCGAGTGCATCTACCGGAACATGTAAACCCGGATGATTTGAGTGCAAATCAGAAAGATGCCATTGCTGCGGCTGCCAGTGATGAGCCGCAAGCTGCCAGGTAATGACTACCCCGCCAATCTGTAGCTGTTATCTCTGTGTTATATTGGGAAAAATTCTGAATCCGTAGACGAGGCTTCAAGATGAAAATCACCTTTTACGGTGTTCGAGGCTCTATACCTGTATCCGGACTGCAAACCGTCAAGTATGGCGGTAACACCTCCT
>Ga0316196_10000772_pt1 | contig 13139 bp, 6 predicted proteins | sample Eddsed2cm_MG_FD_204938 | JGI IMG/M metagenome (GOLD analysis project Ga0316196, IMG submission 204938) | Coastal sediment microbial communities from Maine, United States - Eddy sediment 2 cm | ecosystem: Environmental > Aquatic > Marine > Coastal > Sediment | place: USA: Maine | collected... | reverse complement strand
AACAGGCGCTCGCTTCACCGCAAAACGCCGATATTTCCCCAACGAAATCGGTCCAATGCGCATCTAAGAAAAAGATTACACACCACTTTGCTCGGGGTCCAACTATGTCATTGATTCGCGTCTCAGCGGATAACCCGGCCGCGCTGCTTGCCGCCGCGGTCCTGCTCTTCGTGCTCGGCGTCGTCGGCATCGCGTCGCTGCCTATACAGATGTTGCCCAACCTCGAATACCCCGAGATCAACATCAACACCTCGTGGCGAAACGCTGCGCCGCAGGAAGTCGAAGTCAACATTGTCGAGCCACAGGAAACCGTGCTGCGGCAGGTTCCCGGCGTGGTCGAGATGTCGAGCAACGTACGCGCCGGTAACGGCAACATAAACCTGCGTTTCGACGTCGGCACGGACCTGCAGCAGGCCATGCTCGACGTACTCAACGCTCTGAATCGGGCCCAGCCGGCGCCGCCGGACGCCGACGAACCGAGCATCCAGGTAGGCGGTGGGGATTTCCCCGTAGCTACCCTGCTCGTACATCCAGAGATCGCGACACCGGGCACCGACGTCACGGATTACCAGCGTGTCATCGAAGCGTATGTAGAACCTGCACTGATGCAGATCGACGGTGTGCAGCGTGTCGATTTGCGAAGTCAGCGCGACAGCCTCGTGTTGATCAACTTCGATCCCTACCGTGCCGCAGCGCTCGGTGTGCAGGTGACGGATATCGCGAACACGGTGATGCGCGCGGTAAATTCAACGGGTGGGCTCGCCAGCGTTGGCCGGCGCCAGTACACCGTACGCTTTCTTGGGGGATTCGATCTCGACCAGCTCGGTGAACTGATTGTCGCCCGGCCAAACAACCAGCCGATCCGTCTGCGTGAGGTCGCCGACATCACGACGGAGTTGTACCCTCGTAGCGGTTTCATGTACCGCACGGGCTTCCCGGCCTACTACATTTCCGTGCAGGGCAAATACGGCGCGAACACCGTCTCTATCCTGGACGACGTCAACCAGACAATCGCCGAGCTCAATGCCGGGCCGTTGGCCGAGGATGAGTTGCAGATCGTCCTGAGCTTTGATGCCTCGGTGCACATCCGGCGCGCGATCGGGCTCGTCAACGCCAACCTTGTGCTGGGCGTCTTCCTCGCGCTGGGTGTGTTGTGGTGGTTCCTGCGCGGCTGGCGCGCGACCCTCATGATTGCGACGACCATTCCTTTCTCATTGCTCTCATCGCTGTTGGTATTGAGCCTGCTGGACCGCAGCCTGAACGTCGTGTCGCTCGCCGGCCTCGCGTTCGCGGTGGGGCTGGTCCTCGATGCGGCGATCATCGTGCAGGAGAACATTGTGCGACTGCGGCAAACCGGCATGTCGCCGAGCCAGGCGGCACGCGAAGGCCCAACGCAGGTCGTAGGCGCCTTGTTCGCGTCAACGGTCACGAGTATCGCGATTTTCCTGCCGATCCTGTTCATGCAGGGGCTGGAGGGCCAGCTGTTCGCCGACCTGGCGTTGACCTTGTCAGTTGCAGTCGTCACTTCGTTTATTGCTGCGATAACCGTATTGCCGGTTGCGAGCAGTCACTTCAGCAGCGACCAACTTGCCGTTGATCGCCTCAGCGGACTCTGGGACAAGATTACGCAACGGATTGTCCGCCTGACGAATACGCCGCAACTGCGGTTGAGGTGGATCGTGTCACTGTTGCTGGCGCCGGCCCTCGTAACCTGGCTGTTGGCGCCAAAGCTCGACTTTCTGCCGAAGGCCGACTCCGACGGCGTCCAGGTCTTTTTCAGCATGCCGGAAGGCATACCCCTCAGCACCATCGAGAACGAACTGATTCTCAAGGTCATCGATCGGCTGCAACCGCACGTCGATGGCGAGGCCAGCCCGGGGATCCGTGGTTACAACCTTTACTCGTATGGTTCGAACGCGACGGGCATCTACATTTATCCGCGTGACCCGCGCGAAGCACCGGAGCTGATGGAAAAGCTGCGCGATGAGATCCTGGTCGGACTCCCGGGTGCAAGGCCGTTCGTTTCCCGTGCTTCGTTGCTCAACATCGGTATTTCCGGTGGACGTAACATCGATATCGATCTGCAGGGTCCCGAGCTCACGGCGTTGATGGCGGCCGCGAAGGTTGGCCAGGACGCGATGCATGAGCGCTTCGAAGACTGGTCCGTGCGGGCGCAGCCCGGTGTCAGCCTGTCGAGGCCCGAGCTGCAACTGGTGCCCGACGATCTGCGCATTACCCAGGCCGGCCTCGATCGAGGTGGGGTCGCGGACGCGGTTCGTGCATTCACGGGTGGCTTGAGCGCGGGTCGTTACTTCGACGGTAACGAGAGCATGGACGTGCTGATCTGGAGCGGCGCCTGGGATACGCCCGAGGAACTGGCGGGCGTGCCCATCTATACGCCGCAGTCCGGCATCCAGGTCATTGGCGAACTGGCCAACATCGAACGCGCGGTTGGCCCAACGCAATTACGCCGGGTGAACGGCCAGCGCACGGTGACCTTGCAGGTACTGCCGCCGCCGGACATGACGATCGAAGATGCGCTCGACACGATTCGTACCGAGATCGGGCCAATTCTCCGCGACGCCCTGCCCGATGACGCCGAGATTTTCTATCGCGGCACGGCCGACCAACTCGACGCCGCCGTTACCGACATGAGCAAGAACTTCGCACTCGCAGTGCTGCTCCTTGCGCTCATCATGGCCGTGATGTTTGGTTCGGTTAAGGACAGCCTGATCGTACTGCTCGTGATGCCGCTCGCGATCGTAGGCGGCGTTATCGGGCTGCGAGTTCTGAACCTGTTCACCTACCAGTCGCTCGAGTTGCTCACCATGATCGGCTTCATCATTTTGCTCGGCCTGGTGGTCAATAACGCGATCCTGCTCGTACACCAGACACGCGCGGCAGAACGCGAGGGACTCAACCGCGCCGACGCCGTTGCCCAGGCCATTCGCATCCGCACACGCCCGATATTCATGAGTACGCTGACGTCCGTCTGCGGCATGTTGCCGCTGATGTTGGTGCCGGGCGCCGGCAGCGAGATCTACCGCGGACTGGCCACGGTCATCGTTGGTGGCATGAGCGTCAGTGCCGTATTCACCCTGCTACTCCTGCCGAGCATTTTGCGTCTCGGTGAGACCAGGCAAGCAATCGTTTCCAGCCCGACCACGCTGCCCGAAGACGTACTCGCGCAGCCGAGGATGACATCATGATTCTGAGAAAAAACTTTGAGAACGCGCTAAAGCTTTTGTTCGTGCTGCTGCTGTGCCTGTCACTTACCGTCAGCTATGCACAGGGCCAGGACAATGATGAGGAAGATCGGACGCTCGTTACGATAACTGAAGTCGCCTCGACCAGTGTCGCGCCATCCGTGCCCGCGGCCGGCACGGTCTTCAGCCGCAATGAAACCCAGATCACTGCCGGAATGGCTGGCCGCCTGGAGTGGTTGGCGGAGCCGGGCGACTACGTCGAATCCGGCAGCCTGGTCGCCGTTTTCGACTGCGAGATGCTCGAGCTGCAACGGGAACGCCAGCTCGCTGAAGCCGATCGCGCAGAGATCAATTTCGAAACGCTTTCCAACGAGGTCAATCGCTTCAAGTCCGTCAGTGGTGCCAATGTCATTTCGGAAATCCAGCTCGACCGGACCGCGGCCGATCGCGACCTGGCAGGCAGCGATCTTCGCATCGCGAAGATTTCGATTCGGGAGACCGAGAGCCAGCTTGCACGCTGCAATGTCCGGGCGCCGTTTTCGGGCGTCGTGACCCAGGGCTTACGCAACCCGGGCGAGGACGTTGAACGGAGCGCCGTGCTCGCAGCCATGACCGATACCGAGAATCTCGAGGTGCGCGCTTCGGTGCCGATTCGCTACCTGCCACGCATGCGCGCCGGCCAGTCCGCGGAAGTCCGCCTGAACGAGGTGCTCCTCGAGGCGCGGGTCCGTACGGTTGTCCCTGCCGCGAATTCGCAGTCACAAACCTTCGAGGTACGTCTCGACCTTCCCGCCGATGCGCCGAGCCTGGTTGCGGCGGGTCAACTTGTCAGCGTCAACTTGCCGCTGTCGCCCAACCTTGCACTGACGGTCCCGCGCGACTCAGTGGTGCTGAGGGAAGATGGCGCGTTTGTCATGCGCATCAACGACGATGCCAAGGCAGAACGAGTCGCGGTGGAGGTTCGCGAGGCGAGTGGCGATCACGTCTCCGTGCGTGGCGCGTTGCAGTCGGGCGATCGCGTCGCGGTAATCGGTGCCGAAGCACTCGATGACGGCGAACTCGTCGCCGTGCGGTCTGAGACCTGAGGCAAAATCGGGACGAACAAAGGGGACAGTGACCCTAACTCACATGGCAACAAAGGGGACAGTGACCCTAACTCACATGGAGTTAGGGTCACTGTCCCCTTTTATTGCAACGGCTGCTTCGCTGCTGCGTGCCCAGACCAGTCCACTTTTCAGGGCGACAACCTCACCCTCGTCCATGGCTTCCCATGGCTCATCGGTGAGCGGCACACTCGCGACGAGCACCAGCTCTTGCTCGATCGGAGCCAGAATGACACCCGACTGGGTCAGGTCAACGGCCTGCTCATTGCATGAACGCGCGAGCAGATACAGCCCGGGCGGCCGGACGACGCCGTCGTCCTGGGTTCTGCGGTGGGAATGCACGAACAAGGTGTCGCCGTCGGAATAGATGAAGTTGAACGGGCCGAGCGGTTTCAGCTGTGCAGCGAGATTGGCCACGATCTCGAGGCGCGCTTCGACCGAGGGCACAGTGTCGTCGACCTCGTCCCACAACGGCGCGAGGCGTTCGAGCAAACAGCAGTAGGCGAGTTCGGAGTCGGTATCGCCTATTGGTCTGAAACGACGTGTTTCAAGATGGCAGGCATCCCGAATGCCGACCAGGTCGCCGTTGTGAGCGAACACATGTGCGCGCCCGCCGAGTTCGCGCTTGAAGGGCTGCGTGTTACGCAACACGATCTCACCTTGCGTCGCGTGGCGGATGTGCGAGAGCACGAGGCTGCTCGGCGGCCCGTTCTCCTCCATGAACTTCACGAGGCCGCTATGTGCTGCGGGACTCGACTCCCGCAGCAGGAATACATCCTTACCTTCGAAGTACGCGACGCCCCAACCATCCTTGTGGGGTCCTATGTCCCCGCCACGCCTCGCAAGCGTTTCCAGCGAGAAGCCGACGGTGGTCGGATGGCGGGCGGACATTGCGAATAGTTCACACATGGTGCTATCGATCCATCATTGCTGCGACGCTATTGTGAATCATCAGGTCGGCGCGTACGAGTAGATTTGTCGGATGCAAAATGAACAAATCCGTGAGATTTCGATCTAAAACGCTCAGAATACGCCGCCTGCCAATAAGAAATCGGAAACGATTCAGATGAAACCTGTTTACCGACGTTGGGTACTCACTCCCGCCCTGATCATCGTGCCGATCGCGATCGCCGGGTTGCTGTCGACGCTGAAGCCGGAGCCGCCCAAGAAAGACACCGAAAACCTCGACATGCTTGTCGATGTAATGACGCTCGAACAGACGTCGGAGACGTTCAAAGTTAGTAGCCAGGGGACGGTGCTGCCCCGGACGCAGACCTTGCTTAGCGCGGAGGTCTCGGGCTCGATTGTCGGAATCTCGCCCAATTTCATTGCGGGCGGCGTCTTCGAAAAAGGCGAGGTGCTCATGCGCATTGACCCGACAAATTACCGCGTCGCTGTCGACAAGGCGGAGGCGCTGCTGTCGCAGCGCCAGATCGAATTCGATGGCGCGGAAAAGCTACGCAGCCAGGGCTATCGTGCGGAGTCAGAATACGCGTCGGCCGCCGCTGCACTCGCTTCCGCGAAGGCGGAACTGGTCAGCGCCCGGCGCAATCTGGAGCGCACCTACATTCGTCTTCCCTATGAGGGCATGGTGCTGAGCAAGGAGGCTGATCTGGGCCAGTTCGTCAACCCGGGAACCCGGCTCGGCGTTACGTTTGCGACAGATGTTGCCGAAGTGCGCTTGCCGCTGACCGATCACGACCTGGCATTTGTCGATTTGCCCCGGGCCGGGACTGTGAGGGATGAAAACGACACGGGCGAACCGCAAGTGCGGCTGTCGGCCATGCAAAAGGGCAAAAAGGTCGAGTGGCTCGCAGAGATCGTTCGGTCCGAAGGTGTTGTCGACCAGCGAAGCCACGTGACCTACGTCGTGGCGAGTGTCACCGATCCGTATCAGTTGCATGCTGATGGCACGCCCTTGCCTATCGGGACGTTCGTTGCGGCCAGCATTGATGCCGCGACCTCCGTCGACACCATTCGCGTCCCGAGAGGGGCATTGCGCGGTGCTAACGAACTCGTCGTCGTCAACGACGACAATCAGCTTGATCTGAGGACCGTCGAGATCCTCACAAGCGATGCAGAGCATACATATATCACTGGCGGGGTGAGCCCCGGCGAGCGAATCTCGATAACGGTGATTGAAGCGCCCTCGAACGGCATGTCCGTGCGAACCTCGGACAGGCTGGATGACGAGGAACTCGACAGCGACACCCAGCCGACCCTCGACGTCGGCGAGGAATAACGCCGATGAAAGTACGGACACAAACCAGCGAGAAAGGCATCATTGCGTGGTTCGCGAGTAATCATGTCGCGGCGAACCTGCTAATGATGTTCATCATTGTCGCCGGGCTGATTTCCGTCTTCACGATTCGCAAACAAACCACACCGGATTTCGAACTGAATCTCGTGCAGGTTCAGGTTGCGTACCTGGGTGCGGCGCCTCAGGAAGTTGAGGAAGGCGTTGTCATCAAGATCGAGGAGGCTATCCAGGATATCCAGGGCATCACCGAGATCAACTCCGTGGCCTCGGAGGGAATGGGCAGAGTTAACGTTGAGGTTTCGATGGATTTCGACGTGAACGAGGTCATGGCGGAAATCAAGACACGCGTCGATGCCATTCAGACTTTTCCGTTGCTGACAGAGAAGCCGATCATATTCAAGATCGACCCCCAGATACCAGTCATATTTGTCACGTTGCACGGCGACCTCGATGATTTTTCCAGGAAACGCTGGGCCCACGAGGTGCGAGACGAATTGCTGGCCATGCCCGAGGTCAGCGAGGTGATCTACTTCGGTGACACGCAGTACGAAATCAGCGTCGAAGTATCAGAACATGTGTTACGCCAGTATGGACTGACGATGTCGGAGATATCGCAGGCGATTCGCGACTCTTCCGTGGACACGCCGGGTGGCACGATACGTACGGTAGGCGGCGATATCCGGCTCCGGACCGAAGGCCAGGTTTATAGTGGCCGGGAATATTCGGATCTCGTATTGCGAACCTTTCCTGACGGTACGCGACTGACGCTCGGCGACATCGCGACGATCAAGGACGGTTTCGTGGAAGACCCCGGCTACGGCCGCTTCGATGGCGGCAGGGACGCCACGCTGAATGTGGTGGCACGCGGACAGCAGAACGAATTGTCCACAGCCGCCGCTGTCAAGGAGTACGCCGCCAAAAAGGCCGAAGAGCTGCCACACGGCGTGGAAATGGACCTGTGGATCGACCGCTCACACTATCTCAAGGGGCGGCTCGAGTTGATGCTCGGGAACATGGCGATGGGTGCGGTACTCGTCTTCCTGTTGCTGTCCCTGTTCCTTCGCATGAAGGTGGCTGGCTGGGTCATCATCGGCATCCCGATCTGTTTCTTCGGCGCGTTGTGGCTTATGCCCTATGGACCCTGGCCAGTAACGATCAACATGATCAGCCTGTTCGGCTTCATTGTCGTTCTGGGTATTGTTGTCGACGATGCGATCATCATCGGTGAGAGTATCTACACGAATATTCAGGCCGAGGGACATACCATCGACAATGTCGTGAAGGGAGCCAAGAAGGTGGCAGTCCCCGCGACATTCGGTGTGTTGACGACCATCGCCGCATTTGCACCGATGCTTTTTGTCGGCGGCATTGTCGGACCGTTCTTCGCGGCGATGTCGGTCGTCGTGATCCTGTGCCTGTTATTCTCGCTTGTTGAATCCAAGTTGATCCTGCCCGCACATCTCGTACACGCAAACATCAAGCCGGTCGACGAAGACGACCTGTTCAATCCGCAGCGGCACATCGGATTGCTCGAGCGCTTTCCACGCCGCTTGCAGAAGATACAGCGACACACCCAACACGGTCTGCGTCGGATCATCCGCGACTACTATCGCCCACTGCTCGAGCGCGCGATCGACAATCGTGGCGTCACGATTGCGGGCTTCACCGGCGTTCTGATTCTTACGGTAGGGTTGTTGAACAGTGGCTTCGTGCGAGTTGTTCTGTTTCCGGAGGTGCCGGGCGACTTTGTCCAGATGACACTCGAGATGGAGAGCGGCACGGCACCTGAAACACGGGACGCGGCTGTGGACAGACTCGAGGCCGCGATGCTCGATATGAACGAGGAGTATGTCCGGGATAACCCCGACCAGCATCCATTGATCAACCACATGGTCATATTTTCTACCGGAGATACAGGTGCCCAGTCGTTCGTCGAGATGCCGATGGTTGACGACCGTTTGTACCACGGTGATGACATTGCCGACATGTGGCGTGACCGGGTCGGCGAGATTCCGGGTGTCAAGGAGTTGACGTTCTCGGGCGGACAAGGTTTTGGTGGCGGAGCACCACTGAGCTTCCGCCTCAGCGGCGACAATTATACCGCGCTCGAAAATGCCGCCAAAGAACTTGAAGTGCAACTCGCCGAGTATGAGGGTGTATTCGATATTCGAAATTCTTCCAATGCGGGCGGCACGGAACTTCGGCTGACCATCAAGCCTGCGGCCGAGGCGCTGGGATTGACGCAGGCGTCGCTCGGCAGGCAGGTGCGGCAGGCTTTCTACGGCGAGGAAGCGCAGCGCATACAACGAGGCAAAGACGATCTGCGCGTGATGGTGCGGTATCCCCGCAGTGAACGCCGGTCCATTGCCGACCTGGAGAACATGCGGATCCGCACACCCGATGGCGCGGAAGTGCCGTTCGGATCAGTTGCGGAAGTCTCGTATGGCAGCAGCTACACGAATATCACGCGCCAGAATCGGGCGCGGACTGTCACCGTTTCCGCCGACATCGATCCGGAAATCGTCGAACCCGGAGAGCTCATCAGTTCGATCAATGACGACTTCATCCCTGGGCTCCTGTCCCGTCATGCCGGGGTCCGCTATGGACTTGAAGGAGCCAGCCAGGAGGAGGCGGACCTCATACGTAATCTGACCATCGCTTCGATCGCGGCTCTGTTCCTGATCTATGCACTCATCGCGATTCCGTTGCACTCCTACTCGCAGCCGCTCGTAATCATGTCGGTCATTCCATTCGGCCTGATCGGTGCTGTCATCGGCCATATTGTTATGGGTAAAGCCATCAGCATGTTCTCGCTCTTCGGCTTAATCGCCCTGGCGGGAGTTGTCGTCAACGACAGCCTGATCATGGTGGACTTCATCAATAAGGCGCGAATGGCCGGGGTGCCGCTGAAACAGGCGGTAATTGACTCGGGAACGAAGCGATTCAGGGCAATTATCCTGACGTCGTTCACGACAGCAGCGGGCCTGATGCCGATCATGCTCGAGCGCAGTGTGCAGGCGCAGTACGTCATCCCGATGGCGATCTCGCTCAGTTTCGGGATATTGTTCGCGACCGCGATTACTTTGTTTCTTATACCCGCGCTCTACATGATGCAAATCGACGGATTTGCACGCACGAGGAGAATCGTCGACTGGTTGTTGGGACGCGAGGAAACCGCAGACGCCAGCGAGACTGCCTGAGACGCCTGCGATCTTTAGCTAGTGGTAGCTATTGGTAGCGGTCGACGCTTAGCCTCAGAACTCGACGCGAATGGGTGGGTCCAGCACCGGGTTTCCGCCGGTGCAATCCTCGCCATACACGCTGTACTTGTATATACCTGCCTTAGTATCTCTATCGATAACGATTGCTCTCGTCTTCTCGTCGGGTGGGTTCGACTGGTAGGGCCGACCGACGAACGGGTCGAAATAGATCTCGAACGGTGTGCCGACTGGGTTGCTCACCCACTGAATGCCCTTGTTGGGATTAGCGCAGACGCCTTTGTCAGCCTTCACACTGCACGATGGCTGTGAGGGCGGCGTCACGTCTATCGGGCAGCCATTGTTGTCGAAATTGATTGTCACGATGTAATCGGCTGTCGTCCGGGTACTGGCCGCACCTGGCGACACGCAGCCGGATACGATCATCGCGATCAGGATGCCGACGAGAACAGATAGTGTTTGTCCCGTCCGGGATAGCTTGATTTTCATTTTTTTTCTCCCCTGTTATTAGTCCGCTCACTCGCTGCTGTCAGTTGCCAGGAGTTCGCGGAACTCTGCCGAGTCGTTCAGTTCTTGCAAACCGGGCTCGGCTGCCAACAAAATGCTCGGATAACCATTGTCCAGTGCTCGACGACTCGCTTCCACGGCAGCATCGACGTCGCCGGAACTCGCCGCGATCAGCGCCGCGAAGTAGTGGACATACATGTTGCTCGGCGCAAGGTCGACCGCACGCGCCAGGCGCCACGCTGCCTGTTCGGATCGGCCCGTGGAAGCGAAGTAATGCGCCAGCGCAGCCAGCGCGTAGCCGTCGTCGGCGCTCAGCTCGAGATACGCCTCGGCGAGTTCGATGGCTTTCTCGTAACTGGCTGTCGCGTCTTCCTCTTTGCCGGGCGTGAAGCGATAGGCGTCTCCGAGCGCGCCCCAGAGCTCATAGTCTTCCGGGGTTAATTCCACGGCGCGCATATACATTGCTGCCGCTTGCTCGTAATCCTGCAGGTAAAAACTGGCGGTACCGAGATTCGAAAAAGCAATAGGCGTCGGATCGATCTGCAGCGAGCGGTACCAGGCGTCTCTCGCGTCGTCGAATGCACCGAGCATATATAAAGTAGAGCCGAGGCTGTTCAACGCGCGCGCGTTATTTGGCGACAGGTCGACCGCCTCGCGCATATAAGACAATGCCTCGTCCGAACGACCGATGCGAAACAGGAAGGCTCCCATCGATGCATGGGCCCGCCAGTACCCGGACTGAATTTCTATCGCACGTTCGTAGGCGTTGTGGGCATCGTCCAGCCGGTCCTGACGCTCGTAGGTCCGCGCGAGTCCTTCGTAGGCCTCGGCCGCCCGGTCATCGAACTCGATCGCCCTCAGGAAATTTTGCTCGGCCTTGTAATCCTCGCCGGAAAGCCGGTAAAGCTGTCCCAGCGATATGAGTACGGCCGGTTCCCTCGGGCCAATGGCGAGTGCCCGATTGCAGGCCACCTCAGCACTCTCGAAAGCGGTTATGTCGCGCGTGGTATTGAAGCGTTCCCGGTACGTGTCACAGAGTCCGGCTTGCGCATCAGCGTAGCCTGGGTCGAGTACGATGGCCTGGCGAAAATTCGCTTCGGCCGAGGCCAGCGTCTCGTCTGACGGCGACATCCTCAGGAAGCTCCTGCCCCGCAGGTAGGCTTCGAAGGCATCGATGTTCTCTGTGCTCTTTCGAGAAAGCATGGTCTCCGACTGGTTGGACATCACCAGTTGCAAAGCCGAGACAACGTTGCGGGCGATGTCATCCTGGATCGCAAAGACGTCGTCGTGCTCGCGCTCATAGACCTCCGACCAGACATGAAAATCCGTTTCCGCGTCGATGAGCTGCGTCGTAATCCGGATCCTGTCTCCCTGTTTTCTCAGGCTGCCCTCAAGAATGTAGCGCACGCCGAGTTGGGCAGCGATCGTGCGTATGTCGGTGCCGGCATCGCGAAAGGAGAACGAGGATGTGCGTGAAGCGACTTTGAGCTCCGGCAACTTCGCGAGCAGGTTCAGGAGCTCTTCGGCGAGCCCGTCCGAAAAATATGCCTGGTCGCCGGCCTCGCTCATATCATCAAATGGCAGGATCGCGATGGAGTTCTCGTCGACAGTCTGTTGCGGGGCGGCAGACTCCACTGGGACGACGGCTTCGGTGGGTTCAACGACCTCGGTAGGTTCTTCGATGTCGTGGCGTTCGGGAACTGCGCGATCGACGATCACGACGACGATCGCCAGGGCCGCGACCAGGCCGATGATAATGTCGAGCCGGCGACCCGTTAAATGTGTGACGGATTCTTCCGGGCTAACTTCCTGCTCGCGCTTTATTCCCTCGGGCGTAATCTCGTAGACCCAGGAAAAAATGACGACCATGGGGAATGCGAGGGCCAGTAGCAGGAACACAAAGGATCCCGTCCACTCAGGTACGGGCAGAATGGCAGACAGTACGTCTGCTGCCTGCAGAATAACCCAGCTGGAAACGACGTAGAGCACGATGACTCGAAAGACATTCCGGCGATTGAGTTCTGAGAAGAAGGACATGTCGCTGCGTGGCTCCAGTGCTTCCAATAAGAATAGCAGATGGCCGGGTTACCGGCGCGCAATACGCTTGCGACGTTGACGCCGATCGCGAGTTTCACGCATCCGATCACGGGTTCCATGCATCAGTAGTCAAAGGAAACCGGAGATGACTATGATGCCAGGCAAGAAATTTGTATTCGGATTGACGCTGCTGCTGGGGATGCTACACATGAACTGTGCAGCGGAACCGCTCGGGAACGCGACGACCTACGAGATCACGATCCCGGCAGACGATCACCGAGTCGCTTTCGTGACGGCATCGCTAGTGCCCACCGGCACGGAATTTCATATGTTCCCGGGCGCGAACCAGCTGCCAAAGCGGTGGGCGACGTTCGTGCACGATTTCGAGGTTCATGACGAAAAGGACCAGGTCGTTCCCGTCTCAGCCCGCGATGATGGTACGTGGCAGCTCTCGAGCCTGCCGCCGGGTCGGGTTTCGGTCAGCTACCGGATCAGGCTCGATCATGAGGATCATACCTGGAGCGGCGGCATCGATGGCGCCGCATACTGGCGAGAATGGGGCGTGTTCTACACGGCGCGATCGCTGTTTGTTGTGAACGCTGACAGCCAGGACGACATCACGGTCGAATTTCGGCTCCCCGATCAATGGCACGTAACAGCCCCATGGCAAGCGAGTGATGACAGCGCCACTCGATTCGTCGTGCCGAACCAGGACGCTCTCGCATCGTCGATATTATTCGCCGGTACGCACAAGGAAGTACCCATCAAGCACGGGCAGTTCGAGTTCCTGCTGGCACTCGGCGGCGAG
>Ga0316196_10000768_pt1 | contig 13156 bp, 8 predicted proteins | sample Eddsed2cm_MG_FD_204938 | JGI IMG/M metagenome (GOLD analysis project Ga0316196, IMG submission 204938) | Coastal sediment microbial communities from Maine, United States - Eddy sediment 2 cm | ecosystem: Environmental > Aquatic > Marine > Coastal > Sediment | place: USA: Maine | collected... | reverse complement strand
CGACCGGAACCCCCTGGGTAAACGAGTACGCATGGAGGCGCGCGAGTTGAATATACGCGCGTGCGCACTGCGGATCGATTTCCACGGCCCTTTCAAAAAGGGGAATCACGTTGCGATCAGTAAAGTCCCGAAACATGAGCCATTCGCCGCGCAATAGGCAATCGTATGCACTCAGGCTCTCCGCAGGCCCGCGCCGGGCACGGTCCATTGCAGCGACATTGAGCTGACCCGGTACCGACGCAGCGATTTCCTGCACCACCTCGTCCTGGACCTCGAAGATGTTCTCAAGATCGCGATCGTAACGCTCCGCCCACAGATGGTTGCCGCTTTCTGCTTCAACGAGCTGGGCAGTGATGCGCACCCGGTTTCCCGCCCTTCTCACGCTGCCCTCGACGACGTAGTGGATGCCGAGTTCGCGCCCTACGTTTTGAACCCGTGGCGACTGACCCTTGTAGTGAAACGAAGAGTTGCGCGCGATGACGAACAGTGAACGGAAGCGGCTGAGCTCTGTAATGATGTCCTCAGTGATGCCGTCCGAAAAGTATTCCTGCTCGGGATCACCGCTCATGTTCGTGAAGGGCAGAACCACTATGGACGGCTTGACGGGAAGGGTCGGAACGTCATCCGGATTTGTCTCACCTGGAATCGTATCGCTGGCGACCTCGCCCCAACGGTAGACCCGAACAGGCGACGAGACGTGTTTGACGGTATGCTCGCCCATATCCGTGAAGGTCGCATCAATGCGATTACGGACCTGATTGTAGACATCGCCCGATACACAGATACCACCGGGTTCAGCCAGTGCTTCAAGACGGGCTGCTATGTTGACTCCTTCGCCGTGAACATCGCTCCCATCATCCGTGATGTCACCGACATTGACGCCCATGCGGAAATTCAAGGAGCTGGACCTGAGCTCTTCCTGCATAGAGATGGCGCAGCCGACGGCATCCTGCACCGAAGGAAACTCGACTAAAAAACCATCCCCGGTGAATTTGATAATGCGCCCCGATGCTTTGTCAACATGAGGTTTGACAACGTTATCACGGGCCGCTTTCCAGGCAGCTACCGTGCCGTCCGTATCGAGTTCCACCAACCGGGTATAGTCGGCCACATCAGCTGCTAGGATCGCTACTAACCTGCGTTGAGCCTTATTAAGCATGCTGGAAGTGTAAAGCTGCCACCAATAAAAAGCCAACAGCCATACACAGGGCAAAACATGGGTAGTTTTGATGGGTGGTACCTTGTTCGGTGATAGCAACAGAACATCCGTTTTGGGTCTTTTTTACCGCTTAACAAAAACTCACGAATGACCGCAATGTGCCGTTCGCTGCCTCCTGGGATGCGCTTCTCAGTGACCGCTATGTAGAAAGCTGACGCTCAGATCATCTACGCCAGGGGCGAGAAAGTGTCCACAGCGGAGACCTGTAGCATTGAAGCGAGAGGCAATCTTCGGCCATAAACCGACACTTTCAACAATTTGATCTTGGTGACGGCCGACCAAATTGTGGTAGATTTAAAGATGAGTGGCACTAATGGAAGCACCGATGATTCATATAAGCGAGCAGGAATACGAGAGTGTTGAAGAATTCAAAGATGAGATCATCACTAGCTTTGCCGAAGCTTGTGGGCAACCATTTGGCTGGAGCCAATTTGCCTTTGAGGCCCTCGCCAACGACGAAAGGGTAGGTGTCGTCATGGGCTGCAGGCTCTATGACTGGTTATATATCGAGTACCTCGCTGTGACGGAGGCTTCCCGCGGGGAACGTGTGGGGAGTCAGCTTTTAGAACGCGCTGAAGCACTTGCCCGGGAGCTGTCGCTTGAAGGCGTTGCTTTGGATACCTTTCGGTATCAGGCACCGAGCTACTATGAAGCCAGGGGTTACGTCGAACACATGTTGATCCCCGGGAAGAACCGTGAAACCGATCGTATTTTCTTTCAGAAAAAACTTCAGGGAAATTGACCGCTTTGGGTCGATCTCGAAAGCTCTTCGTATTTTCCTGGGCGTCCGGTGTGTGCCGTTCGCTGCCTCCTACGGCATGCTTCTCAGTGTCGCCTATGTAGAAAGCTGACGCTCAGAATTGAATGATCGGAGGTCGATAAGTGCCCGTTACGGCCAGTCCTCAATTTGCGAGGAATGTCCGGTTTGGAGAAAAATGCAATAATATAGAGGATCAATATTCTGGCATGTTGATTCCTCTACGCGATCTTTTTTGCACGTTTATAGGAATTATAGAAGACCATTCCGTGCTGAAGTGGACCGACTCTTTAATTGTGTTTTTTAGCTGGGCACTCCTCTTACGGGCCTGTCGCTGCAGGCTACACTCCAAGCACGCCCGCCTTATCCAAACCATCAATTAACCGCTCGTGATCAGCATCAAGCACATAAATGCGAGGAATGGTTTGTTCGGTTAGTGCAAAACCTGGCACGTTCGTCTTCATTCGAAGTAAAACTTCCTGGGCTTTTTCCATTAGCCCTTGCTGACCCAGTGCCGCCATCAGCATCCAGTATGGTGTGACGTGACCCGGGCGTGGTAGTGAGGCTTTTTCCGCGTTGCGCGCAGAGGCTTCGTAGTCACCGGCCTGAAAGTAAGCTATGGCATAATGCAAGTCGAATTCCTCTCGCCAGACGTCTCGAGGACTCAATCGCATAGCCATGTCAACCTCGGACAGTGCGCTTTTTCCGTGCCCGGAGAGTGCAATTGCCGTGGCGTATACCGAATGCGCGTAGGCGAAACTCGGGTTTAGCTCGATCGCTTTTTTTGCCGACGCCAGACAGGTTTCACTATCGAGAGTTGCCATAGCGATAAATGCGCGGGCGATGTAACACCACGGCTCGTTTACATCGAGTTGCAGTCCTCGACTTGAGTCTTCAACGGCGCTTGATAGCGCCTCGTCCATTGGAATCCAGCCCTGAAACCCGCGCCAGATGGAGAGCCACGCTTTGTGTCCATAGGTGCGCGCATAGTTTGGATCGACGTCAACCCCGTGCTGAAGTAACGCCGCAGCTTGCGCGCTTGCTTCTTCTGAAAATTCCATCATTAACGCAACAGCGCGTACGACGTAGTCCCAGGCTTCAAGATGTTCGGGCCGCTTGGTTCCTACCCGTTTCCATTCTGCTCGGGTTAGCTCTGGCTCAATGGCACCGACTACATTCTCGGTGATCTCGTCCTGGACCTCGAAGATATCTGACAGATCCCGATCGTAGCGCTCGGCCCAGAGCTGGCTACTACTTGCGCCATCTATAAGCTGGGTGGATACCCGCACTCGGCTCCCGGCTTTGCGAACGCTGCCTTCGAGCACATAGCGCACGCCAAGCTCCCTCGCAACAGTTCTTGCATCAACCGTCTGGCCTTTGTAGGAGAACGTCGTGTTGCGGCCAATCACGAAAAACTGATTGATCCGACCAAGACCAGTAATGATGTCGCCTGCGATGCCATCGGCAAAGTAATCCTGCTCAGGATCATTGCAAAGGTTCTCGAATGGCAGGACCGCAATTGACGGCTTGTCGGGCAGCTCGATTGCTTGCGATTTTGCGTTACCGGGTGATGGTGCGCCGTCGGTTTGGGTCTCGGGCAGCGGCATGGATTGCCCGTCCCGTAGTGCCACTACGAATGCCTTGACAGGACGATCGAAGCCCTTGAGTTCTCTTTCGCCGAGGCTCTTGTAGTCAAACGGAAAGCGTGTGGGAACGGCCTCATAAATCCCGCCCTGAATTACAACGCCCCCGGAGTTCGCCAGTTGTTCCAGGCGCTGTGCCAACACTACGCCTGCGCCGGTGACGGTATCGTCAGCAACGATCACCTCGCCCAGACTCAAGCCGACACGAAGCTCCGCGCGAACGCCATCGTCGATCATCTTGTTGTATTGCGTGTTAGCAGCCTGGAATGCAAGTGCCGCACACACGGCGTCAGAGGCTCGACCAAATTCCGCCAGCAGCGCATCGCCACGCAACTCGAGTGTCTTGCCCCCATAGGACTCAATGGTCGTCGAGAACTTGTGAAAGGCATCCCGCATGCGCTGGTGCGCAAGGGCCTCATCTTTCTGAACCAAGGTTGTTGAGCTGATCACGTCGGCGTGCAGCATCACCGTCAGTCGACGTACGTGTGGATTTACCATTTAGATGCGTTCCTCAGTGTCGCCCCAGAATCGCGCAAAAAGAAGCACCTGTCAAACGTGCGGCCTCGTGTCAAAGTTGACCTGTTAACCCTCACGAGAAACCGCGAAAAAGCAGACATTGTTCAATCAATACCGAACTACCGCAATGTGCCGTTCGCAGCCCCCTGCCTTGGATTCTCAGGCGTCCGCTTTGGAGCGCCCAGAAACGCCCTGGACGGCGTCTCTGGGCAACTTCAAGCTATATTTCTGTCTGTTCAGCCAGTTCCAATGCGTCTTCTACTTCTATTCCCAGATATCTGACGGTGCTTTCCATTTTTCGGTGACCCAATAGGATCTGCACCGCTCTGAGGTTTTTTGTTCTCCGATATATTAGGGATGCCTTCGTGCGCCTCATCGAGTGTGTGCCGTACTGTGCTGGATCAAGACCAATATCTCTTACCCAGGCATTCACTCTCCGAGTATATTGCCGGGTAGACAAATGGCCTGATACACGGTTACGGCTTTTGAAGAGATAGTCACCTGCCAGCAGCTCTGCGTGATTGATCCAGTTGCTAATCGACTCTCTGGTTTGCTCGGTGATTTCGAATTGAACGGGCTGCCCTGTTTTCTGTTGCATCACCATCGCTCTCCTTGAGACAGAGGCACCGTGGGTAACATCCCTCACACGAATCTTTACCAGATCACAGCTTCGTAGTTTGCTATCGATGGCGAGATTAAACAGTGCCAGATCACGGATTTGCTTCGAGATTTGAAGCCTGATGCGAATCGCCCAAATTTCTTTCAGCTTGAGTGGCGGCTTTTGACCTACCAGCTTGCCCTTGTTCCAAGGGGCCTTATTTTTTACTGGGATAACCATTTTGATTCCTACGGTTGTTTGTCGGAATCAAATTATGGGCCCTGAGAATATTTAACGAACATACCAATGTGGTTGTTCTAATGAACTGGAAGTCAATTGTCGTCAAAGTCACTGAAGAAATCATCGTAGCTGTCCCTAAGATATTCGCGGAATCCCCAGTCACAATTTGAAGTATCAGTGACGATGGCCAAGACTCTGGATTGGAACCTACTTTTTAAATTGTGCTTATGGATGAATTGGCAGGCGTTTACGTAGACTGATGCCATGCTGTTATATAAGCGCCCATCAATATCGCCGCATTCATTGGCAAATTCTACTCCACACTCAACGTAATAAAGCATAATGTCCGCTAGGTTCGCATCAGAACAAGATAGCTTTTTATAATCAGCGATCGCTTTTTTTACTACCGAAATACGGCAAGGTGGTTCTGCATGTATGGATTTCGGGAAAAACTCATACTCGATTATCTGTTTATATTTTTCCAGTACTCCCTGGTCATCATTGAATACTGAGGCTTGATAATAGTTTTTGACACTATCGAATTTTTTATACAGGTCGGCAATTTCATCAATCAGTTCTTTTTGCTCTTTTTTTCTAAGATATTGCCTTAACAGTTTTAATGACACCCTGGCTCCATTGATACTCACTCATGCTGTTATAACTAGACGGACAATATCCTAAGCTTTAAGCATGTTGCAACGGCCAATTTTGGGCAGGTTATCTGTCAGCCAAAACCTAAAAACAGAAAGTTTGATCTATAAAATAATGGTCTATTTTTCTAGCTATGGATGCCCAAGCCCGCTTTAGGAATTACTGCTGCTTTACTACGCGATGAAAGGAGCGAACCATCAATTACGAAATAATAAAATGTTATCAGGGCGGTAACCGTTTTAAACTTACTGCCAATATGGTAGGACGCATATCTAATGAAAGAATCTGACTGGAAAATATTCAAGCAAATAAAGCAGAAAGCGATCGAAGAATATTGTGAGCATGCTCTTCAGGAATTTTCAGAGATCATTAGTGACGACAAGGAACATGTTCACAATAGATTTTTACTAATCCACAGGCTTGCACAAAATAGAGCAAAGGAAATGGGTCTAATATTTGATTATGACAGTCGTTCAAAAGCACCAATACAACTAATGTTAATTCGCAGGGAGGGTCTGGCCGACAACCACCTGTTAAATAAACTATCCGATGATTTTCTGCAGGAAACAGACCCGAAAAGCCTGAAATAATAAACTAGCTAAGCAAGCCTCCAAGGCAGATTGGTAAAATACTGCGCTTTAACGACCGGTTAACAGAACGATATAGTATCCCCTGGTTTGATAACTGCTGTTGGTATAGTGCTTTAGGGGCTACCTCCTCAATAGCAGACTCTTGGAATTTTTGAGTCGGAGGCAATCTTCGGCACATACCTGACGCTGAGAGTATTACGATGGGCTTCCGAGAACGATCCAACTGGAGATCCTCGGGAATATCAGTTCTGTACCGATTATCGTTTTCAGCTTGATCGGGAAATATATCTATTCGAGTAACTTGTAATTTGGTCTTCCTATTATAATGGCTAGTACAGATACACACTATCCTCGCCTGTGGCACCGACAGCGAGAGTATTACCGTCGCCACTCAGGCTGACCGAACTACCGAAGATGTGTAGCCCCTCGGTATTACTAGCCTTGACATAGGCCTGCTGGCTCCAGTCGCTAAAGTTGCGGTTAAACACGTACGCCGCCCCCGCAGCAGATGCCAGGTAGGTGGGAACCGTATTGATTCCTCTCGTGCTGCTATCCTCGCCTGTAGCGCCGACGGCGAGGGTATTGCCGTCGGCGCTCAGGCTGACCGAGTGACCGAAGCGGTCATGCGTACGAGTATTGCTGGCCTTGATATAGGCCTGTTGGCTCCAGTCGCTGAAGTTGCGGTTAAACACGTACACCGCTCCCGCCCAAGCTGCCAGGTTGTCGGAAATAGTATCAATTCCACTGGTGCTACTACTCTCACCCAAGGCGCCGACGGCGAGGGTATTGCCGTCGCCACTCAGGCTGACTGAGTGACCGAAATCATCACCACTGTCAAAATTACTGGCCTTGATATAAGCCTGCTGGCTCCAGTAGCTGCTGTCGTAGATGAACACGTACGCTGCACCCGCAATAATGGGAACATTATTGATTCCACTCGTGCTGCTATGCTCACGTATGGCGCCGACGGCGAGGGTATTGCCGTCGCCACTCAGGCTGACCGATTGACCGAAGCGGTCGCTCGTATCGGTATTACTGGCCTTGACATAGGCCTGCTGGCTCCAGTCGCTGAAGCTGCGGCTAAACACGTACACTGCCCCCGCATGAGATGCCAAGTTGTCGGGAATAGTATTAATTCCACTGGTGCTACTACTCTCACCCCAGGCGCCGACGGCGAGGGTATTGCCGTCGCCACTCAGGCTGACCGAGAAACCGAAGAAGTCGTTCGAATCAGTATTACTGGCCTTGACATAGGCTTGCTGACTCCAGTTGCTGCCGCTCCGTCTAAACACGTACACCGCCCCTGCCCAAGCTGCCAGGTTGTCGGGGATAGTATCAATTCCACTGGTGCTACTACTCTCACCCAAGGCGCCGACGGCGAGGGTATTGCCGTCGCCACTCAGGCTGACCGAGAAACCGAAGAAGTCGTTCGAATCAGTATTACTGGCCTTGACATAGGCTTGCTGACTCCAGTTGCTGCCGCTGTAGACGAACACGTACGCCGCCCCCGCATCAGGCCACGCCAGGTTGTCGGGAATCGTATTGATTCCACTCGTGCTGCTAGCCTCACTTATGGCGCCGACGGCGAGGGTATTCCCATCGTCGCTCAGGCTGACCGAGTGGCCGAAGCGGCCAGCTCTTCCACCACTGGCTTTAAGGTAACCAATCGCATCGACAAGGTTGTCGATTATGTAGAACAGGCCGAAATCGGTGCAGTCAACTCCAATACAGCTTTGAAGAATGTAGCTGGCATTTATCCGACTATACAAAGGCACGATATGATCATATTTTTCTGTGCCTTGAGGGATGTCACTTTCAACCTGGCTAAAACCAGATATGCCGTCAGGATTCTCGAGTAACCGATAATGCGTTGCGCTTGGTACATCTATCCACGAAAAACGGAAAGTTTTAACATCAAAACTCATGGTAGGCCCAATGTGTGCGCTCAATTCTGATGATTCTGCGCTCTCACCAGATGAATTCTCCGAGGTAACAACGAAGTAGTAATCGTTTCCGATGGTCAGGCCCGTGATGCTTAGGGGCGCAGTTGCACCATTAACCTTGTCACCATTTGGTAATGTTGAATAGTTCGTCTTGGTAACACCTGGACTTGATGCATAGTAAATGTTGTAAGAAGTAGCTCCTAAGACAGTATCCCAACTAACAGTTACACTGTCATTAGTAGCGTCGGCTACCGAAGCACCTAGTGGCACTCCTCGCTCAGCTGCAATCAGTTCCAAAGACTCTTCGCTTTCACCCCCCGCATTTTTCGCGGTTACAATAAAATAGTAGGGGATCCCATTAGCAAGCCCTGTTACGGATTGGGGCGAGGTTGCACCTGTAACCTTGTTACCGTTTGGTAAGGTTGAATAGTTCGTTTTGGTAACGCCTGGGCTCGAAGCATAGTAAATATTGTAAGAAGTCGCTCCTAAAACAGCATCCCAACTAATAACTGCACTCACATTAGTGGCGTCGGATATTGATATACCTGTAGGCACTCCCAGTGCTGTTGCTGTCAATTCCAGGGACTCCCTGCTTTCAACTTCTGTATTTATCGCGGTCACTACAAAATAGTAGGGGATTCCATTAACAAGCCCTGTTACTGACTGGGGCGAGGTGGCACCTGAGATATATTCACCATTTGGTAATGTTGAATAGTTCGTCTTGGTGACACCTGGACTTGATGCATAGTAAATGTTGTAAGAAGTAGCTCCTAAGACAGTATTCCAGAAGACAATTGTGTCTCCATCATCAGTTTGAACCGATACACCTGCTGGAACACCTGGAAGCACTACATTAATTGTAATTCTATCTGTCCCTCGATTCCCCTTCGAATCTTCCGCCACAACCAGTATAGAATTTATTCCTGGAGATAAAGTTATGGTCCAAAACCATGCACCCCAAGGTTTTGACGCATTTTTTGTTCGAGTATCATTCGATTCATTTATGATCTCTACCCATACGTCTGACCTCTCATAATCCTCACAATCTGAGAATATAAGATCAATATAGTTGTCACAATTGCTATTGTCCGAAGCAGTAAAATTCGAGATAAAAACCTGGCCAGCGAGGAGCATATCTAGATTTCCATCTACCACCTCAAAGTAATCCTCCGATGATGGATTTGTAATTTCAATCCATCCTTTATTATCTTCACCGCTGCCACCGCCACCACAGCTAACTAGTGATATCATGAAAGTAGCTATTGAAAATAATCTTAATCGTTTTAAGAACATGCCCATGACATATCTCCGATGCCTAATCATTGCAATGTGACGGTAAAATTTAGCCATAAGATATTCAGCCTGATCTTATTAGTCTCGTTATGCAACTATTGAGCTTAAAGCCTCGTCTAGTACTACTTTTAGTGGCACTCGGTAATACTTTGTCACCAATTAATGCTTCTCCCGTTGATACTGGTCAACTAATGAATCAGTTGATTGTGTTCAAAGCGATACGCTATACAAACTTACGACATCACTTTATTTTTAAATAAAACGAATGCATTAACTATCTTTGAATGAAAAATGTGTATCGCTGTTGTCCGAAGATTGCCAATTCCCGTCATGCTACCGGTGTCGCCTTAGGGCACTTCTCGGTCTCTTGTTTACGGAACCGGAGGGTCTGCTCTCTACATAGGAGACGCTTAGATTTGGTGCCTGGGAGGCAGCGTTCGGCACACACCGGACGCTCATCAGGCGCAAAAACCCACACAACGGCGACTGGGTTAGTAGCTGTAAGGACGACCAATTAAGACTCATTTGGGATCAGTTATTTCCAGTTCTTCAAGACCCCTATGAACTGAGATTTCTGGCTTGGTCCTAAGACAGCCCGGCTAGTCTCAATCCATGCACAAAATGCTCGGTATCCTCATGGTTTACGTCTGGCTGAACATTCTCCCAATAATCTAGGTTAAAGTTCGGGTAGGCTTCCAGCACCTTGGAAGCCTGATACTTGGCGTCCTCTTTTTTACCCAAATAGGCATAGCAAGCGGCCAGTAATCTTCTTCCTTCTGTGGGGCTATTCATTCTTTTTAGTGTCTTAACCGCTTCCTCGTACTGCTTGAGATTGAAAAAAGCGCCGCCGAGATACCAGAGATATTGATCTGGATAAAAGGGATTTAGTAACAAAGCTCTATTCAGCATCGTAATGGCTTCCTCAGATCTACCGCAATGTGCCAGTGCATCACCCATATTAGACATGATATCGGTGTCATTGGGGTTGAGTTGGAGCGCAGTCTCAAATGCGGACAGGCTGGCATCATGATCCTTGCGATAAAGATTGACGAACCCGAGCTCCCCGTATCCTCTGGCATCACTGGGATCGGTTAACACTGATTTCTGTGCCAAATCATAGGCCCTCTCCAACGCAAGCTCAGGCCGATCAGTCCACGAATAACGCCAGTCCAGACTATGGGTCCGGGAGAGCGCAGCCATTGCTCGGCTATAATCTGATTCATTTTTCAGGGCTGCCTCATACATTTCCCTGGCTTGAATATTTTGCTCTCGATTGTATTTGAATATTTTCTGCTGTCCTTGCAGTACAAAAGAATAAGTTTCGATCAATGCAGGTACCTGAATCCGCGAGAGCTCCTTGTCGGCAGATTGGGTTTGCACGGCAACCGCCGAAGAGATCAAGTTAGTAATTTCATCTTGTAGATCAAAGATATCCTCAATTTTCCGGTCATAACGCTCACGCCAGACGGGCACACTGGTTTTGCAGTCAGAAAGTTCTACTGTAAGTCTGAGGCGATTGATGGTTTTCCGGATCGACCCGGTGACGACGTATTCTGCACCCAACTCTTCGCCCACCTGCTTGAATGCTACTTCTCGATTCTTGTAAACAAAGGTTGAATTACGCGAGATAACAGCAAGGGCATGGAAACGAGACAGATTGGTAATCAAGTCTTCGGTTACACCGTCGCCAAAAAAGTCGTCGCTGTCATTGCTGTCAAGATTAGTGAACGGAAGCACTGCAATAGTGGGTTTACTTCCAATGAGATTTTCTTTCGTCTCTCGATTGCCTGCTTTATCCCTTGGGCGGGGGCTGGCTGACATCAGTACAACCCGGGTATCGGCCAAAACTCTGTAAATATCCACTGGATCAGGAATATTTTTTAATTCAATGCAACCTATGTACTCAAAGCCAAGATGCAGTTTGTGCTTGACCTGCTCATATACTGCACCGGAAATACACACACTACCTGTATTTGCATGACTTTCTATACGAGAGGCAATATTGACACTGTCCCCAACGTATTGATTAGTCACCTGGATTACATCGCCCATGTGCACGCCTATGCGCAACAAGACTTTCTTCTCGTCTGGCAATGATTTGCTTTCCTTTTCGGCCAGTTTTTGAACTTCGGAGGCCAAGTGGACCGCGTCCACAACACTGTCAAACAGGAAAAATAATCCATCTCCCCGTGCCTGGACTAATTCGCCTTTGTATTTGACTCCAAGTTCTTCGGATTTTTTGATCAGCTGAGCGACACGGGTGGAGGTATCCTGTTCATCCATCGCCATCATGCGCGAGTATCCAACGACATCCGCGAACATAATCGCACGCAGGCGCCGCAGATGTTCTTTGTCAATGTCGGTTTGTTCGCTCATAAACTAACAATCAGCAATGTTGATTCTATTGCTTGGCACAAACCAGGATTAGACTGACAGTGTGCTCCTGTCATAAATTAATCCTGCCCTGGCCAAGACCAAATTGCAGAAGGTTTCGGGCCCAGTTCCACGGTTACAGCTGGATTAAGTTCAGCGCGTAATTTTAACCTGACCTGTTCCCACTCATCCACAAGCACACCAACATTCAGTAGGTCAAAATACTGTCCTTGGCCGAACCAGGATTGTCTCGAGATACCCTCTTGTTTGAACCCAAGGCGGTTAAGGAGGGCATTGGAAGCAGCATTATCAGCCCGATATAGTGTTGCGACTCGATGCAGGCGAAGTTGCTTGAATGCAAGGTCGATTATTACACCTGCCATACGAATTCCGACCCCCGAACGACGCCAGGAATCGGCGACAAAAATAGGCATAATAGCATTGCCGTGCAGCAAGTTGATTGCCTCGAGACCGGCCATTCCCACTGCTTCACCTTCTATCGTCTCTGCAATGAACCAACGACACTTTTCCTTCTCCTGGTCTGCCGCCAGGGACTTCACCAGTGCTATTACATCTGAATGGTTGATTGGCAACGGTACCTGTCGATCAAAAATAGAAACATCCTCGATATGCTGGTACCAACCCGCGACGATGTTCGCATCCAATACCTCGATTGGCCGCATTCTAAAACGGTGCTGATTTTTCGAAGTAGACTGTCGCTGTTTCCTGGCCGGTTTTATTACCATCCGACTTTACCTCGGTTACGTATACCGTAACGATCCACCATATCACGGAAAATTAAGGGGTTCCAATGAATACCCGAAACCCGATTTACGATAGTTCGTTTGGTCGCGATGGCCAGACTCATCACGGGTCAAAGCTGCTTATCATCCGAAAGATCACTTGCGTTCGAGTTGGATCGACATCGACTGCTGGTGTCGTTGATTCCAGTAGCGGCTTTCTCTATAGGAGACACTGATATGCGCTAGGTGGGAGGCAGCGAACGGCACACTGCGGACCCTCGTCACCGTGCTGTCTTGATCGAGGCATACCGGAGGTAGGGTTGAGCCAATGGCGATTTAAATGCCATTTAATTTCATCTTTACACCAGGCGCTACAGAACTCTTTTTCGTAACTCTTTGCCGGGTTTAAAGTGTGGAACATACTTAGCTGAGATATTTACCGATTCCCCGGTTCGTGGATTTCTTCCGATTCGAGATGGGTGATAACGCAGATTAAAACTACCGAATCCCCTGATTTCTATACGTTCACCTGAAGACAAGCTATTGCTCAACATGTTTATCAAACTGTTGACCGCGACTTCAACATCTTT